>WBZQ01003143.1_pt1 | contig 10349 bp, 10 predicted proteins | sample 5204251 | NCBI WGS metagenome assembly WBZQ01 (sample SAMN12412402, study PRJNA552823) | activated sludge metagenome | isolation source: activated sludge from nitrification reactor of wastewater treatment plant... | place: USA: Virginia | collected 2017-09 | reverse complement strand
GCAGACACAAACCCGATTGCCGTCTGATAGCAAAATGCGGCGATCGTTTCCCCTCTGTCCCATCCGGCATCCGCCAGCGTCAATCCCAACACCACAGGAAAATGGCCCGGCGTCCGATCTGTTTTCATCGCGGCGTAAAAATCTCTCAGCACCGTATGTGCGGACGGCGGTTCTGTCGCAACCTTCACCACCTGTCGCCCCATCTGCTGACTCGCCGCTCGTGACTCTTGCCCAATTTTCATCGCATGGAGCTCATGATCGATAGCAAGCGCCACGTGGACATCATTACGCAACAGCGCCTCATGCGCGACTCCCACAGCAACAGCCTCGCGCCGTGCCACGCCATGCCGAAACATCTGCTCGACATATTGGGAGAGCTGTTCGCCGGTTCTCACCGCCCCGCCTTGCACGGCTGCCTCCAACCCCGACGAATAGGCATAGCCCCCCGATGGGAAAAAGCTATCGATAAACCGGAGGCCGTGAAGCAGAGACAACGTGTTCAGCATAGACACAATTCCCTCATGAAGGCAGCCCCTTACCGAGGCTATCCACAACGCGCAGCCGACGTACACGGGTGCTCAAAAAGGTCTTCCAATAAGGCCACAAGGGTGCCAATGCGAGAATCATCCGGCCATTTCCTCATTGCAAGGCGACTCAAAACGTTGTCCGGCAAGGCCGCAGCCGACGAATGCACCGGAGGCGTACCCTCGGGGTACGTTGAGGATGCATTCGAGGGGAGAACGCCGCCGGACGGCGTTTTCAGACGCCGTCAGAACAGGAAGTAGCGCTGCGCCATCGGCAACACCCCCACCGGATCGCATCGCAACAAGATGCCATCCGCGCGCACCTCGTACGTTTCCGAATCCACCTCGATCTGCGGCAGCGCATCATTCAGCTTGAGGTCACGCTTCCCGATGCCTCGGCAGCCTTTCACGGCCGCCACGCGCTTTTGCAATCCCAATTGTTTGGCCACCTCACGCTCCATCGCTTTCTGCGAGAGAAACGTGAGGCTTGTACTGAAGGGAGCCCGTCCGAAGCTGCCGAACATGGGCCGCGTCAGTACCGGTTGGGGTGTCGGGATTGACGCATTCGGATCGCCCATGGCGGCCGACATGGGGAACCCGCCTTTCAACACAATCTCGGGCTTCACGCCGAAGAAGGCCGGTTTCCACATCACGAGATCCGCCAGTTTGCCGACCTCGATCGATCCCACTTCATGGGCAATCCCATGGGCAATCGCCGGGTTGATCGTATATTTCGCCACATACCGGCGCGCGCGCCAGTTGTCATGCAGCCCGTCAGACGATTCAACCCCGCGCTCGGAGAGATGTCCGCGTTGTACTTTCATTTTGTGAGCGGTCTGCCAGGTGCGAATGATGACTTCCCCTACCCGCCCCATGGCTTGCGAATCGGACGACATGATGCTGATCGCACCCATATCGTGCAGGATATCCTCGGCCGCGATCGTCTCCCGGCGGATACGCGATTCCGCGAAGGCAATATCTTCCGGCACGCGCGGGTTCAGATGGTGACAGACCATGAGCATGTCGAGATGCTCATCCATCGTATTGACCGTAAACGGCATGGTGGGATTCGTGGACGACGGCAATACGTTCGGTTCACCACAGACTTTAATGATGTCCGGCGCGTGTCCGCCGCCCGCGCCTTCGGTATGAAAGGAATGAATCGTCCGTCCCTTGAAGGCCTTGATCGTGTCTTCGACAAACCCCGCTTCGTTGATCGTATCCGTATGAATCGCCACCTGGATGTCATACCGTTCCGCGACACTCAGACAGGTATCGATGGCCGCCGGAGTCGTTCCCCAGTCTTCGTGAAGCTTCAGTCCGATCGCCCCTGCTTCGACCTGCTCGTTCAACCCTTCCGGCAACGATGAATTGCCCTTGCCGAGAAATCCCAAATTGATCGGGAACCCGTCCGCTGCCTCCAGCATGCGATGGATGTTCCACGGGCCAGGCGTGCAGGTCGTCGCATTCGTGCCAGTGGCCGGGCCCGTCCCGCCGCCGATCAACGTCGTCAGTCCATTCGCCAACGCTTCCGTGATGATTTGTGGGCAGATAAAATGGATATGCGTATCGATCCCACCCGCCGTCACGATCTTTCCTTCAGCCGATAGCACTTCCGTGCAAGGCCCGACCTCCATGCCTGTGGTGACGCCATCCATCAGGTCGGGATTTCCCGCCTTGCCGATGCCGACAATCCGGCCGTCCCTGATTCCGATGTCCGCCTTCACCACGCCCCACCAGTCGAGGATGATTGCATTGGTGATGACGAGATCCAGACCGCCTTTCGCGCGCGTTGCCGCGGGCGATTGTCCCATGCCATCACGAATGACCTTGCCGCCGCCAAACTTGGCCTCTTCGCCAGGAACGGTCAGATCGCGTGTGATCTCGATCAGCAGGTCCGTATCGGCCAATCGGATGCGATCACCCGCAGTAGGTCCATAGAGGTCGTTATATTGGCGTCTGGGGATCTTCATCGTAGTCGGCTGCTGAAACACCGGTTCAACAGCCGTTCTCCTTTCGCTCAACCCCGAGCGTTACCGTGACGTCAGAAAACCTTGTTCTCGAGCGGCCGAGAGCGCCTTCTCCCGCACGCTCGCATCGTCGAGCTTGCCGTTCACTAAACCATTGATGCCATACGCGACTCGATTGCCTCCAAGCGCGACCAAGGTCACCCGTTTGGATTCTCCAGGCTCAAATCGCACCGCCGTTCCCGCCGGTACGAGGAGACGAAACCCATAACTCGTCTCTCGATCGAATCGCAACGCTCGATTGATCTCGAAGAAATGGCAATGCGAACCGACTTGAATCGGCCGGTCACCGGTATTTGACACCGTGAGTTCACATGTCTGGCGACCATGCAAGGCGATGATGTCTCCTTCGCCGGCAATGATTTCGCCAGGGATGACAGGCGCCGGCTTTGGCATCTTCGAAAGACGAATTGTGGACCTCAATTTCGGCGACGTCTTTTTTGCAGCGACTTTGGTTTTCTTCTTCATCCCGTCACCTACCGGATCGGCTCATGTACGGTCACAAGCTTTGTCCCATCTGGAAACGTTCCCTCAACTTGCAGCTCAGGGATCATTTCAGGCACACCGGGCATAACGTCTTTCCTGGTCAGCAAGGTCGCACCATAACTCATCAACTCCGAGACGGATTTTCCATCTCGAATACCTTCGAGGAGCTCGGCCGTGATGAAAGCGACGGCTTCCGGGTGATTGAGCTTCAGGCCGCGCTTCCTGCGCTCCTTGGCCAGATTTGCCGCCACATAGATCAATAATTTTTCCTGCTCGCGCGGTGTCAGATGCATCCTCAACCCTCGTCCATGATCATTGCTCAACCGCTACGCTTACAGCGTGACTCCATCTCGCGAGGAGTCCGTCAACGTTCCTGAGTCGACTCGGCCAAGATTTCCTTCGCATCGTAGACATCGTCGGCACCAGCCGGCTTCTTCCCCTTGTACATCGTGACTGTCATCGACGTCCGACGCGACAGTGCCAGCACGTCAGCCCGCTGCGCGAGATGGAAGAAGTCGTATCCCTCGCGCAATGTCAGTTCCGCACAGCGCCGCCGCAAATAGGCATCGAGATGTTCCTGCGAGGTAAATGAGCTGACGCGGTATTCGACGCGGTAGACATTCTCTCTCAGCTGCTCGACCTCATCCTTGTCGGCTCCAGTGAGCGGCGTGTAGTGGCCGGTCGCGCAAGCGCTTGTTGTGAGAAGGCTCACAACAAGCGCGACAGCTTGGAAATAGCGCTTCATCTACCCCTTCAGACCTTTCACTGGTCTGGCGACATGTCTTTCTCGTTGGTCGGTCGTCTTCTACTCTCTTCTAGCTGTTGCTGATGAGTCTGGCGTTTTATTTCCACTCCAGGGGTAGGGGCCCCGGGATAAAGCCTGTCGCTATAAGCGAGCCTGTTGCTTTCCATGAGAGAAAGATCGCGATCAATTTTTTGCAGGATCCTCATCACCCCGCGCGCGTCGTACAGCACACCCTCGGAGAAGTTCGCCCACTGCGGGACTTCTCCGTCAGATCGGTCGGACATCTGAATCACAGCCTGCGCGACTCCCCCCGTTGGCTCATCTGGGCTATAGCTATTCGGTCGCTGAGAGCGATACCCGCCGCCAAGAGCTCCCTTTGCCAGTCCACCAACGAGACCACCAACGAGCCCCCCTCCCACCGGTATCGCTTGAAACTGCCTCGTGGCCCCTGCACTATTCCAGTTGAGATATTCCACAGATCCATCGGCAGCCACCAGGAGCTTTTCAGTAAAGACGAATGAATGGTATCCCTGCACAAGAGTCAATTCGGCACATCGATAACTCAGATAGTTCAGGATCTTACTGTGCGGTGTACTTCGATTCCCCGTAAAGGTAACGCGATAGGTGTCCGCAGACATTTTGAATTCAGCATATCCCCCCCCAGTGCCATCGCGCTGATAGGGAGTGGGGATACATCCACCTCCCAGACAACCGATTAGAAGCAGCACAATAAACGGAAGTCCTCGAATGCAGATCAAAGACGCCATTGGACCGCTCTTCGGCACATCACATCCAGTCACGGCACAGGCAGATATCCTGAAAGCTTCATTGAGAACCTCTGGGGCTGCATAGTATCCAGCGCTTCCCATGAGATCAACCGTATCGTTTCGCCCTCACTGTCTGGGCAGAGTATCAAGATCTGGGCAAGGGGGCGGGACTGCCCTACACCGTCAAATGCTGCTTCACCATTTCCGCGCTGAGTTCCTCCTTTTTCCCGGCGGCCATCACCGCGCCTTTGGCCATGACGACATAACTATCCGCCAGCCGAGCAGCAAAGTGCAGCCCCTGCTCGACCAGCACGATCGCAAAACGGCGAGCCGTCTTAAAGCCGATGATCACGTCTTCAATCTGATCGACGATCGACGGCTGAATGCCTTCGGTCGGTTCATCGAGCAACAGCACTTTTGGGCTCGATAGGATCGCCCGGCCAATAGCGAGCTGCTGCTGCTCTCCACCACTCAAGACACCACCAGGCCGTTCGAGAATTTGCGTGAGCTTGGGGAACAATGTGTACACTTCGTCAAACGCCGCCTTTTCGTTCATGCCGTTGGACGACGTTCCGCGCGCCCAATACCCCAGCTTCAAGTTTTCGCGGACCGACAAATGGGGAATAATTTCCCGTCCCTGGGGCACATAGGCGAGCCCCCGCTTGGCGCGGTGATCAGTGGCCTCCTTCGTGATGTCTTCGCCGTCGAAATACACCTGGCCGCTGCGCACGGGTAACAAACCCATGATGGCCTTGAGCGTGGTCGATTTGCCGACACCATTGCGACCCATCACGCACGCCACTTGCCCCGCCTCGATGTGAAAGGACACGTTCCGAAGAATATGGCTTTCGCCGTAGTACACGTTCACGCTTTCAAGTCGCAGCATCGTCTTCCTTCAGTGATGACTCAGGATGTTCAAAAGGGTCTCCAGCAAGGCCGCAGGCAGGAGAAGGTCGGAGACGTACCCGTGCGGTACGTTGAAGATCTTGTCGAGCCGAGAACGACGCTGGCGGCACTTTTCAACATCCTGTTACACATGCGCCACTTTCTGGCGCCCCAGATAAATCTCTCGCACCCGGTCATCGGCCTGTACCTTCTCCACCGTTCCTTCGCAGATCACGGTGCCTTCATGCAGGACCGTCACGATCCGGGCGATCTGCCGCACAAACTCCATGTCATGCTCAATCACGATGATGGCGTGTTTTTCGGCCAGCGATTGGAGCAAGCGCCCGGTCTGTTCTGTTTCCTCGTCGGTCATGCCGGCCACCGGTTCATCGACCAGTAACAACTCCGGATCCTGCAGAATGACCATGCCGATTTCGAGCCATTGCTTTTGTCCATGCGACAAAGAGCCGGCCCGCTTGCGTACCTGGTCCTGCAATCCAATGGTCTCCAATGCCCGATCGATTGCTTCCCGCTCGGCCGGCGTCGATCTGCCCCTCAACGTGGCAAAGACGCCTTTGCTGGGGCGGCTCAACGACAAATCCAAATTCTCCCAGACACTCAAGTTTCCATAGATCGACGGCGCCTGGAACTTTCGGCCGATGCCCAGTTGGGTAATCTCATACTCACGCATCCCCATGAGCTCTTGGTCTTTGCCGAAGATCACCCGGCCCGCGGCGGGTTTCGTCTTGCCGGAAATCACGTCAAGGAGAGTCGTCTTCCCGGCGCCATTCGGGCCAATGACCACACGCAACTCGCGATGGTTCACGATGAAGTTCAGATTGTTCAGCGCTTTGAACCCATCATAATCGACGGTGACACCTTCCAGATAAATAATGGAGCCATGTTCGGTCATACCTGCTCCCCTTCCACCGCCTGAGTCTTGGGTAACCGGACGGCTCTCTCCGCAAATCTTGCCCGCACTTGTTTTGCCATCCCCATCACCCCGTCCGGAAAGAGCAGGACCACCACCACGAAAAGTCCGCCCAGAAAGAAGGGCCACAGCTCGGGGAAAGAGTTGGTGAGAATGCTGCGCCCCAGGTTGACTCCCACGGCGCCGACGATGGCGCCCACGAGCGTGGCACGCCCTCCCACTGCGACCCACACCACCATTTCCAACGACGGCAGGACACCCATCTGTGCCGGAGTGATGATGCCGACTTGCGGCACATAGAGAATACCTGCGAGCCCGGCCAACACCGCCGACACGACGAAGACGAACAGTTTGTACGTGGACGGCGAATACCCCGAAAACCGCACACGCTGCTCACTATCACGAATCGCGATTAAGACCCGGCCGGCGCGCGAGGCGATAATCCAGCGGCACATGGCATACGCTCCGCCGAGACACAGCACCGTCACGACATAGAGCGCGAGCTGCGTACCAGGCGCGGATAAGCGAAACCCGAGGAGCGTTTTGAAATCGGTGAGGCCGTTCGTGCCACCGAGATTCGTTTCATTGCGATTGAATACGAGCCAGGCCATCAAGGCCAAGGCCTGCGTGATGATGGCAAAATAGACGCCCTTGATCCGGCTGCGGAACGCGAGAAACCCGAAGATGAGCGCGAAGCAGGCCGGTGCCAAGAGACCTGCCAACACGGCGGCAGAAAAGCTGTAAAAGGGCTTCCAGAAGAACGGCAGTTCCGTCACCTGGTTCCAGACCATGAAATCCGGCAACGCAGTGCCGTACACGCTTTGACTGCCGATCGTGAGCATGAGATGCATGCCCATGCAATAGGCGCCGATCCCGAAAAACACGCCTTGTCCGAGGCTCAAGATGCCTGCATATCCCCAAATCAAATCCAATCCCAGCGCCAGGATGGCAAAGGCCAGAAACTTGCCGAACCGGTTGAGCGCAAAATCTGACACATGCAGCCAGGAATCTTCCGCCGGCAACACATTAAGTATCGGCAAAACAAATAACAGCACGAACCCGACGATCCAGAATATGGTTCCTTCGTGTCGTTCTGCGCTCGATGGTGGTGACACTGATTCTCCCATGCGTTCTGCCCGATCCCTCCTCTACGCGTTAGCCTTCGGCGTGACGACCCTTGACCGCAAATAGCCCTGATGGCCGCCGCTGCAGGAACAAAATCACCAACACCAGGATCAATACTTTTCCATACACCGCGCCGAGACTCGGCTCCATGAGCTTATTCAATCCGCCGATCCCGAGCGAGGCGATAATCGTCCCCGCAAGCTTGCCGACCCCACCTGTGACCACCACCATGAAGGAATCCACGATATAGTTCTGCCCAAGACCCGGTTCGACATTGCCCACCAGCGTCAATGCCCAACCAGCAATGCCGGCAAGACCGGAGCCGAAGGCAAAGGTGTAGGCATCCACTTTTCTCGTAGGAATGCCCAAGCAGGCGCTCATACTGCGGTTCTGTGTGACGGCCCGTACCCGCAGTCCGATGCTGGAACGAAACAGCAGGGCGTAAATTCCGATGACGCTGAGAACGGAGAGGCCGATGATGAAGAGCCGGTTGAAGGGCAGAAACACGCCCACCAGCACTTGGGCACCGCCGTTCAGCCACGACGGCGCGGTAATGGCGGTCAAATCCCCAAAGTACATGCGTGCGCCCTGAATCAAAATCAAGCTGACACCCCAGGTGGCCAACATCGTCTCCAGCGGGCGGCCATAGAGGAAGCGAATGACGGTGGCTTCCAGGATCAACCCGAACAGGGCCGCCGCGAGAAACGCAGCAGGAAGGGCTGCCAGATAATAGGAATCGAACCAGCTTTCAGGCAGATACAATTTAAAACATTCCTGCATGACGAAGGTCGCGTAGGCGCCGATCATCATGAGTTCGCCATGCGCCATGTTGATGACGCCCATCAACCCGAACACAATCGCGAGCCCAAGGGACATGATCAGGAGGATGGAACTGAGGCTGATACCGCGAAACAGCGTCTCGATCGTGCTGGACCAGACGTTCCAGGACTCGATCCGTTCAATCGCGGCGGTGGCCGCCTGCGCGAGAGCTTTCTGCTCTGCGGTCGCCGACTCGCCGCCTCCCGCCTGTACCAAGGCTTGTAGCGCGGGGACGGCGTTCTGGCTGCGCATGTCGCCCAGCTTGGCCGCAACCTGCTGCTGCCTGGTGGGATTGTCGGAGGCTAGTTGCAATAGCAGCGCAGATTCCTCCATCGCATACCGAACCCAGCGATGAGATTCGTTGGCGGCAGCCGCCTGCAGCCAGGGAATGGCCACAGGACGACCGTTCATGCCGAGATCGGTGGCGGCCGTGCGGCGCGTCTCGGCATCCGGGCTGGTCAGGTTCGTACGATGACGCCAGGTGTCGGCCACCGGCTTAATCGCCATGCGCAGGCTACGGTCCGCATTGGCTCGCAGTTCCTCCAATCGTGGCAGCAGCGAGGCATCCCCCTGCTCAATGAGGAGATGAACCGCCTGCTCACGCGTGCCCTCTACCTCGCTCGACAAATCTGCCAGCGCCTGCTCAATTGGAGGCGACGGAGACACATTCGTCTGCGTCTCCGCCGCCAGCTCCCCCAATGCGAACCACCCCAGGTACGCTGCAAACACTCCGATCCCGATGAGTTGCTTCATGCGATGACGACTTTCATTCATGCTTTCTTTCGATGCCTCCCCACTCAGGCCTTCTTGTAGGTTCCCTGATGGTTCACCCAGTCACACCCTTTGTCGGGGTTCGTGTATTCACTCCAAGGCTCGGGCTTGACCAGTCCCTTGGATCGCCACACGACTTTGATCTGCCCGTCTTTCAGAATCTCGCCGATCAACACCGGCTTGTGCGTGTGGTGGTTGGCCTGATCCATCATGATCTCTCCACCCGGCGCGAGGAATTTCTGACCGTAGACGGCCTTGCGCACCGCGTTCACTTCCGTCGTCCCCGCCTTCTCGACCGCCTGTTTCCAGACATGGACCCCGAAATAGGCCGCTTCGATCGGATCGTCGGTGACGCGTTTGTCTCCGTCCGGCAGATTGTTCTTTTTGCAGTACGCCTTGAAATTCGCCACGAACTGTTTGTTCTGCGGCGTGTCGACGCTTTGGTAATAATTCCAGGCTGCGAGATGGCCGACCAGCGCTGTCTTGTCCATTCCGCGCAATTCGTCTTCCGCCACGCTGAACGCCATGATCGGCGCGTCTTCCGCACGCAAGCCCTGATTGGCGAACTCTTTGTAGAAGGGCACATTGCTATCGCCGTTAATCGTGCTGATGACACAGGCGCCTCCGCCCGCGGCAAACTTCTTAATCTTGCCGACAATGGTCTGATAGTCCTGATGATGAAACGGCGTGTACTCCTCCATGATGTTGGCAGCCGGCACTTTTTTCGCCAACAACATGGCTCGCAAAATCTTGTTCGTCGTTTTCGGATACACGTAGTCGGTTCCGAGGAGATAGAACTTTTTGTAGCTACCCCCTTCTTTGCTCATCAGGTATTCAACCGCCGGCACCGCCTGCTGGTTGACTGCCGCCCCGGTGTAGAAAACGTTCTTCGAACATTCTTCGCCCTCGTACTGGACGGGATAGAAGAGCAAGCCGTTATGTTCCTCGAAGATCGGCAAGACCGATTTCCGACTGACTGAGGTCCAGCAGCCGAACACGACCGCCACCTTCTCCTGTACCAGCAGTTGTTTCGCCTTCTCCGCAAAGAGGTCCCAGTTCGAGGCAGGATCGACCACCACCAGCTTCAACTGACGCCCCAATACACCGCCCTTCGCGTTGATTTCCTGGACCGCCATCGACACGACGTCCTTCAACGACACTTCGCTGATGGCCATGGTACCGCTCAGCGAATGCAGCACGCCGACCTTGATGGGCTCATTGTCCGCCGCCAACGACAAGGCCCACGTGCTCAGATTGCCGAGAATCGCC
>WBZQ01003142.1_pt1 | contig 10350 bp, 10 predicted proteins | sample 5204251 | NCBI WGS metagenome assembly WBZQ01 (sample SAMN12412402, study PRJNA552823) | activated sludge metagenome | isolation source: activated sludge from nitrification reactor of wastewater treatment plant... | place: USA: Virginia | collected 2017-09 | reverse complement strand
TCGTGGTCAACGTCACCATGGTCTGGTCCGCGGTCGCGACCTTTCCGGGCAAGGCGGGTCGTGACGGGTTCGAATTGTCAAACCGATACAATGCGGTGCTGGACCAGGAAGCACGACAGGCCGCACTGGGCTGGTCGGTGCGAGCGGCGGCGGATGCCAAGGGCAGGCCGGTGCTGACCGTGACCGACGCGTCCGGCCAGCCATTCGGCACTGTCCGCGTGGAGGCCATCGCGTCACGGCCTCTTGGCGCGGAACAGGCAACGCCGCTCATCTTTGCCGACCATGGCGAGGGCCGTTTCGTCGCCGATCAGGCATTGGGCCTGTCCGGGCAATGGGATCTGGCGATCACCGCCGCCACCGGCGGGCGAAGCGTCACGGTCACCCGCCGCGTGCATGTTCCGTGAGCGGCACGACAATCGACACCCCATTCATCGGCACAGAGACGCGGGCGGCGCCCTGCGCGCATTGCGGCCAGCCGGCCCCGGCCGGCCGCCGCTTCTGCTGCGCGGGCTGTTCGGTCGCCGCGGACACGATCGCCACACTGGGCCTGGGCGCCTATTACGAGCGCCGCGTGCTGGACCCCGGGCAACGCCCGCCGCGCCCGGAGTCCGCTGAAATCCGCGATTTGTCGCGCTTCATCACCGATCTGCCTGACGGATCGAATGAGCTGGTCCTGGCGGTGGACGGTCTGCAATGCGGCGCCTGCGTCTGGCTGATCGAATCCGTGCTCGGCCGCGATCCGGCGGTCACCGCCGGGCGCGTGAACATGACATCCCGCCGGTTGCGCCTGGCCTGGACCGGCGCGCGGGAGGAAGCGCGCCGGCTGACCAGCCTGATAGAGGCGCTGGGTTATCGCCTCGTCCCCTTCGACCCTGCCGCGCTGGCCGCGGCGCGGGACGAAACCGGACGTGGTTTGATGCGGGCCTTGGCGGTGGCGGGCTTCGCCTCGGCCAATGTGATGTTCCTGTCGATCGGTGTCTGGGCCGGCGAGGCCGCGGGCTGGCTCGACACGATGGGGCCGGCGACGCGCGACCTGCTGCATTGGGTCTCCGCCCTGATCGCCATGCCCGCCATTGCCTATGCGGGTCGCCCCTTCTTCCGATCCGCCGCCGCCGCGCTACGCCAGCGCCGCTCCAACATGGATGTCCCGATCAGCGTCGGCGTGACCCTGGTCACGGTCATGAGCCTGTCGGAAACGATCCAGAGCGGTCCGCACGCCTATTTCGATTCCGCCATCACCCTGCTGTTCTTCCTGCTGATTGGCCGTGTGCTGGACCATCGCGCCCGCGGCCAGGCGCGCGCCATCGCTGAACAGTTGCTGACCCTGCGAACGGTGGAGGCGACGGTCCTGCGCGACGACGGCACCACCGTACAGTTGGGCCAGCACGCGATCGAACCGGGCCAACGTATCCTGGTCGGCGCCGGGGAACGAATCGCCGCGGATGGCCGGGTCGAACAGGGCGCGTCCTCGGTCGACACCAGCCTAGTCACCGGTGAAAGCCTGCCTATCATGGTCGCCACGGGCAGCCAGGTCTTTGCCGGCACGCTGAACCTGGGTGAACCGCTCATCATCCGCGTCACCGCCGCCGGCGGGTCCACGCTGCTGGCCGAGTGCGTGCGGCTGATCGAGGCCGCCGAGGCCCGCCGGTCTCGCTTTGTCGTGCTTGCGGACCGGGTCGCGCGGGCCTATGCGCCAGCGGTGCATCTGGCCGCGCTGCTGACCTTCCTGGGCTGGTACGGCGGGATGGGCGCGTCGCTGAACGACTCGCTACTGATCGCCGCCGCCGTGCTGATCATCACCTGCCCCTGCGCCCTGGCGCTGGCGGTCCCGGCGGTCCAGGTGATCGCCACTTCCCGCCTGTTCCGTGCCGGGGTGCTGCTGAAAAGCCCGACCGCCCTGGAACGCCTGGCCGAGGTCGACACGGTCGTCTTCGACAAGACCGGCACGCTGACCGAACCGACGCTCGCGCTGGTGCGCGATGGGGTCGACCCCGATGCGCTGGTGGTCGCCGCGTCCCTGGCCGCCGCGAGCCGCCATCCGCTGGCCCGTGCCCTGAGCGCCGCCGCGGGACCCGTCGCGACGCGGGACGACGTGACGGAGATACCCGGGCGAGGCATGCAGGCTGGCGCGATCCGCCTGGGCAGCCGGACATTCTGCGCGTTGCCCGACGACGAGGCAGCCCCTGCCTCACCCGAGCTATGGCTGACCCGGCCCGGCCTCGCGCCGGTCCGCTTCGCGTTCGACGAACATCCCCGCCCGGACGCGGAGACGGTGATCCGCGCGTTGCAGGGCCAGGGGCTGGCCATCCAGCTTCTGTCGGGCGACCGAGTCGGGGCGGTACGGCGCATCGCCGAGCGCCTGGGCATTGTAGTCTGGAAGGCCGAACAGTCTCCCGTCGCCAAGACCGAGACCATCGAGACACTGGGACGAGACAGCCATCGCGTGCTGATGGTCGGCGACGGGTTGAACGACAGCCCCTGCCTGGCCGCGGCGCATGTCTCCGCCTCGCCGTCCACAGCGGCGGATATCAGCCAGACAGTGGCCGACGCCGTGTTCCAGGGCCATGACTTGGCGCCCGTGGCCCTGCTGCTGAAAACGGCCCGCATCGCGCGCCGGGTGATGCGGGAAAATCTGGTGCTGGCGATCGGCTACAACATCCTGATGGTGCCGCTGGCCGTCGCGGGCCTGGTCACGCCCTGGGTCGCGGCGGCGGCGATGTCCAGTTCCTCGATCCTGGTCATCGCCAACAGTTTCCGCGCGGGGAGGGTCCGATGACCGTCGTCATCTTTCTGCTGTTCGGCAGCCTGATCCTGGGCGGCGCGGCGCTGGCGATCTTCCTATGGTCGCTGCGCTCGGGCCAGTACGAGGACCTGGAGGGGGCGGCGAACCGCATCCTTTACGACGACGACCGATAGCGACGCCCAGCCCGGACGACTCTATCCGTGCAAGGCCCTGGCGTAGGCGGTCACTGCCGCACCGAAGCCCATCTCCAGCGCGTCCGCGGTTAGCTCGTGCCCGATCGATGCCTCGGCCAGGCCGGGCACCGCCGCGATCAGGGGCGGGATGTTCTTCAGGTTCAGGTCATGCCCGGCATTCACGACCAGGCCCTGGCTTGCCGCGGCCTGGGCGGTCTTGGCGATCGCGTCCAGGATCGGTCCGTGCTGGCCCCTGCGGAAGGCGGCGGCATAGGCGCCCGTATAGATCTCGATCCCGTCGGCGCCGGCCTGGCGCACCCGGGCGCAGACCGGCGGATCGGGGTCGACGAACAGGATCACGCGGGAGCGTAGCGCCTTGATCGCGGCGATCTCGGGCACGACCATCGCCATCTGGTCGGGATCGAGCTTCCAGCCTTCCTCGGATGTGAAGGCGTCCGGCGCGTCGGGGACCAGGGTTGTCTGCTCGGGCCGCACTTCGCGCAGCAGCTCATGCAGCCGGTCGTCGGGGTAGCCTTCGACATTCAGCTCCACCGACGGGCGGTCCCGTGCCATCAGCGCGGCCAGCATCGGCAGGTCGCTCGCGCGGATATGGCGCTCATCCGGGCGTGGATGCACGGTCAGCCCCTCGGCCCCTGCTTCCAGCGCGATGCGGGCAAAGCGGCCCAGATCGGGCACCCCGGTGCGGCGGGAGTTCCGCAGCAACGCGACCTTGTTGAGGTTGACGCTCAGACGAGCCATGGCGATTGCCCAGTGCACGAAAACAGGGCGTCAGCATGCCAGGACCCGCCGGCCCTGGCTATGTCCGATCCCGACGCAGCGACAACGCCGATGCGGCCAGCGCCAGCGCCGCAGCCCCGTACAGCAGCCACGCAGGCAGGATGGGCAGCAGCGCCCCGGCGATCAACGGCCCGATCCCAGCCCCCAGGTCGCGCCAGGTCGCCAGCCTTGCCAGCGCGCTGACCCGTTCCGTCGGCGGCACCAGGGACGCGGCGACTGGCGGAGCCAGCGGCTGCAGCAGCCCGAGCAGCCCGACCACCCCCAGCGCGCCGACCCACAGCACGCCGATCCCGATCAGCCCCAGCCCAGCGGCCGAGATCAGCGACAGCAGGATCAGCATCCGCAGCGACCCGTACTTTGCACCCAGCCGGCCGCCGACCGGGCTGAGCAGCAGTTCGGACACATAACGCAGAGTAAGCGCCGCGCCGGCAGCCAGACCCGCGCCGCTGGGCAATGCCTCGGCCGCCAGCACCGACAGGCCGAGCACGAACAGCCCGTCGAGGCCCAGGCCCTGGATGAACGACCACATGTCCAGCCGCGATGGCAGGCCGAAGCGCGGCCTGCCGGCCACTTTCTGCCCCTGCCCGCCCGGCAGGCGCAGCGCGAACGGCATCGCGACCAGTGCCACGACCCCCAGCAGGATGAACACGACCGGCGCACCCCAGATTTCGGCCACGCCCGCCCCCACCATCAACGCCACCATCGGTCCCGCCGCGATAATCGCTCGGCTTTGCCCGCTGCGGCGGGCGGCCCCGGTCGATTCGGCGGTGGTCAGCGCCTGGGTCGCGATGTTCATGCCCGCGAAGGACAGACCCCAGACCAGCCGGCAGACCAGCAGCGTCCAGACCCCCGGCAGCAACGCGTAGCCGATCGAGGATGCGGACGATCCCAGCACGGCGAAGATGCAGCACAGGCGGGCGCCGTGGTGTTCATAGCTGCGGGCGACCCAGCCATAGCCGATGATCCGCACCAACCTGTTCGCCGCCAGCAGGATGCCCGCCTCGGCCAGCGACACCCCGAAAACCGCCGCGTGCAGCGGCAGCAGCAGATACAGGACGGTGTCCGTCGGCAGCGTCAGCGCGAGCACGATGGAGGCATCGCGGGACGCGACATCGGCGCGCCGAGCGGGATCGGAAGTCAAAGGGGACGCGTCGGCCATCTCCGCACGCTGCCCCAAGGCCAGAATTATGACAATTGGATGACAGTCGGATTGATCCGCCGTAAGCCATCCCCGCGCTTGGATTATGGGGGCTCGAGTCGGGATGTTTCGCTGGTTTCGCCGCCTGATGCCGCGGGAGGAGCAGTTTTTCGACATGTACGCCCGCCACGCCGACACCATCGTGCGCGGCGCCGAGGAGTTGCGCGCCATGCTGAACGGCGGCGACGCCGTCATGCGCCATTATCAGCCCGTGCTGACCGCCGAGGACGACGCCGACGCCATCACTCGCGAAGTCGTGCAGGCTGTCCGCCGCACCTTCGTCACGCCGTTCGATCGCGGCGACATCCAAAGCCTGATCAGCCGGATGGATGACACGATCGACCAGATGAAGAAATGCGCCAAGGCCATCCGCCTGTTCGGCATGACCAGCTTCGACCCCGATTTCGTCCGCATGGGCGACGCTATCGTCCGCTGCGCCATCCTGCTGCGCGAAGCCGTCCCCCTGATGGTCCGCATGTCGCCCAACGCGTCCCGCATCAACGAGTTGTGCGAGCAGATCCGCCGGGTCGAGGGTGAATCGGACGACATCCACGAATCCGGTGTCATCGCGCTCTACAAGCGTTGCATGCCCGACCAGGCGTTGATGTTCATCGCCGAGCGGGAGGTGCTGGACCATCTGGAGCGGATCATTGATCGGTTCGATGATGCGGCGAACGAGATCGAGGGCATCGTGGTCGAGCATATCTGACCGATGGACGCCCAACTCGCGTTTCCGCTGCTGGTCGGCCTGATCCTGGTCGCGCTGGCCTTCGACTTCCTGAACGGGCTGCATGACGCGGCCAATTCCATCGCGACGATCGTTTCGACACGCGTATTGCGGCCGCAATACGCCGTGGCCTGGGCGGCGTTCTTCAACTTCATCGCCTTCCTGTTCTTCGGCCTGCACGTGGCGAAGACGATCGGGACGGGCATCGTCGCGTCCAGTGTCATCGACCCGCAGGTGATCTTCGGCGCCCTGACCGGCGCGATCGCGTGGAACCTGATCACCTGGGGAATGGGCATCCCATCATCGAGTTCGCACGCTCTGGTGGGTGGCATCGTCGGCGCCGGCACGGCCAAGGCGGGGCTGGTGGCGATTGTCTGGTCGGGTCTGGGCAAGACGCTGTTCGCGATCATCCTGTCGCCCACGATCGGGCTGTTGCTGGCCCTGTTCCTGGTGCTGATCGTGTCCTGGGTATTTTCACGCACCACGCCGTTCGTCGTGGACAGCACGTTTCGCTGGCTGCAATTCGCCTCGGCGTCGATGTACTCGCTTGGTCACGGCGGCAACGACGCCCAGAAGACCATGGGCATCATCGCCGTCCTCCTGTTCTCCCAGGGCATGCTGGGGTCGGAGTTCCACGTCCCGTTCTGGGTCGTCATCACCTGTCAGGCGGCCATGGGGCTGGGCACGCTGTGCGGCGGCTGGCGCATCGTCCACACGATGGGATCGAAGATCACCCGCCTGACGCCCATGCAGGGGTTCTGCGCGGAAACCGGCGGCGCGATCACCCTATTCGGAGCGACCTGGCTGGGCGTGCCAGTGTCCACGACGCACACGATCACCGGCTCGATCATCGGGGTTGGCGCGTCGCGCCGGACCTCGGCGGTGCGCTGGGGGGTGGCGGGCAACATCGTGATCGCCTGGGTGATCACGATCCCGGCTTCGGGATTGATCGCGGCGGCGACTTATGTGGCGGCGGGGTGGTTTGGGTAGGGGCCTTGGCGTGTGACCGCCTGGGTCTGGTGCTATACCCAGACATGCGGGTCAGGCGAGTAATACCAACCGCCCGAACCAATGCTCTCGGCACGTTCGCACTCGGCGATCTCGGCCAAATCGGTCAGATCACGTGGCGGATGAAAGGACGAGGCCACCGGTCAACCCTGAACCGGAATGAACCCCTACCCCAACCGCCGCAACGCCTCACACACGGCCCCCACCTGATCATCCGTCAACTCGGGATACAGCGGCAAACTCAGCACTTCCCGCGCCGCCCGTTCTGTATGGCCCAGCCCCGAGGGACCGATCGCAATCCGCCCCAGATAGGCCGGTTGTAGATGCACCGGCATCGGATAATGAATCCCTGTCCCGATCCCCGCATCCCGCAGCTTCCCCTGCACCGCATCCCGCTCGGCACACCGCATCACATACAGATGATACACATGCTCGACCCCGGCACGCCTCGCCGGCCGCGAGCCGTCCAATACCGCATCGTAACGGGCAGCGATCGCCTGCCGACGCGCGTTCTGCAAATCCAAATGCCGCAGCTTCACCCGCAGGATGGCCGCCTGCAGTTCATCCAACCGGCTGTTCACCCCGGCCGAGTCACTGATGTAATGCTTGTGCCATCCGTATTGACGCAACGCCCCGACATCCTCGCCCCGCCTGGCATCCCGCAGCACGACCGCACCGCCATCGCCCAGCGCGCCCATGTTCTTGGTCGGATAGAAGCTGAACGTCGCCGCGTCGCCGAAGGTGCCGACGCGCTGGCCGTTCCAGGCGGCACCATGCGCCTGCGCGCAATCCTCGATCAGCGCCAGGCCATGACGACGGCACAGCGCGCCGATCGCGTCCAGATCACCCGGCTGTCCATACAGATGCACCGCGATGACCGCGCGCACCGGCGGCAGGCCGGCGGGGGGGGACGCCAGAGCCGCCTCCAACGCCGCGGGATCCAGCGTGTAATGCACGGGATCGATGTCGATCAGATAGGGCGTCGCGCCAACCATCTCCACCGCGGCAACCGTCGCGACCGCGGTGTGCGATACGGTGGCCACCGAGCAGCCTGGACCGATGCCCAGCCCGCGCAGCGCCAGCGCGATCGCATCCGTTCCATTGCCGCACCCGATCGTCGTGCCGGCGCCCAGCCAGGCGCTGAATTCGGCTTCGAACGCCTTGCCTTCCTGACCCAGGATATACCACCCGGAATCGAGTGCGCGGGCCACCGCGGCGTCGATTTCCCCCTTCAGCGCGCGATAGCCGGCGCCGGGATTGGCCACGGGGATGGTGATCGTTCCGCTCATGCGATGTCCTTCACAGATAGTCCGCCAGGCGCGGGCGGTACCACTCGATCGTGCGGCGCACGCCTTCTTCCAGGCTGACATGCGGCGCCCAGCCGGTGGCCTGACGGAACGCGCTGTCGTCGGCGTGGTAGCTGCCGATGTCGATACGCGCGCGATCGGCCGGGAATTCCTTGGTGATGAAATGCGCGGGCGGGCCGCCAAGCCGCACCGTCAGTTCCGCCAGTTCGCGCAACGACGCCGGGGGCGCGCCGCCGATATTGAAGATGCGTCCGTGGCAGGCGGGCACTTCCGCCGATCGGATGAAGGCTTCGGTGACGTCATCGACATAGGTCAGGTCACGCACCTGCTCACCGCCCCAGACCTCGAACGGCTTGCCCTCCAGCACACAGCGGATCCAGATGCCCAGGAAGGTCTGGCGCGCGTCACGGATGCGCAGGCGCGGACCGTAACAATTGGTCAGGCGCAACGATACCACGGGCCGGCCGCCAACGCGGTGTTCCAGCATCCAGTACTGCTCACCCGCGAACTTGGACACGCCATTGGCATCGGGCGGGGCGACGGACTGGCTTTCGTCGACCGGCAGCTTCTGCACGCGGCCATAGAACTGGCGGGTGGAGGCATGCACGACGATGGCATCCGGCGCTGCCTCCCGCGCCGCCTGGATCAGGCGCACCTGCGCGACGGCATTCACCGCGATATCGGCCAAAGGGTCGGCCTGACCACCCATATGGCTGGTCTGCGCCGCCAGGTTGAAGATCGCGACGGTGCCTTCGCATAGCGGACGCAGGTCGATGTCGCGGATGTCGCCGCGCACCAGCTCGACGGATGAGCCTTCCAGGTTGTGCGGATTGGCGCCGCCGCCGAACAGGAACCCGTCCAGCGCGGTGACCTTGGCGCCGCGTTCGGCCAGCGCCAGGCACAGATTCGAACCCAGGAACCCCGCACCGCCGGTGACCAGCACTCTTCGACCTGACCAGTTCATGGGAACTCCTGTTCGTTGGCGGCAGGGTCGGGCCGCATCGTGGCGAGACTATGGGGATTCGGAATCGGAATCGCGGCGGCGCGGGTGTTGGGTGTGCAGGCTGCTGTCAGGGCCGGCGTTGCGCATGATTTCATTGAAGCCGAACAGCAGCATCAGAATTCCGGCGACAATCTCGATCCCGGTCAGCGCCCGGACCAGCATCGAGGCGGGGGAGATGTCGCCATAGCCGACCGTCGCGATGGTGACCACGCTGAAATACAGCGCCTCGACAAAGGTGATGCGGCGGGCCGTGCCGCCGACGAGAAACTGCGGGTCGATCGTGGTCATGTCAGCGATGCGATAAAGGCAGGCGAAGACGATGATCAACAGGCCGTAGAAGCTGAGGAAGGCCGTCATCGGCATCAGCAGCCGGTCCAGCCGCCCGGCCACAAGCTCGAACACCGTCGCGATATCCACCATCACCAGCACCACGTCGTGGATCGATGCCACGACCAGGGCCGCGATCAGGCCCATGGCGACCAGCAGATACAGGCCCTGATCGGCGGGGGAGGCACCGGTCTGCGGCACGGCGAAGGACGCGGCGCCGACGACGAGCGTCAAGAGGAACCATCGGCTGACCTGGGGCAGATCGGCCAGTTCGCGCAGGCGGCGGGCGTGGATCAGGCGCGTGATCCGGTGCCGACGCGCCAGGCACGCGATCAGGAACGCCGCGACCGGCATCGACAGGCCCGCCAGCACGGTATAGCGCGAGGCCTGGGCGAAATTGGCATGCCGGAAAAACTCGAACATGCACCCATAGATGGCCAACAGGTTGGCCGTCACGATGCCGAAATGCGCCCCACCCGGGAAGACCAGATAGAAGAAGCCGAAGCCCAGCGCGGATGTCAGAACCGACAGCCACGTCACCAGGGGATCGGTATCGGACGCGATCGCGACCAACCCGACCAGGATGACCGTGAAGATCAGCGACCGCAGCCAACGCGCGTCCAGACGCCGGTGATAGATCAGCCGGTCCGGTTGTTTCATGCGCCGTGGTCAGGGCAGCGCGGCGACACCGGTGATCTCCACCAGCCAGCGCGGATCGACCAGGGTGGCCTGCACGGTGGCGCGGGCGGGCTTGTTGGCGGTGTCGAGCCAGCGGTCCCAGGCGCGGTTCATGCCGTCGACATCGCGGATGTCCTTGAGGAATATCTGGCAGGACAGCAGGCGGGACTTGTCGGTCCCTGCTTCCGCCAGCAGCGCGTCGATCTGGCGCAGGATATCGGCGGTCTGGCCTTCCGCGTCCAGGCCGGGATCATCGGCGACCTGCCCGGCCAGGTAGACGGTCTTGCCATGCACGACGGCGCCGGCGAGGCGAGCCTCGGGTTGCAAGCGGCTGATGGTCATGAAACAGAGCTCCCGGTGGTTTCGGGGTCTATACCACGCCCGTCGC
>WBZQ01003139.1_pt1 | contig 10352 bp, 11 predicted proteins | sample 5204251 | NCBI WGS metagenome assembly WBZQ01 (sample SAMN12412402, study PRJNA552823) | activated sludge metagenome | isolation source: activated sludge from nitrification reactor of wastewater treatment plant... | place: USA: Virginia | collected 2017-09 | reverse complement strand
CACCATGCCGGACGGTCGTGTCCTCGCGGTCTCCGGTCATCCGGAAGTGGACGACAGCCGTCACAACAACAACTCGCTTGAGTTGTATGATCCGGCAGCCGGCAGCTGGTCGATCGTCGGCTCCGTGGATTACGGAAACATCGACACGGTGGATGCGCGTCGGTACGAATATCCCCGGCTGCACGTGCTGCCGGAAGGGACCGTGATCTCCATGTCACCCATGGCCAACCGGCGGCTCGAAAAATGGCACCCCTACACCGACGCGACCGATTGGAATGATGTCATCGCTCCTCCACCGGAGGGGATCTACGATAACTGGTTTGCCCAAGACACCACATCGGTGATGTTGCCACTCTCTCCGACGGATAAGTATCGCGCCCGTATTATGCAGGTCGGAGGATCGATGCCGTTCATGTTAGATCTAGGGAATCTGGCTGCCGGATGGATTCCCGCACCACGCTCGATGTTCGACCATCCCAGCCCGGGCGACGTGAATCCAGTTCGTGAAAACGCCGACGCGGTGATGTTGCCCACAGGGGAGATTTTTATCGAGGGTGGCCTCAAAAATGGCTCCAATGATGCCACAGGTGTACGGGCGCCGGAGACATACAATCCTATCACCGGCACATGGCGGGTGCTGCCCGCCTCGCCGATCGTACGAGGCTATCACAGCACGGCACTCCTCATGCCTAATGGGGCGGTGTGGGTCGCCGGATCCAATTTCAATGCATCACCAGGGCTGTCAAGCCGAGAGCTCCGGATCGAGATTTTTGAGCCCTGGTATTTTTGTGGCCGTCGGCCGGCGATCACCGATGTCGCGCCGAAAGCCTGCCATGGCGATAAGTTGGAGATCCGCACGCCCGATGCAGCCGACATCCAAAAGGTCGTGTTAGTTCGATGCGGCACCGTGACACACAATTTCAATCCAGATCAACGCCATATCGTGCTGGAATTCACGCGAGAAAAAGGCGACGTGATCCTTGCCACAGTGCCACTGGAGCCTAACGTGGTGATCGTCGGTTATTACCTCTTGTTCGTCATCGATTCAACCGGGCGTCCCAGTACTGGTCGCTTCGTGCAAATCTGCATGGGCAAAAAGCGTCCGCTCCGTCCATGGCTCGATCCGGAATGGTGGGGTCGATTACGTGATCTGTTGCGCGATGGACGCAATCCGACATCGGAAGAGATGCGAATGCTACAGCGCGAAACGGTTGATCCAATATTTCCTCCCTGGCGGCGGCCGATCTCGACGGAGGGACATGGCCACGGGGATCAAGGTGGTCATGATCATGGTCACGAGCATCAGCCTGACCACAATCATGATCATGGTCACGAGAGAGGTCGTCACCGCGCAGACAAGGAGGAGGGCAAGAAGAAACGCACGTAACCGATTTCAAATTCTCAGGGTTACTGGAAATATCAGTGAGGTCCGGATGTCTTGAGGGGACTTGCGTGTGTGTTACCGTCTGCTTCCTTCAAGCCTCTGGATCGGGGCAGGCTCGGCTCTGACGATCGAGCCATCGTTGAAGGGAAAGAGATGGAGGTTGGTTCTTGTATGGTATGTACTTAAGTGTAACATTGCTGCGCTTTACATTGCTATCGTAAAGTAAAGCCTGAGTACCGGAGGCGTGCAATGGCCGTTCAGAAGCTCAGTAGTAAGAATCAAATTGTCATTCCGAAAGAAGCCCGGCAAGCAATGGGCGTCAAGGGTGGTGATGAATTACTGGTGGTCATCAAGAACAATCTGACGCTCATCATGCCAAGCCGAAACGGTATGCGAAGGTCTTACAGGGGCTCGCGAAGGGGATCTATCCCGCTGATTACCTGAAGCGAGAACGACGGTCGTGGTAGAGAGGCCCTTCTTCACAAGGCCTTCCTACCCAACATCAACGCGTTGGTCTTGCCACCAACGTCTTCATCTATTTTCTTGAAAACCACCCGCGATGTGGAGCTTGGTGTGCATCCCCCTTCGATCTTATTGAACGGGGGCAGAATCCTGCAGTTACTTCGATCGTGACTCTTTTCAAGCTCTTGGTTCAGCCGTATCACGACCAGAAGGAGGAATTGGCACAGAAGGTTTTTGCCTTGAGCAGCACCTATCCTAAGATTGAGTGGGTTTCGCTGACGATGGACCTGGTTGACCAAGCCGCTGAATTGCGTGCCCGCTACCATCTCAGCACGCCTGATGCGATACAGCTTGCCTCGGCTATCAGCTATAAGAGTGTACGTTTTTACGGGAACGATCGTGGTTTGCGGCGAGTGAAAGAAATTGAGTGCATCATCGTGGATGATCTGGTGTAGTCTCACTGCATCGGCAATTCTCGAAACAGTTCAAACCCTGTTGGATCCAGTCCTTCAGCTCTTGGGCTTCTCAAATAGAGAGTCGTTCTTGACGATCGACGTCTTGGCAAGTGTCTTCTCCGGTCTCCATCACGATGCCGGATCAGTATGAGTATGTCTCGAGTCTTTCGGGCTCCACACGGCGGTCTCACAGCGTAGCTGGGCGATTTTTCGGCGAACCCTCTATGAATCATGCCCATCTCAACGACCTGCTTGAAGGGAACGTCAGTACGAGACCGCGCCACTCACTTCTTCGTACTGGATCAATTTAGATACGTTCAGAATCCAATAGGATACACTGGTAAGATGTGTTTCCTTCACGTCGAGGTACAATGCTCGAGACAGTGGGCAAATACAGCGGATTCCTCATGGCCCGCTCTTTGCTGCTAGGTATCAAGTCGAATCACCTATCCTGTCTCGTGTGGTATTTTACGATGGGTTTGCATCGACTCGTGCGACAACCCCATATCTGGGAGGATTTATGACATCCATGATTCTTCGCCTCTGTCTGGTTGGCATGGCTGCCGCGCTGGGTTTTATTGGTGAGGTGCATGCTCAGTCTGCTGAACCGACCTATGCTTGGCAACAGGGGCCGCTCGACGCGCCATTAGGCGAACAGGCAACGCTCAAGTTATCGGCAGACTATCGGTTTCTTGGACCAAAGGATACAGCGCGTCTCCTGCGGGAGATGGGTAACTTCCCTTCGGGTGCTGAGCTTGGGCTGGTCACGAGTGGTTCAGGAGACAGTAATTGGTTTGTAGTGATCCGATTCATCGATGCCGGCTATGTGGAGGATGATGATGTGTCGGCCTGGGACGCTGATGAAATGTTGGACTCCATCAAGGAAGGAACTGAAGAAGCCAATGCGAAGCGCCGTGAGATGGGGATGGAGACGCTGACTGTTAGAGGGTGGGAAGAGAAGCCACATTACGACAAGACCACAAACAAAGTGGTGTGGGCCATCGCCGCTGAATCTGGCCATGGGACGACGGTTAATTACAACACCCTCGCATTGGGGCGTCATGGGTACATGAGTATGAATCTTGTGGCTGATCTGGCTGGGTTACCCACGCTCAAACCTCATGCGGCAAGCCTGTTATCGAACCTCAACTTTGTGCAAGGCAAACGGTACACGGACTTCGACAGTACGACCGACAAGGTCGCAGCGGTCGGGCTGGCGGCACTGGTTGCGGGCGCGGCCTTTAAGTCAGGACTCTTCGCGAAGTTGCTCGTCTTGATCATTGCCTTCAAGAAGGTCATTCTTCTCGCTGGAGTGGCTGTCGTGGGCTGGGTGTGGAAGATCGTCAAGGGGCGCTCCAGGACGATGCCATCAGCCTGACGGGGATGAGATGAAAACGCTGCTTGCCCTGCTTGCCGGAGCAAAATTTGGCAAGGTGCTGCTGACCTCCGGCACGATGTTGTTATCGGTCATCACCTATAGTTTTATCTATGGGTGGCGATATGCGGCGGGTTTCGTGGGTCTGATTTTTTGCCATGAGATGGGGCACTTTGTGGCGGCTCGACAGCGCGGATTGGATGTCGGGGCTCCCACGTTCATTCCGTTCGTCGGGGCTTGGATTCAGTTGAAAGAACAACCCATGGATGTGGAAACGGAAGCCTATGTGGCCATGGCTGGACCGGTTGTCGGGACCATCGCTGCTATGGGCTGCTTCTATGCCGCCGACTTCCTTCAGAGTTCGTTGCTTCGGGCGCTGGCCTATGCGGGGTTCATGCTGAACCTCTTTAACCTGATCCCGCTGGCCCCGCTTGATGGAGGACGAATCACGTCGATTATTTCACCAAAACCTGGTGGATCGGAGCCCCCTTGATTGTGGTGCTCTTTCTTTGGAACCATAGTCCGATGCTGTTGCTTCTCGCACTCCTGTCGATTCCCCATCTCCTCTCCACATTCAGGCAGAACAGTTCGGTGATATCTGAACGGTATTACGACGTGTCGCCGTCCACGCGTTGGAGCTACGCCGCCTATTATCTCTTGCTTGCGGGATTTTTGGGCGTGATGACGTATGAAACGCATCGGGCTGTGGGTCTGTAGGGACTGTTGGATAAAGGGGGCGTCGTTTGAACCGTCGGAGTGTGGAAGCTATTGCCCGTTTCCATCAAGACTCCGGATCAGGATGGCGCGGCCGTGACGGTCGAGCCAGAATTGAATCTGATCCCCCACATGGGCTGGTCGGTCGATCCTGGTGTTCTCATCGTGCGGAATCCGGAGTTCTCTTCCCTGGCGATCGCGAATCAGGTAAGCGGCACCTTCCACGGCTTGGACTTGCCCAACGATAGATGAGGAAGGCAGTTCTCCAATGGGGAACTCTAGGCGTTTTTGTTCACCCAGCGTTCCAGACACGATCCCGAGTCCGAGATACTCTTGCGACAACTGCTCCTGCGAGACAGTCTGGGCACAGCCGGTTGCCAGGACCAGCAGAGCGGGGAACAACAAGGCATGTCGGTAAGTTGTGAGTGTCGGCATCATCGGTATGTCTCCGCAGGTGGTTGGGATGAGAGTAGGCTCAAGTGAGGAGCAATGTGCACCGTGTCGTCACTATTTCATAGAGGGATGGAATGCTCAAGGAAGAGAGGGAAATGGTACGGCTGAATTGAGCGAGCAGTGGCCTAAGCTACTATCACGGGTGAGTATCACGACGAGATGGATGTTGACAGCGAAGTTTGCTGGGGAGCTCATGCTGCTTTGGCGGGACGCCAGCGGAGGCCGACGTTGAGGAGTTCTTGTAGCAGTTCTGTGTAGGTGTAGCCGGTTTCTTTGGCCGAGTCGGCGAAGTCTTCGTCTTCCGCAATTTGAGGATTCGGATTGGCTTCCAGCACGTAGAGCTGTGCCTCGGCATCCATTCTCATGTCGATTCGCGCGTAGCCGCTGAGTCCGAGTGCGCGATAGACCCGTTTGGCTAGATCTTGGATTTCTTGAGTCTTGCTCTCCGGTAGGTTTACCGCTTCTCGTGATGTGATGCCGTACTTCTGTTGATATTTCCGGCTCCATTTCACTCGCTCAGTTGCGATACGTTTCGCATCGTCCGGCAGCTTGTCCATGATCAGTTCCCAGACGGGCAGTGCTTGCAGGTGCCCGTTGCCGATGACGCCGACGTAGAATTCACGGCCTTCAATATATCGTTCGACGAGGGCTCCACTTCCGACACTGTTATGGACAAAAGCCACTCGCTCACTCAACTTGTCGTCATCTTCTACGATCGAAGCTTGCGAGATCCCCAGCGAAGCTTCTTCAGTCACCGATTTGACGATCAACGGAAAGGCAAGTTGCTTGGGGCGTTTGGTGCCTCGTCCCTGTGGGACCTCCATAAACTCCGGATAGGGGATTCGGTGAAAGGCCAGGACTTTCTTGGTGAGAACCTTATCCCGCGCCAGCATGAGGCCCCGCGGGTTACAGCCGGTGTAGGGCATGTGTAACAGTTCCAGGTACGACACCACGTGCTGATCATAGACCGCCACGCCATCAAACTCCTCCAGTAAGTTGAAGGCGATATCCGGTTTCCACTGATCAATGGCAGCCTGGATCACGCTGAGATCGCTCTTCACGCCGAGTGGATATACATCATGGGCGAGCTTCTTCAACGTCGCGACGACATCGTATTCCGTCCGCCACGCAACTGACTGGAGATCCTGGCCATTCACCTGCTCGGGTGGGACGAGGTCTTCATGCATAAGGACGAGTACGCGCAGTCGCTTCATAAGGCCACCCGATGTCGTCCACTTCGCAGAAAGTTCATCGTATGGACCGTCAGTAAAATCGTGAAATCGAGCTTGGCCTGTTCTTCGGCCATGGGGACTCGAAGGTTCAGTTCGCGACAGCGTCGGATCATGTCCTCCAGTACTTGGTCGATGGTGTATTGATACTCGCCGGTCCAGCTCGCGACCTTCTTCCGCACCTCTCGACGGAATCGATTGAGAAAAGTCGCGGCACTCATCTTGTTTGTATGATTCGGCAAGGTGGAGAAGAGGCGCTTCAAATCTGGGTCATACTGCAAGTGGCGCTCGACACCATAATGTCTTCGCTTGCGCTCGTAGTGTTCCCTCAGCGTCTTCTTTAGCGTCGGCAGTGCATCAACTTCCTCCTGTGTGGTCACGCAGGGTGGAGTCTCGGCCAGCTCTTTCATGAGACCATCAACATACCGAAGTTTTTTCAGGACCGGCCATCCTCGATACCGCTCTTGCCAGAGCGAGTCCGGTGTTAGCCAGACGGCAAATGTCTCAGCAAAATCTTCGTCGGGGTGGCTTTGTGCGTACCACAAATCCAAGTGACGGACGAAACTGCGGCTGTAGGGCCGTGGAGAGTAATAGAGCGGATACCGTTGCGACGACTTTCCGAAAATGTCCTGCCTGGTTTTGCGGCGACGGATCTTGTAGGCGTTCTCGATGGCATGACCGGCTTCGTGACGGAGAATTCGCAAACACCACTCGGTAGTCCCACCTTCCACTTCCAACATCTGAGCCTGTTCGAGTTTTGCCAATCGCGGATGAGCCAGGTAGAAGGGAATGGCAATGCCAGGGACTCCATCGGGAGTAAACCACTCGTTCGAGAGCCAAAAATGTGGACGAAACTGTAGGCGACGCTCTTCTAGTTCCCGGGTCAATTCTGTGATCGGTTGCTCGACAAAACTGCCCTTCAGTCCGATGTGCAGGTCGCACATCGGGAGATCCAAGATCGCCTCGTCGGACCATGACGCCCACGGTGCGTCATCTTGGGTGACGCTCGGAATCTTGAGGATGTCAGAAGCCGTACGATCCATAAGAAAGGGCCTTCCTCTAAGGCCTTTCGGCATCGGTTGCGAAAAACTATAGCATTCACCAGCAACGCTGTTCGTGATGGGGGAGGGTTTGAGGGGGGAAGTTAGGTGTGGAGCAAGAAATTGTCCACGAACGTACCAGATTGCACCAGAGCCACAGCCAGCGGTGATGTTACCGCCTAGAAAACCCTGAAAGCCGAGCCATCAGCGCCGGCATGGAGTCCCAGATGTGATCGATAACCGACTCCACATACTCTCGCGCCTCGACGATATCCCGTTCCCAATTCGGGAGGGCTTCGTGGAGATCGAGGATCGGTGACTCTTTGCCGAAAGCGACTTCATTGAAGAGAGGGACACTCAACCCGAACTTCGCATGAATGAATTCGCGATGGCCGAGTCCCATGGCGATAATGAGATCGCTCTGTTTGATCAGCTCCTTTGTGAGGGTTCGGGGTACATGAGCGGATGGATCGGCCCCCTTCAGGCGTAGCCGGTTGAGGATCACGGGATGAATCTTTTGGGACTTGGCTTCGATGCCCGCTGATTCGACCTGATAGGCGGATGGCTGGCCGAGTTGGGCCCGCAATGCATATTCGGCTGCCATGCTTCGGAAGACATTGCCGGTACAGACGAAGAGAATCGATTGGGCCATAGATGATGTATCCGCCTTTCCCTGAGCCGGCAGTCGACAGCGCCATAATGGGGCCGCTACAATCGGGCTTATGAGTAAGCAATCGAGTTCAACCCCTCTCCCTAAACTAGACGAAGCGACGGAGAAGATGCAAACACGCCTTTGTCGACTCGTTGGACAAGCCATCGCGGACTATCGCCTCATTGAGGAAGGCGACAAGGTGATGGTGTGCCTATCCGGCGGGAAAGATAGTTATGCGCTGTTGGACATCTTGCTTGTCTTGCAACAACGGGCACCGATCCAGTTTGACCTCGTCGCTGTCAATCTGGATCAACGACAACCAGGCTTTCCCGAACACGTGCTCCCTCAGTATCTCAGCAGTCGCGGCATCCCGTTCCATATTGAGGCACGCGATACCTATTCGGTCGTCAAACGACTGATTCCCGAAGGGCAGACGACCTGCTCGTTATGCTCCCGCCTGCGACGGGGCCATCTCTATCGCATCGCTGGTGAGCTTGGCGCCACGAAGATTGCGTTAGGTCATCACCGTGACGACATTATTGAAACCTTGTTCTTGAATCTGTTTTATACCGGCAAACTCAAGGCCATGCCCCCGAAGCTGCGGTCGAAAGACGGCCGACACCTTGTCATTCGCCCGATGGCCTTCGTCAAAGAGGCGGATCTAGCGCGCTACGCGGAGCTGCGAGGCTTCCCTATCATTCCCTGCGACCTTTGCGGCTCTCAAGAGGACTTGAAGCGTAAGAAGGTCAAGGCCTTTCTCCAGGAGTGGGAACGAGGATCCCCCGGTTGTTCCGACAGCATCGCAGCAGCGTTGACGAATGTGGCACCATCGCTATTGATGGATGAACGCCTCTTTGATTTTAGGTCGCTGTCATCCATGAATAGCGTTCAATCCGATGAAGCTGAGGGTGATGTGTGGTTGGACCAAGAGCCGGAACCGCATCAGAATCTCGAGGGGACTCTCTTGTTACCGTGAGGCCTGGCCGAGCAGGGTCAATGAAACGCGCGTTGGTGTGTGGAGGTAAGATTCGCAAGACGGTTGTGGAGTGCTCCGAGGTCATCAAGGAGTTCAATCCCCGTATTCTCCAAGAGATGCTCCATCGCACAGGCGCCTTTGCCGCCCACTGCCACATGCCAGCGCTGAGAGAGTGCCCGTAATTCATGAAGCAAGTGCTCTGCTTCTTCGTCTGATTTGGATTCCGTTAAGGACAATAGAACCAGGTCAGGATGTACGCGATCGCACAAGGTCTCCAAATCCGTCAGGGGAAGATTTGGCCCAAGATAATAGACCTGACAACCGCGCGAGGCGGCAAGGTACGTGACGGCTTGAGCGCCGATTTCGTGATACTCGCCTGTGGGACAAGCAATGACCACCCGTGGGCCGAATTCATTGGCCGGCAACTGATTGATCACCGCAAAGAGTTTCTGTTGGATAATCTTCGTCACGTAATGTTCCACTGCGATATTGACCTGTCCTTCATGCCACAGTTCTCCCACCCGTCGCTGTAAGGGGAGAAGAATGCGCTGCACAGCTTCTTCGAACGGGATCACGGCAATCGCCGCATTCAGTTGCAGTTCAAACCGGCTCTTATCAAGCGGATCAAGTCTGGAGATTAGTTCGTCGAGCAACGAACTATGGGGAGCAAGCTCCTGCTGTTTCGGGATTGAGCTTGCCCGCATCCGTTGAAGTAACGAATCTCGCCCTTCCATCGCAAGTCCGCCGATGGTCTGACCGCGATCCAACTCCTCTTTTAGAAAACGGAAGAGAGAGACGTCCTCATCGCTGTATTCCCGATAGCGATTGGCGCTTCGTGAAGGTTTGACAAGACTATATCTACGTTCCCACACCCGAATGACATCCTTTGAGAGTCCTGTCAGTTTCGCAACTCTATGAATTCTATGTTTATTCATACGTTCCCAAAGATTAGACCATTGTCCAATGTCTGTCAAATATTTTTATACTATAAGGCTTGACACATTGGACATATTAGCTTATACATTAGACATACATGAGTCATACATTAGACATTGAAGAGAGGAAAGGCTCTATGATCATAAGCAATCAAGACATGAACGGGAGAATCGACGAATTCCACAGAACTCCCCCCGCGCCTCAATGCATCTGTACTAGATGCGGCGGCCTTTTAGTGAACGAACTCTCTATTGATCTCTGGAGCAGCACGAACGAACTGGAAAATGGCGCAAGGCGTTGTGTGCAGTGTGGAGATGTCATTGACGCTGTCATATTGAGGAATCGCCGGATCCAGCTCCTATCGGGCTCGCTTTCATCAACGGCCACACAAGCTGCTTCATTGGGGCCTCAAGCCGCAGCATAAAGGACTATTACTGGTCCATCGAGATAACCAAGGAGGGTGCATATGCGGAGGCAAACAATCACTCAGTTGGCTGTAGGGTTGGTAGTCACGGTAGGGGTCATCACCGTTACGGCAGCAGCAGACTTATCTGAGTTGGGTAAGGACATGGTGCTCATTCCCAAGGGCGAATTCACCATGGGAAGTAACGAGCATGCTGACGAAACAAAGCATCAGGTCGTACTCGATCCCTATTGGATCGACAAATATGAAGCC
>WBZQ01003137.1_pt1 | contig 10355 bp, 11 predicted proteins | sample 5204251 | NCBI WGS metagenome assembly WBZQ01 (sample SAMN12412402, study PRJNA552823) | activated sludge metagenome | isolation source: activated sludge from nitrification reactor of wastewater treatment plant... | place: USA: Virginia | collected 2017-09 | reverse complement strand
ACAGACTCACCATCACTGCATGATCATCGCGTGCCGCGATGCGCATCAGCGAGAGATGTCCCTCGTGGAAAGCGCCCATCGTGGGCACGAACCCGATCTGGCGGCCACCCTGACGGACCGACGCAACAGCGTCCCGCAGCTCCTGCCGAGTGCGGACGACGGTGATGGGCGATGTGGTCGTTGTCATGTCCATGCGATCCAATGCGACTCTCGCCACTGCTGGATGCGGGCACGGACGAATTGCCGCGAGATTTCGCAGGCCCTTCGTGAGTGATTCCGCTCCAGTTCCGAACTCGGATACCAGGCTGACTCGCTCTGTAGTGCGAGTGTACCCCAGAACGTCATTGTGTATGCAAGGGTGACCGCAAGAAATCTCGCATTGGCCGCCTCTTTGGGCGTTGTCAACCATGGTTGACAACGGCTGAAATGTCAACTACGGTTGACGCATGAACGACGTTTTTGCGATTCCGCCACCGGACGACCCCGAGGCGGCATTGGCTGCGGTTGTGGCGCTCCGCCGGGCGGCGGACCAGCTCGAGTACGCCGCGGTCGATCACGCGGTCGAGCAGGGGTGGAACTGGGCGCAGATCGCGCAGGCGCTCGGCGTGACCCGGCAGGCCGTTCACAAGCGTCACGCACACCGATTCCGAGGAAAGGGCCCCAGGTGAAGATCCGCAATCCCATCCGTGAGTTCAAGACAATGCAAGCGCTGTTCCTCGGGGCCGAGGCCCACGCCCGCGCACTTGGTGACGAGCTGCCGGGACCGGAGCATCTGCTGCTCTCCGCCCTGGACCTCGAGGACGGTTCGGCGGTGCGGATCTGCGCCGGCGTCGGGCTCGATCCCGCGTCGTTTCGCGCGACCCTCCGGCGCGAACATGACGCCGCGCTCGCCACCGTCGGCATTTGCGCCGGCCCGTCAGTGAGTGCGGCGATGGAGCAGACGACACCGGCAGGCGTATTCCGCTCGACCGGGCAGGGGCGGGAGGCGTTCCAGCGGACGCTCGCAGTGATGCGCGAGTCCGGCGCGCGTGCGCTCATCGGTGCGCATGTCGTGGTGGCCGTCGCCGAATTGGAACATGGCACCGTGGTTCGGGCACTCGACGCGAACGGCATCGATCGCGGCGAACTTCGCGACGCCGCGATCGCGGAGATCGGGTGAGCCGGCGCCGCCTCGGTGACCCGCAGGAACGACGAGGCGCGGCCGCTTCCCGGTGACCATCAACCAGGTCGGCGCGCCGCCCGCAGCCGGGTGCAGACACATCCGTCAGACACGTGCGCCGGGGCCACGTCGTCAAGCGCTACCAGGTGCCGCAGTCGGGCTCACAGGTGCGAAGCACTTGCGCGGCCGCGTCGCGGGCGTACCTGTACGTCGTACCGGAGGACGACGTGGTCGTGAGTTCGTAGCGATCATTCTGGGGTCCGACCGTCACGCTCACCTCGTTGGCCGCCGCGTTTGCGACACCCACCTTCCACACGATGTTCGGCTCGATTCGTGCAATCGATGCCGGTGTTCCCGCGAACCCCTGGCCTTCGGCGAACAGGGTTTCCATCGCGACGGATGCCGTTCGGAGCGTCGCTCGTGCCATCTCATCCTCGGCGCCTACCAACTGACCGCCGGCGCCCGGATCGACTGCGTTGATCGCCGAGTCGACGCCCTTCGGTTCTTCCGTGCGCCGATCGGCCGAGCCTCCCGACCCGATGGTCATGAACGCCAGGGCGGCGACCGCCACGACGATCACACCGACGACCAGTCGGCCGCGACCGGCAAGCAGATCGGCGGCGGTTTCGCGAAGACGTTCGATCAGTTCCATGCCGGACCATCGACAGACGGCGCGCCGGCCTTGAACGATCGGTTGAAGTGCGGCAGGTCCGAATCGTCAGAATGTTCGGGACCGACGGGCGAACCGGCGAAATCGGTCGGGCATCCGTGAAGGTTTGTAGTCTCGCCGCATGTCCGACGGATCGGAACGCGCGGCAGCTCTTGCCGAATACCACCAGGCGGAGGTTGTCGCCTGTACACGCTGCCCCCTGCACGAGACCCGCACGCAGGTGGTGGCCGGTTCGGGCAATCCGAATGCGCAGATCATGTTCGTGGGCGAGGCGCCGGGCTACCACGAGGACAAGAGCGGCATCCCGTTCGTGGGAGCGGCGGGGAAACTGCTCGACAAGCTGCTCGAGGGAATCGGGCTGGAGCGCAGCGACGTGTTCATCGCGAACGTGCTCAAGTGCCGTCCGCCGGGCAATCGCGACCCGCTGCAAAGTGAGATCGAGGCGTGCGAGCGCCACCTGTTTCGGCAGGTCGGCATCATCGGCCCAAAGGTGATCTGCACGCTGGGCAACTTCTCCACCAAGCTGATCTCCGGCCGGCCCGACGGCATCAGCCGCGTGCACGGGTGCGAACTTCCCATCGAGATCGGCGGACGGTCGGTGCTCCTGTATCCGATCTATCATCCGGCCGCCGCGCTCTACACACCGGCCATGCTCGCAACGCTCGAACAGGACTTCCGCCGCATCCCGGAGCTCGCCGGACTTGCGACGACGCTGCCTCCTGCGGCCCCGTCGATCGACGCCGCAGACCTTGTTCCGGACATTCCCGGGGCCGGACCGGTGGTCGTCACCGACGAGACCGCCGAGTCGACAGATGTTCCCGAGCCGGCCGAGCCGGAGCAGCTCGGACTGTTCTGACCGCCCTGTCGACCACCGACGCCGACCAGACCGAGGCGGTCGGCAGGGCGATCGCGGTGGCGCTGCGACCGGGTGACGTGGTGGCGTTGATCGGCGATCTTGGCGCCGGCAAGACGACATTGGTGCGAGGCGCCGCGCGGGAGCTGGGCGTCACCGACCACGTCACCAGCCCCACCTTCACGCTTGCCCAGACCTATCAGGGGCGCCTGCCCATCGCGCATCTGGACGCCTACCGTCTGGGGCAGATCGACGAGGAAGAGGCGGAACTTGCCCGTGCCGCCGCAGGCCCCGGCGCCGTCGTGTTCCTGGAATGGCCGGACGCGCTCGCCGACACGTTCGATCCCCCTGCGATCGTCGTGACCATCGAACACGCCGGCGGGGACGGGCGGGATCTCACAATCGACGTTGTCGACGAACATCAGCGCGGCATGCTCGACGCCGCACTTGCCAAGCTGCGGCTCGAATGATCACCCTCTCGATCGACACCGCGACCCCCACACCGAGCCTTGCGATCGCGCGCGGCAAACAGATCGTCGCTGCGCGTGCCCTTGTGGCCGATGGTGCGGGGCGCCGCGTTGCCCAGGACATTCACGAGATCGTGACCGGCGCCGGCCTGCGCGTGCAGCAGCTGTCGCGCATCGTGGTCGGGGTCGGACCCGGCGGATTCACCGGACTTCGCATCGGCATGGCGACGGCGCTGGCGCTGGGACAAGCTCTCGACATCGAGGTCGTCGGCGTCTGTTCGCTCGAGACGCTCGCGCTCGGCATGGCGCCCGCGGCGAACGGCGCGCTCCTGATTCCGGTCATCGACGCCCGCCGCCGCGAGGTCTTCACCGGCGTCTACCGGTTGAGCCGCGGGGGGCTTGAAACCGTCGTGGAGCCCGTCGCGGCCACGGTCGACGCAGTCTCCGCCCTGCTCGACGACCTCGACGGCGCCGACGCGGCGATCGGCGGCGACGGCGTGCATCGCATCGCCGACGTTGTGGCAGGCAGGGCACGGGTGTTGGATCAGGGACCGGAACATCAGGTTCAGGCGGCGCTTGCGATCTCGTGGACAACGGCCGGCGGCGCCCGCCCGGTAGCGCCGCTGTATCTGCGTCTGCCAGACGCGGAGGTCAATCGACGGTTGCGTGAGGGCGGCGCGCCGTGACAGCGGCGAAGGAGGGTGCGCGGCTGCGCATCCGCCGAATGCGGGAACAGGATCTGGAGGAGGCGCTCACGATCGAGCGCGAGTCCTATCCCCAACCGTGGCCGCGACGCATGATGCGCGAGGAACTGACGCGTCCGGATGGAATCTGTCTTATTGCCGAGCTTGAGGGCGACGTGCTCGGCTACATCCTCGTCGCACTGCAATTCGACGTCTGGCACATCCTGAACGTGACCGTCCATCCACTCCATCGCGGCCGTCGCATCGGCGAGGCGCTGATCACGGCAACCATGCGTCTCGGTGACCGCCGGACCCACTCCGGCTATACACTCGAGGTGCGGGTCTCGAATGCATCCGCGATCCGCCTGTATGAGCGCATGGGATTCACCCGCAATGGCGTACGGCCGCGCTACTACAGCGACAACGGTGAGGATGCGCTCATCATGTGGTTGACACCGGCTGCCCAGTGAACGACGCCCCGCTGACACTTGCCATCGAGACCTCGTGCGACGAGACCGCCGCCGCGGTCGTTCGCGGCCGCACCGTGCATTCCAACGTCATCGCAAGCCAGGCGGAACTCCACACGCCCTACGGCGGGGTGGTCCCGGAGGTGGCCGCGCGCCACCACCTGGGCACCGTCAACGCCGTCGTCGACGAGGCGCTTGCGACGGCCGGAGTGACGCTCGACGACGTGGAGCTGTTCGCCGTCACGCAGCGTCCCGGACTGATCGGCGCACTCCTGATCGGCGTGGCGACCGCGAAGGCGCTCGCCTACGCGAAGGAGCGACCGTTGGCGATGGTCGATCACCTGCACGGCCACATCTGTGCCGTGTGGCTCGACCCCATCGCCCTGGATCCGCCATTTGTCAGTCTCGTCGCATCCGGAGGGCACACGCGGCTTGACCTGGTTCGCGACTTCCGCCATCCGCAGCTGCTTGGCCAGACACGCGACGACGCCGCCGGCGAGGCGATCGACAAGGGCGCTCGCCTGCTGGGGATCGGGTATCCGGGCGGGCCGGAGCTCGAGCGGTTGGCCGCGACCGGTGACCGTATGGCATTCACCTTCCCGATCGGGTTGCGCGGCGCCGACGAACGCGACTTCTCCTATGCCGGGGTCAAGACCTCGCTGCTGTATCGGGTGCGTGAGATCGGCGACGGGCTCGCCGACGTCCGTGCGGACCTCGCCGCCTCCTATCAGTACGCGGTCATGCGTCCGCTTGCCGAGCGGCTCGTCGCCGCCGCGCTCGAGCACGACGTTCCCGCCGTTGCGATCGGTGGAGGGGTGGCGTCCAACGGGTCCTTGCGTGCACTCATCGGAGAATTGGCTGATCGGCACGGGTTGACCGTCGCATTTCCCGATCGATCGCTGTGCACCGACAATGCAGCCATGATCGGCGCCGCGGCTCAATTCACCGACGTGCTCGCCTGGCCGCAGTTTCTTGCGATCGACGCCGTCGCGACCTCTCCACCGGGGGGGATCGCCGCATGAGCGCGCGAAACGGCTGGCTGCACCGCGCCGGACTCGTGGCTGCAGGAGCCCTGGTCACCACGGCGCCGGTGCTCTTGGCCGATCAGTCAAGCGACACAACCGGTTCGGCCGGAGATCAGGCGCTTCGCGCCGCGCGCGCATGGGCGGATCTGCTTCCCGGCCAGTCGAGTCCGGCGGTTCCGAGCCCGACCGGCACCGAGTCCGCGATCGTCGTGCTGTCGCAACCGGCGCTTGCACGGGTGGCCGAGAGCGAACGAGCCGCCACTGCAACACGGATCGCCGCAGAGCAGGCGACATTTCAGCAGGCGCTTCGCTCCGGCGGCGGAGATGTGACCTTCACCTATCGTGCGCTCGTGAACGGGGTCGGTGTGCGGGTGCCCGCGGGGGGCCTTTCAGCTGTGGCCGAGTTGCCCGGCGTAGTGGCCGTCTACCCGGTCGCGTACCTGGTACCAGCGCAGACGGCGGCGACCGCGCCCCAGCCGCTTCCGGGCACTGCGACCGGGGCGCCCGTCACTTCGGGGGGCGCTGCCCTTCAGGCGCCGCAGACGATCGCGCTGATCGATGCGGGCATCCATCCGGAACACCCGCTCCTCGGTGGCGGCATCGGCCTGGACCGGCTCATCATCGGCGGCGAGGATCTGGTGAACGCCAACCCCGGACCGCAGGCGCCGGTCGATCGCCGTACGGCCGAGGCCCATGGCACCGAGATGGCCGGCCTGGTCGTCAACGCGCCCGAGCTGCGTGGGCTGCCGCCGGCTCGTGTTCCCAGACTCCGCGCATACCGCGTGGTCGCAGACGAGATGGTCGACGGCAAGGCCCAGCAGCTCGCCCGGACCGATCGCGTCCTTGCCGCCATGGACCATGCTGCGGACCCCGACGCCAACGGTGACCTCTCGGACCATTCGTCAGTGATCCTGCTCGGGATGGCTGGTGTCGGAGCCAGTGGTGGCACCGATCCGCTCAGCGCCGCCGCCGAGGCTGCCGACCAACTGGGTATCGTCGTCGTCGCACCAGCCGGCAACTCCGGACCCGGCGCGGTGATCGGGCTCGGCTCGGTGGGATCACCCGCCGATTCGCCGCACGTTCTGTCAGTCGGCGGCATGTCCGCGCCGACCACTCCGCGAACCGCCACCGTCCGCCTTTCAGCCGGTCCTGCGGCTGCGACATTCGACAAGGTGCCGCTGCTCGGGCCGACCCCGCCGGACGGTGCACACCGCATCGTCGTGCTTGCCAACGGCGAGGGCGTGGCGCACGGCGCCGATGTTCGCGAGTACACCGATGCCTCGGGACAAAGTCGTGTCCAGGGCGCGGTCGCCGTGGTCGGGCGTGGCGGCGGAACGCTCCAGCAAAAGGCCGCCGCGGCCGCCCAGGCCGGAGCGGCTGCCATCGCCGTGTGGGATCAGGACGGCGCCGGACTGTTCCCCGGAGTGCACGCGGACGGCGACCTTGCAGTGCCAGTGCTCGGTTTGGGCGCCGCACAGGGCAAGCTGTTGATGGACCGTCCCGAGCTTCAGATCGTGATCGCACCGGATCGTGTCAGCGTCGCGGACCCGGCGGTGGCGGGATTTTCCGCACAGGGGCCGACGGCCGTCGGCGGCGCGGCGCCCGTGGTGGTGGCTCCCGCGGTCGATGTCTCCACCGCATACCCCGGTCCGGGGGCGGAGGCGCTGTCGGTCCGAATGAGCGGGACCAGTGCGGCCGCCGCACAGGTCGCGGCAATGGTGCTGCGCATCCGGGAAGACCATCCGCACCTCACGCCGGCCGACGTGCGAAGCCTTCTTGTTCAGTCCGCGCAACCGGTTGTGGGGGCAGCCGTCTCGGCACAGGGGGCCGGGCAGGCGCGCATGCCGCAGGATCGCTCGGTGACGATCGAACCGGCGCTGGTTGCGGAGCGCCGAAGCGAGGTGGGGTCGACGAGGCTCACTGTGACGCTCCACGACCTCTCCGGCACGGATCGCCAGGTGCGCCTGGCGGTGACCGACGCCTTTGGAACGCCGGTTGTGCAACCCGGCGCTCCGGTCTCCCTTTTGGCGGGCGGCCGCGTGGACGCGACGGTCGCGGTACCGTCCGGGGGCGGGGATTTCGTCGGGACGTTGCACGTCGTGATGCCCGATCGGCGCGTGCTCGCCACTGCGCCCGTGCTGCTGACGATCGCACCCAAGCGCGTCATTCGCCTTGCGGCCCCTCGGGTCACCGTGAGCGGGAGCACGGCGCAGATCGCCGTTGCCGTGCGGGGTCCCGCCGGCGGTGTGGGCGGTGTGCACGCACTCAGACTGACGCTGCTTCCGGCCCCGGCAGGTCATCCCATTGCACTCACCGACCCGCGTATCATTGCCGAGTGGCCACTTGGCGGCTACCGCTTCACCCTTGGACGTCGGGCCGCCGACGGATCACCGATTGCACCAGGGGTGTACCGGGTGCGGGTAGACGCGGTGGGTCCGGACGGCGTGCGGTTGCGCACGACGAGCGCCGGATTCACGATCGGCAAGTAGGCGCCCGCTGACTCGGCCTTGCGGGCGATGCACCCAATGAATAGATTGTGGCGGACCGCACAAACACCAGGTCCTTCCGGGCCACGTTAGGAACGCATGGCGCAGGACCGACTTACACTTGGCGTCGCCGCTCGCCTGTCACGGTACCTTCAGGTGCTCACACAGGCCAAGAAGATGGGCAAGAACTCCATCTCGTCGCAGGCGATCTCCGAATACACCAACGTCAACCCGACCCAGATCCGGCGTGATCTGAGTGGATTCGGCAAGTTCGGCAAGCGCGGCGTCGGCTACGACATCGACATCCTGATCGAGCAGATCCGAAAGATCCTGCGCACCTCGGGACAGCACAACATCGCCCTCTTCGGCGCCGGCAACCTTGGCCTTGCGATCGCAAGCAGCGGTGTGTTCGCCGATCACGGCTTTCGAATCTCGGCGATCTTCGATGTCGATCCCGATCGTGTGGGTATGCGCGTCGGCGACCTGACGGTTCGCCACTACTCGGAGCTTCCGAGCGTGGTCGTGGAGGACGACGGGATCATGGTGGGCGTGCTGGCGGTGCCCGCGCACGCGGCCCAGATGGTCGCCGACGACCTTGTGGCCTCGGGCGTCAAGATCATCTTCAACTACTCGGACGCGCTGCTGTCGGTTCCATCCGACGTCACGGTCCACACGTCGAGCCCGGCGGTTGAGTTGCTGTACGCGCTGTACTTCTATCTCACGTAGTCGCGGGAACGAGGTCCAGCGTGAGCGCCCCACCCGTGGCGCGAAAGCCCATCTTCTCGAGGTAGCGACGATGCTCGGGTGTGTGTGCGGTTGCCCGGAGACGGCGGTAGCCCATCTGCTGGAGCTCGGCGCTCGTGTGGAACAGGTAGGTGCCGACCTTGAGATCGCGATAGGCCGGAGTGGCGAAGTCCACGCCGACGTCGCCGACACCGTCGCCATCCGGCGCGCTCACAGCGAGAACTCCCGCCGGCACCGTGTCGCGGAGCACGAAGAGCACCTTCTGGGCCGGTTCGATCCGCGCCTGCGGTTGACTGCGCGCGATGTCGCGACGATGGAAGTCCATGAACTGGCGGACATACTCGGAATCGGCCGGCATGTGCGCCACCGCGAACGCCTCATGCACCCTGCGTCGCATCTTCCACAGGTGGTAGGTGTTGATCATGACGACCGCCAGGTTCAGCAGCGCCACCGGATAGGCGGAGATGACGAAACCGTAGACGCAGAAAAGAACGCCGCCTGCGAGGTTGATCCATCGAAGGCGCACGATCGAGCGCATCATGAGCGAGATCGTCACGAGCGCCATCGCCGCGTAGCCGACGATGTCCCAGAATGTCGTTGCATCCATTGTGCGAGAACCCGCTTGGTCGGTGTGGTGGAACGCTTTGGGGGCCCAACAAATGTTCGCGTCCGGAGGTGGTGAGCCTGCCTCGTGATGCCGCTGCGCGGTTGCGAATCCGCCGATGTGCGGCTCGTATCGCGGCACCGTTGCTACAATCGCAAAAGTGTCTCACGCCCCAGGTGCCAACGAATCTCGGCTTCTCGCGGGCGTTCGCGAACGCTTCGTGGAATCGACCGATTTTACCGTCGGGCTGGAGGAGGAATACCAGCTCCTCGATCCCACGACGCTTGCGCTCACGAATCGATTCGAGGAGCTGAAAGGTGCGGCGAGCGGGGACTTCGCCGAGCGCCTCGCAGGTGAGCTGATCGCCAGCGAAATCGAATTCCGCACGGGCAAGAACGACACGTTCGCCGCGGCGGTGAGGGAGCTTGCACACGGGCGACTGCAGACGATCGCGCTTGCCGACGAGTTGCAGATCGCCCTCGGTGCATCCGGTGTCCACCCCTTCAGCACCTGGCCGGACCAGCGGTTGATCGACACGCCGCACTATCGCCTTCTCGACCAGACGCTCGGCTACGTGGCGTGGACGAACAACACATGGTCAATCCACCTGCACTGCGGAGTGCGCGACCCCGACCGGGCCATGGCGGTGGCCACCGCCATGCGCAGCGTGCTGCCCGAACTGCTCGCGTTGTCGGCCAACAGTCCGATTTTCTGGGGGCGCGCGACCCGTCTGCATTCCACACGGACGCAGGTGTTCATGCGCAGCTTCCCGAGATGCGGCATACCGGACCCGTTCACGAACTGGGATGACTACGCATCGTTTGTCGGATTGCTGGAGCGAACGGGGTCGATCCAGGAAGCCACGCAGATCTGGTGGAGCATCCGTCCGCATCACAGCTACGGCACCCTCGAGGTTCGCATCTGCGACGGGCAGACGGAAATGTCGCACGCGGTGGGTGTGATGGCGCTCGCCTTTGCGACCATCGCGCGGTTTTGCGCCGCCTATGACGCCGGGGAGCCGCTTCCCGTCCACTCCCACGGGCTGCTCGAGGAAAACCTGTGGCGTGCGATCCGCTACGGCCTGGAGGGCGAGATGATCGATCTCGATCGCGGGGTCGTGCGCCCAACCGTTGCCGCCGTCGACGGGCTCTTGCAGTGGGTGGAGCCCGTGGTCGATCGACTCGGCCTGGCTCCGTT
>WBZQ01003136.1_pt1 | contig 10355 bp, 11 predicted proteins | sample 5204251 | NCBI WGS metagenome assembly WBZQ01 (sample SAMN12412402, study PRJNA552823) | activated sludge metagenome | isolation source: activated sludge from nitrification reactor of wastewater treatment plant... | place: USA: Virginia | collected 2017-09 | reverse complement strand
GCGAATCTGGGGCAGCAACCAGTGACTCTCGCAGCGAAGATGCCGATGATGAAGATGAGGAAGACGAAGAGTAATCGTCATCGCATCGTTGGAAAAGTAGGTTAATAATAACTATCAGTTAACACTGCTCATGAACTCCGAGGATTTATCTTTAGAGTTCATGAGAAGAGCATCATGAAGAGTTGTTGGTCTTTCGTAGAAAGCTTCACTTAGAGCGCTGTAAACAATATAAACCTATTTAATCGTTTAGTATTCTGATTTTTATATCAAATAACGACAAATTTCGATCAACCTAAGATTGAATCAGGTTTTTTGATTCTGGATCGGTGCTTTCATTCCATCATGCTCTCTTGTTAGAAGGGTCTTAATAGTGGCAGCAGAGTCACCAGATCATTTGGCTGATCCTGGGAAATTGGGATATAGCATCCGACGGCATTTGCATGAAAGGTTCATAGAAGTATTGTTATTTTTGTCAGCAGTACTTTCGGTTGCAATTATGCTGGCTATCTTAGCCATGCTATTGAAGGAATCGGCGGTTTTCTTTCAGCATGTATCACTGTGGGATTTCCTGACGGATACTCAGTGGACGCCTTTATTTGATGATGCTCACTATGGAATACTGCCGCTGGTGGCAGGCACGATAGTAAGTTCATTGATTGCATTATTGGTTGCCCTTCCTTTGGGGACAATCATCGCTATTTATCTTTCCGAATTTGCACCTTTTACCGTTCGCGAGATATCAAAACCTTTTCTTGAATTGTTGGGTGGTATCCCTACAGTTGTATATGGGTATTTTGCCTTGCTGTTCGTGACGCCGATGTTACAAATATTTTTCCCTGAACTACCCGGATTTAGCTTGCTTTCGGCAGGTTTGGTGATGGGTATTATGATCATACCGTATGTCAGTTCGATGACTGAAGATGCAATGAGAGCGGTTCCGATGAATTTGCGGGAAGGGTCTTATGCCATGGGAGCAACGCGTCTTCAGACTGCGATTCGGGTAGTGATGCCGGCTGCGTTCTCTGGAATAGCTGCTGCATATATTTTGGGGATATCACGAGCTGTCGGTGAAACAATGGTAGTGGCTATTGCAGCAGGAATGCAGCCAAATTTAACTTGGAATCCGATGGAACCTGCTGCCACGATTACAGCATATATCGTTCAAGTCAGCTTGGGAGATTTGCCACACGGAAGCATCGGCTATCAAACCATCTTCGCTGCAGGGCTGACTTTGTTGATTCTAACACTCATCTTCAATATTATTGGACATCTTCTGCGCAAGCGCTACCGTGAAATATATTAGAGGATAAATGAGCAATGCTAGGTATTCGATATTCTTAGGGTTTAGTAGTTACTTGAGTTACTAGCTAGCGATCTGTTCTTAATCGGATTAAGCAGTGAAGAATATGAATAATATAGAAGAAATTAGAAGAATCATCGGACAGCACAAGAGATGGGATTTGATTTTCGTAATTGCGGGTATTTTTGCATTGATGATTGCGGTACTGACGTTCATGGCATTATTTGCGCATATGCTGATTGATGGCATGCCTCGATTATCGTGGGAGTTTTTTACCTCTTTCCCATCACGTCGTCCCGAATCCGCTGGAATTCTTTCAGCTTGGGTGGGCACAACACTTGTGATGCTTGTGACTGCGTTGTCTGCAGTTCCTCTGGGGATAGGCTCAGGTATTTATCTCGAAGAATATGCCCCTAAAAATCTTGTAACGGAAATCATTGAAATTAATGTTACCAATTTGGCAGGGGTGCCCTCAATTATTTACGGGCTGCTGGCACTTGGTCTTTTCGTATATCAGCTCGGGTTCGGGCAAAGTATTCTGGCGGCTGGATTAGCTCTGGCGCTGCTGATTCTTCCTGTTGTCATTGTAGCAACTCGCGAAGCGATTCGATCGATTCCAGTTGCAATAAGGGAAGGTGCGTATGCACTCGGTGCGACTAAATGGCAGACAGTGTTTGATCATCTGCTACCGTATTCTTCCGCCGGGATTCTTACCGGCGTAATTATTGGCCTGGCTCGAGCAATTGGCGAAACTGCACCAATTATCACGATTGGAGCCTTGACATTCATAGCATTTTTGCCACCTTCCCCTGTGAAAAGCGAATTCCCGTTTGTTTCTTTTGAGTGGCTCACGGCCCCTTTTACGGTTATGCCCATCCAGATGTTCAACTGGGTATCTCGACCTGAAGAAGCATTTCAATTAAATGCTGCGGCAGCCGGATTAGTACTGGTCGTTATGACGCTTGCCATGAATGGTTTGGCAATTTATTTGCGTTACCGTATGCGAAAAAATATCAAGTGGTAAATAAATGATGCAGATTGATCAAGAAGCGGTTTCTGAACAGATTCAATATAAATCCGAGGTAAAGAATCTTAATTTTTTTTATGGAAATTTTAATGCGTTAAAAAATATCAATATGGTGTTGCATGATAAAAAGATTACCGCATTAATAGGGCCATCGGGCTGTGGTAAGTCGACATTCTTGCGTTGCTTCAATCGTATGCATGACCTCTATCCAGGTAATCGCTATCAAGGTGAGATCATGCTACATCCGGATAATGTCAATATTCTGGCGCAGAATGTCGATCCGATTGAAGTAAGGATGCGTATCAGCATGGTATTCCAGAAACCCAATCCCTTTCCCAAATCGATTTATGAGAATGTGGCGTATGGATTGCGCGTGAGAGGAATCAAGCAACGAGCGATCCTTGATGAATCCGTTGAATTGGCGTTACGTAATTCTGCGTTGTGGGATGAAGTGAAAGACCGGCAGCATGATTTGGCATTTAATCTTTCTGGAGGGCAGCAGCAAAGACTTTGTATAGCGCGGGCATTGGCTACCGATCCAGAAATATTGTTATTTGACGAGCCTACTTCTGCACTTGACCCAATTGCAACTGCCAGTATCGAAGAATTGATTACCGACCTGAAGAATAAGGTTACGATTCTCATCGTTACTCATAATATGCAGCAAGCAGCAAGAGTTTCTGACTACACTGCTTATATGTATTTAGGAGAGCTGATCGAGTTTAATGTCACGGATACGATTTTTATTAAGCCTAAGAACAAGCAAACTGAGGATTATATTACCGGCCGGTTTGGTTAATCGGGGGCACAGATGACAAGAATTTGAGTAAAAGATAAAAGATTGTGGTGGTTTGGTATTGATTGACTAGATAATGAATCAAGGGTAGCATCGCCCATTTTGGAAAGACGAGGTAGGGAGTGAAATGCGTAAAAAAATGGTTGCAGGTAACTGGAAAATGCATGGTAATTTATCTGAGAATGAACAGTTACTCACAGCAATTATTCCTGCTCTCAATGAACTTCGTAATTCGCTATTAGCGGTATGCGTCCCTTTTCCTTATCTTTCGTCTGTACAGCATTTATTGCATAATACCAATTTAGGGTTGGGAGCTCAAAACGTAAGTCAATTTGAGAAGGGTGCATATACTGGGGAAGTGTCCGTGTCGATGTTGAGCGATTTTGGATGTAAGTATGTCATCGTGGGTCATTCAGAACGCAGAATGTTATATAGCGAAAGTAGCTCTGTTGTCGCAGATAAATACATTGCTGCTCAGCGTGGTAACCTTATACCGCTATTATGTGTAGGAGAGACACTTGAGCAACGTGAAGCGGGTATCACACAACAAGTGATTCAGGAACAAATGAAAGCTGTTATTGATAAGGCAGGTGTAGACTCTCTCGGAAAAGCTATTATTGCTTATGAACCAGTGTGGGCAATCGGTACAGGAAAAACTGCTTCACCGCAGCAAGCACAGGATGTGCATGCGTTTATAAGGCAAGGCGTTTCTTTACAAAATTCAAATGTGGCTAATGATCTGACCATTCTATACGGCGGCAGCGTAAAAGCGAGTAATGCCTCGGAATTATTTGCAATGCCAGATATTGATGGAGGTTTAATAGGAGGCGCATCATTGATTGCTGACGATTTTATTGCAATAAGTCGCGCATTAAATAACTAATTTTTGGAGTTGTGTGTTGGAGATTTTTGTTTGGGCAGCACATGTAATTTTAGCGGTTATACTGATCGTATTGGTGCTGTTGCAGCACGGAAAGGGAGCCGACATGGGGGCTGCTTTTGGCAGCGGATCGGCAGGTAGCCTGTTTGGAGCAAGTGGCTCGGCAAATTTTTTGAGCCGTGCGACGAGTATGGTCGCTGCATTATTTTTTGCTACGAGTATGGGATTGACTTATCTATCTGCAAATCAAACCAGAGACACGGGGATGACTAGCATCATGGATCAGATTGAGGAAACGGGCAGAGTGTCGGCTGAGCAACAAAAAAAACCGACCATGGATGAAGATATTGATGATGCTGATGTTTCCACTAAATCTAAAGTAGACCAAATTCCTGAATAAGGCTTAGGCTAGAAATTGTCGACTGTCCCAATGGTAAGAAGCTCATAAATTTGCTGCCGACGTGGTGGAATTGGTAGACACGCCGTCTTGAGGGGGCGGTGGCGAAAGCTGTGCGAGTTCGAGTCTCGCCGTCGGCACCACAAGTAACGAAATATTCAAAATTTAAATGTTGTCAATAAAACTATGCTCGAAAATTATTTTCCAATTCTGTTGTTTCTGATAGTGGGATTTCTGGTGGGAGGAGCTTGCATGCTTGGTGGATGGCTATTGGCTCCCAATCGTCCTGACAGCGAGAAATTATCACCCTATGAGTGCGGTTTTGAAGCCTTTGAAGACGCACGAATGAAATTTGATGTTCGATATTATTTAGTTGCGATTTTATTTATACTTTTTGATCTGGAAATTGCTTTCTTGTTTCCTTGGGCGATCGTTCTTGACGAAATAGGTTTGTTCGGATTTGTTGCTATGATGGTGTTCCTGGGCATTTTAATCGTTGGATTTATATACGAATGGATGAAGGGAGCACTAGAGTGGGATTAATGCTATGAGTATTGAAGGAGTACTTGATAAAGGATTTATTACGACCAGTCTGGACTCAGTCATTAACTGGGGTCGGACCGGATCGATGTGGCCAATGACATTTGGCTTGGCGTGCTGTGCGGTTGAAATGATGGAAACCGGCGCTTCACGTTATGATCTTGATCGTTTTGGGATTGTCTTTAGACCCAGTCCCCGGCAATCCGATGTGATGATCGTTGCTGGGACGTTATGCAATAAAATGGCTCCGGCGTTGCGTAAAGTCTATGATCAGATGGCCGAACCTCGGTGGGTGATTTCGATGGGCTCGTGTGCAAATGGGGGCGGCTATTATCATTACTCATATTCGGTAGTTCGTGGATGTGATCGCATTGTACCGGTAGACATCTATGTGCCAGGCTGTCCACCAACAGCAGAGGCTTTGTTATACGGTATCATTCAATTGCAGAATAAGATTAATCGCACCAATACGATTGCACGATAAAATTTGTATGCCTAATAGTATTCGAGAGGAAAAGCTTGCCGAAAAGCTTCAAATTACACTGGCCGATAAAGTCGTCAAATCACAGATTGAGTTTGGCGAATTGACAATTATGATGCATGCTCGCGATATGTTGAGCGTGGGTAAATTATTGCGCGATGAACCGGATTTTGGTTTTGATACGTTGATAGATGTGTGCGGGATTGATTATTTGACTTATGGTGAGAATCTGGCAATTAAGCATGAATTGCGGGATAAAAGATTTGGAGTGATTTATCATTTGCTGTCGGTCAGTCTTAACCATAGATTACGTATTAGAATATTAGCGGAAAATAATGAATATCCAGTTGTCGATTCAGTAACTGAGATATGGCCAGTCGCCGATTGGTTTGAGAGAGAGGCATTTGATTTGTACGGTATTGTTTTTGATGGTCATCATGATCTGCGCAGATTATTGACGGATTATGGTTTCATAGGAAATCCGTTCCGCAAAGATTTTCCGTTGACGGGCTATGTCGAGATGCGATATGACGAAAACCAGAAGCGTGTCATCTATCAGCCTGTTACTATTGAACCGCGAGAAATAACACCACACGTAATTCGCGAAGAACACTACGGGGATTGTGAATCCTGATTTCTCGAATTTGCTTTTGGACTTTTATACGTATCCATTGAAGTAAGTAAGCTATGGCTGAAATACGAAACTACACTATGAATTTTGGACCTCAGCATCCTGCCGCTCATGGCGTGCTGAGGTTAGTATTGGAACTGGATGGTGAGGTGGTAAGACGTGCGGATCCGCATATTGGATTATTGCATCGTGCTACCGAGAAGCTGGCAGAAAGCAAAACCTACCTGCAGTCCGTTCCTTACATGGATCGATTAGATTACGTATCTATGATGGTTAACGAACATGCCTATGTCATGGCGATCGAAAAGCTGCTGGGTATCGATGTGCCGCTCAGAGCGCAGTATATCCGGGTAATGTTTGACGAGATTACGCGGATATTGAATCACCTGCTATGGATAGGTGCGCATGCGTTGGATGTGGGGGCAATGACGATGTTTTTGTATGCCTTTCGTGAGCGGGAAGACTTGATGGATTGTTATGAAGCCGTCTCCGGAGCCAGAATGCACGCCGCCTATTATAGACCGGGAGGGGTATATCGTGATCTACCAGATACGATGCCGCGTTATCAATCTTCTAAAATTCATAATGAACAACAGACACGTTCAAGAAATCAAAATCGAGAAGGTTCGTTATTGGATTTTATCGAGGATTTTACTAACCGCTTTCCAAAATATGTTGATGAATATGAAACGTTGTTGACAGATAATAGGATTTGGAAGCAACGATTGGTTGATATAGGAGTGGTATCTCCGGAACGCGCCAAAGCATTGGGTTTCACAGGTCCTATGTTGCGCGGTTCTGGTGTGGAATGGGATCTGAGAAAAAAACAACCATATGAAGTTTATGATCGAATGGATTTTGATATCCCGGTAGGCGTCAATGGTGATTGCTATGATCGATATCTGGTGCGCATGGAAGAATTCCGCCAATCCAACAAAATCATAAGGCAGTGTGTTGAATGGTTACGTCAAAATCCAGGCCCTGTCATCACTGATAACCATAAAGTTGCTCCTCCCTCGCGAGTAAATATGAAGCAAAATATGGAAGAAATGATTCATCATTTCAAACTATTCACTGAGGGCTTCCACGTTCCTCCCGGTGAAACCTACGCAGCAGTTGAGCATCCTAAAGGTGAGTTTGGGATTTACCTAGTATCAAATGGGGCGAATAAGCCTTATCGACTGAAAATTCGTGCACCGGGTTTCGCGCATTTAGCATCGTTGGATGAGATGTCGAAAGGACATATGATTGCTGATGTGGTTGCGATCATTGGTACGCAAGATATTGTATTTGGTGAAATAGATAGATAACGATGTTAAGTGCTGAATCCCTAAAAAAAATTGATCGAGAGATCGCTAAATATCCACATGATCAAAAACAGTCGGCTGTCATGTCAGCGCTTGCGATAGCGCAAGATGAAAAAGGCTGGCTGGCTACCGAAACTATCAATTTTGTCGCAGAATATTTAGAGATGCCAGCCATTGCAGTGTATGAAGTGGCCACATTCTATAATATGTACAATCTGGAACCCGTGGGGCAATATAAGATCACAGTGTGTACCAATTTACCGTGTGCCTTGTCTGGAAGCAATGAGAGTGCGGCTTATTTGAAGCAGAAACTCGGGATAGAATTCAATCAAACTACGCCAGATGGCAAGTTTACGCTTAAAGAAGGTGAGTGTTTCGGTGCGTGTGGAGATGCTCCCGTATTTCTCGTTAATAATAAGCGGATGTGCAGTTTTATGTCGAATGAAAATATTGATCAATTGTTGGAGGATCTGAAAAAATGAACCAGTATCCCCAAACATTAATGAATGGAGTGGATCCCTCTGACCCCAATAATTGGCGTCTGAAAAGCTACGAAAAACGTGAAGGTTATGCCGCGCTCAGAAAAATTCTGGCAAAAAAAATTAAACCAGAAGAAATCATTGAAGAGGTTAAGAAATCTGCGCTGCGAGGGCGTGGAGGAGCGGGGTTTCCTACCGGCTTGAAGTGGAGCTTCATGCCCAAAGGGTATGAAGGCGATAAATATATCGTTTGTAACTCAGATGAGGGTGAACCAGGTACGTTTAAAGATCGTGACATCATGCGCTTTAATCCTCATATACTCATTGAAGGAATGATCATTGCGGCTTACGCGATGGGGGTTAAAGCAGGCTACAATTACATTCATGGGGAAATATGGGAAACCTATGAACGAATGGAAGAGGCTGTTGATGAAGCGCGCGCAGCCGGCTATTTAGGAAATAACATTCTAAGTTCATCGTTCAGTTTTGACTTATTTAATCATCATGGATACGGCGCGTATATTTGCGGCGAAGAAACTGCCCTCCTAGAATCTATCGAGGGTAAAAAAGGTCAACCGCGATTCAAACCTCCTTTTCCGGCAAATTTTGGATTGTATGGCAAGCCCACTACCATCAATAATACCGAAACGTTCGCGTCGGTTCCCTGGATTATTCGAAATGGCGGGGATAAATATCTTGAGCTCGGAAAGCCAAACAATGGTGGTACAAAAATTTTCTCTGTGTCTGGTCATGTAAATAAACCAGGTAATTATGAAATTCCTCTGGGAACGCCATTTGCAGAGCTATTGCAGCTAGCAGGGGGTATGCGGGGTGGAAGAAAACTGAAAGGATGTATTCCTGGTGGATCGTCCATGCCGGTTCTGCCGGGAGAAATCATGATGCAAACAGACATGGACTATGATTCCATTGCTAAAGCGGGGTCAATGCTGGGTTCAGGTGCTGTTATCATTATGGATGAGACAACTTGCATGGTTAGAGCATTGGAAAGGTTGTCCTATTTTTACTATGAAGAATCCTGCGGGCAATGTACTCCGTGTCGTGAAGGAACTGGTTGGCTGTACCGCATCGTCAATCGTATAGAACATGGTAAAGGAAGACCAGAAGACCTTGATCTTTTAGATAACATAGCGGACAACATCCAAGGACGAACGATTTGTGCGTTGGGAGATGCGGCGGCAATGCCTGTTCGTGCCATGATTCAACACTTTAGAGACGAGTTTGTTTACCATATTGAACAAAAAAAATGTATGGCTTGAATGCTAAGTTAATTTTACAAACGCGTCAGTTTTACAATTCGTAATTAATCCAAAAATTTTAATCGATGATCAATATAGAAATCGACGGTAAGCCAGTATCTGTCCCTAAGGGAAGTACCATTATGGATGGTGCTAAGCAGATCGGAGTGTATATACCGCATTTTTGTTATCACAAAAAATTATCTATTGCCGCTAATTGCCGCATGTGTTTAGTTCAGGTCGAAAAAGCCCCTAAACCGTTACCAGCTTGCGCCACTCCTGTTATGGATGGAATGAAGGTTTATACACATTCTCAACAGGCAATCACCGCCCAAAAAGGTGTGATGGAATTTTTGTTGATTAATCATCCTCTCGATTGTCCAATCTGCGACCAGGGCGGTGAATGTCAATTGCAAGATTTGGCTGTAGGTTATGGCGCTAGCGGGTCTCGATATAACGAACCCAAACGTGTGGTCGTCAATAAAAATTTAGGACCCTTGATTTCTACTGACATGACGCGCTGTATTCATTGCACGCGCTGTGTGCGCTTTGGGCAAGAAATAGCCGGAATCATGGAGCTTGGAATGGCCGGTCGTGGCGAGCATTCTGAGATACTCTCATTTGTAGGGAAAACAGTAGATTCTGAGATATCCGGCAATGTCATAGATCTTTGCCCGGTTGGTGCGTTAGTGAGCAAACCATTTCGTTATTCAGCACGCACTTGGGAATTATCGCGGAGAAAATCAATAAGTCCGCACTGCGGCTTAGGATCAAATCTCGTGGTACAGGTTAAGCAGAACCGTGTCATGAGAATTCTTCCTCGAGATAACGAAGCAATCAACGAATGCTGGTTATCGGATAAGGATCGTTTTTCTTACGAGGGATTGAACTCTGATGACCGACTGACGCGTCCGATGATAAAGCGTGATGGGCAATGGATGGAATGCGAATGGCAGGAAGCTCTGGAATTTACTGCAAATGCTTTACAAGCCATCAAGCAAAAATATGGAGCCCAAAGTATTGGTGCGCTCGGATCTGCTCATAGTACGGCTGAGGAACTGTATTTGCTGCAGAAATTGATGCGGACGATGGGAAGTGGAAATATAGATCATCGCTTACGTCAATCGGATTTCCGTGGGGACGCCTATGCTCAAGGAATACCATGGTTGGGAACCAGCATTGCCGAACTTTCACAGTTAAAGTCCTGCTTGATTATTGGTAGCACACTGCGCAAGGATCATCCGCTTATTGCACAACGGTT
>WBZQ01002702.1_pt2 | contig 10359 bp, 5 predicted proteins | sample 5204251 | NCBI WGS metagenome assembly WBZQ01 (sample SAMN12412402, study PRJNA552823) | activated sludge metagenome | isolation source: activated sludge from nitrification reactor of wastewater treatment plant... | place: USA: Virginia | collected 2017-09 | reverse complement strand
GATGTTGCGGCGCAACGGGTTGCATGGCCATGTCGGGCTCGGCCGCCTTCCGGCCTGCGCCCCAACGGCTTGCGCTCAACTGTACGCAATCTCCCGCGCACAAGGCATGGTACGCGGGCCGGGTCGGCGGCGAAACGACCGCCCCGTCGGATGCGGCGAACGCGCGACCGACGCGGTTTCGTTCGCACGCCCCGCCAACGACCGCGGCCCGGCCGCACGGGCGACCGGGCCGCGGTCGTTGGCCGAGCTCAGCGCTCGAGCACGAGCCGCAGGGTGCGCGGCGCGCCGCCGTCGAGGGCGAGCCGGGCGAAGTACACGCCGGCCGCGGCCGCGCCACCATCCGCGCGCCGGCCGTCCCACGCCACGACGTGCGTGCCGGCCGCGCGCTCGCCGCGCTCGAGCGCGCGCACCACGCGACCCTGCACGTCGAGCACGTCGAGCGACACCGATGCCGCCGCGGGCAGCGTGAACGTGAGGCGCGTGCCGCCGCGGGACGGGTTCGGCGACGCCGACAGCGCGAGCCCGGCGTGCGCGGGCACGGGCACGCCCACGTTCAGGTCGAGGTCGGTCGTGTCGCGCGTGGTGTAGATGTGGTCACCCGTGTTGCTGTCGCTGTTGTTCGCCGCGTTGCCGGCCGCGCAGAAGATCACGCGGGCCACCGGCACGTGCGGTGCCCGCCAGCGCACCGACCACTCCACGGGGCCGTTGTTGTTCGCGTACGTGCCATTCAGCGTGTGCTCGATGTAGCGGCGCCCGACGTAGTTGCCCGCGCCGTAGAGCACCTGCGTGTTGGCGTTCACGTTGAGCAGCGTGCCGGCACTGTCGCCGGTCGCGGCGTCGATCGCGACCATCTGGAAGCCCCAGCGCCGCGGCACGGCGAACGTGGACGTCATGCGCACGCGGATCGTGTACGTGGAGTCCGGCCAGTAGGTCGCCGGCAGGTCGAGGATCTGCAGCGTCGCGCCGGGCAGGTTGATGGAGAAGTCGGTGTGGCAACCGAGCTGGTTGCAGTTCTTCTCGGCGGGCTTGCCGCCGAGCGCCGGCGCGCCGGTGGAACTGGCGAGCGGGCCGGTGCTGCGGGCGACGACGAGTCCCGTCGCGCACGCGAGGAGCAGGGGCACGAGGACGAGCGAGATGCGGATCTTCATGGGTGCCATCCCGGGGACGGGGAAGGAAGTGTCGAGAACGCGGAAAGTCTACCGGACGAGCCCGGCGAACCCCAACCGTCCACGACTCCTCCCGCGACGCTCCAGCCGCGAACGCGCGGGCCGTCCCGCGGCCGCGATGCCGCCTCCTTCGCGGGCCCGGCGGCGGCCCGGGCGCTCAGGCGGCCTTGCGGACCGCGTCGCCCTCGGACGGGCAGAGCGACAGGTAGTCGCCCAGGTTGAGCAGGTTCAGCGTCGCCATCACCACCGGCGCGGCCTCGGCGATGCAGAGTTCGTGGCCACGCTCGCGCGCGCGCTCGGAGAGCGCGAGCAGAGCGCCCACGCCGCTCGAGGAGAGGAACGTGACGCCCGACAGATTCAGCACCATGGGGCCGGTCGGGGCGGAATCGAGCCCGCACTCGCGGACGAACTGCGGGGTTCCGCGCGAGTCGAGCCGCCCGCGCACGCGCACGATGCGCACGCCGTTCGGGCCGCTCGCGTGGACGATCTCAAGCGATTCGCTCATGGGAGTCTCCGGGGTTCGTGCCGGCCAGCAGGGCCGAATCGAAATCGAGCAACGTCAGGTGTCCGTCGGGCGTGTCGGGGCGATACGCGAGTCCGGGCAGCAGGCGGCGAAGCATGGCCAAACCGAGGCCGCGGCCCTTGAGGCGCGCGCGCCGGTCGGTGACGTCGGACGGCACGGCGCGCGTCGGGTCGAACACGCGGCCGCGCTCGAGGATCGCGAACCGGCCGCGCGCGACGCCCGCCGCCGCGGTCGCGTCGGGCAGCCAGTACACGTCCACGTGGCCCTTGCCCGAGTTCGCGTAGCCGTGTTCGACGATGTTGCCGCACACTTCGTAGAGCGCGGACTCGAGCAGCGCGCGCGGTTGCGGGTCCATGCCGGCGAGCCGGTCGATCGAGTCGAGCCACGGCCCGATGTGCTCGAGCTCGGAAAGCGTCGCCGCCAGTCGCAGGTGGTGCTCGGCCGCGCGCGCGCGCGCGACCCACGTGACCGCCTCCAGGTCCTCGAGTCCCGTCCACGTCATCGGCGCGGGCGAGCGGCGGAGCACGAGCACCGTCTGGTCGTCGTCGGGCGCGCCGCCGGCCGTCCAGGTCTCGACGCGTTCGCACAGCTTCGAGACCACGTCGAGCGGCGTCTGCCCATCGGCGGCCGCGAGCACGTCCTCGACGCCCTCGAGCCCCAGCTGCGACACGCGGTCCGGGCCGACGGCCTCGGTGAAGCCGTCGGTCACCTGCAGCAGGACGTCACCAGGCTCGAGCAGCACCGAACCGTCCTGCAGGCCGCGCGCGAGCACCTCGGCGTTGACGATGCCGAGCGGGATGCTGCGGCTGGCAAAGCGCTCCACGCGGCCGTCGGCGCGACGGATCATCGTCGGCAGGTGGCCGGCCGAGGCGAACGTGAGCCGGCCCGAGTGCGGGTCGAGCACGCCGTACCACACGGTCACGAACGCGCCGCGTTCGAGCACGGGCCGCAGGTTGCGGTCGACTTCCAGCAACAGCTCGCGTGGCGAAGCGAACCGATCGCGCGTCGAGCGCACGAGCGCCGCGAGCATGAACGTGACCAGGCAGCCCGAGAGCCCCTTGCCGGACACGTCGGCGACCACCATGCCGAGGCGGCCGTCGGCGAGCGGGAACGCGTCGAAATAGTCGCCGCCCACCTCGGCGGCGGGGCGCTGGTGACCGAGCACCTCGAACGGCCCGCGCTGCAGCACGCCGCGCAGGTGCAGCGAGGCCTGGATGCGCCCGGCCGCCTCGAGCTCGGCGGCCATGCGCTGCTGGTCGATCGCGGCGCGCTGCGCCTCGGAGAGCCGCGCGGCCATGTCGTCGAGCGTGTCGGCCAGCATGCCGAGTTCGGTGTGGTCGCGCAGCGCGAGGCGCGTCTCGAGGTCGCCGCGACCGATGCGCTCGAGCCCCTCGCGCAGGCGCGAGATCGGACGCAGCAGCCCCGACATGAGCGCGAACGTGAGCGCGGCGCTCACGAGCAGCAGGCCGGCGGCGATCCACCACTGCCGTGCGCGGGCAGCCGCGAGCGCGCGCTCCAGCGGCGCGCGCGGCATGGAGACCGCGACGCGGCCGAGCGCGGTGCCCGACGGATGGCGCACGGGAACGACCGCCGTGAGCGTGGCCTCGCCGGCCACGATCGCCGCGCCGCCCAGCCGCTCGCCACCCTCGGGCAGATCCTCGTGCGTGCCGATGCGGCGCGCGTCGGGGTGCGCGAGCACGCGACCCTCGCGATCGAGCACCATGGCCGAGGCGAGGTCGTCGCGGCCCTTCAGGAGTTCCTGCACCATCGGTTGCAGCGTCAGCTCGGGGAACCCCTCGAGCATCGAACTGGCGCTCGCGCGCGCGAGCAGCTCGGCCTCGAGCGCGAGGCGCGAGCGGGCCTCCGACGCGAGCAGGGCGCGCGTCTGGCGTTCGGCCACGAACGCGCTCGTCAGCAGCGCGACCGCGAGCAGCAGCGCGGAGACGGCGGGGACGACCGCCCGCAGGCTGAGCCGGGCGCGGAATCCGTTCGCGCGGGCGCTCATCGCGCGACCCCGAGCTCGGCCGAGCGCGACAGGTGCTCCTGCGCGCGCTCGAGGTAGCTGCGCGTGCGTGCGTCCGACGGATCGAGCTGCAGCGCGCGCTGCCACAGGTTCTCCGCCTCGGCCAGGCGGCCGCCGGCGAACGACTGCAGGCCGCGCGTCTGGTATTCGCGCTTGAGCTGTTCCTTCGCCCGCGCGTGCGCGGGGTCCTTCGCGACCGCGAGTTCCCACGAGCGGAGCGCCACGTCGCCGCGGTTCGCGCGCATCGCGGCGAGGCCCTCCTGGTAGAGCTGCTCGGCCTCGCGGCGGGCGGCCGCACTCGCGACCGGCGTCGCCGCGGCGCGCGGCGTCGGCGTCGCGGCGGCCGGTCGGGTCGCGGCCCCGCGCGCGCGGGCGAGCTGGTCGCGCGCGCGCGCCACGCCGGGCGCGTCGGGCGCCAGCGCGCGGGCGCGATCCAGCGCCGTCGCCGCATCGTCGAGCAGGCCAGCCTGCAGCATCTGCGAGAACTGCTCCAGCCGCGCGTCGAGCTGCGCCGCTGCCATGCGCTCGAGGCGCAGCACGAGCGGCGCGAGCGAACTGTCGGCGAGCCCGGCCGCGCGCAACGAATCGAGGCGCGCCCGCGCCGCCCGCGCGTCGCCCGCGGCGATGCCACGCAGCACGCCGTCCACGAGTCGGCGCTGCTCGGCGCCGCGCCGCGAACGGCGATCGCTCTCGGTGCGACAGCGGTCGAGACCCGCGCGCAGCTCGAAGTCGTTCGGTCGGTCGGCGAGCGCCTTCTGGTACTCGACCGCCGCGCCGTCCCAGTCGCCGGCCTTCTCGAGCCGCGCGGCACGGGCCGCCGTGATGCTCGCCAGCAGGTCGGCCGCGGCGACGCCGGGTGTGATCGCGTTCAGCACCGACGCCTTCTCGTACGCGTCGTCGAGGTCGCCGGCGGCGAGCGACGCGCGCGCGGCGTCGGCGAGCTCGCGGCCGCGGCGCGCGAGGTCCTCGTCGTACGCGGCCTGCAGGCGGCGCTGGACTTCCTGTTCGCGCGCGGCGGCGTACTGGTCGCGCGCCTGCGCCACGGTGCGTCCGAACTTCCAGCCCACGCTCACGCGCTGCTCGTCGCCGAGCGGCTGGCTGCGGTACGCCCACGTCACGTCGAGACCGCGCCAGCGCAGGCCGCTGCCGGCGGTCATGCGGTCGCCGTCCCAGCCGGCGCGCAGGTCGAGTGCGCCGAGCACGCCCAGCTCGGCGCCCAGCCGCGGGCGTGCCGAGAGACCGTCCACGCGTTCGACGTCCGCGGCCAGCAGCAGGGCGGTCGTGCCGATCGCGCGCTGCCACGCCACGCCGCCGCTCAACGCGGAGGGCTCCGACACTTCCTCCTGATCGAGGCGCAGGCTCGGCCGCAGCACGTTCGCCGCGCGCACGCCCACCGACAGGTCGCGCCACCAGCCCACGGCCTCGCCCGCGAGCGCGGACAGCCGGAGCGACGCGCCGAGATCGGCGCCGAGTCCGCCGCCGGAGCGGCCCGCGAGCTGGTGCCGGCGCATCTTCACCGCGAGGCCCAGGCCGACCGCGTCCGCGACCGTGCGACCGTAGGCGAGGCCGAGCTCCGATTCGCGATCGGAGAACGCGGCGGTCGGTGCGCCGCGCTCGTCGCGGCCGTCGATGTCGTCCACGCCGTACTGCCGCCACGTCAGCGCGACGGCGCCCCATCGCCAGTCGGGCACGGCGAGCGCGGCCTGTGTCTCCTTCGCGCCGATCACGTCGGGCGTGGTCTGCGTCACGTCGGCGCCGGCGCGCGCGAGCCACGCGAGGCTCGCCGGGTTCCACGTCCAGCCCCACGGGCCGTCCGCGGCCGCGGTGAACGCGCCGCCCATCGCCAGCGCGCGGCCGCCCGCGCCGGTGGCGAACAGGCTCGTGGTGCCGCCTTCGTCCGCAGCCGCCCGCGCGGTGGTCGCGAGCGCGAGCGCAGCGAGCGCGACGAGTGCCGAGTGCCGGAGCGCGCGCGTCATCGGACCACCGCGACCTTGCGCAGCACGCGCTCGTGTCGTCCGTCGTCCAGCGTCACGTCGAGCTCGGCCACGTACACGCCATTCGCGACGACCGCGCCCCGGCCGTTGCGCCCGTCCCAGCGGTCGCTCTGGCGCAGGCCCGCGGCGAGCGACGCCGACTCGAGCAGCGTGACCACGGGCTCGCCACGCGGCGTCCAGATGCGGAGCGTGGCGCGGCCGGTGGTCGGCATCAGGAACGCGAACGTCGTGCTGCCGCGCCCGGCCGCGAACGGATTCGGGAAGTTCGTCCAACTGCTCGCGAGGTCCGCCGCGGTGAACCCGGCGGTCTCGGTCCACATCGGGAAGCTCGCGCCCGGCGCGGCGAGCACGGCGATCGCGAGCACGGCGCTGGTCGGCTGCACCACACCGATGCCCTCGGCGCGCCAGCCGAGCCGGAAGCGCCGCGCGGCGTCGGTCGCGCGCGGCACGAAGCTCAGCTCCAGCAGCGTCGAGTCGAGCGCGGCGACCTCGACCGGTACGGGCAGCGCGATCACGGCCGTGGTCGAATCGGGCGTGAGCGCCGCGCTCGTCGCGAGTCGCACGCCGCCCCGCCACACCTCGAGCGACGACGCGACCTCGCCCACGTCGAGTGCGGTGCCGGCGTCGTCCACGGCGCTCATCACGAGGTGGTCGAGCGCGATCGGACCGGAACCGCCCGGGCCCGGGTGCTGGAGCACGAGCAGCGCGGCATCCACGGCGGCATTGCCGTGCGGCGCGACCAGCGCGGGCAGCGTGCTGCGCGCGCGCACGCGCAGCTCGCGCGCCGGCGCCACGATCTGCGTGGCGCCCGAACCGAACGGCCAGCCCGCGGGCGGCTCGGGCGTCGCGGCCACCGCGAGTCCCGTGTTCGCCTCGGCCACCCGCACGCCCCCGTCGAAGACGCGCACCTCCACCGTGCCCGCCCCGGCCGCGCCGAGCACGTCGAGCTCGATCGTCAGCGTGTCGGTGTCCGCCGCGGCCACCGTCGTGCCGACGGGGAACGTGGCGAACGACGCCGAGGGCGCCAGCAACGAGGCGACCGGGACGCCGCGCCGCATCACGCGCAGCGCCGAGAAGTCGTCCGCCCATGCGAGCGCGCGGCCGTCCGGCGCCTGCAGCGAGACCCGCAGGCTGTCCACGCGGATCGCGGCGGCGCCCGCGACTCCCGGATGGCGCACCACCACGTCCAGCGCGGGCAGGTGCGTGCGGCCCGCCGCCACGACCGCGGGCAGGCGCGGCACGGGCGAGAGTCGCAGCTCCGTCGCGGGCGACTCCACGTGCAGAGTGTCACCGGCGAGCGTGCCGGGCCCCGTGACGGCCGCGGCGTCGCCGGTGTTCACGTCGCGGACGTCCCACTGCGCGGTGCGCACGCCGTCGAGGCGGAACACCTGCCCGGCGCCGTCGGACGCGAGGTCGGCCTCGATGCGCAGGTGCGTCGTCGTGCCCGGCTGCACGATCGGCGCCGGCACGAGGTCCACGCGCACGTCGCCCGTGTCGGCCACGCTCGCATCGTGCACCGCGACCACGAGGTCGTCCGCGAACACGCGCCAGCGCGCCCACGGCGGCTTCGGCGTGGAGCCGACCAACCGCTGCGCGCGCAGCAGGATCGCGTTGAGTCGCAGGTCGGCGCTCGTCGGCTGCGCGCTCGAATGCGCGACCGGCCACGACGCGAGCGTCACGGCCGACTGACCTTCGGTCGCGTGGCGGGTCGCGGGATTCGCCGGCACGAGCGCGAGCGCGCCGCCTCCGGCGAGCACGCGCGCGAGGCCCGAGCGGATCGGGTAGGCCTGGTCCTGCAGCTGCACGCGCACCGGCCGCCCGCTGATCGCGTCCTCGGCGACGAAGCCGGTGCTGTCCGGGATCACGAGCCGGAACGACGGCACGGGCGTCGAAGTCGAGAGGTCGAGCCGCAACGCGATCGAGACCGGGTCGCCCGGCCGCAGCGCGACGGGCGTGGTCAGCGCGAGGTCCATCTCGCCGCCGCTCGTCTCGAGGCTCGTGCGGCGCAGGTACACCGTCGTGCCCTCGCGCACCTCCACCGCCGCGGCGAGCTGCGCGGGCACGATCGGGGAGCCGTCCTCCTGCTCGAGCCGCACGCGCAGGCGCCGGAACGTGATCGGGGTGGAGTTCTCGTCGCCCGGATGCTCCAGCGTCAGCGTGATCGGCACGACGCCGGCCTGTCCGAGCGTCACCGCCGACGGCATCGACTGCATCGCCACCAGCCGGAGGCTGTCGGACTCCGTGTAGACCGGAGTCGTGCCGGAGTGCGCGACCAGCGTCTGCCGGGGCAGCGCGGTCACGTGGCCCGTGCCGGTGGCCGTGGTGGCGAAGCGCAGATCGCCGGCGGTCGTGGGAGCCAGCGCCCACGTGAAGATGGCACTGCCCCCGGGCGCGATGTTCGTGCTCGCGGGCGTGGGGCCGGAGAGCAGCTGATGCGCCGCGGTGCCCTCGGCCACCAGCGCGCCGGGAGCGACGCCGTCGAACGTCTCGGTGCCCACGTTGCGCACGGTCAGCCGCACGTCCACGCGCTGCCCGATCGTGCTCGCGGTGGCGTCGAGCTCGAGGCTCGCGAGCAGCGGCCGCGTGCTGAGCACGTGCGGCTCGGGATTCGCGAGCTCGACGTCGAGCGGACCGTCGTCGCCCGAGTCCATGTCCACGCCGCCCGTGGGAATCGCGAGCCGCACGAGGCTCGAGTCCGACGTCGTCGCGGCGACGGTCAGCCCGACGAAGTACCGGCGGCCGCCGACGGGTACCGGTTCGCTCAGGTACGCGCTCTGCCACAGTCCGCCGATGCGCACGAGCGCGCCGAGGTCGGTGTCGTCGGCGCCGGGTCCGCCGAGCCGCCCGTCGCCGCCGTCGCGATACAGTCGCAGTTCCGCGATCTCGGCGGGAGCGGCCGTGCCGCGGTTCGCCACGCGCACGCCGCGCAGCACGTCGGCGAGGTAGCCGTTCGCCGGCAGCGTCACGTCGAGCGCCGCGACCGGGCCGTCCGACGGAGCGAGCGTGAGACCCGGCAGCGGGTGGACCACGGCCTGCGCGGCGGCGAAGCCGTCCACCGTCCAGGTCGCGCCCGATCGCGTCGGCCACGTGCCCCCCACGGTCGTCGCTTCGTCGAACTCGAGGTCCTGCGGGCTCGCGAGGTTCGCGGCGAGCCGGTCTCCGTCGGCCGCGGCGTCCGCGGCCACGTCGCCCCAGACGGTGAGACGGAGTTCGCCGCCGGCGGGGATCGCCAGATCGAGCCCCTCGAACGTCACGCGGCCGCCCGAGAAGCTGCCCATGGGGAGCGGGATCGCGCTGCCGCTCGCCAGCAGCCCGTGCAGCGCGAGGCCGACGCGCGAGAGCGAGCCGTCGAGCTGGGCCTGCGTGCCCGCGCCCGCGGATTCGTTCGTGAGCGTGAGCGCGCGCAACCGACGCGCGGTCGTGTAGCCGTTCGCCATCACCAGTTCGAGCAGCGGAGCGCCGACGTCGCCCGGGTGGACCACGCCGCCCGCCCGCTGCGCCGCCGTCACGAGCACGCGCTCGCCGCCGCCGATCACGACCTCGCGATCCATCTCGACGTCGCGATCGACCGGCCCGCTGTTGCCGCTCGCCATGCCCAGACCGACGTCGGGCAGCGTCGGCAGCGCCAGCCGGATCGTGCGGCCCTCGCGCGCTCCCGCGGCCACGTCCACCGACACGATCACGCCGCGACCGCTGTCGGGCAGGTCGACGCCGAGTCCCGTCAGCTCCCAGCGGTCGCCCGTGAAGAACAGCGTGCCGAGACGCTGATCGGTCAGCGTGTCGAGCTGGCGGTCACCGCCGTCGAGCCACGCCTCGAGACGCGTGAGGTCCGTGTCGGGCTGCGCGGTGCCCGCGTTCGCGAGGTTCAGCCGCAGCAGCCGGTCGGCGTCGTAGCCGTTGCCCGGAACGCGCAGGTAGGCGACGGCCTTGCGCCGCGCGCCGGCGAACGGCGTGCGGCCGGAGAGGGCGACGAACGTCACCTGCGCCGACGTCATGCCGTCCACCGCGGGGCGCGTCGCGCCCGCGCCCGCGAGGAGCGTCGCGAGCCGGCCCGAGCGCAGGGTCACCCCGTCGGCGCTCTTGAGCACGACGCCGAGCGAATCGCCGTCCCGTGCGGCCACCGAGGCCGCGCCCGACACGGTCAGCGTGCGCGAGCCGCCGGCGGGTATCGGCACGAGCGGATTCTCGAAACGCAGGACGTCGCCTTCCCAGGTGCCCACGGCGATCGTCTGCTGCGCTTCGTTGCGCAGCTCGAAGCTCGACCAGGAGATCTCGCGGTACTTGGTGTCCGGCGGTCCGTGCGAGACGTCGGCCAGCTCGAGCGTGGCCAGCGTGTCGCCGACGCCACCGCCGTTCGTGAACTGCAGCCGCGCGAGTTCGGCGAACGGCCCGCCCGGCCGCAGCACGCCCGGCGCGGGTGTCACGGCCGTCACGCGCACGCCCGAGGCGGGATCCGTCACCAGCACGATCGCCGTGTCGGCGAGCGAACCCGTGCGCCCGATCACGACCGCGGTGCCCGCGGCGGTCGCGGTGAACCGCCCGCCCGGGTTCAGCGTGCCGCCGGTGCCGGCGACGCTCCACGTCACCGCGTCGGTGCGCGGATTGCCGAAGCGATCCGCGACCGCGGCCGCGAAGGTGAGCACGTCGCCCACG
>WBZQ01003134.1_pt1 | contig 10362 bp, 6 predicted proteins | sample 5204251 | NCBI WGS metagenome assembly WBZQ01 (sample SAMN12412402, study PRJNA552823) | activated sludge metagenome | isolation source: activated sludge from nitrification reactor of wastewater treatment plant... | place: USA: Virginia | collected 2017-09 | reverse complement strand
AAGGTGCGGTGGCCGGCATTTCTGTATCAGCAGAACGTGCTGTTGCGGCTGTATGCGTTGGGATCGTTTCGCACGTTGCTGCAGGCCATTGCGAAGAACCCTGCCATGCTGCTCTATCTCGATACGCAGACCAATCGCCGGGAGCATCCCAATGAAAACTTTGCCCGGGAATTGTTCGAACTCTTTACCCTCGGTGAAGGGCACTATACCGAAGAGGACATCAAACAGGCCGCACGGGCGTTTACCGGCTGGCACCTCGACCACCAGACCGGAGCGTTTCGCATCGATCTGCGCCACCACGACGATGGGCCCAAACAGGTCTTCGGCAAGAAGGGGCATTTCGAGGGAGACGACATTCTCTCGCTGACATTGGAGCAGCCCCAGGTGGCCCGTTATCTCGTCGGTAAACTGTGGCGTGAGTTCGTCTCCGACCAGCCGGACCCGGTCACGGTGAGTCGCCTTGCCGACTCGTTGAGACGCGAGCACTATGAGATCGCCGGCGTAGTGAAGGAATTGTTCCTGACCGCGGAGTTCTGGGCGCCGGAGAATCGAGGCGTCCTGATCAAGTCTCCGGTTGAGCTCATCGTGGGGACGACGAGGTTGTTCCATCTTCCGCTCGATGAGGCGACGCCGCACATCGCATATGGCCGCAGGCTGGGACAGGATCTCTTCGATCCTCCGAACGTGAAGGGCTGGCCGGGCGGTCTGCGCTGGATTACCACCTCAACCCTGCTGGATCGCACGCAGCTGCTGCAGCGGGCTATTCGTGGCCATGAGACGGGCCATCCGCATGGCATGGCAGGCATGACACAGGCTCAGGGTGCGACCTGGCTGGCGACGGAACCGCTCGACGTGGTGCAAGCCACGCTGCTTCCGCTTGCGCCGGCACAGCCGTTGACGGCAGGGCAGGAGCGCGGACAGGCCGTGCATCACTGCGTAGTGGATCCGGTCTACCAATTGAAGTGAGGCGTGATGACAACGAGCGGCATACATCGACGCGCGTTGTTACAAGCGGCCCTGGCGCTCCCGTTCCTGTGGTTGCGGCCGGCCTGGCCGTCGCAGCTTCGGGCGGAGGACAGGACTGCTCCCCCTCCCGGTTCCCGCCATCGCGAGCGTATGCTGCTGCTGATTGAGTTGCATGGCGGGAATGACGGTCTGAATACAGTCATTCCCTATGACGATCCGGCGTATTACCGGGCGAGACCGCAGTTGGCCATCCCACGGGATCAGGTCCGGCAGCTCACACCTAAAGTCGGTCTTCATCCAGCGTTGTCGCCGTTGATGTCGTTGTGGGACGCAAAGGAGCTGGCGTGGATACAGGGTGTCGGCTACCCCAAGCCGAACCGGTCGCATTTTCGTTCCATTGAAATCTGGGACACGGCGTCGGATAGCGAAGAGGTCCTGGACAAGGGATGGCTGTCGGCATTGTTTGAGCAGTATCCGTTGCCGGGCGGTTTTAGCGCCGAAGGGATTCTCTTGGGCAAGGGAGACGCCGGGCCCTTAGGCGGAGACAAGACACGAACCATCGCGCTAAATGATCCCGCACAGTTTTTCCATCAGGCCGGTACGGTCACACCGGTCTCGGTGCCGACGCCGAATCGCGCGCTCGCCCATATTCTGGAGGTTCGGCGAGAAATCTCCCAAGCGGCGACCGATTTGCAGGGGCGTATGCAACAGGTACCGCCGCTCCCGATCGACTTCCCTTCGCATAAGTTCGGGAAGCAACTGGAGGTCGCCGCCAGGCTGATTGCTGCAAAGGTTCCCGTCGCCGTCATCAAAGTCACGCACGGGAGTTTCGATACCCATGCCGGCCAACTGAATGCCCATCACCGGTTACTGGAAGAGCTGGCTCAAGGATTGCTGGCTTTCCGTGCGGCAATGGTACAGCAGGGGCTCTGGAGAGACGTGTTGGTGATGACCTATTCCGAGTTTGGCCGCCGGGTGGGAGAGAACGCCAGTCACGGCACTGATCATGGTACGGCAGCTCCGCATGTGCTCATGGGCGGGCGCGTGAGAGGGGGGCTGTATGGAACATCTCCGTCGCTGACCGACTTGGCGGCGGGGGATCTGAAGCATACGCTCGACTACCGGAGCGTGTATGCGACTGTAATCGAACCGTGGTGGGGCTTGCCGGCGGTGGTATTCAGGAGCGGTCGTTATCCGGCGGTGGACTGCCTCACGTCATGGGGCGGGGCTTGATTTCAAGCGGAATTCTTCCTATCCTGCGGGCGACTGAAAGGAAGGTGACGTCATGCTGAGGGAGATCGTACGAACCGGTGTTGCGGCGGTGCTGTTGGTGTCGGTCACGTTGGTGGCCGGGTTGACGTCACCGCTCAGGGCAGAAGATGGCGGGGCGTCGAACCTCTCATCCGTCACGCAGGCTCCGGCACAGCGTACCGGGGCATTGCAGCAGACTCCTGCCCCAGTTGAGCCGTCGTTGCCGTTGCTGCTGGCCGAGGGTTCCAATTCCTGTGAGATCGTGTCGTGCGGAATGGGTATCAAGCAGACCTGTCAGATCACCTGCCCTGCCGATAAAACGCCGAAGTGTAGCTGCGATTGCGAGCGGAGCTTCGGCCCGATGTGTATGGATTACAAGGCGAACTGTCGCTGCGAATAGCGAGGAACCGGCCGGTCGCTCATTCATTGTCCGGCGAAGAAGATTCCATCCCACCCACGGTCAGGATTGGGCCTGGCATGCGGTACTGCTCTCCTGCCCAAGCTCCCAAATCGATCAGTTGGCAGCGCTCGGAACAAAACGGACGCCAGGGATTGTCGTTCCAGGTGGTGGCCTGGTGGCATTCGGGACAACGGCGCGGTGAAGGCTGGCTTCCGGGCAAGGTGTTTACCGTGTAGCGGGTGATGCTGAAGGTGAGTCTATCACCCTCGTGCCGAAGGCGGCAAACAACTCGCCGGTCAGGTAGGCCGTGTGCTCGCCATCTCGCCAATGTTTTCGACGCATATAATCATTGAGCAGTCGACCGTCGGCCGTGCGATGGATATGCGGATGCGCCACATTCATCCGGTATCGTTCGATGGCGCCGGCCACCCGGCTGATGAAGACGACCGTACCGTCCTGTTCGACCTGTTCCACGATGCCGACATGGGTCAGGGGATCGTTGACCAGGCCATCCCCGTTGAAGTCCCAGGTATTGTCGAAGAACACCACATCACCGGCCTGTACGATCGGCCCGCGGTGGAGTCGGCCGTTTTTCCTCATATGGTTGTAGATGAGGCTGACGCCAGTGGTCCTGCCGTCGGCTGAACCTTCGGAATAGAGATCGATGCCGTGGGACAGATAGATGGCGTGTGTCACTCCGGCGCAGTCATAACTGATGCGACGGCCCTGACTTTCAATCGTGGTGGCGCCGACCAGGTTTATCGCCGTGCGGACGATCGCCTGTTGACGGCTGTCGCTGTGACCGGCGCGACAACAATCGGGAAGGGGAGTCACCGCCTGCCGCACTCCCTGTGACGAGGGAGCGGCGCAGGCAGTGAGTGCGAAAGCGAGGGCGAGGCTACACCATGTGCGGGAGAGCATCGGCATACAGTGTAAGTATAGCGCTTCTTCAACGCCTGTCAGGGGAGGGGCAGAACGATGTCCTGCGGCCGCGGGCGGTCTTCTTTACGCGCCGGCGCTGGAGAAGACTTGCTTGATCAAGGCCTGCGCATCCTCCTGAATCTGCAGGAGATGAGCCTGTCCCTTGAAGCTCTCCGCGTAGAGTTTGTAGACATCTTCCGTGCCGCTGGGGCGGGCGGCAAACCAGCCGTTGGCGGTGGTGACCTTAAGCCCACCGATCGAGGCCTTGTTTCCCGGCGCTTCGGTCAACATAGCGGTGATAGGTTCTCCAGCGAGTTCCTTGCTCCGCACTTGCTGCGGGGAAAATTTTTGCAGCGCGGCTTTTTGCGCTCTGGTGGCGAGGGCATCGATTCGTTCGTAGACCGGCTCGCCGAGTTGAGCCGTCAATTCACCGTACAATTGCGCCGGATCTTTCCCAGTGACCGCCAGCATCTCCGCCGCAAGCAGATTCATGATGATGCCGTCTTTATCGGTCACCCAGGTGGTGCCGTCGAGGCGAAGAAACGCCGCGCCCGCACTTTCTTCTCCACCGAATCCCAGGGAGCCGTCGCTGAGGCCGGGGACGAACCATTTGAATCCGACCGGCACTTCAACCAGTCGGCGTTTTAATGACCGGACGAGGCGGTCGATGATACTGCTGCTCACGACGGTCTTGCCGACTCCTGCCGTACTGTTCCACCCTGGGCGATGCGTGAACAGGTAGGCAATCGCCGCAGCGAGGTAGTGGTTGGGGTTCATCAGGCCGGCGCCGGGCGTCACGATGCCGTGACGATCCGTGTCAGTGTCGTTGCCGAAGGCGAGATCGAATCGGTTCTTGAGCGTAATGAGCGACGCCATCGCATAGGGAGACGAGCAGTCCATACGGATCTTCCCGTCCCAATCAAGCGTCATGAAGCGAAAGGTGGGATCGACCGATTCGTTGACGATCTGCAGATTCAATCCATATTGCTCAGCCAGGGGACGCCAGTACGCCACGGCGGCACCGCCCAACGGATCGACGCCAAGGCGCAGATTGGCTGCCTTGATGCGCTCGAGATCCACGACATGGGCCAGGTCGGCGATGTAGGTGCCCACGAAGTCGTATCGTGTCGTGGAAGTTGCTCGAAGCGCCTGCTCGTAGGGCATACGTTTTACGCCCTGCAGGTTGGCCGCCAGAAGTTCATTCGCGCGGTTCTCAATCGCTTTTGTCACATCGGTGTCGGCGGGGCCGCCATGGGGCGGATTGTATTTGAACCCTCCGTCCTCGGGTGGATTATGCGAAGGCGTGACGATGATGCCGTCGGCGAACCTGGAGGTTCGGCTGCGATTCGTTTGGATAATCGCATGGGACATGACCGGGGTCGGAGTGTAGCCGTCGTCCTTATCCATGCGGACGTGAACGCCGTTCGCGGCCAGCACCTCGAGCGCGCTGCGCTGGGCCGGGGCGGAGAGGGCATGGGTATCTTTGCCGATGAAGAGGGGACCGGTCGTGCCGGCCTTGATCCGGTACTCACAGATCGCCTGAGTGATCGCAAGTATGTGCGCCTCATTGAACGTGCGCTTCAAGGAGGAACCGCGATGACCGCTGGTCCCGAAACTCACGCGCTGTTGAATGTCAGAGGAGTCCGGTGTCTCCTGGTAATAGGTCTGCTCGAGTCGAGAGAGATCGACGAGCTGTTCCGGTTGTGCCGGTTGGCCGGCGCGGGGATGGTGAGCCATGGACGCCTCGATAGGATGGATGATGGGGACACGATGAGTGCCAAATGCGATCGCGCTCAGTATATACACCTCGATCTCGAATGTCAGGCGCGCTTGGTTGCGCCCCCCTCCGCGCGGGTGTTAAGATCCGCTCACGTTAAGGAGAGGGGTTTGACCATGCCGAATATCACCTTATTGCATTCACCGACCTGCGGAGCCTGCCCTTCGGCGAAACGCCTGTGGAAGGAACTCAGGGTAAAGTATAGCTTTAGCTATCGCGAGGTCGATATTACGACCCCCGACGGCCAAGAGCTGGCGAACCGGCATTCGGTCCGGGCGGTGCCCGCGACCATTATCGACGGCCGGCTGACGTTCGTCGGCGTGCCGCCTCGCCAAAGCGCGGAAAAAGCGCTGCAGCTGAAGATGAAACCGCAGGGCGCGTGAGATCGGAGATATATGACCGTTCCCGATGATGATTTCGAGCTGCCGATTCTTCCCATGATCGACAAGGGGCCGCCGCCGGAATGCGGCACCTGCGGCGATCCGATGAAATTTATCGACGGCGATTGGGCCTGTGTCGATTGCAACGGTGAGTTGCTGGGCCCGGAAACCGGCTAGTGGCCGCGTCGTCTGCCGGTCGATGTTGCATGCATGCCGATCAGCCCACTAGAGGCCATTGAATATGTCCCGCTCATGGTTGCAGACGTCCGTTAGATGCTCCGCCTCGTAACCGGCCCGTTCCATCCCACGCTCGAAACGCACCTCGTTCAGGATCTCCGTGTGCTGAAATCGAAGGACCCGCTGGCTTCACTGGCCATCGTGGTTCCTTCCGATCAGCTCCGCCGCTCCCTCAAGCGCTTCCTGACCCTGCAAGAGAAGCTGGCGCTCCTCAATGTGCATATCCTTTCCTTTCATCAGCTCGCGCTACAGGTGGATCGCGAACGTCGCACTGCTGACGGAGTCGGCTCTACGCGCCAGATGGATCTCGTGTCCGATGTCTTCTTCGAGCATCTCCTGCGGCATATTGGCCGACGCGGGATGCCGCAAACCGAAGGCCTGCGGCTGCCACAGCTTCCGCATGGGGCCTGGCCGGCGTTATGGGCGAGCCTTCGCGACCTGAAGGATGCCACCGTGGATGCGGCCGTGGCGGTGCGCGCGGTGGAGGAGGGACAGTTCGCCCCGGAGGACGCGGAAAAGCTCAAGGGATTATTCACCTTATACGCCGCTGTTCGAGAAGGCAGTGCGGCCTTGGGCGTCGGGTCGCCGGACGATTTGGCCTCGCTCATCACCGCGTCTGTTCCTGCCTCGCCATTCATTCGCGGCCTCCACGAACTCTGGTACTACGGTTCGTACGACCTCACGCAAACCCAGCTGACGTTATTGGAAACGCTCGGCGCAACCCTTCCGGTCACGGTGTATTTTCCGGTGGATACCCAACCAGCCTATGGATTCGCACGGCAGTTCCTCGAACGGTATCTCTATCCGATAGCGGGAACCAATGAGGCGTCGCCTACTGCTTCATCCGAGCGGGCCGGATCAGAGGCTGGAGGAGCTTCTGTATTGGTTGAAGTCCGGAATGCAGCAGGCATCGACGATGAGTTGACGCTGGTCTGTAAACAGATCCTTACCTTGATTGAAACCCATGGGTATCGCTTCGACGAAATCGGGGTTGTGGGACGGACTCTCGCGCCCTATCAATCAGCGCTCGCACGCGTCTTCGTTCAGCATCGCATTCCCTATGCATCGTCCGCAGTTGTTCCGTTGCTGCGAGAGCCGTCGATCAAGACCCTGCTCCACCTGGCCCGGCTCAAGGGAAACGGGTTGCACCGGCCGGCCGTGCTGGAAGTGATTACCTCCCCATGGAATCGCCGACTGATGACTCCACAGGGCCCTGTCCCGCCGCGGCCGGACCTCTGGCGATTGGCCGTGCACACATTGGGCATCACGCGGGGCGAGGAAGAGTGGGGTCGATTGGCGCATCTGGGACGTCTTGAGTCCTGCACAGCCGCGGATGTCTCGTCTGCCGAGGATCCGCTCAAGGCCCTCGCGATCGACGGGCCTCAACTCCGATTGCTCTGGGACTGCCTGTCGCCCTTGATCGTCGGTGTCACGGATCTACCCGAGTCCGGCGGATACGGCTCGTTGACGGATGCCTTCTGCGCGCTGGCGGAGGACCATCTGGCCATCCCGCTGGGAACAGAAGCCGAAGGTCAGGGCGAGGAGCCTGGTGATGTCATGGAGGCACTGGCCGGGGTCCTCGCACAATTGCGCGAGCTGGATCGGCTGGACGTCCAGATTACCTGGCAGGAATGGACCGACACGTTCGAGGAGATCTTGGAGCGAGCGACCTGCGCGCCGGCGCCTCCGGCCCATCAGGGTGTTCAGGTGCTGGATGCCATGGCCGCACGGGGGCTCGGGTTCCGCGCGCTGTTTCTCGTCGGCATGAATGAAAAATTGTTTCCCCGGTTCATTCATGAAGACGGATTTCTCCGCGACAGCCATCGTCTGGTCTTGAGTGAAACCCTCGGCTACAAGATCGATCAAAAACTGCAGGGCTATGGAGAAGAGGCGTTACTGTTCGAACTACTGCGGGCCGCGGCGCGGGAACGTCTCTACCTGTCGTATCAACGGGCGGACGCGGCTGGGCGGCCGTTAGCACCGTCGGGATATCTGGATGCGTTTCAAGCAGGGCCACGTGCGGCAGAGCCACAGTCGCTCTTTGCCTTGCCGCGCCGGTGGAAGGATCGCGCGGCGCTGCCTTTATTCGTGCCGCCACTGTTGACGCGGGAAGAACTCACGGTGAGCAGCGTCTTGCATGGTCACGATGTGTCGGCCCTCTTGACGGCCGGCGGGCGCGACGGGGAGGCGTTTGCCCACGGTCTCGCAGCGCAAGAGCTGATCGAAAGCGGCGTGCCGGCGTTGGGCGCCTACGACGGCCTGTTGACGGATGCCACCGCCCATTGGAACCGGATCTGCGAGCGCGGGATTTCGCCGACCGGTCTTGAAGCGTACGCGCGTTGCCCCTTTCAATATTTTTCTGCGCAGGTCCTCGACCTCGACGCGATGCGCCAGACGGTTTCGATGGAACTGTCGCCGCCGGCCATGGGGCAGCTGTGTCATGACGCGCTGCGGCTCTGTTATGAGGCGCTGATGCGACAAGGATGGGTGGCAGCCGCCTCGTCCGATTCGGTTGTCACGGCGGAAGTCGCACGGGCCGTCACGCAGGCCTTTGCCGCCTATGCGATGACCCACGGGACCGGCTATGTCCTCACCTGGCAATTGGCCCAGGAAACGGTTCGACGCCTGGTCGAAGCGACGGTGCGACTCGATCGCGATGCAGCAACCGCTTCCGGGTTCCTTCCGGCGGCATGCGAAATCGACGCGAAGGGGGTCCTGCCGGATGGCACCGCAGGCGAGGGCATTCCCCTGCGCGGACGGTGGGACCGCCTGGACCGGCATCCGATGTCGGGGGCGGTACGGGTCATCGATTATAAATATCGCGCGAATAACCGGATCGAAGCCAAGGATCGCCAGCTCCTGCAAGCGGCGGTGCGTGCGCAACGGCTGCAGCCTGCGCTCTACGCGCTGATGGCCGTCACCGGATCTGACGCGTCAGCGCCGCAGCCGGAGCAGCCGGAGCAGGTGGAGTTTGTGTATCTCCTGCCACAGGGGGAGCCCGCAATTGAACGGGCGTCGTTTGCAGCCTCTTCCTGGCAAGGTCCATCCGGGCCGACATTGAGCCGCACGGTGCAACTCCTGATCGATGGCATCCGGGGCGGACGGCATTTCATCGTGCCGGAGGCGGCCCACTGCGACCATTGCGAGTTTGCGACTGCCTGCCGGAAGTCTCATCAGCCCAGCCTGTGGCGGCTCCGCCGTTCCCCCCTGGCCGGTGCATTACATGCGGTGCGGTTTGAGAAGGTGGCACGTGACTGACCCAGGGCAGATTCCAGATCAGGCGGCGCGAGAAGCGGCAGTCACCACCTTCGACCGCAACGTGGTGGTGATCGCCGGAGCGGGCACGGGCAAAACCACCCTGCTGGTCAACCGGCTCTTGTACCTTCTCATGCGCCGGGCCGATCCGTTGGATCTGTCCCGCATCGTGGCTCTGACGTTTACCAACAAAGCCGCCACGGAGATGAAACTCCGGTTGCGCGAACGGCTGCGAGCCTTGGTGCAGCTTGAAGGGCGGGACAGCGCGGCCACCGGCAGCGGCACGGTTTCCATCGCCGATTTGCGCATGCGTTTCGGCTGGACGACGGACGACATTGTGGCTCGTGCCGGGGCGGCGTTGCGTGATCTCGAAAAGGCGCAGATCGGGACCTTGCATAGTTTCGCCGCGCATCTGCTGCGCCTTTATCCGATCGAGGCTGGAGTCAGTCCGACGTTTCAAACCGATGAGGATGGGTCTCGCTTCGAGGAACATTTCACCGGCGAATGGGAGCTCTGGTTGGATCGCGAGTTGGGATCCACCGGTCTCGATCATGAGCGCTGGCGGGCGCTGCTGGCGGCATTTAGTTTGGAAGACTTGCGACAATTGGCCTACAGCCTGCACAGCGATTTGATCGATCTCGATGGACTGCGGGAGCAGGTTACCGACAGTCGACTCAACCAGGCGCTCCGCGACTGGTTCGGAGAACAGAAGGCGCAAGCAGAACGTCTCCTGGGCCGCTATGACAGCCAGAAACGGCGCAAGGTGGAATCGATGCTCGCCGCGATCGCGGAGCTGTTTGAACGGCTGCTGATCGATGGCTTGGATGGCATTCATCAGATTCCGGACGACTCTCTAGAATTGCTGGCCAAGGATCTCGGGAAGGCCCCGACCGGATGGACCGACGAAGATTTCGAGGCAGCCGAATCGCTGCAGCGAATCGCCAATCGGCTGCTCACGGTCGATCATGAGGTGCTCGGGCAACTCTTCGATGTAGTGGGGCCGTTTATCCGCGCGGTGCGGACATCATTTCTCGATATGGGCTGGCTAACCTTTGACGGGTTGGTGGGGAAGGCCCGTGGCCTGCTTCGGGATTATCCGATGATTCGCGAGCAGTTGAAGCGAGACTATCGCGCCCTGTTGGTCGATGAATTTCAGGATACCGATCCGGTGCAAT
>WBZQ01003133.1_pt1 | contig 10365 bp, 8 predicted proteins | sample 5204251 | NCBI WGS metagenome assembly WBZQ01 (sample SAMN12412402, study PRJNA552823) | activated sludge metagenome | isolation source: activated sludge from nitrification reactor of wastewater treatment plant... | place: USA: Virginia | collected 2017-09 | reverse complement strand
AGTGCCACTCTGCTCTCCATCCGCGCCAGCGGTGCGCCGAGGCAGCTGTGGGTGCCGTAGCCGAAGCCGAGGTTGTAGCCGAACGGCCGCTTGCGGTTGATGTCGAAGACGTCCGGATCGTCGAACACTCTGTCGTCGCGATTGGCGGCACCGGTGATCAACATGACGGGGGAATCGGCCGGAATGGTTTCGCCGTAGTAGGTGACTTCCCTTGTGGTGACCCGGAAGTTGTACTGCAACGGGCCGTCGAATCGGACCAGTTCCTCGATGGCGTCGGGCACTTTGTCGCGGTCCTGGCGCAGGGCCTCCCACTGGTCGGGGTGGTCGGCGAACACGACGAGGGCGTTGCTGATCAGCTTGGTGACGGTCTCGGCGCCCGCACCGCCGAGGAGGCGGCAGAAGCCGATGATCTCGCCGTCGGTGAGGCGCTTGGTCTCGCCGTCGGCGGCGACGTACTCGGACGCGATGAGCTCGCTGAGCATGTCGTCCTGCGGGTCTGCCTTACGCTCTGCCAGTAGCGATTCGAAGTACTGGCCCATCGCCATCGACGCCTCGGCGCCCGCCTGGCTCATCATCATGTTGCCGGCTTCGCGGGCCAGGTAGGTGTCGATCCACAGCCGGATCTGCTGTCGGCGATCGGCCGGCACACCGAGGATCTTGCAGATGATCTCGACGGGGAACAGGGCCGCGAAATCGCCGACGGCGTCGAACGAGGTGGGGTCGTCGATCTCGTCGAAGAAGCCGTGGATGGTCTCGGTGACCAGGTCGGCCCAGGCCTTGACCGCGCGCGGGGTGAATGCCTTGCTGACCAGTCGGCGCATCCGGTCGTGCTCCGGCGGGTCGAGCATGATGAGCTGCGGTGGAATGCCTTTGAGGAGTTCGGCGATCTTGATCATGTCCAGGGTGACACCCTTGGCCGAGGAGAAGGTGGCCGAGTCCTTGTAGGCGGGGGCGATGTCCTCGTACCGGCTGATCGCCCAGAATCCGTACTCGGCGTTGTGGTAGAGCGGCGCCTCCTCGCGCAGCCTGCGATAGGTGTCGTACGGATTGTTGAAGAAGGTCTCGCTAAAGGGATTGAATTCCACGCTCTCGGCCTTGGGGGCCGTCGGGGCACTCATCGTGTGTTCCTCCATCTGTTGGCTGAAGATCTGGCCCGTTGGTCGCCGCCGCGTTCCGGTGGGTTGTGCCGGTGGCCGGCGAGATCACGGTCGGGCAAATCGGACACGGCACCGCGTTGTCGGTGCCGGATCCGGGTTCGGGATTCTTCGCAGCACCTCGGGCACCTGGCGCGTGCGGGCGAGCGTTGCTCGCGAGCGGCCACAAGATGGGCAAACCTGTGAGCCAGGCCTCATTGTGGCCCAGATCGGGCAATAAGGCAACGTCGGCTCGGGCGCCCCGGGTGGTGTTGACGGCGGTGGTGATAGTGACTACTATCGCTTGTGACGCCAGCCACACTCGATGGTTGGCATGGTGGCCGCCGCACCGATCTCAGTCCCCCGACATGCGGCGACCGCGCGCTCTGCGCCAAAGGAGGATTCCCAAAGGAGGATTCATTGACCAAGAATGCGGAAGTCACTTCATCGCAACCGGTTTCGGAGTTGGGCGCTTCGGCTTCCGGTAGCGCTGGGGCGGCAGGCGGGTCGGCATCGGCCACGGGAACGGCCGGTACGAGCCCCACCCGTGCCCGGATGATCGAGGCCGCACTGGCCACCATCGACGATGTCGGGCTGTACCGGGCGTCGTCCAACGAGATCGCCCGCCGGGCCGGCCTGACCTGGGGCGTGATCCAGCGCCAGTTCGGTTCCCGTGAGGCGTTGCTGCTGGCCGCATTCGAAAGCGAATGGACCAAGCTGATCGAGATGGCGCATTCGCCGATCATCGGCGACACCATCGAGGAGCGCGTCCGCTGCTTCCATCAGATCCTGCGGAGCCACTATTCGCGCAGCGAGTACTACACGGGCATCCAGATCGTGTCCAACCTGCGTAAAGACCCCAAAACCTCGGCTGCGGCACTCGAACTCATCGAGACGATGACCACGCGATCGGCGGGATTCCTGTCGGGACTGCGGGAACGGGTGCTGCCCGACCACCCCAACGGTCCGGAACTGACCAGCCTGATCTTCTTCGCCATCAGGGACTTTCACATCGGCACCCATGTCGAGGCCGCGATGAACCTCGCCGAGGTGTACGAACGCCGGCGCGCCGACCACGCGTCCGAGGAGGAAGTCCTGATCAATGGGCTGATCGATATCGCCCAACGCCAGTCCGAAACCTCACAGGAGAATTGATGACCACCGCCTTGGATATGTGCTGCGACGACGACCGCCTCGCAGTGTTCATCACCGACGTCTCGGGCGAGCGTGCCCGCGCACACGCGGAACAACTCGCGGCCGAGGGTTACCTGCTCGTCGTCGGCGCCGCCGATGCCGAGATCGGTGACGGTGTCGCCGACCGGATCCGCGAGACGGGTGGCGCCGCATTCGGTGTTCAGCTCGACATGTGCGACATGGCATCGGTCGGCGCCGCGGTCGAGACGGCACAATACCTGGCCGGCGCAGTCGATGCCGTGATCCATTACAGTCCAGCAACTTCCGACGAAGCCCACCACCTGGCGGCCTGTCTGGCCGAGGCGGGTGCGGCCGGTCGCCGGCACGAACTGCTCCTCGTCGAGGCGGAGACCTCTGACTCCGGGGCCGATCTCGCCGACGCGCTCCACGAATGGTCACAGGACCGGTCCCGGTGGGCGCACAGCCGCCGCCGTGCCCGGCGCGCGGACCAGCTGCTCGGCACCCGGGGTGCGGTGACGCTGGTTCCGCCGATTCCCGTCGCCCCGCGCGTCCCGGCCGGCGTCTGACCCCATCGGCTTCACGAACAATCACATACGCACTCATCACTCGCCGATTGAGATCTCTGATCCGTTCGGCGACAGGTGAATCGCGCTCAGGAGTAGTCCATGAACAACCCCGGCGCCGCGATCGTCGGCATAGGCACAACCGAATACTCGAAGAAGTCCGGACGCAGCGAACTGCGTCTGGCCTGCGAGGCGTCCCTGGCCGCACTGACCGATGCGGGCATCGCCCCCGGTGACGTCGACGGCTTTGTCACCTTCTCCATCGACAACAACGACGAGAGCACGCTCGCCCGCAATCTGGGCGTCAGCGAGGTCGACTTCTTCGCCCGCACGTCAGCGGGCGGGGGTGGCGCGCCCGGCGCGATCACGTTGGCGGCCATGGCGATCGAGTCGGGCAAGGCGTCGACGGTGCTGTGCTATCGGGCGATGAACGAACGCTCGGGCCGCCGCTTCGGCCGGCCGCTGGCCTTCGAGTCGCAGGAGGTGACCACCGCAGAGGCGGAGCGGGCCTGGTCGGCGCCGTTCGGCATGGCCACCCCCGCGGCCTTCATGGCGCACAGCGCCAGGCGCTACCTGCACCAATATAATGTGGACGCAGCGGATTTCGGACTGCAGCCGGTGATTCAGCGCGAGTACGCAGTCACCAACCCGGACGCCTTCTTCTACGGCAAGCCGATGACCCTGGACGATCACCAGTCCTCCCGGATGATCGCCGATCCGCTGCGGTTGCTCGACTGCTGCCAGGAGACCGACGGCGGTGTGGCGCTGGTGCTCACCTCCGTCGAACGGGCGGCCGGGCTGCGGCACACGCCCATCCGGGTGCTGGGCGGTGCGATGGGAATCGCGGCACAGCAGCATGGGATGGCATCGATGTACCGCGACGACATCGCCGGCGTCGAAGAGACGAAGATCGTGGGCGATCAGCTGTACCGCCGCACAGGTTTGGCCCCCGCCGATCTCGATGTGGCGGTGCTCTACGACCACTTCAGTCCCGCCATCCTGATGCAGCTTGAGGCACTGGGCTTCTGCGGACCGGGCGAGGCGCCGGACCTGGTGCGTGAGGGCGCCACCCGTATCGGCGGCGCCATCCCCACCAACACCAACGGAGGACAGTTGTCCGAGGCGTACATGCACGGATTCAACGGACTCGTCGAAGCGGTCCGGCAGCTGCGCGGCACCGCCGTCAACCAGGTGCCCGGCGCCCGGCACGTCATCGTCACCGGCGGTCCGTACGTCGCCACCAGCGGCGTGATCCTGGGGGCGGCGTGATGACCGAGACTTCCGTTGCGTCCGTAGAGGTCACCCGGGGCAGGCCCGTACCCAAGGTCAACGGCGACACCGAGTTCTTCTGGGCAGCGGCCCGTGAACACCGGCTTGTCGCGCAACGCTGCTCGGCGTGCGGACAGTTGCGGCACCCGCCCGGCCCGATCTGCCCGGACTGCCAGAGTCTGGAATGGGAGAGCGCCGAACTGAGCGGTCGCGGCACCCTGTACAGCCACGTGACCGTGTACCAGCCGCTGCCGCCGGGGTTCACCGAACCGCCGATCGTTGCGATTGTCGCCCTCGACGAGGGAATCCGGTTGGTGTCCAACGTGACCGGGGTCGACGCCGACGATCTGGTCATCGGTGAACCCCTCGAAGTGTATTTCGTCGACCAGGACGAGGGCTGGTCGGCCCCACAGTTTCGGCGTCCGGAAACCGGCGCCTGATCACTATTGTTGAGGAATCAGGAGTAAGACATGACCGTCGTTGAAGACCCGTCAGTACAGCCCACCAACCGCAACGACCCGAAGTTGGCCCCTATCAAGGGGATTCCGGTGATCGATGTGGACACCCACCTCACCGAACCCGGTGACCTGTGGACCTCGCGGGCGCCGGAGAAGTTCAAGGACCTGGTGCCGCGCGTGGCGCTGCTGCAGGAAGAGGACTTCGCCAAGCGGGCCGGCTGGCGGCCCCGCCAGGTCCACGAGGGCGGTACCCCGGCCTGGATCGTCGGCGACGACACCTGCATCGGCTTCGCGGGCGGCGCCAGCGTCGTGAACAAGAGCAACCACAAGGTCAGGGGCAGTGACTTTATCCACTGGCCGCTGACCGACGTCTCCCCGGCCGCGAGCCTGGTGGAACCGCGGCTGGCGCTGATGGACGATGTGGGCGTGTGGGGACAGATCCTGTACCCCAACGCCGTCGGTTTCGGCGGGCAGGGACTGGCCAGCGTCGCCGACCCCGAACTGCGCATGCTGATCTTCACCATCTGGAACGACGCGATGGCCGAGATGCAGGAACAGTCGGACGGCCGGCTCATGGGTATGGGCCTGATCCCCTGGTGGGATATCGATCTGGCCGTCAAGGAACTCGAACGTTGCCACGGCATGGGTCTCAAGGGCGTCAACACCAACGCCGACCCGCAGAACCAGGGCTTCCCCGACCTGTCGGACAAGTTCTACAGCCCGCTGTGGGATGCCTGCGAGGATCTCGACATGCCGGTGAACTTCCATGTGGGAGCCAGTGTTTCGCAGGCAAGCTACCACGGGACCGCGCCTTGGCCCTCGCTCAACAACGATGCGCGCCTCGCCATCGGCACCTGCATGCTGTACCTGTCCAACGCGCGCATCATGGCCAACCTGATCTACTCGGGCATGCTCGACAGGCACAAGAAGCTCAAGCTGGTCTCGGTGGAGAGCGGCATCGGCTGGATTCCGTTCATGCTCACCGCCCTGGACTACCAGGCCGAGGAGAACGGCGTCGACTACCTCGAACTCAAGCCGTCGGAGTACTTCCGCCGGCAGATGTACTCGTGCTTCTGGTTCGAGGGCGAGGGTGATCCCAACTTCAAGTGGTACGCCGACCAGCTCAGCCCCGACAACATCATGTTCGAGTCGGACTTCCCGCACCCGACATGCCTGTACCCGTCGCCGCTCGACGGCATCGCAAGCGTCTTCAAGGATCACGATGTGCCGTGGGAGGACCGCGAGAAGATCCTCGGCGGCACCGCCGCGCGCGTGTACAACATCGACATGCCCAAGACGGTCACGCACTGATTCGCGTTTCCGGCAACAGCCCGAAAAGGACGAGGGGACAGCGTGATGGCTGCCTACAACAACACTGACGAAGCGGGTGGCAGATGACCGCGGTGATGAAGGGGGTGCGCATTGTCGAAGTGGCCGAACAGGCATTCGGCCCCGCGGCATGCGCACTCCTGAGCGACTGGGGCGCCGACGTCATCAAGATCGAGCCGGTGGAGAAGGGCGACGCCGGCCGTGGCCTGCGGGCACTGGGCAATGACGACGTCCTACCGCTGTTCGAAAGCAACAATCGCGGCAAACGCAGCCTGGGACTGGATCTTTCGACCGAAGAAGGCCAGGACATTCTGTACCGGCTCGTCGCCGACGCGGACATCTTCGTCACCAACAAGGTGCCGCGGGTCCGCAAACGCCTGAACATCGACGTCGACGACATCCGCCGTTGCAACCCGAACATCATCTATGCCCGCGCCACCGGCAACGGTGAACGCGGCCCGGAAGCCGACAACGGGTCCTACGATTTGCTCGGCTTCTGGTACCGGACCGGCGCGGCGCTCGGCGCCGCCCCGGCCGGCAGTCCGCCGCCTTATCTGCCGAGCCCCGGCTTCGGTGATCTGATCGGCGCCACCACCATCGCCGCCGGTCTGATGGGGGCGCTCTATCACCGGGCCACCACCGGTGAGGCGCCCGTCGTCGACGTGTCGTTGCTGGCCACGGGCATGTGGGCGATGAGCGGATCGATCTCCTCTGCCGCCCTCACCCGGGAATGGTCGTGGCCGCCGCCGGCGCGAAACCCGTTGTCGCACACGTACGAGACCGCGGACCATCGGTGGATCGGGCTGTGCTGTCTGCAACCGGCGTCGTACTGGGCGCCGCTGTGCGAGGTGCTCGGCCGGCCCGACCTGATCACCGATCCCCGGTTCGCCGACTTCGGGTCCCTGATGGCCAACGCCGGTCAGGTGATGGACATTCTGGCCGGGATCTTCGCCAAGGAGAAGCTCGAACACTGGCGTACCGTACTCGCCGACTTCAAGGGGCAGTGGACCGTCATCCAGGATCCCGTGCAGGTGCTCGACGATCCGCAGGTGGCGGCCAACGGTCTGGTGCAAACATGCACCACCGAAGCCGGTGTTCCGTTCGACCTGGTGACAGCACCCGTGCAGTACGACGGTCAGCCCGCCGTCGCCCGTCGTGGACCGGGACTGTCCGAACACGGCGACGCGATCCTCTCCGACCTCGGCTATGACTGGGACACCGTGGTCGACCTCAAAGTGCGTGGCGTGGTCGCCTGATCGGCACCATCCACGAGATCAAACATTAGGAACAGCTCATGACCCAATCCGTACTGGGCGCGATCGACGTGCCCGACAATTCCGATGCCCGTGCGAATGCGCCGGTGTTCGACGCCGACACGCACATGTACGAGACGGCGGAGGCGCTCACCAAGTTTCTGCCCGAAAAGTACCGCACCGCAGTGCAGTACGTGCAGGTCGGACGGCACACCCGGATCGCCATCAACGGGGTGATCACCGACTTCATCCCCAACCCGACGTTCGACCGGGTCGCCGCACCCGGCGCGCACGAGAAGTTCTTCGCCGGCGAGAACACCGAGGGACTGACCCTGCGCGAGATGCAGGGCAAGGCCATCGACGCCCCTGCGGCCACCCGCAACCCGGAAGACCGTGTGGCGGAACTGGATCGGCAGGGCGTGCGAGAGTGCCTGAACTACCCGACGCTCGCCAGCCTCGTCGAGCATTCGTCGGCCGAGGATCCGGAACTGACTCTGGCCATCATTCACGCACTCAACCAGTGGATGCTGGAGCACTGGCAGTTCGCCTACCAGGATCGGGTGTTCTCGACGCCGGTCATCAACTGCTCCGAGGTCGACGGTGCCCGCCGGGAGCTCGAATACATTCTCGAGAACGGCGCCAAGGTGGCGCTGATCAAACCGGCGCCGGTGAAGGGCGTGCATGGCTGGCGCTCGCCCGCGCTGCCCGAGTTCGATCCGTTCTGGGCCGACGTCGAGTCGTCCGGGCTGCCGATCGTATTGCATGCCAGCCAGCCTCCGCTCGATGAGTACGTCAACAAGTGGGAGCCGCCGAACACCAAGAACTTCATGGCGATGAGTTCGTTCCGGTGGCTGGTCCTCGGGCACCGGGAGATCTCCGACATGATCGGCAGCCTCATCTGCCACGGAACACTGACCCGGTTCCCGAAGCTGCGGATCGCGAGCGTGGAGAACGGCAGCTCGTGGATTCACCCGCTGTTCCACGATCTGCACGATCTCACCAAGAAGATGCCGCAGAACTTCCCCGAAGACCCTCTCGATGTGTTCCGCCGGAACATCTGGGTCAGCCCGTTCTGGGAGGGTTCGGTGGCCGACGTCGTCGACACCGTCGGCTGGGACAAGGTGATGTTCGGATCGGACTACCCGCACCCCGAGGGACTGCCGGAGCCGAAGGGCTACTGGAAGTACGCCGAAGGCATGGACAACCGGCGAACCTGGGACTTCGTGGGCGACAACGCCCGCCGGTTCATGGGTCTGCCCATCGCCAACTCCGACCCGGCCGCGGCGGCACCGCCCGCCTAGCTGAAGGTGGCATACCCCGCCGGCCCCGGTGCGAGCTTGCGAGCCTCGAAACCCGGTGAGACGACAATGTCAGCTCACCGGGTTTCGAGGCTCGTCGCTTGCGCTCCTCGCACCTCAACCGACGGGTTGGGAACGGACACGAAGGACGAGGTGGGAACGGACACGAAGAAGGGCGGTCACGCACAGCGTGACCGCCCTTCTTTTGTGGCTGCTATGTGGTGGCCGCTGCCTCGACCTTGTCCTCGGTCTTCGGCGACGGGTCGCCGGGACGCCAGTCGGCGTCGACGTCGTAGAACTGGAGTGCCCAGCGGCGCATGGCCATGTAGGGCTTGGCGTCGATACGGTCGAGCGGGGGACGCTCGACGTACTTCTGGTAGCGCCAGATGCTCAGGTCGTCCCAGACCGTTTGCAGGAAGCGCTTTTCCACCAGCTTCTGGATCTCCGGCGGCGGCACGTCGGAGGTCTCACCCTCGGGCTTGGGCCACCAGATCTTGTAGAACAGGTCGGACTTGCCCTGATCGGTGGGGGTGCAGGCAAAGATCAGCCGATGTTGTTGCACCCCTTCGAAAGCGGTGATCGCGTAGCCGAGGCCGGCGATGTGGCTGTGCACGCGCAGCGACATCGCGTCGGGATCGGAGCTGTTGACGTCCGGCCAGCCGGTGAGGAACTGCCACTCGTTGTCCTCGATCTCCCATTTGAGGCAGATCGGGGTGACGGTGGCGTTGTGCACATAGCGGAAATGTGCACTGTCCGGGGCGTTTTCGGCGACGATCTGCGGATGGACGTTCTCGTCCCGGCAGACCACCGAGAACTCCGGATACGACCGGTAGTACATGTCCGGGGTGTCGGTGACCTCGGGGAACTTGGTGAAGATGTCTGGCGGCGCCCACCGCGGGGCCTCACCGTGCGGGTGATACCACATGAACACCACGCCGTGCGACTCGTGAATAGGGTACGAGCGCAGCTTCATCGTCTTCATCGTGCGGCCGGGCTCCGACGGCATGTATGCGTGCTTGCCGTCGGGACCCCAGCGCCAGCCATGGAAGGGGCATTCGATGCAATCGCCCACGACCTTGCCGCCGTGGCCGAGATGCGCACCGAGATGCTTGCAGTTGCCGGTGAGTACGTGAATCTCACCGTTGTCGTCGCGGTAGCCGACGAGTTCCTCGCCGAAGTAATGCAACGGCTTGGACTGTCCCTGCTCGAACTCTTCCGACCAGCCGATGACGTACCAACCGGTCGCGAACCAGGTGAACGGAACTTCCATGGCTTTCTCCTACTAGTGGGCTGTTAGGACTGCTGTGCGGCAGCGGCCTGAATCTGCTGCTCCCACGCGGCGAGCTTGTCTTCGGCGCTCGACTGGTGATGGCTGAGCGCCTGGATGGAGACGTCGTGCCCCTCGGCCTGTGCGCGCAGGGCGCCAACGGTGCACTGCTCCTTGGGGATGTGCTTGAACGGGTCGAAGTGGTACCACTTCATCGTGTTCTCGAAGGTGATCTTGTTGATCTCGTCGTCGGGAACCTGGGCCTCCTGGAAGACATTCCACAACTCCTCGGGTGCGTGGGGCCACATCGAATCCGAATGTGGGTAGTCCATCTCCCACGAGATGTTGTCGATGCCGATCTCGTGCCGCAGCCTGACACCGAGCGGGTCGGAGATGAAGCAGGTGAGGAAGTGCTCCTTGAATACCTCGCTGGGCAGCTTGCCGCCGAAGTTCTGCAGCGTCCAGGTGGAGTGCATGTCGAAAGTGCGGTCGACGCGCTCGAGGAAGTAGGGGATCCAGCCGGTGCCGCCCTCGGAGAGCGCGATCTTGAGGTCCTTGTACTTCTTGATCGGTGCCGACCACAGCAGGTCGGCCGCGGCGTTGACGATGTTCATCGGCTGCAGGGTGATCATCACGTCCG
>WBZQ01003130.1_pt1 | contig 10368 bp, 7 predicted proteins | sample 5204251 | NCBI WGS metagenome assembly WBZQ01 (sample SAMN12412402, study PRJNA552823) | activated sludge metagenome | isolation source: activated sludge from nitrification reactor of wastewater treatment plant... | place: USA: Virginia | collected 2017-09 | reverse complement strand
GACGACGCGCTCCTGGACCGGGTCGAGGCCGAGGAGGATCGGCTCGTCTCGGAATACGTGCTCGGCCGGCTCAGCGACAGCGAAAGAAGGCGCTTCGAGGACTCTCTCCTCGATTCGCCGTACTACCGCGAGAGAGTCGAGACCACCAGCCGGCTGAGGAGGCGGATCGAGAGCCGGGCGTCCACCAAGACCCGTCCCAAGCTCGCCGCCCCGCGGCGGCTCGAAGCGACCTCGCCGAGCGCGCGGGCGCGCCTCTCGGCCGAGGCTCAACTGTTCCCGGGCCGCAGCGGCTTGCTCGTCGCATTCGCCCTCTTGGCGGTTTCCCTGGTCGCGGCGGTTGCCTCGGCCCTACGCCTTCGAAGCGAGCTCGTCGACGCGAGGGCCGAACAAAGCCGCCTGACCGCGCTCCAGGGGTCCACCGCTCTCGAACCGCGAACTCTAATCCTTCTGCCGGAAACGTCGGCAGAGCCAAAGGCGGTCCCCCGGAAGGTCGAGCTACTCTCGGGCGTTCCCATCCTGATCGCGTTCCCGCGCGCGCTGCTTCCCGATGGGGCCGTCGCCTGGAAGCTCAGGATCAAGCGCCCGGACGGACAAGAAGTCTGGCAAGGCGCACCGGTTCGCCCGCTGGGCCCCGAACCGGCGGACGTCTCCACGCGCCTCCCGCAGGGGGTTCTTCCCGCAGGGTCGTCCCAGCTGGTCTTGGACGCGGAGACCGAGAAGGGCTGGACTCAGGCCTACGAGATCACGGTCTCGGTGACCGATTCCCCAAACCGTTGAGGCGCGATCGGGCCTAACGATCCCGCCATACGGGGTCCCGCTTCTCGAGAAAGGCCGCGATGCCCTCGTGGGCATCCTCGGTTCTCATGAGGTCGTGGAGATAGGTTCGTTCGACCGAGGCCAAGGCGGACAGCACGTCTCCGCTGGCTCCTTGCGAAAGAGCTCTCTTGGCGAGCCGAAGCGTCGACGAAGAGAACGGCTCCAGGCGCTCGCGAATCGTGTCCAGGGCGTTGATGAGATCGCCCGGATTCACGAGAGCGTTGATGAGACACCGGCGCTCCGCGGCCTCGGCGCTGATGGCCGCGCCGCAGAGGATGAGGTCCGCGGCCTTCGTTCGGCCGACCCTCCTCTCCAAGAGCACCGACGCGACCGGCGGAAACACGCCGAGCCGGATCTCCGGAAATCCGAATGACGCGGTGGTCTCGGCGAACACGAAATCGCACGCGAGAGCGAGCTCGGCTCCCCCGCCGAGAGCCCTGCCTTGGACTAGCGCAACCGTCGGCACCTCGAGGGTCAAAAGCAGCCGGATCAGCGAATGGAAGACGTGAAGGAGATCCTCGATCTCGCCCTTCCGATGCTGCCGAATGTCCGTTCCGGCGCAGAAGTCGGGGCCGCGAGCGGCGAGCGCGATGAGCTTGATCTCGCGGCGCCGCGATGTCTCCCGGATCCTCTCCTCGAGGCCCGCGATCCTCGCGCGATCGAGGACGTTGACCGGAGGGTTCGAGAACGTGACGGTCGCCAAAGACCCGCTGACAGAGAGTCCGACACCTCCACGGTCCATCTTCAGAGCCTCCTGCCCGGCCTCACAAACGAACGTTCCCGACCAAGAGAAAGACCCCGCTCGGGACGCGGGGTCTTGACAAGGCAACGTTTGGTCGGGGCGAGAGGATTCGAACCTCCGACCCCACGGTCCCGAACCGTGTGCGCTACCAGGCTGCGCTACGCCCCGAACGACCTAACGAACGGCGAGGATACCATGCGGGCGACGGGTATTGTCGACCGTTCAGCGAATTGAGGAGACAAGCTTCGTCGGCCCTGCGACCTCGATCCGCAGCTCTTTGGTCTCTCCACCCGGAATCGAGGCGCGGAAGCGGTCATACCCGTTCGTGCTCCGATCGGGCGCGATGACCCAGACCTTGAACTCCCCTTCCCCCGAGGGAACTTGAACGGTCCCTTCGACCACGCCTCCGTTGCTCTTCTTGCCGAAGTCGAAGGTCTTGCGGAAGATCTCCTTGTCGTTCAGCCGCACCATGATGTAGCCCTGAGCGACCGGCGACGTCAGGTTGATTCGCAACGTGGCCGTAGCCGGAGTAGCCGTCGGAAGCGCCGGTGGAAGGGTCGCCTTCGGCGCCACGGCGACCGCTGGGACTGGCGTCGGCACAGGTGTTGGCTTAGTCGGCTTCTTCTTGGCATCGAGAGCCGTTTTCTTCTCCGAGGCCGTCGCCGCCAGCCGATCCCGGGCACCGTCCCTCAAGGCCGCCGCATCCGCGTTGTCGGGCGACAAAGTCAACGCGAGCTCGGCCTCCTCGACGACCTTGGCGTCGTCGTTCCCAATCAGCGCCTCGCGCGCGGCGGCGAGGTGCGCTTCCACTTCCTCCGCCTTTTTCTTGGCCTCGGCCTCGGCCGCCTCCTGCTCCTTCTGTAACGCCTCCGCCTTCTGGATCAGCTCGCGTACAGCCGTGACATCTGGCGAACGCCGGATCAGCTCGCGGTAGGACTCCAGGGCCTGAGCGTACTTTTTCTCGGCGAGGGACCGGTCGCCGGTTTCCCGAAGGCGCCGCCGCTCGCTGGTCTCCCTCTCGCGCTCGGCATCCTGTTGAAGGGTGGTCTGCGCGGCGTGATGCCGCCAGAGTGCGAGTCCCCCGAGAATCGCCAAAGCGAACAGAACGCAGCCTCCGACGATCATGTACACGAAGCGGCTGTTGACCTCGCGCTTGAGGACCTGAACACGATTCGCGTCGCCCGACGTGACGCGCGCCGGCTCGGGTTGCGCGGGTGCAGGGGCCGGAGGAGCAATCGAGACCGGAGGTGGTGGAGGGACCGACGAGGCCGGAACGGGAGGCGGCCCGGTCCGTCTCGAGGAGACGGAAGCCTCCCGGGCGTCGCTTGGAACCCGCGCCGATGGTGCCGACAGTGGACGCTTTGCGGGTGCCGGCGGCGGAACGGCGATGGGTGGGGGCGGGGGTGGCGGCGCGGGTGCCGTTCGCGGCGGCGGCGGCGGCGGCGGCGGAACGATGCTTGGTCCGGACGGAGGACGCTGTGCCGATGGCGCTGGGGGCGGGACCGGGGGCGGTGCCGGTTTCGGGGCAGCCTGTGCCAAGAGCATCCCCGGATTGATGCGCTCGGTCACCGCGCTGACGAGGTCGGACGACGCGATCGGAGGAGGCGAGGCCGGCGCACGGCCCGGTGGTGAGGTTGGCGCCCCCGCCGAGAGAACCGTAGCTTCTATGTTTGCGCGCGATCCTGGGGTCGGGCTCGGATCGACGGGCTTGACCGGTACGGCTCTTACATCGGATCGCTTCTCGGGCTTGGCTTCGCTCCGCACTTCGGGACGCGACACGCCGACCGGCGTCGCGGAACGTGCCGGCGGACCAGGTGAGACCGAGGTTCGCGTCGAGGCGGGCAACTGCTGGTCGTCGACCTCCCATTCCGGTGCTGAATCCTCCGCCTTCGGTCCGGCGGCGCTTTTCGCGCTGGAGGGCGGGGCGACCTGGGTCGACTTGTTCGGGTTTGTGATCGGAACCGTGATGATCGAGGAGACCCCGCCGCCCTGCCCCGGAAGGACGGACAGGCCGCCGCCCCGAGGCGGCGGTCCCAGGCTCGGCGAATCGGACAGCAACGGGATCGCGGTCGTCGGCGTCACGTTGCCGAGGTTCTCGGCCTCCGCGACCATCTTGCTCAGGTCGCGGAGCATCTGCCGCTCCTCTTCGCGGGCCTTGAACTCGTAAAGCGCGAGCGCGAAGTCATTTCCGCGCTGAAATCTCTCGCCCGGCTCCTTCGCGAGGGCTCGCCTCAGGACTTCCGTGAACTCAGGCGGAATGTTCGCGTCGTAGGTCTCGGGTGGCGTGAACGACTCGTGGACGATCTTGTAGGAGATCGACGTGAGGTTCTCGCCCGTAAACGGCTTCTTTCGAGTCAGGAGCTCGTACAGAACGACGCCCAACGAAAAGAGATCGCTCCGGCCGTCGACAGCGTCACCCGTGACCTGCTCGGGGGACATGTAGTTCGGGGTCCCCAGAAACTGACCCGTCGAGGTGAGCCCCTGTCCGGCAGCAAGCTCTTCGATCTTGGCGATTCCGAAGTCGGTGATCTTGACCGCGCCCTCCGGCGTGATGATCACGTTCGCCGGTTTGACGTCGCGGTGGACGATGCCCTTGCGGTGCGCATAGTCGAGCGCCTGGGCCACCTGCCCGACGACATCGGCGATCCTCTCGAACGTGAACGGGCTTCGCTCGGCGAGGAGCTGCTTGAGGTTCCGGCCCTCAACGTACTCCATCGCGATGAACCGCACCCGCGTGTCGGTGTCCTCGCCGACGTCATGGACAGTCACGATGTTGGGATGGGACAGGATTCCCGCGGCCTGCGCCTCGCGCAGAAACCGCTCACCGAACTCTCTCTCCTCCTGATCGTCTTCGGCGGTTACCCGAATGGTCTTGAGGGCGACCAGACGCTTGATGACGGGATCCTGACCCAGATAGACAACACCCATCGCGCCTTTGCCGAGCTCGCGGAGAATCTGATACCGCCCGAGTTTCTTCGGTTGGCCAGCGAGGAGAACCCCGGATTCCGGCGACAGACACCCTCCAAATCACGAATCCGCCCCGGTGTTCGGACGGCGACGGGCGGACGCCGAAATGGTAAGGCGTCCTTGAACAGAGTGTCAACGGATCGAAGGCTTGGGCGGGCCCTTATAATCCGCTCCCGCAGCGGTTTCAAGGAGGAGATCGGATGAAGCCTTATCCCGCGTCCGCGGTCCACAATATCGTCATCGCCGGGCACAACGGCGTCGGAAAGACCACCCTGGTCTCGGGTCTCCTCCACGAAGCCGGCGCGGTTTCGCGCTTTGGACGAGTCGAGGACGGCACCGCACCGACCGACTTCGACCCCGAGGAGATCGAACGGAAGATCTCGATCGGGCTCGGCGTGGCCTCCCTTGAGTGGAAGAAGCGGAAGATCAACCTGATCGACACGCCGGGGTACGGCATCTTCGTGTCCGAGATGATCTGCGGGATGAGGGCCGCCGACGCGGCCATCATCGTGGTGGACGCGGTCGCCGGGGTCGAGGTCCAGACCGAAAAGGCCTGGAAGCTCGCGGACGAGTTCGGCCTGCCGCGCCTCATTGTCGTGAACCGCATGGACCGCGAGAGAGCCGACGGTGGCCGGGTCATGGACCAGCTGCTCCGGAAGTTCGGGCGCGCCTGTGTCGCGATCGAGGCCTCGATCGGCCGCGAAAAGTCGTTTCAGGGCGTCATCGACCTCGTCGGGATGAAGGGCTTCCTGACGGACGGCTCCGGAAAGACCAGCGAGGGCCCGATCCCCGCGGACTATGCCAAGGACGCAGCCTCGCTTCACGAAATGCTCGTCGAGATGGTCGCGGAGGGCGACGACCAGCTCATGGAGGCGTTCTTCAACCAGGGGAACCTGACCGAGGAACAGATGCAGCCGGCGTTGCGGGAGGCGGTCCGCCGACGGCGGCTCTATCCGGTTCTCTTCGCGGCCAGCGGAAGCCACGAGACCGGGGTCGAGAAGATCCTGGACGAGATCGTCGATCTCCTCCCAACCGCCGACGCGTTCGAGGCGGCCGCCAAAGACAAGGACGGGAAAACGGAGGTCTTGGCGGCGGATCCCGCGAAATCGCCGGCGGCGCTGGTCTTCAAGACCATCTCGGATCCGTTCTCGGGACGCCTCACGCTCTTTCGGGTGTTCTCCGGGGTCTTCAAGAGCGACAGCTCCTACTGGAACGCCTCCCGCGAGATCCTCGAGCGGTTCGGCTCGGTCTTTACACCCCTAGGCAAGCAACTGAATCCCGTGCAGGAGATTCCCGCCGGGGATATCGGCGTGGTGGCAAAGCTCAAGGAGACCCTGACGGGGGACTCCCTGGGCGGAAAAGAGAAGCCCTACCGCTTCGAGCCGATCGAGTTTCCGGAGCCTCTGATCTCGTTCGCGATAGAGCCGAAGTCCAAGGGCGACGAAGAGAAGATCTCGGTCGCCCTTCACAAGCTGATCGAGGAGGACCCCTCGTTGAAGTTCGCGAGGGACGCCGATACCCACGAGCTCCTGCTCTCCGGAGCGGGTCAGCTCCACGTCGAGATCGCGATCTCGAGGATGAAGAGGAAGTCGGGGGTCGAGGTGATCCTCCACCCTCCGAAGATCCCCTATCGGGAGACCATCACGCGGTCGGCCGAGGCGCACGGACGCCACAAGAAGCAGACCGGCGGGCACGGGCAGTTCGCCGATTGCAAGATCCGGGTCCATCCGCTCTCGAGAGGAGCCGAGTTCGAGTTCGTCGACGACCTCTTTGGAGGCTCGATTCCCCGGCAATACGTACCGGCTGTCGAAAAGGGAATACAGGAAGCCCGTCGCAAGGGCTTTCTGGCGGGCTTCCCGATGGTGGACTTCAAGGTCGAGCTCTACGACGGCCAGTACCACGATGTGGATTCTTCGGAGATGGCCTTCAAGATCGCCGGCTCCCTGGCCTATCGCGACGCCATGGAGAAGGCGCGTCCCATCGTGCTCGAACCGATCGTCAAGGTCGAAATCCGCGCGCCGCAGGACTACATGGGGGAGCTGATGGGCGATCTCACGAGTCGCCGCGGTCGCCCGGCGGGAATGGACTCCGAGGCAGACGAGACCGTCATCCGGGCGGACGTGCCCATGTCCGAGATGATCCTGTATGCGCCGGTCCTACGCTCGATCACGCAGGGCCGTGGAACCTTCCACATGGAGTTCAGCCACTACGAGGAGCTCCCGAGGCTCCTCCAGGACAAGCTCGTCGCCGAGAGGGCAAAGCACCGGAAGACGGCGGAGCCCGCGGACTAAAGAGTCGACCCGGCTGCGGAGGGGGTTCGGGGGAACCCGAAGCCTGGCGGGTTCCCCGGCCTACTCAAGCCCCATGAACCCCCTCGCGGGCCGAGGCGATGAAGTCCCGCAGGTTCCTAACGTCATCCGACGAGTCGGCTAGCGCTTGCAGGGAATCCAGAAGGGCCTGCCGGTCGTGCCGCTCCCGGTGGAGGACCCGGTAGGCCTTCTGCAAGGCGGCCACGCGCTCACCCGAGAACCCCTTCCGCGTCAGGCCGACCGTGTTCACCTTCCACGCCCGGGTGGGCCGGTCCGCGGACGTCCACACGAACGGAAGGACATCCTTGTTCAGCGGTGTGAAGGCCCCGACGAACGCATGGCGGCCGACCCTCAGAAACTGGCGCAACGCCGCGAAGGCTCCCATGACGACGTCGTCCTCGACCGTGCAGTGGCCGGCGAGAGAGGCGCCGTTCGCGAACACCGTTCGAGACCCCACGACACAATCGTGCGCGATATGCGTATAGGCCATGAACAAGTTGTCGTCGCCGATCACGGTGGTGCCGTGCCCCGTCGCGGTGCCCCGATGAGCGGTCGTGAACTCGCGAAACGTGTTTCGGTTGCCGACGACAAGCGTGGTCGGTTCGCCCCTGTACTTCAGGTCTTGAGGGGCCCCCCCCAGCGCCGCGTGGGCGTGGATCCGGTTCCCGACGCCGAACACGGAAGGACCTTCCAGCACCACGTGGGCACCGATGCGGGTTCCGGAACCGACCGTGACCTGGGGGCCGATCACCGAATAGGCGCCGACCTCTACGTCCGCGGCCAGATTCGCCGAGGGATCGATCACCGCGGTCGGGTGGATCGCGTGTTTCGAGTGCATCAACGCGCTCACGCCTTCACGCCGTCCCCGGACGATCCAGGATGCTGCTCATGATCTCCGCCTCGGCGCACAGTTTTCCGTCGACATGGGCCTCGCCCTTGACCTTGATGAGCTTTTGGCGGGCAGCCAGGAAATCCACGGTGAAGACCAGCTGATCGCCGGGAACGACCGGACGCCGAAAGCGCACCTTGTCGAGGCCCGTCAGAAACACCAGCTTCTCTTCCGGGCGTGGAATTCCGGAGAGCATCATGCAGCCGCCGACCTGGGCCATCGCCTCGAGGATCAGGACGCCGGGCATCACGGGGTTCCCGGGAAAGTGCCCCATGAAGAACTCCTCGTTGATCGTGACGTTCTTGATGCCAACGACGTGCTTCGACGTGAGGGACAGGATTCGATCCACGAGCAGAAACGGATAGCGATGCGGCAGAATCCGCAGGATCTGCCGGATGTCCAGACCGGAAGCGGTCGCCTCAAGGCCTTCGCCGCCCTCACTCATCGCGAACCGATCCTCATCCCTCGTCGCCCTTCGGCGGACGCCCCTCGTCCGCGGTCGTCATCGCGATTCCGGCGCGTTCGGCCAAGAGCCTCACGACTCGCGCGAGCTCGGGAAGCCTCCGATACTCCACCCGGGCGCGGACCGAGTCCCGAAAACGCATAAACGGATCCCCGAAGATCGTCGCCCCATCCGGAATGTCTTCCGAGATACCAGTGCGGCCACCGGCCTTGACACCCTGCCCGATGCGCAGGTGTCCCGAGACGCCCACCTGACCGGCCAGCACGACGCCATCCCCGAGCGTCGTGGAGCCGGCCAGCCCTACCTGGCCGCAGAGCACCGCATGGCGCCCGACCTCGCAGTTGTGTCCAATCATCACGAGATCATCGATCTTGGTTCCGTCGCCGATCCGCGTGACCTCGAGAGACGCGCGATCGACGCACGAGTTCGCCCCGATCTCGACGTCCCTCCCCAGCTCGACATGTCCAACCTGGGGGATCTTCCGGAGCCCCGTCGGAGAAGGAGCGTATCCAAAGCCGTCCGCGCCGAGGACCGCACCCGAGTGAACCTCGGAGCTCGCCCCGATCACGACGCCTTCGTACAGCACGACGTGGGGATGAAGACGCGCTCCCGGTCCGATCCGGCACCGGTCCCCGATCACCACGTGCGCCTCGATCAGAACTCCTGCCCCGATCTCGACGTCCTTACCCAGCACCGCATAGGGTCCGATCTCCGCCGTGGCGTCGATCTTCAGACCCTCTCCCACGATCGCGGTCGCATGGACACCCGGCCTCAGGCGCCGATCCGGAAAGAAGCGCCGCAGGACGTCCACGAGGGCAAGCTGGGGATCCTTGGCCTCAATGAACGTCTGCGCCGCGCACCCCTCCGCGAGCATTCGCGAGGCGGACCGCACCAGCAGGGCGCCCGCCCGCGAGGCAAGCGCGCGGCGCTCCGCCTTGGAGTCCGAGACGAACGACAGATCGGTGGGCCCGGCGAGCTCCAGCGAGCGGACGCCCGCGAGGTCTCGATCGTCCCCCACGAGACGCCCTCCGCATGCCGCCGCCAGCTCCGAGGCGGCAAACGTATGGACCGGGGCGGTCATGGCGAGGCGTCGGGCGTCCCAGGCGTCCCTTTGATTGCCTAGCTCTTGCCCGTCTTCTTGGCGGGGGTCGTCGCAGCAGCGGGTTTCGCCGGCGTCGAAGCCGCGGGTGCCGCGATCTGGGAATTGAACTTCGTGATCACCGCGTCGGTGAGGTCGGTGCTGGTGTCGGCATACAGAAGTCCGCTCTGGAACTTGTTGAGGACGAGGAGGAAGCCCTTCTCCTTCGCGACCGCATCGATCACCGGCATGATGCGCTTCTCAAGCTCGGAAAGCTCCTTCCTCTGCGCCTCTTCGAGCTCGCGCTGCGCGTCGTCCTGAAAGCGCTTCAGGTCGAGAGCCCTCGTCTGATAGTCCTTCTGGAGTTTTTCCATCGCTTCTTCGGAAAGCGACTTGCCCTGGTCCTGGATCTTCTGCTCGAGATCGCGCAGATCCTTCTGGCGCTTGGCAAGGTCCTCCTGCTTGTTGGACTGGAGCTTCTGCACGCGAGCGAGGCTCTCCTTGCCCATCGCGGACTCCTGGACGATCCTCTGGACCTCGATAACACCAATCTTGCCCGCGTCATCCGCCTTGAGGGCGGGCGTGGTTACGGTGACCGTGGCGGTTGCGGCGGCGAGGGCAAGGGTCAACATCCGGTTCATGGCTGGCTCCTTTTGATTTCTGATCTTGGTTGCGATTCTGTCGTCGCGCCTTTGCTGTCGTTTCGCACTGGGCGAGGCCGGGGCGGCCGCGCGAGCGCGGCAGTCTACTGAAAGTGGCGTTCTCCTAGAAGGTCGTCCCGATCGAGAACTGGAAGTCGGTCCGCTTCTCCTCGACGGTCCTGGTAGAGCTGCGGATGGTCTTCGGGTCGAGGTTGATGCTGTAGATGAAGCGCAGGGGTGCCTGGAAGATCGGCAGGAACACTCTCAGCTCCAGCCCGGTCGACGCGCGCAGCTTCAGAGGCTGGAACGGTCGCCCCTCCAGCCAGGTGTTGCCCGCGTCGAAGTACGCCGCGATCTTGAGAGGCCCCGCCAGCGCGTAGACATACTCGAAGTTGAAGACGCCGAACTTGTCGCCGCCCAGGATCGCCCCCTGCTCATTTGTATACGCGCGGTCGTTCTCGTC
>WBZQ01003129.1_pt1 | contig 10368 bp, 12 predicted proteins | sample 5204251 | NCBI WGS metagenome assembly WBZQ01 (sample SAMN12412402, study PRJNA552823) | activated sludge metagenome | isolation source: activated sludge from nitrification reactor of wastewater treatment plant... | place: USA: Virginia | collected 2017-09 | reverse complement strand
CCCCTGGAGTTACAGAAATCATTACTTTGCCTGTGTTTGCGATGGCAGCTATTGTGTTGCTTATGGTTACACCTTTATTATCCATGCGCTTGATAGCAGAAGAGCGTCGTTATCACACGCTAACATTGTTGATGTCAGCACCTATTTCCATAACAGATATCGTCATCGGCAAGTTTCTTGGCTTAATGGTTTTTTTTTCAATGGCTATTATTTTGATTGTAGGTTTGTCTATTTCATTATTGTTGGGAGGGGATCTCGATTTTGGTTTGATAATCAGTAATACCATCGGCTTGTTATTAACTGCCGCAAGTTTTTCTGCGTTCGGCTTATATATTTCTAGCCTGACGGCGCAACCGGCAATTGCTGCAATAGCTACTTTAGGAGGGCTATTAGGATTGTGGCTGGTTGATCTGGTTACAGGTGAAAATAATCAATGGTTACAGGCTATTTCACTGCTAAGGCATTTCGAAAGATTTAATCAAGGATTGATTGATACGTTTAGTATCGCCTATTTTGTTTTATTCATAGCAACATTTCTGATCCTAACGATTCGCCACTTGGATGGCGAGCGTTTACGCGGTTAGTCGTAACGAACTAAATGACAAATGACTATACTCAACAACAAATTACGCTTGCATTATTTAATTCAGCATAGGGTATTTACTATTTTGTTATTGCTGCTGGTTATTTTGTTGGGATATTTCGCAGCACAAAATCGATTGCAATGGGACATTAGTCAAAATGCACGAAATAGTTTAAGTGAAGCAAGCCAAGAAATACTGCAGAAATTGCAAGGTCCAGTCCAGGTAATCGCATACGCTACGGAACAGCATATAGAAGCTGGTGATATACGAAAAATTATCAATGATTTTGTGGCGTTATATCAGCGTGTAAAGCCAGATCTTTTTCTGACCTTTATAGACCCAATCGAGCAGCCAAAGTTGGCACAGGAAGCCGGTGTGCAAATGAATGGTGAAATGGTAGTCTCCTTTAATGACAGGCGCGAGCATATTACGACAATCAATGAACAAGTATTTTCAAATGCACTCATGCGACTTGCACGTGCTGAAGAAAAATTGATTGTGGCGCTGAGTGGCCACGGAGAGCGCAAGCTTGATGGTAATGCTAACTACGATTTGGGAGAGTTTGGGAAGCAACTGCGTAACAATGGTTTTATCAGTCAACGGTTGAATTTTGCTACTGAACATGAAGTTCCCATGAATACAAGTGTATTAATTATTGCTTCTCCGCAGATTGATTTAATGCCTGGTGAAGTTGACATGTTACTGAATTATATAGATCGGGGCGGTAATTTGTTGTGGTTAGTTGATCAGGAATCATTGCGCGGTTTATTGCCTTTGACTGAAAAATTGCATTTAACGCTTACTCCGGGGGTAGTGGTTGATCCCCAAGCGCAGCAACTTAAAGCCCCCATTACTTTTGCTTTAGGCGCAAGTTACGGACAACATCCGATCACTAATGGTTTTGATTATATTACAGTATTTCCATTTGCACGCCAGATAACAATTAATGAAAATACCGAATGGCAGAGTGTTTCCCTAGTTGATGCAGCGCAGCAAGGGTGGGTGGAAATTGGAGAGCTTGATAAAGAAATTACTTATGATCAGTCAATTGATGTGGCTGGTCCGATTAGTGTCGCTGCGGCATTGAGTCGCAATATTCAAGATCGTGAGCAACGCATTGTTGTGGTGGGTAGTGGACACTTTCTTGCAAATTCCTATTTGGGTAATGGCAGTAATTTAGATTTTGGTATTAATTTGATCAATTGGCTGACGGGAGATGAGGAGCTAATCGTCATTCAACCACGTGCAACACTAGATAATAACCTGATATTAGATGAATCTGAGCTTACTCTAATAGTTGTGGTTTTTTTAATTTTGTTACCGATGCTTTTTTTAGCAACTGGCTTTACCATTTGGTGGAGTCGCAGAAGAAAAGTATAAGAGAATCATGACCCATCACGCACGTCTGAATATCATTATGCTTGTCACGATAGTTGGCTTGCTGGTGTTTGTGTATTTTAAACCACAGACTGAGAATGTCCGGGAATACACAATTGCCGCACAGTCGGCCAGGGCAATACATACTGTCCGCATTGTAAGGCAGCAGAGAGAAATTGTTCTTCACCAACAAGATAATCACTGGTATCTCACTGAGCCCGTACACATTCGGGCTAATGAAAAAAAGATTAAAGATATACTGAAAATTTTAACGGCTAATAGTAATTATCGTTTTCCATTGAAGGATCTTGCACGCTATAGTTTGGATCCGCCCCATATACAATTACATTTTGATAATGAATATATAGAGTTAGGCGGGTATGCGCCAATTACGAACCAACAATATGTATTAACAAACGGTTATGTCTACTTAATTTCGCCGCATTACGCACTTGCCGTACCTGTGAATGCCGGCAATCTGATCAATTCCCAGGTGCTGGCACACGATGAAATTCCGGTTAAACTGGAGCTCAATCATTTGATTGTTGAGTCAAGCAATGGGAATTGGAACAGTATTGATCGAGATTCCAAAAATACGCTGGATGCAGAGACATTGCGAGACTGGGTGCATTTGTGGCAGACAGCGGTTGCAAGTGAAGTGACACTAGAACAAGAACAAAAGCTAAGTGATGATCTTGTCGAAGTAAATACTATGACAATCAGTTTACAGAGCGGGCAGAAAATTAACCTGAAAATTCTGCAAAATGAAAACGAAGTGGTTTTTTTACGCGCTGAGGATGGAATCGGTTATCACTTTCCCATTGATGTAGGCAACCGATTGCTCGATCCATACACCAGCAAACTGCAATAATGCCGGAATTACCTGAAGTTGAAACAACACGGCGAGGCATTGCGCCTTATCTTGAAGGAAAAATAATTGCAGGTGCAATTGTCCGTAATCCCAGTTTACGTTGGCCCATACCGAATAGATTAGCAGAAATAATGACGGGTTTGACGATTCAAAAAGTAGTCAGGCGAGCTAAGTATTTGTTGCTTAATTGTAGCTCAGGGACATTGATTTTTCATTTGGGTATGTCGGGGAGTTTACGTATATTGCTGGCACAATCTCCGGGAGTCATTGAATCACCCGGAAAGCACGATCACTTTGATTTGATTTTAATGGATCGTACCATTTTGAGATTGCGGGATCCTCGCCGTTTCGGCGCCGTATTATGGCATACAGGAGAGATTTTTGAGCATCCGCTCTTAATTAATTTAGGACCTGAACCATTGACACCAGATTTTAATGCACAGTGGTTATTGGAAAAAACGAGGAAAAGCTACGTGAGTATTAAACAGACATTGATGAATAGTCATGTGGTTGCGGGTATTGGTAATATTTACGCGAATGAGGCGTTGTTTCTCGCAGGAATAAATCCAAAGATAGCTGCAGGTAGAATTGGTATCATGCGTTATGAAAAACTGGTTCGAGCGATTAAGCAAATATTGCAACAAGCGATCGAGGCGGGAGGAAGCAGTCTGCGAGACTTCGTTAACAGCAATGGGAATCCGGGATATTTTCAGCACTACTACGAGGTTTATGGACGTGGAGGTCAGGGTTGCAAGAAATGTAATCATACGATCAAGCAATTCAAACAAAATGAGCGATCAAGTTTCTATTGTCCCAGTTGTCAGCATTAATCGATTTATTTGACACTGAAGTTTCTCACGTGAATTGCTGAGTTATCAAATTATTAATTAATTAAACGATGTCTTGAATGGCATAATAACGGGAATATTATGAATATTACATTAATTGGGGGCGGTAATATGGCTTCCGCATTGATTGGGGGGCTCCTACAGCGCGGCTACAGTGCACAACAGCTTCGTGTGATAGAGATTAATGTGGAGAATCGTAACAAGATAAATCAAGCATTTGGGATTTCAGTCTTTCCAGATCTTACCCTTGAAGCGATTGCCAGTGATGTAGTTTTGTTATCAGTAAAACCCCAACAACTCTTTCAGCTTGCACAGAAACTTGCGCCATTGTTAAGAGATCAGTTGGTTATATCGATTGCAGCGGGGATTTCTACTGTAGATATTATTCGCTGGTTAGAAGGTTATCAGAAAGTCGTACGTGCAATGCCAAACACACCTTCGCTGGTGCGGGCCGGAGTAACGGGACTATTTGCTGCCGCGAGTGTCAGTGAGCAAGATAAGGCCAGTGCCGAATCGATTCTTGCTGCGGTGGGTACAACATTATGGCTTGAAAAGGAAGAAATGCTTCATATCGTCACTGCGATTTCAGGAAGCGGCCCTGCTTATGTTTTTTATTTTATTGAAGCCATGCAGCAAGCAGGAATAGAACTCGGCTTAACGCCTGCTCAGGCGAAACAGTTAAGTTTACAAACGTTTCTAGGTGCCAGTAAGCTGGCCAGTGAAAGTGATGAAGATGCGATCACACTGCGGGCCCGCGTCACTTCCAAAGGCGGAACAACCGAGCAAGCAATTCGGATGATGGAAAAAAATGATATTAAGTGTAAGATCGTAGCAGCCATTCATGCGGCAAACCAGCGTTCTCAGGAAATGAGCAATGAGTTCAGTAAAATTTAGTCTTGGTGAAGCCAATGGGTAATTTACAGGTTATTATTAATTATTGTTTTCTGGAAAAATTTTATGTCCAATCAGATCTTAATTTTTCTTCTTGACACGATACTGGGTTTATTCTCGTTAGCATTATTGCTGCGCTTTTATTTTCAATTATTGCGTGTTCCTTACTACAATTCGGTATCTCAATTTCTGATTGCGGTAACTGATTTTATTGTACGCCCAGCACGGCGTATTATTCCTGGTTGGGGCGGGCTTGATCTATCGACGTTAATCTTGGCTTGGATATTCGAATGTATTATTGTGACCAGCGTCTTTTTGGTGCAGGGTTATGATTTTGGAGCCAATATTGGTACTGCATCTGGCGTGATGGGATTGTTAGGCATTGTCGAAATTATTAAAACGACACTTTATATTTTATTGTTGATGATCATTATGCAAGCCGTATTATCCTGGATTAATCCCCATAGCCCATTGGCACCTATATTAGATAGTTTTACACGCCCATTCTTGAACGTTTTCCGCAAGTATATACCTCCCATAGCCAATGTTGATCTGTCTCCATTGTTTGTATTGATCATCATTCAGTTACTGCTCATGATAGTTGCGGGAGTACATATGGAAATTACAGCCATGTTGCAGTAGTTGCTAATGAATATTATGAAGTGGTATTACTATGATGATGTGAATAACCTTATTCTTAATGTACACGTACAGACAGGCGCGAAAAATACTGAAATAGCAGGACTATATGGGAATTCTCTTAAAATAAAGCTGGCTGCGGCGCCGATAGAAGGAAAAGCGAATACAGCACTGGTAAAATTTCTTGCTAAGCGTTTTAGTGTGCCTATTAGCCGGGTCATATTAAAACGTGGTGATAAATCAAGGCAAAAATTAATTATTATTCAGCATCCTGGTTATTGCCCAGAGGTGTTGCTTAACGAATTACAAAATTAAGTATCGGCGGAATTTTTAGGTAAAAAACATTATGGACTTGATTTTGTGGCGACATGCAGAAGCAGAAGATGGTTTTCCGGATACTGCGCGTAGATTGACTAAGAAAGGACTTGATCAAGCAAATCGCATGGCAGATTGGCTAAGAGCGAGATTACCGAAAAATACGTTAGTGATGGTTAGCCCTACTGAACGTACCCAGCAAACAGCAACTGCACTCACCTCTAATTTTTTGACCACTGCAGAGATTGCCCCAGGCGCGAGTGTTAATAGCATTCTTGCTGTTGCAAATTGGCCTGATTCGAAAAATACCGTAGTGATCGTGGGTCATCAACCAACATTAGGAGAAGTTGCTAGCTATTTAATTCCGGTTATTCCTCCTGAGTTAAGCGTAAAGAAAGGCTCTGTTTGGTGGATTCGATGCAAGAAAAAAGATAATAATGTTGAATCAGTGTTGCATGCCGTCATCTATCCTGAAATGGTGTGAGCTTCTTAGCTTATTAGTTATGATTGTAAAATTATTTAGTTTTCGATAGGCATGGCGCGAATAATTTTGTTTAATAAACCTTATGGTGTAATTTGCCAGTTTTCACCCCAAGGTAATCATAAGACACTGAAAGATTTTATTAAATTTCCAGGTTTTTATCCGGCGGGAAGATTGGATGTTGATAGTGAAGGCTTAGTATTATTAACTGATGATGGAAAGTTACAAAATAAAATCTGTAATCCAAAATTTAAATTACCTAAAACTTACTGGGTGCAGCTTGAAGGTAGACCTGATGAGGTTGCACTTAACAAATTACGCCAAGGAATAGTTCTTAAGAATTCTATAACGCTACCCGCACAAGTCGATTTGATGGAAGAACCTACTCATCTTTGGCCACGCATACCGCCTATTCGTTTTCGTAGAAATCTTGCAACTAGTTGGATATCTCTGGTTCTAAAAGAGGGCAGAAATCGTCAGGTAAGAAAAATGACTGCAGCTGTACTGTTCCCTACTTTGAGATTGATTCGTTATGCAATTGGTAAACATAGTTTGCAAGGAATTTCACCAGGTGAATGGTGTATGTTAGATGATTTTTCTTTCGATAGATAAAAGGTGTTATATACTCATATTATTAATACATTTCTTCATAAGGAAAAATTCTTGCAATAAGACATTGTGGTATAAAGGTTATCTAAACTTGATTTTCCACTTTGCTGCCAGAATTAAAGTAAATAATTGACATAGATTAATATTTGTTTTCTTCCAAGTGTTAGTATAATAATTTTTAGAGATTAAAAAATGAGTTCTTTTAATATAGTTTTTGTAGGATAAATAAAAATTGGCCATTTCTATTGAGTTGTTTAATATAATTAATGGCTAGGTTTGATAATTGTTGGTAACTATTTGTTTTTTCAGTTCTCGGGCTTGCATTTAGGTCGACTAATAAAAAGGTGATAATTATATGATTTCAGATTTTCTTACTATAATTTCAGGTGTGGTTGATATGCCGTGGTGGGGATATATCGCTGTTACTTTGATTTTTACGCATATCACAATTGCGTCAATTACAATTTATCTTCATCGTCATTCGGCACACCGCGCATTGGAGTTGCACCCAATTCCTAGCCATTTCTTCCGTTTCTGGTTATGGCTTACTACTGGGATGGTTACCAAGCAATGGACTGCGGTTCATCGTAAGCATCATGCCAAATGCGAGACAAAGGATGATCCGCATAGCCCTATAGTTTATGGCATTAAGAAAGTCTTAACTGAGGGTTCTGAGCTTTATAGACAAGAGGCGAAGAATGAAGAAACGTTAAAAAGATATGGATACGGCACACCCGATGATTGGTTAGAAAAGAATATTTATAGCAAACATAGTGCAAAGGGAGTTGCATTAATGTTGATTATTGATGTACTTCTTTTTGGTCCAATTGGGATAACAATGTGGGCGGTACAGATGTTGTGGGCGCCTATTTTCGCAGCCGGTATTGTGAATGGTGTTGGGCATTATTGGGGGTATCGAAATTTTCAGGCCGAGGATGCAAGCAGAAATATTGTTCCGTGGGGTATCTTAATTGGTGGTGAAGAGTTACATAATAATCATCATGCTTATGCAACATCGGCGCGGTTATCCAATAAATGGTATGAATTTGATATTGGTTGGCTCTACATTCGTATTTTGGAAATGGCCGGACTTGCAAAAGTCAAGAAAACCGCACCTAAATTACGCATTGATAGAAAGAAAACGCAATGTGATTTAGATACATTACAGGCTGTGATCTCACATCGATATGAGGTATTGGCTAAATATACCAAATCATTACAAGCTACTTTTGCAAAGGAAATTATTCATTTGAAAGAAGCGGGGGTGCAATACGGTATTGATAAATCTACGTTGAAGCGATGGATTCTGGCTGATTCAAGGACTTTGCAAGAACATGAACGAGAAAAATTAAGTCAAGTGCTAAGTAATGCTAAGACACTTGATAAAGTTTATACCATGCGCGAGGAATTGGCAGAAATTTGGCAACGTTCTACTGCATCAACTGAAGAATTGGTTAAACAATTAGAAGATTGGTGTCGTCGCGCCGAAGAAAGTGGTATTGAAGTACTGAGAGCTTTTTCACAAAGATTGCGTTGCTATGCGTAATTAAAAAAGGGGTTAATCCTTTGAAAAACCCGCTATAAGTAGCGGGTTTTTTTATTCTATTTTAATTTGGTTTCTTTGTATTTTACGTGCTTACGCGCAACTGGATCGTATTTCATTAGTTCTATTTTTTCTGGGTTTGCACGCTTATTTTTGGTAGTTGTATAAAAATGGCCTGTCCCAGCTGAAGATTCAAGCTTGATCTTTTCACGCATTGTAATGACTCCTTAAATTACTTGACGGTGGGTAAAAGATTATTAAATGTTTTTGCCCTGTAAACGCATTTTGGCTAATACTGCATCTATACCATTTTTGTCGATTGTACGTAAGGCGGCATTTGATAAGCGCAAACTAATCCAACGATTTTCACTTTCAACCCAAAATTTACGATGTTGTAAATTAGGTAAAAAACGTCTTTTGGTTTTGTTGTTTGCATGAGAAACATTATGACCTGACATTGGTTTTTTGCCGGTTACTTGACATACTCGCGCCATATTAACGCACTCCTAAATTCTAAAAACTTGTATTTTATCCTGATTTGCTATGCTTGTTCAAATGCAATGGCTCAGAATATTCTGATCAAATAGAAAATTTTCCAGATAAAGCATATTTTGTAGGCCTCCAATCCTTCCACATTACACCCGGATACATCATCGCTATCCTTAAACCTTTTACAAGGAGGAACGATGTCACCATCAGAAGCGCGACGAATTAATATTGAAGCATGGCAAACCGGCGGAATGTTTCAAGCGGCTTATTACCAGGAGCATGGTTTGAATACCAAGACGTTTGGCAATTGGGTTCGCAAGTATCCTGCCGGTCAGGTTGTTCGTTCGTCTGCGTTGGTTCCGGTCACAATCACCATCAAGCGAATGTCTATGCCGGTAAATACGTGGCGTCTTCGCACTCGGGACGATCATGTGCTGGAATTGCCGTCGACGGTATCGCTGTATTGGTTGAGGGAGTTGTTGAGGTGTCTTTGATTGCGAATCCGGCAAAGATTGGATTGATGATTAAGCCTGTGGATATGCGGTGCGGTATCGACGGTTTGTCAGCGTTGCTGGGACGGGTGCTGCAATGCTCGCCGTGCGCGGGATGGGCGTTTGTATTTTGCAATCGTGCTGGCAATCGCATCAAAGTGTTGCTATGGGACGGCACCGCGGCGTATGGTTGTGTCAGCGCCGTTTGCACTAAAGGCGGTTTATTTGGCAACGATCCGGTGATGGCGGCGTTGCGTTGACACAATCGCAATGGGAGGGGTTGATTGCCGGAGTGGATTGGCGTTGTTTGGTGCTGTAACCCAAGGCTTGCCGATATAGCCGAAAGCCGATACTGACGACACTTTGTGCGGTTTTTCGGTATAGTAAAACCATGAAAAAACAAGCAAAACAGTCAAGCGAATTAGATCGCCTGAACCTCACGTCGGAAGCTAAAACCGAGGTATCGAATCCGATTTACTGCTTACGCACAAAATGAGCTCAAACTGCTGGAAGTGAAGAATCAGGCACTGACGCTGGAACTGGTGCATTTGCGCTGCATTCATTATGGCGCGAAGACCGAAGTGCTGTCGCAGGCGTAGTTGGGTCTGTTCGAAGAAGATTGGCAAACCCATGTTTCGGCCATTGAAGCGGAAATCGAACAACTGCCGCTATCGGCACCGCAAAAGCCTAAGCGTGCGCGAACCGGGCGTCAGCCGTTACCGGAAACATGTCTATCGATAACAATCCGGTGGAAAACACGATTCGTCTCATCGCCATCGGCAAGAAAAACTGGCTGTTCACCGGTTTCGAGCGCGCCGGAAAACGCGCCTCTGTCTTCAAATCCTACTCGGCATCGCAAAACTCGACGACCTCAATCCCGCAACATGGCTAGCTAGCCGACACTCTCGAAAAACTCCCCACCTGGCCTAACAGCCGAATCGATGAATTGCTACCGCTTGTACCGGAGGCTATTTAGTCGGATCTGAATAATCCTCCAAGTTCTTTATTCATGCTGTTCCTGGAGTAATTAGTCGAACCTGAAGAACCGCATCAATCGCTATCTTTGGATCAGTAGCTTCAAAAGTCGGAGTGTTAATAAAAAAAACGAGCGATTTGATCTTTTTTCATCGTAGCATTTGCGAAGCCTACAGTTTTCGCTCCAGGAGGAAGAACCAAAAAATGGCCAACAGCCATTGTTTCAGATTCCAGGCGACAGCAGCCATCAGCAGG
>WBZQ01003128.1_pt1 | contig 10369 bp, 12 predicted proteins | sample 5204251 | NCBI WGS metagenome assembly WBZQ01 (sample SAMN12412402, study PRJNA552823) | activated sludge metagenome | isolation source: activated sludge from nitrification reactor of wastewater treatment plant... | place: USA: Virginia | collected 2017-09 | reverse complement strand
CCTGAGCCTCCGGCCGGACTTCGGGCAGGTCGAGGTGGACCAGGCCGTGTTGAACCTGGGCACGGTGGAGACCTTCTTCCCGGAGAAGCGGCCCTTCTTCCTCGAGGGCATGGACGTCTTCCGGGTAGCTGGGCCCGACCTCTTCTACAGCCGTCGCATTGGACAGGGACTGTCGGATCCAACCCTCAGCGCGGGAGAGTCCCTCCAGGATCGCCCCGGCGCCACCGACATCACCGCCGCCGCCAAGTACACCGCCAAGTATTCCAGCGGCACGAACGTCGGGCTCCTGGGGGCCAGCGTGGAGCCAGCTCGCGCGGTGATCCAGGACTCGGCCGGGAACCGCTTCCGGCGCGAGCTTGCGCCGCTCACCAACTACGGCGTCCTGCGCGTCCAGCAGCTGCTGGATGACCGGGGCAGCTACCTGGGGGCCTTCGCCTCGGGGATGCACCAGGCGGGGCCCGCGGGCCGGGTCGCCCAGACGCAGGCCGTCGACGGCGTCTACAAGTCCACCGACCGGAGTGGGCTCATCGAGGCCACGCTCAGCCGCACCCAGGCCGGCCCCAAGGAGACCCAGGAGCAGGGCTGGCGGGGGCGCCTGCGGGTCCACCAGGACTGGCGTGGCGGGTGGGTCCTCGAGGCCCAGGCCATCAACGCCGGCCGGACCTACAATCCCAACGACACGGGTTACCTGAACCGGGCCGATGAGCAGAAGGCCTACGTGGAGCTGGTCCGGCACTGGGAGGCCCCCTGGGGCATCCTGCGGCACCGGGAGGTGGGCTTCAACCACACGGCCGCCCGGGACCAGGCGGGGCACACCTTCCTCCGCAACTTCAACGGCTGGGCCAAGACCGACTTCAGCAACTTCGTCTCCCTCTGGGGCGGCGGGGGGGTGGACGTGGCGGCCGAGGATGACCGCGAACTGCGCACCTACGCCGATCCCATCAAGAAGTACTTGGCCCGGGCCTCTCTGCCCTACGCCAACCTGGGCTTCGACACGCCGGGCAACCGGCCCTGGTATGTGAAGGTGAACGCCAGCCGCTCCTGGCAGGAGGGAGGGCCTTCCACGGACGCGACTGTCTTCCAGATCCTCAAGCCCACCTCTGCCCTGGAGGTGCAGCTCACCACCTCCCTGAGCCGCGACGAGGGCGAGCTGAAATGGCTGGAGACGCCCGCCGCCACGCCCATCGTGGGGCTGCGCCGGCTCAGCCAGATCGACCAGTCCCTGCGGGTGGCCTATGCCTTCAACCCCGCCTTCACCATCCAGCTCTTCAGCCAGTGGCTGGCCGCCAACTGGAACTTCCGCGACCTGCAGCACTATGTCAACGACCAGACCCTGGCCCCGGGCCTGCCCCTGGATCAGCCCCCCGGCACCACGCCCGAGACCGCCTTCAGCTACCGCACCTGGAACCTGAACCTCATCACCCGCTGGGAGTTCCGGCCCGGGTCCACCTTCTTCCTGGTCTACACCCATGGCGCCAGCACGGACGCCCTCATCAACGACCGGGCCAGCCTGTCCCCTCGTCCCGATCTGGCCACCTGCGCAAGCTGCCCTCGGACGACGTGATCCAGGCCAAGGTCAGCTGGCTGTTCCGATAGCCTCGATCAGCCACTGGGCCACCCGGTCCGCGTCGGCCTCGGTGTGGAAGCCATGGAAGGCCACGCGCAGGTAGCCCTCCCGCACCGAGGCGAAGACGCCCTGGCGGTAACCCGCCTTCAGCAGGCGGTCCATCCGATCCGGCCCAGAGCCACCGTGATGAAAGCCCAGGAAGGGCCCCAGGCGGCCCTCTCGCAGCAGGGCGCCTAGACGGCCAGCCTCCCCGGCCCAGGGGGAATCCCCCAGGGCATCGAGGAGCCGCTCCTGCAGCTGGGCCACGTGGGCCGCGAGGACTGGCACGCCGGTCTGATTGAGCAGGCGGAGTGATTCCAGCAGGGCTGATCCCAGGAGCAGGCTGGGCCCGCCCGGCTCCAGGGCCCGGCCATCGGGAAGCCAGTCGCGGGCGAGATCCGTCGAAGGCCGGGCGAACTCCGTGGCATCCACCACCGAAAGCCAGGTGCCCGTGGGCGCGAGGGACTGCCGGAAGCCTGCCTCGGTCCATAGGAAGCCCAGGCCCTCGGGAGCCAGAAGGCCCTTGTAGCCGCCGGTGGCGAAGGCAGAAAGGCCCTCGAGATCCAGGGGGGTCGTTCCCACGCCCTGGATGCCATCCACCACCAGGTGGACGCCCCGGTCCCGGCAGGCCGCGCCCAGGCACTGCAGGTCCAGCTTCAGGCCATCCTGGAAGCGCACCCAGGAGAGTGCCAGGAGGCGGGTTCGCGGACCGATCGCGGCGATCAGCCGGGCTTCGGGATCGGACTCGGCCGTGGGCGGCAGGCTGGCCCAGGCCTCCGTTCCGGCCTGGTGACCCGCCCACAGCGGCACCTCGCGGAACCCGACGCCCCTGGACCGCAGCGCCAGCCACGGCCAGGCATTGGAGGGGAACTCGCCCAGGGGCGCGAGTACTTCATCACCCGGAGCCCAGGGGAAGCCCTGGGCCACGGTCACCAGCCCCGAGGAGGTGGTGGGCGTGAGGGAGATGTCGCTGGCCTCGCCCCCGATGAGGGCCGCCGCCTCGCGGCGCAGGGCCGCAGGGATGCCCTGGAAGTCCTCGTCCCAGCCCATCTCCCAGGGCCGGAGCTCCTTCTGCATGAAGGCCCTCACCGAGCGCATCCCCGCCCGGGGGACCGGTCCCTCGGCGCAGTGCATCACCCAGAGATGGTCCTTGTCCAGGTGGAACAGGGCGGGGTTGAGGGGCGGGGCGTTCATCCCTTGCCGGAGGCCAGGAGGGCCTTGAGCCCCACCGGATACAGAGGTTCCACCACGGCCCGCACGGCGGCGGCGTACTGCTGGATCTCCCACTGGGCGTGGCCATCGGCCCGCAGGCGGATGAAGTGCGCCACGGCCTGGAGGCTCACGGTCCAGTAGACCTCGGAGTAGAGCGCCACCGGCAGGACGCAGCGGGCCTGCTCGCGGCAGACACCCAGGGCGATCAGCTCCTTGTAGTGGGTGACGGCCCCGCGGCAACTCTCGAGGTAGCTCGCCAGGGCCCGATCCCGGTTCGCTTCCGCGATCTCCCCCTCGCTGCCCTGCTTGTTCACCTTGGCCTGCTGGCGGAAGGTGGCGGGCACAAAGAACTCGTCCTCTGGGAACTCCACATAGCGCCCGCTGATCTCGTTGAACTCCGAGCCGATGCGGTGCTTCATCCACTGCCGGAACACGAAGATGGGCGCCTTCACATGCAGGGTGAGCGCCGTGTGGCGGAAGGGCGAGGTGTGCTCGTGCTCGGCCAGGTAGTCCACCAGCTTGGCGTCGCCGTCCTCGAAGGTCGCCTTCATCTTGCCGAAGGACACCCGCGCAGCGTTCACCACCGACAGATCCGAACCCATGTGGTCGATAAGGCGCACGAAGCCTTTGTCTAGGACTTGGATTTCCTGGTTTTTCATCCACGCTCCTTGGTCACATGCCAGTGTAGCTGTCCCGGCGGACCTCAATTCCCCTGACGTACTTCCCGAAAACCAGCTCGCCCGACAGGTTGGGTTTTCTGCTTTCGGACGAATTCCAACGGGGCCAGGTAGCCAACCAGGCAGGGGGATGGAGATCCGACCCTGCCCCGGGGCACTGACCGCAAACACGCTCCTGTGATCGACCGCGATCGGGGCAGCATTGCCTCGGGGTCTGATGGCATCCTCGAAGGCCTCGGCCATAACCAACCTGGGCGGCGTTAAACTTGGTGCTTTGTCTCCCGAGGCTCCCATGCGAACGGCCGCCCTGTGCGCGACCCTGCTGACCCCGATGCTGGCCCAGACGCCTACGGCCCCTCCCGATCCGAAGGTGCAGGCCCTGGGCTGGGCCGAGCAGGCGCGGACGCTGAAACCCAAGCAGGCGAAGGTGCTCCTGGATGTGGGACGGACCTACCTGGCGGCGGGCGACCTGGCGAAGGCGGAGGAGGCCTTCGCCCGGGTGGAGGCCCTGGAGCCCAAGGACGCGGAGTTCCACGTGCAGATCGCGCTGGCCTGGGCCCGGGGTGGTCAGGCGACCCGAGTGCTGCCCAAGGTACCGGAACTGCGGGACCGTTTCGCCGCTGAGCACGAGGCCCTGGCGGCCCTGGCGGAAGGCCTTTCCGACCTGGGCCACCTCAGCGAAGCCCGCGGCGTGATGGCGGCCCTGGCCCAGCGCAGCCCCAAGGCCTGGGAGGATTTCGTGCGCTACGGCCGCGCCTGCATCCGAGGGGAGCGCCGGGAGGAGGCGGCCGAGTGGTTCGAGCGCGCCGTGGCCGTGAAGCCCAAGGACAGCGACATCTGGCGGGCCATCGCCCTGGCCCTTGCGGACCAGGGCGCCGACCCCGAGGAGGTGCGCTGATGCACCGCATCTTGCTTTCCCTGCTCACCTTGCCCCTGCTGGCCCAGGCGCCCGCCAAGGGCACCAAGGCCTTCTTCCTGCAGGATCCCAAAGTCGTCATTGCCGCCTGCACCGAGGAGTCCATGGCCCGGGAATCGGACCGCGACCACGGCGAGACCAACGCCGAGTGGGGCCGCGCCTTCCTGGCGGCCGGCCAGCGGGAGAAGGCGGAGGGGTTGTTCGACCGTGCGGCGGTGACCTCCAAGCGGGACATGATGCTCACCTCGATTACGTCTATGGGCCCTGCTTCGGGGCCACTAAACCTTCCGGGCCACACCCTGCCCCTGTTCTCCATCAACCGCTCCGACGATTGGGCGGGGATCTTCCGCAGGAACACCACACCCTTCAAAGCCCTCAACACCACCGGCATCTCCGCGCCCAAGGGCGCGATGCTGCAGATCATCGGCTGCTCCTGGCTCCGCACGGGGCATGTAAAGGAGGCCTTGGCGGCCTTCGAGTCCATGGCCCGCCTGGGGCCCAGGGACGAGGATGGATTCCTCAAGGCCGGTCAGGACCTGCTGAGGGCCGGAATGGTGATCGAGAGCGAGGCTATGATGGGGGCCTTCCAAAACCTGAAGCCCCTGGAGGCCGACAACTTCCTGGACTACGCCGAGGTGGCTTCGGCCCTGGGGCACAAGCACCTGGCCCAGCGCTGGTGCCAGGCCGCGGCGTCGGCCAAGCCGAAGGATGCCCAAGTGCTCGCGAAGGCGGGCCGGCTCCTGGCGGAGACGCTGGGGGCGACCTCTACCACGTGGGCACCCTGGGCGCCCGTCCTCCATCCGGTGGCCAACGAAACCCCGGGCAAGGTATGGGTGCTTCCCGCCTTCGAAGTGAGCCTTTCCGCCGAGCGGGGCTTCTTCACCCCCGCCTCCGATACCTTCAACGCCCTGTATCCGGATCGGCACGCCTTCACCCAGGCCACGGTGAAGCGCATCCTCGACACCCTGCCCGGATCGGCGCTGCTCCCAGGCAACCTCTCGGCCGCCACCCTTCCAGCCAAGGCTAATGAGGTGTCACCATCCTTGGGCCCCCGGGATCTGGTGGTGGGCATCACCCTGCTTGATATCCGGGAGGACCAGGCGGGCCGCTCAACCTCCAGCTGGTCCTTCCGAAGCGCCCGGCTGCGCCTGGGACTGTACGACCGCAACGGGAAGCTAATCGCCGCCCACACCTTCGTGGCCATGATGCCGAGGGTCTTCAAGATGGAGAAGGGCCTGGAGGCCGTCTTCGAGCAGATGGCCGATTTCCTGGCGGGCCCCACATTCGCCCGTTGGCGCGAGTAGACACCTCCGCTCGAGTCTGCCCACCTGCTCCCAGTGGTGGGCACGCTGAGCTGACACAGATTTGCCCTTGAGATGGACCCTGAGGGGCAAGGTACCCATTCCCCTGGCGGATGGGTCCGACCCTCCAGGGGAGCGGTTTTGTTGCCACCAGGTGAACTGCATGGCCGGAAGACCTGACCCTTCGGCTTTCCTGGCGGCCATGGGAGAATGAAAACCTGGCTGTTCGGATGATCCTCCGGGATGGCCACTCCGCATTCGCCCCACCTTCATTCGGAGCCCTCATGAAGTTTTTCATCGACACCGCCAACATCGACGAGATCAAGCGCATCAACGCCCTGGGCGTGCTGGATGGGGTGACCACCAACCCCAGCCTCATCGCCAAGGAAACCGGCAAGCCCTTCGAGCAGATCATCGAGGAGATCTGCGGCATCGTGGACGGCCCTATCAGCGCCGAGGTCATCGGCCTGGAGGCCCCCGGCATGATCGAGGAGGGTCGGCGTCTCTCGAAGATCCACAAGAACGTGGTGGTGAAGCTGCCCCTCATCGCCGAGGGACTCAAGGCCTGCAAGGTGCTGTCCGGCGAAGGCATCCACACCAACGTGACGCTCTGCTTCAGCTCCACCCAGGCCCTCATGGCCGCCAAGGCCGGGGCCACCTACGTGAGCCCCTTCGTGGGCCGCCTGGATGACATCAACCTCGAGGGCATGGACCTCATCCGCGAGATCTGCGCCATCTTCGAGAACTACGCCTTCGACACCCAGGTGCTCTCCGCCAGCATCCGCAGCCCCCGCCACGTCACCGACTCGGCCCTGGCCGGCGCCCACGTGGCCACCATCCCCACCAAGATCTTCGACCAGATGCTCAAGCACCCCCTGACCGACAAGGGCGTGGAGGGCTTCCTCGCGGATTGGAAAAAGAGCGGGCGCTGATGCGTCCTCTCCGCATCCTCGCCACCTGCCTTAGCCTGGGCGTCGCCGCGCTGGCCACCGAGGCGCCCAAGCCGCCCGCCGAGTGCATCTTCTGCAAGATCGTGGCCGGCACGGCACCCTCGCGGAAGGTCTTCGAAGACAAGTACGTGTTGGCCTTCTGGGACATCCGGCCCCGTGCCAAGGTGCACCTGCTCGTCATTCCCAAGCAGCACGTGGCCAGCCTCAAGGAGCTGGATGAGCTGTCCGTGGAGACCCGCGCGGCCCTCCTCAGCACCTGCGTGAAGGTGGCCAAGGACCAGGGCATCCTCGACGAGGGGTTCCGTGTCATCTCCAATGCCGGCAAGGACGCCAGCCAGAGCGTCTTCCACCTCCACTTCCACGTGGTGGGCGGCGAGAAGCTGCGCGAGGACGCCATCACGAAGGACCTGCCTGCCCAGCCTTGAGGTTCACGACTTGCGGGTATTCTGCGGTTGCCCACACTCACCTAGGAGTACCCCGATGCGTTCCGCCTTCCCTCAATCCCTGCGTTCCTGCGCCGCCATCCTGGTTGCTTCCGTAGCGCTGACCGCCGCGGACGGCCCCTCCTTCGGCATGTCACTCCAATGGCGTCCCACGTCTACCTTGTCCGAGACCACGGAACGCATCGAGCTGATGCCCTTCGTGAATGTCAAGGTCGGCATGAAGCCCTTGGTGGACCTGCGCAAAGACAAGACCTTTGTGGGTGAGAACCGTGAAAAGAGCTACTCCCGCTACGTCACCACCACAGACGATGTGCCTGCTCTCCTCACCAGCCGCGTGCTCGACCTCATGAAGGAGGCGGGGCTGCCCATCTCCGATAAGGTCGAAGGGGCCAACATCGTGCTCACGGGGGAGATCCTCCGCTATGGCGTGACCGAAACCCAGACCTATAAGGGGGAGCTGCGCCTGCTGCTCGAGATTCATTCCGGCGACAAATCGGTGTGGAAGGGTGTGGTCGTGGGTCGGGCCAGCCGCTTCGGCCGCTCCTACAAGCCGGATAACTACCAGGAAGTGCTGAGCGATGTCGTGGTGGAGGCGGTCTCCCGGATGCTCTCGGACCAGACCTTCCTGCGGGTGTTGTCCGGCAAGGCCATGGTGGTTCCCATCCCGGCCGCCAACTGACCGGGCAGGGCTCCGGGACACATTCCTCCTGAGACGCCCAGCACCCATGCCTAACCTTTCAGTCTCCGTCCCCCTTCTCCGCGCGTCATTCTGGTCGCCTGCCCCCCTGGTTGGCGTTCAGGGAGATCCGTTCCTTGAGGCGAGCAGCGGGGCACCCGACCTCGGCTTCATCGAGCCCCTGCTCCGCCGCCGCCTCAGCCCTCTGGGCCGCGCCATGCTGCACTGCGCGGGCCGGGTGGCGGAGGGACTGGGGCCCCTGCCCTCCGTCTTCGCCTCCCGCCACGGCGAGGTGGCGCGCTCCCTGCCCATCCTGGAGGACCTGGCCCGGGGACTCCCCTCATCGCCCACCCAGTTCTCCATGAACGTCCACAATGCGGTGGCGGGCGTCTGGTCCATCGCACGGCAGGACCCCAGCCCCTCCATCTCCCTGGCGGCCGGGCCCGCGACCTTCGGGCTGGGTCTGCTCGAAGCCTTCGCCCTCCATGTCGCCGACCCCGACCAGCCCGTGTTGTTCGTGTACGGCGATGAGCCCCTGCCCGCGCCCTTTGCCGCCTTCGCTGACCGCGAGGCGCCCCTGCACGCGGTGGCCCTGCTCATCGGCCTGCCCGCTGCGAGGCGGCTGGTGCTGCAGCGGGAATCCGGCGGCGCCGGAGACCCGGCACCCATCCCCCAGTCACTGCAGGTGCTCCAGGCCCTCCAATCCGGTCTCCCCCAGGGACCCTGGGCCGAGGCGGGCGGCACCTGGCGCTGGGCCAGGGGATAGACCGGCATGAAGCGCTTCCTCAAGGTCATCGCCAGCGGCATCGGCTTCTCGTCCCTGGGCGTGCTCGGGGCACTGTTCTCCCTGCTGGGGCTGCCCATCCTGCACCTCCTCCCGGGCGGCCCGGACAAGCTGCACCGGCGCACCCGCTGGTTCGTGTTCCGCTACTTCAAGGCCCTGGCCGGCTTCCTGGAGTGGGCCGGGATCTTCGACCTGCGCACCCAGGCCCTGCCACCCCGGAAGGAGCTGGACGGCGTGCTCATCCTGGCCACGCACCCGGGCTACCTGGATGTGGTCATCCTCTTGTCCCTGATCGACCAGCTCACCTGCGTGGTGAAGGCCGACATCTGGAACAACCCCCTCTTCGGCTGGGTGGTCAAGGCCGCGGGCTACATCCCGGCCCTGGACCCCACCATGGTCATCGAGGAGGGCGCCAAGGCCCTGGCCCGGGGCGAGACCATCCTCCTCTTCCCTGAGGGAACCCGCACCCTGCCCGGGGAGCCCTACGCCTTCCACCGGGGGGCTGCGCACCTGGCCTTGCAGTCCCGGGCGCCGATTTTGCCCATCCTGGTGGCCTGCGAGCCGCCCCTCCTGGCCAAGGGGCACCGATGGTACGAGATGCCCCGCGATCCATGCGATTATAGCTTTCGCGCCATCGCGCCCCTTGACCTGCCCTGGCCTGGCCTCAGCGACCTCCCCCCGTCCCAGGCCGCCCGCAAGGTGACGGCTTGGCTCGAGGACCGGTTCAACCAGGAGATCCATGCTGCAGGACATCTCGCCGCTCGACATGAAGCGGTTCATCGTCAGGACCCTTGACCTCGAGGACACCAGGCCCGAGGACATCGGCGACGACCAGCCCCTCTTCGCGGGGGGCCTGGGCCTGGACTCCATCGACGCCTTCGAGCTGGGCATCGCCCTGAAGAAGGCCTACGGCCTCCAGCTGGACGGCGAGAAGACCTCCGGCTTCGCCCACCATTTCCGCACCCCGGCCACCCTGGCCGCCTTCGTCGCCACCCACCGCCAGGTGTCCCCATGAGCGCTTCCGGAGCCGCCTCCATGACCATGACCGAGCAGGACATCTTCCTGAAGCTGAAGGAGGTCCTCGCCGACTCCTTCCGCCTGGATCCGGAGAAGATCACCCTGGATTCCCACCTCTTCAAGGACCTGGACCTGGACAGCATCGACGCCGTCGAGCTGGCCATCCAGCTCCAGGACTTCACGGGCCGCCGCGTCAAGGCCCAGGAGTTCAAGGACGTGCGCACCGTGGGCGACGTGGTGACCACCATCCACAGGATGCTCCAGTCGTGATGCCCTTCCCCGGGGAGCTGCGGGCCAAGGCCGGTGACCCGGGGACCTTCACCCTCCAGGTGGAAGAGAACCACCCCGCCTTTGAGGGGCACTTCCCGAACGAGCCGATCCTGTCCGGCCTCATCCAGGTGGACTGGGCCATCCGCCTGGGGCGCGCGGTCTTCTCCTGTCCGGGCGCCTTCCAGGGCCTGGAGCACCTCAAGTTCCAGGCCCCCATCCGCCCCGAGGAACCCCTGGAGCTCGACCTCGCCTGGGATGGCGCGGCCGGGCAGCTATCCTTCCGCTACTCGGGCCGGGAGGGCCGGAAATCCCAGGGCATCGCGGTCTTCCGCCCGACCCCATGACCGACTTCAGGCCCTGCCTCATCGTGCCGGTGTTCAATCCCGGCCCCGCGCTGGGCCGCACCCTCGGGGCCCTGCTGCTGCACCGCCTGCCCATCTTCGTGCAGGACGACGGCAGCACCGAGGCCACCAGGCTGGAACTGGAGGCCCTGGCCGCCGCCGAGCCCCTCATCCTC
>WBZQ01003127.1_pt1 | contig 10369 bp, 7 predicted proteins | sample 5204251 | NCBI WGS metagenome assembly WBZQ01 (sample SAMN12412402, study PRJNA552823) | activated sludge metagenome | isolation source: activated sludge from nitrification reactor of wastewater treatment plant... | place: USA: Virginia | collected 2017-09 | reverse complement strand
AGCGCGGCTGCTTCCTTGAGGTGAACGCCCATCCGGAACGGTTGGACCTGACGGACATCCATTGCCAGATGGCGAAAGAGGCAGGGGTGCTGCTGGCCGTCAACAGCGATGCGCACAGCATGGCGGATCTTGAAAACGGGAGATACGGGATCGGCCAGGCGCGGCGGGGTTGGCTGCAAAAGGCGGATGTCCTCAACACGCGAACCTTTGCGGAAGTGAAGAAATTGTTGAGGCGGACCATGGAAGCCTGACGATGCGCACAAGAGGGTGGTACCGCCGACGATACGATGGCCATGAGACTGGAGGGGGACGATGACGGAGCGAGCCGACTTATTGGCGAAGGCGTCAAAACCGGCGGAAGACGCATTGCGGCTGCATGCCTACTACAAGGGAAAGATGCAGACGATGCCGAAGTGTGCGATCCGCAGTCTGGAGGACTTCTCCGTCTGGTACACGCCCGGGGTGGCAGCGCCGTGCAAAGCCATTCAAGCCGATCCTGACCTGATCTACGAGTACACCAACAAAGGAAACATGATCGCCGTGGTATCGGATGGCACGCGCGTCTTAGGGCTGGGGGACATCGGCCCGGGAGCCGGGTTGCCGGTCATGGAAGGCAAGGCGATGCTGTTCAAATATCTGGGCGGGGTCGATGCGGTTCCGATCTGTCTCGATACGAAAGATCCCGATGAGTTCATCCGGACCGTCCGCTTGCTGACGCCGTCCTTCGGGGCCATCAACCTCGAAGATATCGCGATGCCCAAGTGTTTCCGGATTCTGCGCGAGCTGCAGGCGATCAGTCCAATCCCCGTCTGGCACGATGACCAGCAGGGGACCGGCACGGTGCTTCTGGCGGCGTTGATGAATGCGCTGACCGTGGTGGGAAAAGAGATCGGGCAGGTACGCATCGCCATGATCGGCATGGGGGCGGCCAACGTGCCGACCTATCGATTCCTCACCGCCTGCGGGGCGGATGCCGCTCGTATCCTGGCCTGTGATGCCGGCGGGATCCTGGGAACGTTCCGGCGTGAGTATGAACGGGATCATGCCTTCAGCGAACAATGGAAGGTCTGTTCGCAGACCAATCCCGAGGGGAAGCGTGGCGGGATCGCGGAGGCCTTGCGGGGAGCCGATGTGTGTGTGGCCTTCTCGGCGGGCGGTATCATCAAACCGGAATGGGTGCGGGGCATGGCACGGGATGCCATTGTGTTCGCCTGCGCGAATCCGGTCCCCGAGATCTGGCCCTGGGAAGCCAAAGAGGCGGGGGCGCGTATCGTCGCGACGGGGCGCAGCGACTTCCCCAACCAGGTGAATAACTCACTCGTGTTTCCCGGCATCTTTCGCGGCGTGCTCGATGTGCGAGCGCGAGCGATTACCGACGAGATGGCGATCGCGGCGGCCCATGAACTCGCGCACTGTGCTAGGGAGCGTGGCATCCACGAAGAGAACATTCTGCCGACGATGGAGGAGTGGCAGGTGCCGATGCGGTTGGCGGTGGCCACGGCGACCAAGGCACAAGAGCAGGGGTTGGCGAGGGTAGAACGAACCCGCGACCAGGTCCATATCCTGGCAGAGTCAAAGGTGCGCGCGGCGCATGACGCGATGCGTGTGTTGTTGCGCGAGGGACTGATTGTTGCGCCGTCTGTAGCACGGGAGTAATAAGAGCGGTGGATGCGGGAACCACGCTAGCCATACAGGACTAGGCGCAGTGTTGACTTGTAATAAAGGACAGAAAACGTCCGATGAGCTCAGGCCTCGAAAGGCCGCTCCCGGCCAACTGCGGAAGTTCGGCGCCGAGATGGCACCGTCATAAAGCGGTCCTCAGCCCTGTCCCATTAACGTTCCGCATTACCGGCGCACGCAACTCTTGCGCGCGTCCGCGTAGATGCGGTTGTTAGAGCGCTACTCTTCATAGTTGCGCGTTTAGCCGATCTTGCCGTCCTTTATTACCTTCATCTTCAAACTTCCCTTCCCTTTTACCTCTGCGTGGAGTCCAACAAAAACGTTGTTCAGAAACTTCATCACGTATTCGGTTGTCGTTGATTTCGGGTCGAGTATTACGTGAACGATGTTTGCATTTGCGGCGACCAGCTTCGCTCCTTTTTGCAGATCTAGTGGGCTCACGGTGATGCCACCCTGAGCGCCAGTGTCAATGATGCGAAACGCGAGTCCGCTAAGTTGCTCTTGGGAAAGTTTGGAACGCGTGTGTCGTCGGCACTCGATTAAGACAATGCCGCCCCCGTCGGCCTTGATGCCCTTCGCATCAATTTCCCAACTAGTGCCGGACGCTTCAGGCACTACCTGCTTGCCTTCGACATGGCCGAGTCCGAAATGACTCGCAAATTGTTCCAACAGATATTCCGCCACTTCCTCGTATGTGCGCCATTCTTTACTGGCCATTCGCACCCCCGCGTCCCTTGCGCTCTAACAATGTTTAGGCGGATCCATATAAGAACCGGATCTGGCATTTTCTATCCGCATAACACGCCTTCAATGATCGTGAACAATATCCCTCATCAACGGTGGTGCAATGAGTTACGGCCCATAGGCAATTTATTACGGGTTCTTATGCGGATCGGCGTAAGGCCCCCCTGAAAAGGTTCACATGCCTAGCCCACTGCAAACGCCTGCCAGTCTCCCTGAGACGTTCTTGGGTAGTACTAGACATGGCTGGCCGCTCGCCGCTCATAGATGGAAAAGGACTCATATTCGTACACATGGTATCGATACGGCTCCCTGAGAGCCTGCATCTACTCTTGAGCTGACGCGGCAGCCGATGGCTCAATAACTCGACCGCGAGGCTCGACGACGCCGTGCTCTTGCTAGCGAGGACTTGGTGCGCCCTTACCGAGCTGGTCTGTTGAAGGACCACGGCCATGTCGGGGATTTGCTGGCGCTCACGGGCCTCCTCGCTGAGGACAACCCTCTGTTTGCCGCCGCCTGACCGACGCATTCCAACGAACGGAGAACCTCCCTACCGCAACACGCAGGCGTTGAACGGCCGCTTTTCAATTCGGTGATCGACCGGTTTGGGTCGAGGACTACCATCGGCCAGGAGCCGACGTACGATCTCAACCTTACCAGCAGGGAGTTGGACAACTTCAAGCTTGATCGGCCCCCTGGCCGCGCGTAAAGTGCCGTGAGAATGGAGCCGCCTTACATCCGCATTGGCAGTCCCGATGAAGCCGAGGCTTATCGCAGACAGATCGGGAATTGGACGGTCACAAACCTGCAGCAGTCGATCGGATGGACACAGAAGCCAATTACGATCGACTATGACGGGCGAACGTTTCTGCTGTTGCCAGAAGACGAGCAGAACCTTCCCGCCATTGCTACGCTAGGCGAGCATACTACGTGCCGGCGGGCGATCCTCCAATTTGTGAGCGCACTCGCCTGGTCACGTGGCGGATCGGTGGCCATTGAGAGCTGGTCAGGCGGAAGTCAAATTTTCCGAAACCGCAAACAGCCGATGTTCAGACAATTAACTGCCCAGCCGTTCTACGTCGATTACCTTCCTTATCCCTCAGAACCGAAGCACCGGCTGGCCCTCGCACTGTTTCACGAGGGCCAAACGTTGATTCATGTGCACACAGCGTACAGCTTTCTCAGCTTCTACAAGATCGTCAACTTGGTAAGCGGGACACATGGTCAGACACAGATGGAGTGGATCAATGCGCATGTCCCCAAGATGTCTCACTACCGGGCCAAGGAGCGGCTCGCTGAACTTCAGAAGAACGGAGAAGACATCGGCAGGTACGTCTACCAATCCTGCCGGTGTGCCATCGCCCATGCAGGGGATCCGAGAAACCCAGTCATAGATCCGCACAACATCGACGACGAGCGGCGCTTAAACTTGGATCTCCCTCTCATCATTACGCTCTCGGAAATCGCGCTTGAGGAAATGGGTATCAAGACCTCTCAAAGCGTTTATGAAGAGCACCATTATGAGCTTAGTGGGTTTGAGCAATGTTTCACGCCGGAGTTTGTCCAGACGCTCAAAGCGGGTGGAACGCCGACGAATGGGAATATTCAACTGCCGAAACGGATCAGTCTGCGGATGTGGGGACATGCGAACTATCCTCCCTTGGAAGACATGACTCCTGTGTCAGCCCAAGGCGCAAACGGTGTTGTAGCGATAAAGTGTATATCGAGGGAAAAAGGCTACTATGCGTACGTGGTGCTCGACTTTCCGAACTACCGACTAAAGACCGAAATTGTCTGGGACGAAGGACTTACTGACGATGGGTCAGCCGAGTTTGTGGAAACGACACTTGCAATTAGGCGGTTCTTCTGGGACTGGAACTGTAACGGCTGTCTAGAAGTGTGGGCAGACGGCACAGAATGCCTCGGCCGCTGCGACGCGTTTCTGCCGGTCAACGTTATGCTTGATCCGAGAGCCTATGAGGAGCAGGTGGCCAAGCTAAAGGCCGAGATCACTAACCGCCCTCGGCGTTCTCAACCGCCGGAGCCTCGTGCATGAGCACAGATCGCGATGGCCACTTGCGACGTCAGAGGTATAGTCCAATCCACCTCAAATCAAATTTCTGCTATGGGGCGGATACCGATGGTCGAAGAACGGCCAAGAAGCGGAAGTTCAGCGCCGGGATCGCACCGCCATAAAGTGGTCCTCAGCCTCGCCGCAAACTATCCGGTTGAGCAAATGGTTAGGTTGAACCACCCACTTTTCCGAGGAAGGAGGCAAGAGCAGTCATATCTGCTTCGGCGCATAGCTTGTTAAGGATAATATTTAGCGACCGTGGTTCACTTTGAATCCATAGTCTTTCAAACGCGTGGGCAGCTTGTTCAATCGACTCCCCCTGGCAGTTGAGCTCTCGGAGAGCGATAAGAATAAACTTCTTGAGACTTCCCATGTTGATCGGCTGCGCATCGTCGATATAGACGACCCATTGTCGGTCGATGTCGACGGATCCATTTGAGAGATAAAGCAACTGTCCGCCCGATACAATAAAGTCAATGTAATTGGCGCGGCGCATTCCCGATATGCGAACTACATAAAGCGGAATGTCGAAAGCAAACTGATCCCCAAGCTCGCTTTGCATAGTTGATCTGTTCAAAGCTTCGATCTCATCGCGAAGTGCATATGCGGCAGATCCTCGATCTGGGCTGATTCTTATCTCAAGTTCGTACCCAAACAAAGACACCCATCGAAACTCGTACCAGAAATCCTCTCTTGGCGTGAGGCTGTATCCTTGGAACTCATTTCCATCAATGTCACGCTGTGAGGTCTCTTGCGCAAAGTGAGAGAAAAGCTCTCCCGGTTCGGTAAATCCCGCGTTGCCCCAAGGCATGCTAATGTCATAGGTGTATGATTTTCCACCCCACTCACTGTCTTCTTTAATGAGAGGAGGTCGCTGGTCAGTAGAGCGCCAATTCAATAGGGAGAATATTGCTATTAACTGTTCGAGCTTTTCAAATGCTGCTTTGGGGCTGGCATGGCTGGAGTTTCTCGGCGAAGAAGTAGCATTTTGTTTGGCGATGGCGCCAGCTCCGCCCTGAAGCAATTCAAGCACCTCTCGGACCACACCCGCAAAACACGAATCAATTTGAGCTGTGCGCATGGCTGCGACCGGTCTAGCATCGCGTGGCCTGACTTGAATGCTTGCTAACCAGGGAACCGCCGCGAAGGCACAGTCTCGGATGAGCAGTGGGTAAAGAACCATGCCTTCTTTCGATCGCTTGGCAAGTAGGCGGGGCACCTCTTCTCTGCGGACGAAGTTTGACGCTAGAAACGATGGAGACACCAATAGTATCGCTACGCCAGCTGATGACATTTCTCGCTCAAGGCGTTCGAACCACTTCTCCCCGGGTGCGATCAGCGAGTCATCAAAGATGTCCAAGCCGGTGTCTCCAGCCACGGCTCGGAAGTGCTCGCGTAGCCGTTCAACCCACTTCGTGTCCTTGTGACTGTAGCTAAGAAATACTTTGGTCGCAGCCGAATCGATTACCGCGGTACTGGGCCGTGCCGGTTCGAAATTCGACGGTGCGTGAGCCAGGATTTGAGCTGCGACTTCGAGCCATGAGGCGTCACCCTCACCCATGTTAACCCAGTACTGCAGGAACTCGCTGACTAGGACAGGCTCCAGGCCAATCTTGCGCGCGGCGGCCAGAGCCCCGGCTTCATCGAGTTCGCGCGTCCAGAGTTGAGTCACTTCGATAAGGGCATCCCGAAACTGCTCTTGTTTTCGACGAATCTGAGTGAGCTTCTCGTCCGACATCGGCATAGTTGCCTCCCAGAGTCGCCAAGGCATGAGGCTGGTCCGCCCAACTATGTATAGATTCCCCCGCCTTTACAGGCGGGGTCCTAAATTGATAACGAGCGGAGCTCGTCCTGCTCCGCAGGACCTTGCTGTCACCACAGTCTTCACAGACGGGGAATTCCCGCTAGATTAGACGGGCCCGTATTAGAATTGGCTCTGCCAATCTCTGTCCGCATAACACGCCACCACTGTTTGAGAAGAATACGCCATGCTCGTTGTCGTTTCAATGAGTTACGACGGCGGGACCATCTATCACGGGTTCTTACGCGGATTAGCGTAAGCTCCTCTTCTAGTAGCGGTCGGTCGTGGACTTCCGCTCTGGGTCGATAGCTGACACTGACTGTCGGGTGGAATCTGCAGTACTACCCTTGATTCCCGCTTTTCCGTACTTGCTGAATCTGCGAAAGAAAAGAGGCGCAATGCTTCTCGAGGTCGGCAGCCTCGGTGTCCCACACAAGGGCGGGCGGATTTTGTCTCCCCGCCGTCTATTCTGACCGGCCAATCTCCTGTTCCATCTGCGGACATACTCAAAACAACGAGCGAGTAGCGCTCGAGCAGAGTGCCTTTTACCATGTGCATGGACTGGATAAGTGACTGGGTGGGAATAAAAAAGCAGAGCGGAGGTTGGTTCAGAGAGCGTCCGTCAACTCTGGAGGTCTTGGAGGGGTTTCAGGCTTCCCGCTTCGCACTTACGGGCCTGCTCACCACCCCTGCGCTCGACCTCGGTGTCCGTCTCTGTTCCTCTCACCGAAGCCTCCGCTCACTCATAAGGTAACGTCGATTTGACCGTCGTCAAGCCACGCTCCTCGCGCAAGACGGGGGTTCCGCTACAGGCAACATCCCGCGCTGTAGCGGAATAGGGCAGCAGTACATCTGCAAAGGTGCGTCCGTAGTTTCGCTGTTTGCCAACCCCTTGTTTCTTGGTCTGTTCTTCACGCCTCACTGTAATCCGTTTCTCTTTTTCCAAGGCCGATCGTGGCATAGCCTATGCTGCCTCAGATGGAGAGCAGGGGGATGGACTGGTTCATGGGCAAAGGCGGTTGATGGCGCAAACGAGGGCGCCGGCGATGCGATGGTTGGTCGCGCTCGATGAATCCGAGTGTTCAGAGCGGATCCTGGGCTGGATGCGCACGTTTCCCCATCCGAAGCACACGGTGGTGACCGTGGTGCACGTGGTAGAGCCCTTGGAGGTGCCGGAGACGGTTGGCGCTACCGGTGAGGCGTTGGTTCGCCAGCATCAGGGTTCTATGGTGGAGGCATTGATGCATCGGGCCAGGACACTGTTGGAGGAGTCGTTTGAGACGGTGGACGTCGTGTTGTGCGAAGGGGTGCCGAGCCAGAAGATTTTGCACCTCATTCAAGAACATCGGCCGGATCTGGTGGTCTCAGGCATGCGAGGCTTCTATCACACCGCGGGGTTAGCGTTCGGCAGTGTGTCGCAACGGCTGCTGGCCTACGCGCCCTGTTCGCTCATGTTGGTGCCCGGCAAGGTGACGTCGGGAGGCGGCCTTCGAATCATGGTGGCGACCGATGGGTCGCCTGATGCGCAACGGGCGGTCGGTCTCGTGAAAGAATTGCCCGGCGTGCACGAGATTCTTGTCGTCAGCGTCGTGCGTCCGCTTGGAGCGGTGCAAGCGGTGTTGGAGCGATGCCAGCCTGCCGAGAGTCGAAACATGCAAGCCGAGTTTCTGCGCAGCCGGCGAGCGGCGGCGCGTAAGGCCATTGCCGAGACGCTCGAGATGTTGAAAGGAACGGAGGCGACTCTGCGCGCCTGGGTGATTGCCGGGCATCCGGCGGAGGCGATTGCACGGGCCGCCAGACGGGCCGGTGCAGATCTGTTGGTGCTTGGCGCGCGGGGGTTGACCGGGGTGAAAGCGGTGGCGCTCGGCAGCGTCTCGCAGGCGGTCGCCCAGCTCGCGACCTGCCCGGTGCTCATTGTGAAACCGTGAGTGCGCGGCAGGGAGCAGGGTGACAGGACGCAGATGGTGTGGACGCGTCAGAGCGGAATAAACGGAGTTGATGCGTTGCGGGCCGGCGCGAGGAGGACATCATGCGAATCATCCAAGTCACGAAGTGGATGGCGGCATCGGTCCTGTTGGTGGCGAGTCTCGTCCTGCCCGGCGTGGTTCGTGTTGCCGACGCCGGAGAGCAGGAGTGGCTCGATGCGATGGTGCAGGCGGTATTGACTGAGCAGGCAAAGGAGGAGGGGGCCGGCGATTGGTTCACGCCCTATGTCGCGCAATTGGCGACCGTGCGCGCGCACCTGCTCAATGGCGAGAACGAAGCGGTCTATCAGACGATGAATCGGTTCATGGAGATGCTGCAGGCGCGGGAACAGGGGATTGGGGCTGAGGCGGCGGATCGGCTGTTCGACTATTGTTACGTTGTGACGCCCGCGCGCTACCACGATGTTTCCCGGCATCTTCACCGGTTGAGCTGACGACAGGCTCTGAATACATCGCCGGGGGCCTTTGTCGTTGGCCTGGCTGTGCAAGAAGACTATGCCTGATGGTCAGCGGGAGGTGCCCCGTTCAGTTCTTTGCCTTGTCCTTCGCAGGCCGTTCCCGCAATCGGCGCAGGAGCTCTTGAAACGACGACTCCGTCATGATTTTCGTGAACTGGCTGCGGTAGTTCATGACGAGACTCACTCCATCGACGATGACGTCATACGCGTACCAGCTGCCATGTTTGCCGGTAAGACGATAGTCCATCGGCAGATCCATCTTGTCGGACACGAGTTTGGTGCGAACTTCGGCATACCCGTCGGTCGTACGCTCAGAAAGGTAGACGACCCGTTCGCCGGCATACCCTTCGATCCTGGCCGCATATTGATCCGAGAGAAACGCCTTGAAGAGTTGCACGAATTCCTGCCGGTCTCCCTCGCTGAGCGTCCTCCACTGGGCGGCCAATGTCCGTTTAGACATTTCCTCATAGTCGAACCGCTCCGCGATCACCTGTTCAAGTAAGTGCCGCCGTTGCTTGGTTTGTGTCGCCGGTTTCAGGTGTGGATCGTCGAGAATATGAAACACCGCATCCAGCGTGGCGCGCACGACAGCCGTGGGAGACTCCTGTCCCCTGTCCGCTGGTGTCGCGATCGGGAGCAGGAGGAACAGTCCGGCCAGCAGGACAACAGGAAGCGTGTCGATGAAGAGCCGAAGCCGGGTTCTTCGCAATATTCTCCTTCGCTCACGCCGGTGCCGCATGCTGCCGGCTTGCATGGTCGAGCACCTGTTGAATGTGGACGTCGATTTGCCGCAACACCGACGGCGAGACGGCATACCCGTCGCTTTCGTAGGTGAGAATCGGCATCCCCTGTTGAATGCTCAGCGGCTTAAGTATGGCCTCTGAAATGCGGAAGGGCAGGCAGTTGAACGGGCCGATGAGAATCAAGCCGTCATACCCCTCGCGTGCCGCATCCAGCCCTTTGCCGATGGTGGGCAGCAGTTCGCCCCAGATCGTGTGGGAGACATGCTCGGCACCCTTATGAAACACGGTGGATGCGACGTTCGGCCCTGCCACCAGTAAGCCGGTCTTCTGGAACAGCCCGCGGTAATGTTCCTCGATCCCCTGCAGCATCTGATGGCCGACCCACTGCTGCAGATATTGTTTGCCTTCTGGCTCGAAAATCCTGGTGCAGGCCTTGGCCATGGCCAGGCCTCCGGGTTGCATCCCCCAATTTCTGGCGGTCCACGCCATCTCGTCGTACGCGAAATAGAGAAAGAGATCGCTCAGATCGACCGGCTTGAGCACGATGCCTCGTTCGGCATAGCGATCGCGGACGCCGTCCATGAAGAAGGAACTGAATCGGGTAAAGAAATCGCCGGCCACGACGACACGGGGACAGGTCAGCGGATCTTTCGTGCGCGGGAGCCTGGCGAGAGCGTCGACGAATGCGGGCAAGTTGGCGTGAAAGTCGTCCAGCGTTCGCGTGCGGTCGGCAAACTGTTCCCACTCGCTGTGCAGACGCTCGACGCTCCCGGGGGCTCCCACCACACGAAGCACCTGATCGATTTCTATGAGCACATCCCCGAGCACAATGGCGGGCGAGAACGATTTCGTCAGGCGCTCCTTGTCGAATCCCAGGTAGCCATTCT
>WBZQ01003125.1_pt1 | contig 10370 bp, 5 predicted proteins | sample 5204251 | NCBI WGS metagenome assembly WBZQ01 (sample SAMN12412402, study PRJNA552823) | activated sludge metagenome | isolation source: activated sludge from nitrification reactor of wastewater treatment plant... | place: USA: Virginia | collected 2017-09 | reverse complement strand
CCTAGAAATGGCACAAGATCAGGCATGGCGCGCGCGGCGTCTGCAGGGCTCAGATGCGACAAGCCAAAGGCCTGAAATCCGGGTGAATCGACCACTGCGCCGCCCCCTTCAGTTTCAAGCAAATCAAACCAGCGCGAGGCCGTGGTGGTTTGTTTGCCCAGATTGAGGTGCGTTGAAAATTCCTGTGTGCGTGCTGCGGCATGGGGCACCAGCAGGTTGAGTACCGTGGATTTACCCATCCCGCTTTGTCCAGCTAATAACGTGGCGTGGCCCTTGAGCGCAGCCAGCAGTGTTTGCCGTGTTGCGGCTGCATCGTGTTTGGCTGATATCCGAAGCGTGGGATAACCCAGTGTCTCTAGAAGATTGCGGGTGGTTTCGGCTTGGGGGTTGGTGCTGATCAGATCGCTCTTGTTCAAGATCACCAACGTATTCAGGTGGGCGGCATGGGCCGCAGCCAGTGCGCGCCAGATGAAGGTCTCGGAATACGTAGGCTGCGGCGCGTAGACGATGGCCACCTGATCGATGTTGGCGGCCATTTCTTTGGTGCGTGTCGCATCAGCGCGAAACAGCAAACTAGAGCGTGGCGCAATGGCTTCAATGACTGCCGGTTCGGTGTGTCCTGGGGCCAGCTCCACCTGGTCGCCCACCACCACATCGGTGCGTTTGCCACGCCGTATGGCTTCCAAAAGCTTTCCATCAGGCGCTGCCACCAGGCACTGACGGCCAAAGGTGGCCACCACTCGGGCGCAGTTAGGCATCAAGGCGGGCATCGACCTTGGTGGCGCGGGTGAGGTCATCCAGACAGGCTCTGCAGGCGCGCAACGCGCAAGGCCGCGGGCGGATGCGAGTCGTAAAAAGTGGAGTAGAGCGGATCTGGGGTCAGCGTGGAAGCGTTGTCCTGATACAGCTTGACCAATGCGTGGATGAGATCAGTGGCCTGCGTGTGTTGGGCAGCAAAGGCATCAGCCTCAAATTCATGGCGACGTGACAGGGCATGGACCAGCGGTGACAGGGGCAGCATGACCACCGGCAGCACCATGACAAAAAGAATCAATGCCAATCCATCGTTGGGTGCGTGGAGCAGGGGTTCCACGCCCAGCCCCTGATAAAACCAAAGCTGACGGGCCAGCCAACCGAGTGCAGCAAAAAACAACAGGCTGCTTGCCAGCATCAGTGCCAGACGTTTCGCGATGTGTTTGAGCTTGAAGTGCCCCAGCTCGTGGGCTAGCACCGCTTCAATTTCGGTGGGGGTGAGTCGTTCGATCAGCGTGTCGAAAAACACGATGCGTTTGGCCGCACCCAGGCCTGTGAAATAGGCATTGCCATGCGCCGAGCGGCGCGAACCATCCATCACAAATACACCGCGACTTGCAAAACCCGTTCGGGTGAGCAGGGCGTTGATGCGTTCAACGAGTGCATTGTTGGCCAGTGGCTGAAATTTATTAAATAGCGGTGCAATCAGCGTGGGGTACAGCGCCAGCATCAGCGCGTTAAAAGCCGCCCACACCCCCCAGGCGTACAGCCACCAGTGGGGTCCGGAAGACTGCATCAGCCCAAGCACCAACGCCAGAAGGGGCACACCAACGGCCGCCGACAGGGCCAGTGACTTGAGCAGGTCTGTGACAAACAGCCCAGGGGTCATGCGATTAAAACCGAACTGCTGCTCAATACGAAAAGTGCGGTACCAACCAAACGGCAGGTCCAGCAGTGTGATGAACAATGCCACGCTGACTACCAGCGTCACCTGAAACGTCAAGCCCGTTCCCACGACTGCAGACAAGGTGGTCACCAAAAATTGCAACCCACCGCCCAGGGTCAGGGCCACGAGCAAGAGGGCACCCCAAGCGGATTGAATCAGTGCCAACCGTTGCTTGGCCACTGTGTAGGCCGCTGCCTTACGGTGCGCATCCAGACTCACATGACTGGCAAAACGCTCGGGTACCTGATCGGCATGTGTGGTGACGTGTCGGATCTGACGGCTGGCAAGCCACAGCTTCAGTCCAAGGTTGATCAGCACGGCTGCCGCAAATGCAAAAGTGAGCGCAGCGCTAAGGGTGTCGCTAAAGGTGTGAGGGTCAGTGAAGATCTGCATGCGAGAATTTATTGATGGTGTCGTGATGCCCACGATGGGGTCGGGTCAGTATCTCACGCACCTTTTTCATTCTGAGGTGTGTTGATGGCGTCTGTTCCAACTGTGCGCGACAAGTGTTTTGATGACAACAACCTAATCTGGGTTGACATGGAGATGACGGGTCTGAACCCTGATCGGGATCGGGTGATCGAAGTGGCTGTTGTGGTGACAGACGCGTGGCTCCAGACGCTTGCCCAAGGGCCGGTACTGGTGGTGCATCAGTCCGACGAAACGCTCGATGGCATGGACGCCTGGAACAAAGGTACCCATGGTCGCTCGGGGTTGATCGAGCGCGTGCGTGCCTCCACGCTTGATGAGGAAAGCGCAAGCGCCCAGCTGATCAAATTTTTGGCGCCCTACGTGGGTGCGGGCAAATCGCCCATGTGTGGAAACTCAATCTGCCAGGACCGGCGTTTCATGGCGCGCTGGATGCCGCAGTTGGAGGCGTATTTCCATTATCGAAATCTGGATGTCAGTACCGTCAAGGAGCTGGCCAAACGCTGGCGTCCGGAAGTGGTGCGTTCGTTTGAGAAAAAGAGCAAGCACGAAGCGCTGGCCGACATTTACGAGTCGATTGCCGAAATGCAGCACTACCGCGAGCACTTTTTGCGCCTGCCGGAGCAAGTCCCCCCGACAGGAATCGAACCTGTATCTGGCGCTTAGGAGGCACCCGTTCTATCCATTGAACTACGGGGAGCTGGGGGAGCAAAACCGCTGCGAGTATACGAAGGCGGGTGTGTAGCAGCGCTATTTTTCAAAGACGTGTGTGGGTTCGTTGGCTGGCTGCCTCAAAAATATGGCGCCGACTCAAATTGTTTGTTCTCGTCAAGGGCTTCGTATCCAAGAAACAACGTGTCGTACAACGCATCGTCCCGACTGCCTGTTCTGTGGGCAGGCCAGCGCAAACGCAGTCGCTGTGCGGGTTTGAGCTGATTGCCCCAACTTTTTCCACATGAAATGTGGATAACTTTTTTCTAAAGACCATCCCAATAATTTTTTTGCAGACCTGACCCATGAGTTCGTCACCACGTAGTTCACGTTCCTCTGGCGCTTACGTTGAGGCGTCCATCAAAGTGCTCAAAGGGCTGGAGCCTGTGCGCCAGCGTCCGGGCATGTACACGCGCACCGACAGCCCGTTGCACATCGTGCAAGAAGTCATCGACAACGCTTCAGATGAGGCCTTGGCGGGCCACTGCACGCAAATCGATGTCACGGTGCACGTGGACGGCAGCGTGTGTGTCATGGACAACGGACGCGGCATTCCTACGGGACTACACCCCGAAGAAAAAGCGCCGGTGGTCGAGATTGTGTTTACCCGCCTGCATGCGGGTGGCAAGTTTGATAAACGCTCGGGCGGCGCGTATTCATTCTCGGGCGGCTTGCACGGTGTGGGCGTGTCCGTCACCAATGCGCTGGCCTCGCGGTTGCAGGTAGATGTGTGGCGTGAGGGCAAGTATTTCAGTCTGGCGTTTGCCGACGGCGAGGTGTGCGAAAAACTCACCTCGCGCGCGGCGAAGAAAGAAGAACCACATTCCGGTACTCGGGTGCGTGTGTGGCCCAACCCAAAATACTTTGACAGTGCAGTCATCTCGGTGGACGAGCTCGAGCGTCTGCTGCGCAGCAAGGCCGTGTTGCTGCCCGGTACCGAGGTCAGTCTGACAGTCGAAAAAACGGGACGCGTTCAGCGCTGGCGCTATGACGGAGGACTCAAGGAATATCTGCTGTCCTCATTAAGCGCTGATCCGCTGCTACCCCCTTTTGAAGCAGAAGGCTATGCGCAGGACGATGACCAGACCTTTGCGCAAGGTGAGGGCGCGCGCTGGGTGTTGGTGTGGACCGAGGACGGAGCGCCCACGCGCGAGTCATTTGTGAACTTGATTTCCACGCCGGCGGGTGGAACGCACGAGGCGGGTCTGCGCGAAGGCATGTTTGCCGCAGCGCGTGCGTTTATCGATGCGCACGGCCTGCTGCCCAAGGGCGTCAAGCTGTTGCCCGAAGATGTTTTCGCGCGAGCCAGTTTTGTGCTCACCACCAAGGTGCTCGATCCCCAGTTTCAGGGCCAGATCAAAGAGCGCCTGAACAGTCGTGACGCTGTGCGTTTGGTGGCTTCATTCGTCAAGCCGCAACTGGAGATCTGGCTCAATACCAATCCCGAGTACGGCCGCAAACTTGCAGACTTGGTGATCCGTCAGGCCCAAGCGCGAGCACGCAGTGCGCAGAAGGTGGAAAAGAAAAAAAGTTCAGCCGTGGCGGTGTTACCCGGCAAGCTCACCGACTGTGAGTCTTCTGACATTGCGCGCAACGAACTCTTTTTGGTGGAAGGCGATTCGGCCGGAGGCTCGGCCAAGATGGGGCGCGACAAAGAATTCCAGGCCATCTTGCCGCTGCGTGGCAAGGTGCTCAATACCTGGGAGGTTGAGCGTGACCGCTTGTTTGCCAACGCAGAAGTGCACGACATTGCCGTGGCCATTGGGGTTGATCCGCATGGCCCGAATGACACGGTGGATTTGTCTGCGCTGCGTTACGGAAAGATTTGCATCTTGGCCGACGCTGACGTGGATGGCTCGCATATTCAAGTGTTGCTGCTGACCTTGTTTCTCAAGCACTTCCCCAAACTCATTGACGCAGGGCACATCTGCGTGGCCCGTCCGCCGTTATTTCGTGTGGACGTTCCGGCGCAGGGTCGCAAACCTGCGCGTCGTCTCTACTGTCTGGATGAGGCCGAGCGCGATGCCACACTCGATAAGCTCATCGATGAGGGCGTGCGCGAGAGCGCTTGGGCTATCAGCCGCTTCAAAGGCTTGGGTGAGATGAGCGCCGAGCAACTGTGGGAGACCACGCTCAATCCTGATACGCGGCGTCTTTTGCCCGTAACAATTGGTGAAATGGGTGCGATTCAGACTGCTGCGGCCATGACTGTGTTGATGGGGCGTGGCGAGGCCTCACAACGTCGAGTTTGGCTAGAAGAACACGGCAATGAGGTTGAAGTCGATGTCTGATTCCATTTTTAAATCATTCCTGTCGTTGTTGTCTCACCTTGCCGTGCATTTGCACTGTCTGCGGTTCGACGCCTAGACAGCAATGATTTAGAAACGGAATGAGTGCCCTTGGGCACTTGTCCCCCGCGCTTTCACGCTATTTATGCGATGAGGCCAGCGTTATTTGTGTAGTGTCCCGGCAGTGCTGGTTTTTGACTCGCGCTTTGCATCGCTGCGTCTTGATGCGCCTTGATGCTTCCTCTAATCAACTGTTGATCGTCCGGAGTATGTCCTCTGACCTCAATGTCAGTGATTCCAAATTTGCGCCCAGCGCCAAGGCTGCGGCGACGATCTCTTCGCCGGTCAATTCATTTGTACGCATTGGCCATGATTTGAATCTAGGCAAAGGGTTATGGGCACCGATGGGTACGAAGGGCGGCATTGTTCTTGCCGCTTTGCTGCTCAGTTCGGCTGTGCTCCTTGACGGTGCGTTATCGGTGTGGCCTCAAGGGTTTCGGCTCAGCATCTCCGGGATTGAAACGCTGCGCAGTGGGATCCGCATCGTCGAGTTCGTTGCAGGGGGGGCGCTGTTTTTCATGTTGGTGTTGGCGCTGAGGCGGGCGCAGCAGGCACTGCGTTCAGTTCAGGAACGCGCCGACTTTATCGAGGGCGCATTTTCTTCCATGAGCGCTGGGATTGCGGTCTGGGATCGGAATGATCGACTGGTGGCTTGTAATGAAGCCTTTCTCAGCGTGTATGAGCCAGTGCGCGAGCGCATCGCTGTGGGTGTGCGATATGAAGACTTGGTGCGGGCGTATTACCCACTTGCTCCAGCAGAGGTGATAGCTGGCCGCTCCATTGAACAGTTTGTGCGCGATTCATGTCGTCGGCACAGCGCATCCGAGGCGCCAGAGATTGTGCGCAACCACGGTAATCGCTGGATGAAACTCACAGACGCGCGCACCCCTCAGGGTGGCGTAGTCAGCTTGCGGGTCGATGTCACTGAGCAGCACCTGTTCGAAATTGAGACACGCAAGCGCCGCAAGGTCATGGACGATCTGGCTGAGCTCACCTATGACTGGTTCTGGCGCACCGATGTGACGGGCCGTTTTGTTGAATTCAACGGGTTGGTTGAGGTCAGCTTTCGCATGCCCGTGGGTAGTCTTCTGGGCAAACGACGGGAAGAACTGGTTGGCTTTGAGGCGGATTCCAAAGACCTGGCGCAATATCGCGCTTGCATAGAGTCGCGTCGGCCATTTTCTTGGTTTCGATTTCGAGCCCTGCGCGGAGACGGTACAGCGCTATGGGTCGCGGTGACAGGGCGGCCCCTAATTGATGAGAAGGGCATTTTTGTCGGCTACTACGGCGTGGGTCGAGATGTGACGGATCGTGAGTCCACCTTTGCTGCGTTACGCCAGAGTGAAGGGCGTTTCCGTGCGCTGACTGAGCTAGCCACAGATTGGTTTTGGGAAACCGATGCCGACTTGCGCATCACCTTAGTGAGAGCGCCCGAGCAGCAAACCCCTGAAATGGAAAACCGGTTCGTGGGCAAGACGCTGGCCATGCTCGGGGAGCATCCGCAGTTTGAGGTGGACTGGCTGCCATTGCAGGCTGTACTTCAGGCGCGACAGTCTTTCCGCCGTGTGCCCTACCGGGTCAAAGAAGACCAAAACGGCAAATCACGTTATTTCGAGGTGTCTGCCGAGCCCGTATTTGAGGGTGGAAAATTTCTGGGGTACCGCGGGTTGGCGTGGGACGTCACTGAACGCGAGGCGCTCATTGCGCGCCTAACGGAAAGCGAGAGTCGCTTCCGTGCGCTCACTGAACTGTCGTCCGACTGGTATTGGGAAATGGACGAAGCATTGCGCTTTGTCAGCGTGCACCGTGGTGCACGGGGCACCTTTGATTTCGAAGACAGTGAAATCATTGGCAAACAGTGGTGGGATTTGCCCGGCGAGCTAGTGCTGCCCAAGTCCTGGGATGAACACCGGGCTGCGCTGCATGCGCACAAACCATTTCGCGATCTGGTGCTACGGCGTATGAATGCCAAGGGCCAGCCGCTTTATTACGTCTCCTCAGCAGACCCTATTTTTGATTCGGAGGGGCGTTTTCAGGGCTATCGTGGAGTGGGTAAAGACATCACTGAGCAGGTGCGTTCGCGTGAAAGCATTGAACGCCTGGCCAACAACGATCCATTGACACAGCTGGCCAACCGTCAGCGCTTTGATGAACAAGCCTCACAAGTATTGGCTGGGGCCTACACCAGCAGCCGCAACTGTGCGCTGCTGTTTATTGATCTGGATAACTTCCGTTTGCTCAACAACGGCTATGGACATCGTGTGGGCGACCAGGTGCTCATTGAAGTGGCCCGTCGCATGCGCGCCATCATCACGGCTCCCGACTTACTTGGGCGGCGCGGCGGTGACGAGCTGGTGGTTTTACTCACTGACGTGCCGCGCTCCGAGTTGGCCGTGCAAAAAGCGCAAGCCCTGATCAAATCGATCATTGAACCCGTCAGTGTGCAGGGCATGGAGGTGAGCGTCACACCATCTATCGGTATTGCTTTTTTCCCGCAGGATGGCGCCGACCTCGATTCGCTGCTTAATGCTGCCGATGCAGCCATGTATCAGGCCAAAGAAAACGGTCGCCAGACCTATGCCTTCTACACCCCGTCGGTGGCGCGACGCGTTGATTTGCGCCTACGTCTGGAGCAGCGATTGCACAAAGCTGTTGAGACGCGAGATTTCAAATTGTTTTACCAACCGCTGGTCTCGCTCGTTGACGGCAAGATGATGGGCGCCGAGGCCCTCATTCGCTGGAAAGATGTAGAGCTGGGCGAAATTTCACCCGCTGAATTCATCCCCATTGCCGAGGAAAGTGGGCTGGTGGTGCAGCTCGGTGACTGGGTGTTGCGTGAGGCCTGTCGCGCTCGCAAAGTGTGGCGCCAGCTGGGTCTGGATGTGCCGCCGGTGGCCATTAATTTCTCGGGTGTGCAGCTGCGTCAGCTCGGTTGCGTAGAAAACCTTTTGGAAGTCTTGAACGAGTACGAAGTCAACCCCAATGAGGTTGAGGTGGAGGTCACTGAAACAGGGCTACTAGATACCTCGGCTGTGGCGCGCGAAAACCTGGTGCGGCTGCGCAACGCTGGCGTCAAACTGGCATTGGATGACTTTGGCGTGGGCTTCTCATCACTGTCGCATCTGCGTGACTTGCCCATCCACCGGCTCAAGATCGACCGCAGCTTTACCGTCGAATGCATGCGCGACGCGCGTACCCTGACCATCGTCAAGGCAGTGATTGAAATGGCCCGTTCGTTGGGAATTGCTGTCACCGCAGAAGGCATAGAAACCCAGGCTCAACAGACCTGGATGCAACACCTGGGCTGCGACTCTGCTCAAGGCTTCTTGTTTGCCCGTCCCATGCCTACTGACGAATTCTTGAAAATTTTCCTTGATCGGCAGGGCGTGGGTCGCGAGCGTTCCTTGATGCACTAACACCGTTGCGGTGTTACAGCATCAAGGATGCGATGGACGGCTCAGCAATAGGGATGAGTTTGTTTTGTTGCAGCGCAGTCTTTGGGAACAGCAGTCTGGGCTTGAATCTGATGAAGCGTTGTGGATAAAGCAGCGTGGCTGTTGCATACAGCGAAAGTGCACACTGTCTTGTCATTGAATTGGCCTAGAGTGCATCGCAAACTAACTTATGATTGCCCCGCTTTTCTCACACAAAAAAAGCGCTTCCTTTTTCCTAAAATGGCCTCATTATTGAGCGACATGAATGAGTGAGCGGCAAGAATCCGGAACCGTCGTTGAAAAGCAGGCCACGCGCACCACGCCACCTCGGATGTATCAGGTGGTCTTGCTCAACGATGACTTTACCCCCATGGAATTTGTAGTGGGGGTGTTGCAGAAGTTTTTCGGCAAAGGACGCGAGCAAGCGACCCAGATTATGTTGAGAGTGCATCACGATGGTCGTGGTATTTGTGGCGTGTATCCGCGTGACATCGCTGCAAGCAAGGTCGAGCAAGTCGGGAACTATGCCCAGCAGCATCAACACCCACTGCAGTGTGTGATGGAGGAAGCATGATTGCGCAAGAACTGGAAGTCAGTCTGCACATGGCCTTTGTGGAAGCGCGTCAGGCGCGTCACGAGTTCATCACCGTAGAGCACCTACTCCTGGCGCTTTTGGATAACCCCTCGGCCACTGAAGTGCTGCGGGCCTGCGCCTGCAACATTGAGGATTTACGCAAGAGCCTGCAAAACTTCATTTCCGATAACACACCGGTGTTGCCTGCCAGCTCCGAAGCAGACACTCAACCCACGCTGGGGTTTCAGCGCGTCATCCAACGCGCCATCATGCATGTGCAGTCCACCAGCAATGGCAAAAAAGAAGTGACCGGTGCCAACGTACTGGTGGCCATTTTTGGAGAAAAAGATTCTCACGCCGTGTACTATCTGCACCAACAGGGTGTGACGCGGCTCGATGTCGTCAACTACATCTCGCACGGAATTTCCAAGGCCGCCTCGGGCGGTGAGGACAAGTCCAAGCAAGGCGCTGAAGAGCCTGCCGCCGAGCAGGGTGAGGGCAAAGAGCAACAGGCCTCGCCGCTAGAGCAGTACACCGTTAACCTGAACGTGCAGGCCAAAGAAGGCAAGATTGATCCGCTCATTGGCCGTGAGCATGAGGTCGAACGCGTGATTCAGGTGCTGTGCCGTCGCCGCAAGAACAACCCCCTGTTAGTCGGCGAGGCCGGTGTCGGCAAAACTGCCATCGCCGAAGGGCTGGCCTGGCGCATTGAACAAAAGGATGTGCCCGAGATTCTTTCGGCCTCGGTGGTGTATTCGCTCGACATGGGCGCGCTGCTTGCAGGTACCAAGTACCGAGGCGACTTTGAGCAGCGCCTCAAGGCTGTGCTCAAGCAGCTCAAGAACAACAAAAACGCCGTGCTGTTCATCGATGAGATTCACACCTTGATTGGTGCAGGCTCGGCCTCAGGCGGCACACTCGATGCTTCCAATCTCCTTAAGCCCGCTTTGGCCACTGGGCAGCTCAAGTGCATCGGCGCCACCACATACAGCGAGTACCGTGGCATCTTTGAAAAAGACCACGCCCTGTCACGTCGTTTCCAGAAAGTAGAAGTCAACGAACCAACTGTGGCGCAGACCATCGAGATTCTCAAAGGGCTGAAATCGCGCTTCGAAGAGCACCACGGCGTCAAATATTCCTCGGGTGCCATTTCTGCGGCGGCTGAACTCTCGGCC
>WBZQ01003124.1_pt1 | contig 10373 bp, 8 predicted proteins | sample 5204251 | NCBI WGS metagenome assembly WBZQ01 (sample SAMN12412402, study PRJNA552823) | activated sludge metagenome | isolation source: activated sludge from nitrification reactor of wastewater treatment plant... | place: USA: Virginia | collected 2017-09 | reverse complement strand
CGGATCATCTCGAGCCAGATCGTGCGCGCCTCGCGGATCTCGGGATTGCCGAGCGCGGACTCGACGGGGCGCGACTCGCCGAGTTCGACACGCGGGGCCGCCGCGGTCGCGGACGCGGTCGCCAGGCACAGGACGAGCGGCAGCGCCGCGCGCCGGAAAGCTCCGTTCATGGACACCTCGTGGGGATGCCGGTGAAGCCCTGCGTCCGCCCGGACGCGTACGGGCGGCATCCTACCGCGCGGGCGCACGCGCCGTGTATGTTCCGCGTCATGACGCCGACGCCCTGGGACTTCCTGCTCGCCGCGGTGATCGTGGTGGGGCTGCCGCTGCGGGCGCTGTTCGGCTACCGGCGCCTGCTCGCCGCGAGCGACGCCGATCTGCCCGCGTTGCGGCCGATGCTCTACCTCCGTGCGATCGTGAGCCAGTGGACGCTGAGCGCGGCCGTGCTCACGGTCTGGGTCGGGTTCCGGCGCCCGTGGTCGGACCTCGGCCTCGAGCTCGTCCGCAGCCTGACGCTCGCCGGCGTGCTGGTGGGGCTCGTGATCGTGGTGCCCGCGCTGCTCCGGCAGCGCTCGCAACTCGCGGCCGACTCCGAACTGCGTGCGCGCGTGCGCGAGCGGCTCGCGGGCGCGATCCGCCTCATGCCGACCGACGATCGCGAGCACCGGCTCTTCAACGTGCTCGCCGTGACGGCCGGCGTCTGCGAGGAACTGCTGTTCCGCGGGTTCCTCGTGTGGTTCGTGTCGCGCTACACGTCGCTGCTCGTCGCGCACGGCGTGGTGTCGGTGGTGTTCGGCATCGGCCACGCGTACCAGGGGCCGCGCGGCATGCTGCGCACCGGGCTCGCGGGCGCGTTCTTCTCGGGACTGGTGATCCTCACGGGCATGGTCTGGCCCGCGATGATCGTGCACGCGGGCATGGACCTGCTCGCCGGCGACCTCAGCCGTCGCGCCGCGGAGCCCGCCGCGGACGACGCCGCGTGAACCCGGGCCCGCCCGCGCTCGCCGTCGACGAGCCGGTGCCGCGCGCGCTCGCGCGCCTGGCGCTGCCGATCCTCGCGTCGCAGGCGCTGCGGCTCGCCTATCAGTGGGTGGACGCGCTGTGGGTGCGGGGCCTCGGCGTGGACGCGACCGCGGCGGTGACGACATCGGTGTTCGCGATGTGGTGCGTGTACGCGCTGAACGACGTCGTCGCGGTGGGCGTGACCGCGTACGTGAGCCAGCTGCTGGGCGCCGGCGACCGCGCGCGGGCGGGCGTCACCGCGCGCACGGGGCTGATCGCGTCGGCGGTGATGGGCGTCGGTGTGTCGCTGGTGGGGCTCGTGGCGGCCGGGCCGATCTTCCGGTCGATGGATCCGGGCGGAACCGTCGTCGGCCCGGGAACCGCCTACCTCCGCGTGCTGCTGCTCGGCGCGCCGCTGCCGATGGTCGCGCTCACGTGCGAGAACGTCATGCGCGCGGCGGGCAACACGCGCACGCCGCTGCTCATCGATCTCGCCGCGGTGGGCCTGAACGCCGTGCTCGCGCCGTTCCTCGTGTACGGCTGGGGCCCGTTCCCCCGGCTCGAGGTGGCGGGGGCCGCGCTGGCCACGGTGTGTTCGCACGTGGCGCTGTGCGCGGGCTACGCGCTCGTGGCCGCGAGCCGGCACGAGTCGTTCCCGCTCGCGCGCCGCGCGGCGGGCGAGCGCGTGCGCGTGTGGGCGCTGGCGCGCGTGGGCGCGCCGGCCGCGCTGATCGGCGCGCTGTTCTCGGTCGCGTACGGCGCGTTCGTGCGCGCGGCCTCGGCCCAGGGTGCGGCCGCGGTCGCGGTCGTCGGCATGGTCAACCGCATCGAGGCCATCGAGTTCGTGATCGCGGTCGCCTGCGGCTGGGCCGGCGCCGCACTGGTGGGGCAGAGCCTCGGCGCGGGGCGACCCGACCGCGCCGAGGAGGTGCTGCGCACCGGTCAGCGCTGGATCGCCATCGTCGCGGGCGTGATCGCCGTGTTCTACCTGGCGGTGCCGGAGGCGTTCCTGCGGATGTTCACGCAGGACCCCGAGGCGATCCGCCTCGGCGTGCCGTACATGCGGATCCTCGCGCTCGGCGCGTTCGCGTCGGGGCCCGAGATCGTCACGGCCGAGACGCTGCTCGGCTCCGGGCACACGCGCGCGATCTCGACGATCTACAACGTGTTCTCCGTGGCACGCGTCCCGCTGGCGTTCCTGGTGCCGCTGTGGACGCACGGCGGCGTGTCGAGCATCGCGTGGCTCATCACGATCACCTGCGTGGTGCGGATGCTGTTCATCCTCGGTTGGGCCGCGCGCGGCACCTGGAAGCGCGGGCTCGCCCGGGAACTCGGCACGGCCGCGCCGAGCGCGATCGCCGAGAGCTGAACGCGGCGCCGGTCAGCGCGCGAGCGGCGTGCGCGGTGCGAACATCAGCGGGTGCCGCGCCACGTACAGGCCCGCCTGCAGGCGATCCTGCAGGCCGAGCTTCGCGAGTACCTGTCCCACGTGCTTCTTCACCGTGGGCTCGCTGATGTCGAGCGCGGTGGCGATCTCCTTGTTGGAGAGGCCCTCCGCGAGCAGCAGCGCCACCTGCGACTCGCGCGCGGTGAGCGACGGGCCGCCCGATCCCGGACGCTGGCCCGCGATCGCGGGCACGGTGCCCGGCTCGAACGACGTGCGGCCGTCGGCGACCGTGCGGATGGCGGCGAAGAGCGTCGAGATGTCCGCGCTGCGTCGCACGGTCGCCATCGCGCCCTGCGCCGCGGCCACCTGCAGACAGTCGGTGCCGTCGCTGCACGCCGCGTCGGGCGGTCGCACGATCGGCAGTTCGCTGCGCGTGGGCGGATTCAGCACGAGGCAGTTCTCCCAGCCGCGTTCCGACAATGCCACGACCTTCGACTCGGGCACGGCCGCGAGCAGATCGCCGAGCGCGGTCGGGCCCACGCTGCCGGTGAGGCTCACCGTGAGCACGATCACGTCGGGGTTCAGGCCACGCGTGCGTTCGATCGCGTCGGGCACCGTCGCCGCCTCACCGACCACCCGGAAATCGGGCTGCGTGCGCAGCATGGCCACGAGGCCGGAGCGATCGATCGCCTGGCTGTCGGCGACGAGCAGCCGAATTCCCCCGGCGGAGTCGACGGAAGGGCTTTCGGGGCTGCTGGGCACCGGAGCGGCTTTCCGGGCATCCGTGCGGGTGCGCGTCTCGGTCTTCAGAGGAATGGCTCTCCGGCACGAGGGTGAGGAACGGCCCGAGTGGTCGCAAAGGCGTCCGTGAGGATCGCAGCCCCGGGGTCGGGATGTAAAGTCCCCGTTGAGCCCCGTGGGCGCGCGGGGTTGAGAACGACCTGCCGTCTGCCGATCCCGCACCCGGCGGAGGGCCGCGCCCGCGGGCGATTCGCACGGGCCGATGGGCCGGCGGTCGCCATTGGCGGTGGCCGAACCGTCCGGGCTACAGTCCCCGCGAGACCCCCGACTGGCCGACATCCGAGAGCATCGACTCCATGCACTACAAGTACGTGCTCGTGGGCGGAGGATTCGCTTCCGCGGCCGCGATCGAAGGCATCCGCAGCCGCGACCGCGAGGGCTCGATCCTGCTCGTCTCGCGCGAGAACCACCTGCCCTACCAGCGCCCGTCGCTGAGCAAGGACCTGTGGACGGGCGAGGTGACGCTCGATCGCCTGCCCCTGCACCCCGACACCTGGTACGCCGAGCAGGGCGTGGACCTCGCGCTGCGCCGCGAGATCGTCGAACTCGACGCGGACGCGCGCGTGCTATGGGACGACCGCGGCCAGACGATCGGCTATGACGAACTGCTCATCGCCACCGGCACGCGCCCGCGCCGGCTGCAGGCGCAGGGCTCCGAGTCGCGTGCGGTGCGCTACTTCCGCGACCTCGAGGACTACCTCGATCTGGAGGCACGCTTCGATCGCTTCCAGCACGTCACGTGCGTGGGCGGCGGATTCCTCGCCGTGGAGCTCGCCGCCGCGCTGCGCACGCGGGGCAAGGACGTCACGCTGATCTTCCCCGACGAGTATCCCCTGCGACGGTTCCTCCCGCGCGAGCTGGGGCTCGGCGTGGTGGACCTGCTGCGCACGAACGGGATCGAGACCGTCTCGAACGAGACGCTCGTGGCGATCGAAGAGGACCAGGGCTGGATCCGCGGCCGGACGTTCCGGGGCGACGAGCTGACCACGCAGATCGTGCTCGTGGACTCGGGCTCGGAGCCCGCGTCCGATCTCGCGGAGGCCGCCGGGCTCGACACGGACGACGGCATCGTGGTGGACGAGCACGGCCGGTCGTCGAAGCCCCACGTGTGGGCGGCCGGCGACGTGGCCGAGTTCCCGTACCTCGCGCTCGGGCAGCTCATGCGCGTGGAGGGCGTGGACCACGCGCAGCAGCACGGCCGCGTGGTGGGCACGAACATGGCCGGCGCCCACCTTGCGTACGCGCACCTGCCGCTCAAGTGGTTCCGCCTGTTCGACGTGCGGTTCGAAGGCGTGGGCGAGATCAACACCCGGCTGGAGACCGAGGTCGTCTGGATCGAGCCGAACGTCGAGGGCGTGGTGTACTACTTGCGCGACGACGTCGTGCGCGGGGTGCTGCTCGTGAACGTGCCGAGCCGCATCGAGTGGGCGCGAGGCGTCATCCGCGACGGCAAGGCGATGACCGCCGCCGAGCGCGCCGCGCTCCTGATGGCGGGGACGTAGCGGCGAGAAAGGGCGGCGCCGGGGCGCGCGCCGCGCAGGAGCCGCGAACTTCCCGCTTGATCCCGTACCGCGGTCCGGACCGATCCTCCGTTCGTCCGGGGCGATGGCCGCCGCCGGGCAATCTGAGGAGGAACGCATGAGCGCGACGGGTTCGCTTCGCCACGACCGCCCCATCGGGTGGATCGCACGACCTGGCCGCACGGGGCGGTCCGTCGCCACGCTCGTGGCGTGCACGCTCGCATTCGTCCGTGTCGGGTGCGCCGTGCCAGTTGCGCACGCCGCCGAACCCGAAGCACGCGTCGACACGCTGATCGCGTGGTCCGGCGACACGCCGGCCCGCCCGGTGGGCGCCACGCCGGACTCGGCCGGGCGCGCCCGACTCGCCGCCGAGCTGTCGCGCGCCGTGCGCGTGCGCGTCGTGCTCGCCGACACCATGTGGACCGCGACCGACGCGCACGTGCGCGACGACGGCCTGCACTGGCGGAACGACGCCGCGCGCCCGGCGGTCAGCACACGCGAGGGCGTCGTGCCGTGGAGCGACCTCGTCGCGGTGGACGTGCGCGGCGGCAACTACTTCGCGTCTGCACTGGGCGACGGCGTGATCGGCGCGTTCGGCGGGGGAGCGGCGGGCGCACTGGTCGGCTTCGCGCTCGTGGGCCCGCATCCGCAGGATCTGGAGGGGCTCGCGCCGTTCCTGGGCGGCGCGGCGGGCGCGGTCGGCGGCTTCGTCATCGGGACGTTGTGGGGGCTCGGCAATCCGTCGCCGGTCGGCGAGTGGAAGTGCGTGCACGGGGTGGACACCGAGCAGCCCCGCTCGCCCGGCCCCGGCGAGCGTCTCCGCATCGACCGCTGACGAAGCCGCGCGCGTCCGTCTCCGCGGCGCGCCCCGGAACGACGACGCGCCGCCGGAGCGTTCCGGCGGCGCGTCTCGTCCTTCGCGACGCCCCGAAGGGGCGCCGCACGCGTCGAGCTAGAAGTGCTTCGACGCCAGCAGGGCCACGCGGTGAGCCTTGTAGTCCTGCGTTCCATCGCCGAGATAGACCGCGGTCGCGGCGCCGGCGGTGAGGCCCAGCAGCGGCACGTTCTCGTTGGCGAAGTCCACCACGTCGAGTTCCTCGAACCCGTAGCGCAGCGCCAGCTCGAGCTTCGGCAGGCGATAGCGCGTTTCGAGCTGCAGGTCGTGCATGCGGTAGAGCGTCGGCGGCAGCGACTGCGCGGAGTTGTTGATGCCGCTCAGCAGGTACTCGCCGTACGCCCGCGTGAACACGTAGTCGAGGCTGACGGTGACCTTCTTCGGCACCGCCCACCACTCGCAGCCCGCGAACCCGTACGCGTTCTTGTCCTTCAGGTTCGCGTTCCACTCGTTCACCGTCGTGGTGTCGAGCGTGCCCGCGCTGGACTGGCGCGACCGCTGGTCGGTCTTCGTGGTGCCGTAGCCGAAGCCACCGGACACGTCGAAGCCCTTCGCCGGGTGCAGCGTCGCCTCGGCGATGACCAGGTTCTGCTCGTCCTTGCCGAGTCCGAAGTACGAGTCGGGATAGTCGTTCTTGAGGTAGCTCCAGTCCACGCTCACGTCCACCATCTCGTTGAGCGCCCACATCGCACCCACCGCGGCGGCGTCCTGCTTGCGGTTCGCGACGTCGTAGCGCCGCAGCAGCGGCTGCTCGATGAACGTGCCGACGGCGTTCTCGTAGTCCTCGGACAGGAACTCGTCCAGCTCGCGGTTGCCGTGACGCCAGCTGGCGGACAGCATCACGTCCTCCATCGGCATCGCACGGCCGCGCAGGGCGAACACGTTCTCGAGGTCCTTCTCGACCTCGCGGTGCGTGCGCTCCCGCTCGCGCCACTCGTACGTGGCGCCCACCGACGCCTGCGGCACCACCTGGTAGTCCGCGTCCACGCCGATCGTGCGGTTCTCGTGCCCGAACGCCTTGTTCGTGTAGGGCCCCGCCTCGGCCGTCTGGTCCATGCGGACCAGCGACGCGAACGTGTGCTCCGGCGTCTTGTTGTCGTCGTTCACGTCGTTGTAGCGCAGTGTGCCCGACAGCTTCGGCATCGGGTGCGACGACAGGCGGACGTCCATCGTCGTTCGCGTGAGCTTCGCGTCCGTGCCCTTGCCCGGGAGCGAATCGGTGCGCCACGTGGGGATCGCGGTGTTCACCGTGATCGGCAGCCAGTCGTCGTTCTGCGTGCCCTGGCTCAGGCCGAACGTGGCCGTGAAGAACGTGGCCTTCGGCAGGCGCGCCGAGAACGCGACGTTGCCCCGCACCACCTGGTTGTCGGGGTAGAGGTCCATCTGGCCGAGCGCCGAACCGTCACCGCCCGTGTACGAACTCGCCGACGTGCGGTCGGTGAGGCGCTTCGGGTTGTCCCAGCGCAGCGTGCTGACGTTGTTCGTGAAGTCGCTCATGCCGAAGCCGGCCTGCACGCTGTAGTCCGCGTGCACGTACCGGAGCGACGCGTCGCCTTCCCGCACGCGCTGGTCGATGGGCTCCGCCAGCTCGATGGCGCTGTTGAATCCGAACGGCACGCCGTACGGCTTGTAGCCGGAGCGGTGCCGTTCGAGGCCGCTGGCCTGGAACTGCCAACCGGCCGCCGGCCTCAGCTTCACGTTCGCCCGCGTCTCGTCCGTGCGGATGGACATGGGGAACTCGCTCGCACCGTTCAGCAGGTCGTTCATGATGCTGTTGTAGTTCGCCGGCACGCGCTGGTTGAGACTCTGCAGGCTGTCCGGCAGCACGAAGACGCCGGGCGACACCTGCGCGTACGGCGTGCGCGTGACGTTGCTGATGCGATGCGGCACCTGCGTGAAGCTCGCGTCCGCCTGCCACGCGATGCCACGCGCCCACGTCAGGTGATTCTGCTGGTCGTCCTGCAGCGCGTTCGCGCCCCAGAACGTCCACGCGTCCTTGCCGATCGTCTCGCGCACGAGGAACGACTCGAGGAACCCGCCGCGCGCGACGTCACGGTATTCCTGGTACTTCGCTTCGTTCGCGTTCTGCGTCCACCACTGTCCCCCGAACGTCACCTGGTTCTGGGCGAACGCGCTCGCACAACAGAGGGCGGTCAGGACCGCCACGCATCCGAACACTCGTCTGGCGTTCATGGCGGTCTCCTACCTCAGGAAGAACTTGCCGGAGGGATGGTTGGACCCGTGCACCTGGCTGTGGCAGTTCGTGCACGAGCGGTTGAAGAGTCGGTTGCTCGCGAGATCCGGCGTGTCGTACAGCGTGCTCGGATGCCGCGTGGCGATGTGGCAGCGCTGGCAGAGGAACGGCTCCTTCGCCTGCAGCACCTTCTGGTTGTTCGCGCCGTGGGCGTCGTGGCACGTGACGCAGTTCTCGCGGACCGGAGCGTGCTCCCACAGCACCGGGCCGCGCTTGTCGGCGTGGCAGTTCTCGCACAGCTCGTTGTTCGAGGTCGCCCGGATCATGCTCGGCGACGCGGTGCCGTGCGGGTTGTGGCAGCTCGAGCACTCCATGCCGCCCTCGCGGACCGGCATGTGCGCCGACTTGCTGGTCTGGAACTTCTTGCTCTTGTGGCAGCCGAAGCAGGTCTTGCTCTCGGCGTCGGCCTTGAGCATCGCCTTCGGGCTCTTCGAGCCGTGCACCTGGTGGCACTGGATGCACGTCACGTTCTTGCGCGCGTGTGCGCTGTGGTCCCAGTAGAACTGCTCGCCCGTCCGGTGGCACGAGGTGCACACCGCGTTCGCGTCGAGCGCGGGCATCGCGTCGAGCTTCCGGAGCGTGCCGAAGCCCGGGTTGCTCTTCTCGCCGTCCGCGGCGACGTGTTCGGAGCCGGGGCCGTGGCAGGACTCGCAGCCCGCCTGGCCGCCGACCAGCGCGGCCTCCTTGTCGGCGCGCCCGTGGCTCGTGGCGAGCCATTCCTTGTACTGCCCTTCGTGACAATCCGCGCACTTGTCCGACCCGACGTACTTCGCCTCGGGCGATGCCGTGGTGGCGGGTACGCGGGCCAACGCGAGCACGAGAACCGAGCTGGCGAGCAGCCCGACCGTGATCCATCTGGCTCGATGCATCCGTGATCTCCGCTGCCGATCGGCGTGGCGGCGCGCCGATTTCGGCGGGGAGGCCGGGGCCTCCCGCTGTGTCCCGGTGTCATCGGAGAGGGGTGACGATGCGCTGGGACCGATCCGTGGTCATGAGTCCGGAAGACTCAGGGATGATGCTTCCGTGGATTCCGAACTGGAATGGCCGCTGCCGGGCCCTTCCGCCGGACAAGATCGGCGGTAGAACTACGGAGAAGGAATGGTCCGTTGGTAGCAGCGAGATTCGAGACGTACTTCCCGCCATTTGCGTCGCGACACGCAGTGGCATCGGACGCCTCCGCGACCGGGGTCGCAATCGCGCTCCAATGGCCGCGAGCGCGAGGTGCGCCCGCGCCGTCACGCGTCACGGCCCGCGCGGCCGCAACGTGCGGTCGTCGCGTCGCTTGGCTTCGGCCCGCGCTCGCCGGGCGTCGCGACGCCGCGCCGGCGTCGCGCGCGCGCGCAACTCGCTCTCGAATCGTCGCTTCGCGCGCGTTCAGACCGGTTCGCGCCGATGCCGCGGGTCGAGCGCGTCGCGCAGGCCGTCGCCGAGGAAGTTGAACGCGAGCAGCGTGAGCGACATCGCGAGTCCCGGGAAGATCACCAGCCAGGGAAAGAGCGCGAGTACGCGCGCGCCGTCGGAGACGAGCGTGCCCCACGACGCGTCGGGCGGCTGCACGCCGAGTCCGAGGAAGCTGAGGAACGCCTCCTGCAGGATCACCGCCGGCACCGTGAGCGTCGTGTACACGATCACCGGGCCGAGCGTGTTCGGCACGATGTGCCGGAACAGGATCGCCGCGTCGCTCGCGCCGAGCGCGCGCGCGGCCTCCACGAACGTCGTCGTCTTCAGGGACAGCACCTGCCCGCGTACGATGCGCGCCATGGTGAGCCACTGCACGAGCCCGAGCGCCACGAACAGCATCAGCAGGCTCTTCGAGAAGAAGACGAGCAGCAGGATCACGAGGAACAGGTAGGGCAGCGAGTACAGCACGTCCACCACCCGCATCATCGCGTCGTCCACGCGGCCGCCGCGGTAGCCGGCGACCGCCCCCCACGTCACGCCGATCGTGATGCTGACGAACGTGGCCACCACGCCCACGAGCATGCTGATGCGGCCGCCGTACATGACGCGGGCGAACGCGTCGCGCCCGAGCTCGTCGGTGCCGAACCAGTGCGCCCACGAGGGCGGCGTGGCGCCGAGCGCGAGATCCTGTGCGGCCGGGTCCTGCACGAGCGGCAGCCACGGGGCCAGCGCCGCGATCGCGCACATGACCGCGAGGAACGCGCCCGCGCCCACGGCCACGCGGTTGCGCGCGAGTCGCCGCCACGCCTCGGCCCATTGCGAACGCGACACGCGCGCGGCGCGGGGCCCGGCCACCGTGGCCGGAGGCGAGAGGCCGATGCTCACGACAGCTCCACGCGCGGATCGAGCCACGCGGTGACGAGGTCCACGACCAGGTTCAGCACGAGCAGGAAGCCGGCGTAGAACAGCACGACGCCCATGACGAGCGTGTAGTCGCGATTGACCGCGCCGGTCACGAGGTAGCGGCCGAGGCCCGGCACCGCGAAGATCTGCTCGATCACGATCGAGCCCATCAGGATGCGCGCCGCCGCCGGCCCGAGATAGGTCACCACC
>WBZQ01003123.1_pt1 | contig 10374 bp, 10 predicted proteins | sample 5204251 | NCBI WGS metagenome assembly WBZQ01 (sample SAMN12412402, study PRJNA552823) | activated sludge metagenome | isolation source: activated sludge from nitrification reactor of wastewater treatment plant... | place: USA: Virginia | collected 2017-09 | reverse complement strand
GATCTTGGATCGAGCTTGTATAGGTGTGAAGAGGTATGTTGTATATAACTACAAGGCAAAGAAAATGAGAATCAGCCGGTTATGGGGCCGGTAACAAAAAATGTTAAGTCTGGTAGTATTATCACTGGGGGTGGGAATGATTGCTCACTCATAGAAAAGTTTGATCTGTGCGTTGTTTTAGGGCTTAAGTTATAGGCCTATGAATCCGTCGTGGGTCCGGGGGGTAGATCAGAGCGCTTTGTGCTGTAAAAGGTTGATAGGCCGATAGTATTTCGCAATACAGGGATTTGGGATTCAGAGAGCCAGATTCGATTGTGGCCTCCATTAGATTAGGAAGCCACTATCGCTTTAGACCGTGGCATCCTCCCAAGCTCGTTGATCCTGTTATTTAGAGGCGCCACCTTTTTAATAGGGTGTCTTGGATCTGGTGGCTACAGGGAGGGTGGTAGCTTATATTTCGAATCCGATTATACTTATGAAGCTAGACATGAGGGGTGAGGGGATAACGGGAACGGAATCACTCGGGGTGCATTGGTATGCACTGAACACAAAAGCCAAGTATGAGGGACTGGTAGCTCAACAATTTGAGCGTATCGTAATAGAGTGTTTGTTTTCGTTGTTGGCTGAACAACGGGTCATTCATTATCAATCAAAGCTCGTCATTGCTCCTCTCTTCTTCAGGGTATTTGTTCGCTCGAGCGAACCTCATGGAACACTACCGAGTGCTGGCTTATACGAGAGGAGTTTGGGAGCTAGTCACATTCGAATCCAGCCATGCAGTAGTTGCCTCCATGATAATTGATGGGATCAAGAATGGAATGTCAAAGGCCAAGGACTAATTCTACCGAACAATCAAAGAAAGCGGAATCTGGTCAGCTAGTTCGAGTCACATGATGGTCCCTTGGCTGGATTAGACGCGGAGTTTATGTGGAGAATGTCAGGGGGGGGCAGCGAGCGATATTGCTCTTCCGCTACGTTGGCTGGTCAATCTCGTGCTGTAATCGAAATTGATCGGATTACCCTCTATGTTGCAGCGTAGGCCCGGATACCTTTTGTTTTTTTGCAGGATGAATAGAAGAAATGAGCTCGAGGGCTCACTATATATCTCGTTCATGAATAGGAGGGAATAAGCGTGAAAGCCGTCATTCTTGCTGGGGGGATGGGGACTCGACTTTCGGAGGAAACCATTTTGCGACCGAAGCCAATGGTTGAAATTGGTGGGAAGCCTATCCTGTGGCATATCATGAAGATTTACGCTGCTCACGGTATAAAGGAGTTCATCATAGCGCTTGGGTACAAAGGGGAAATGATCAAGGAATACTTTCTGAACTTTTATGCCTTCAATAAAGATATTTCCGTCGACCTTGGAAGTGGGAAAACGACGATTCATGACGGTAAACAGCATGAGGATTGGAAGGTTCATCTTGTTGATACTGGTCTGCACACTCAGACGGGTGGTCGGCTCAAGCAATTGAAAAAGTTGATCGGGGACGACGAAACATTTCTATTCACGTACGGAGATGGGGTTTCAGACGTCGATATTCAGGCTACAATACGGTTTCACAAGTCACATGGGAAACTAGCTACCGTAACGTCGGTCTTACCCCCAGCCAGATTCGGGCGACTGGTGTTTGAACGGGACCATATCGTTGATTTCAAAGAGAAGCCGCGCGCTGAGGAAGGTTGGATCAACGGGGGGTTCTATGTTTTGGAGCGTAAGGCCATTGATTACATTACAGGGGATGAAATTGCGTGGGAGCGGGAACCGATCGAACAACTCACGAAAGATGGTCAATTGATGGGGTACCGACATGATCGCTTCTGGTCCTGTATGGATACCCTGCGTGAAAAAACTTATTTAGAGGATCTTTGGCAATCATCACGGGCCCCTTGGAAGATATGGTAGGGTGAGCCTTTAGGCAGATGAGAGTTGTGATCTCTAAATCTTGTGCTTCCGCTTGCGTTGGCCTAAGTAACGGCAGGGAGTTACCAAATTCGGTTAATATTTAGACCAAGGAAATGAATATGCGAATTTTGATCACAGGAAATATGGGCTATGTTGGGCCCTTGGTTCTACGTCGACTGCGAGAGTCGCATCCCGACTCAACCTTAATAGGATACGATATTGGGTACTTTGCTCATTGCTTAACTGGTCCAGCGCGGTTCCCTGAAACCCGAGCTGATATCCAGTATTTCGGGGACATCAGGCAGGTGCCTGAAAAGATTCTCCAGGGAGCTGATGCGATTGTGCATCTCTGTGCGATATCAAATGATCCGATGGGAGCCATTTTTGAGGACATTACCCTTGATATCAACTATCGAGCAAGTATTGATCTTGCAGCCAAGGCAAAGCGAGCTGGTGTCAAGGCGTTTGTGTTCGCATCGAGCTGCAGCGTCTATGGCTTTGCAGAAGGAGGGCCTCGTCGAGAAGAAGATGAGCTTAATCCCCTCACAGCTTATGCAAAGTCGAAAGTCGGTACTGAACGAGATTTGGCGTCGCTCGCATCCGAATCGTTTGCGGTAACCTGTCTCCGGTTTGCAACAGCGTGCGGGATGAGTGATCGGTTACGGTTGGATCTTGTGTTGAATGATTTTGTGGCTGGCGCACTTGTGTCGAAGCAAATCAATATTCTCAGTGATGGAACGCCATGGCGGCCATTAATTCACGTGAGGGATATGGCGAGAGCCATTGATTGGGCGGTGCAGAGAGACCGTCGAGATGGCGGCGCATTTTTGACGGTCAATGTGGGAAGCGATACGTGGAATTATCAGGTGAAGGATTTAGCCATGGCGGTCACTCAACTTGTCCCAGGTGTCGAAGTTTTAATTAATAGAGACGCGCAGCCTGATAAGCGTTCTTACCGGGTTAATTTCGATAAGTTCTCCAAGCTTGCACAGGGATTTCTTCCGGTTGTCGATCTTCAGAGTGCTGTGAAGGATCTTCGTGACGGGCTCATGTCCATGAGCTTTCACGATCCTGAGTTTCGGAAGGGCGAGTTGATACGCCTGGTCACTTTAAAGCGACTGAGAGAGGGAGGGCATTTGACGGATCAGCTCGCATGGAAAGAACTGGTAGGTCGCTGAGACCTCAGTGTTGCGCTATAGTTTGAGTTAAGGAAGGAGATCTCGGCATGAAGCCATCGGCGTGTCGCTCATGTGGCGCAGGTCTAGAACGCACATTCGTTGATTTGGGTATGTCTCCATTGGCTAATTCTTACATTAAGCCAGAGCAAACCAATCGGATGGAGCCTTTCTACCCTTTACATGTGTATGTGTGTGAAAAGTGCTTGCTGGTTCAGTTGGAACAGTTTTCAACTCCGCAGGACATTTTCTCAGACTATGCATACTTTTCCTCATTTTCTGATTCATGGCTCGCTCATGCGCGGACTTATGTTGATATGATTGTCGATCGATTCAGATTTAATCAAAACTCCAGAGTGGTAGAGATCGCCAGTAATGATGGATATCTTCTTAAGAATTTTGTCTCGCGTGGCATCCCTGTGCTCGGGGTAGAACCTGCGGCAAATGTGGCCGAGGTCGCGAGGGAGAAAGGGATCAATACGAAGGTGGCGTTCTTTGGTGAGAAGACGGCGAGTGGGCTGGTGGACGATGGATGGGCCGCAGATCTGATCATTGGAAACAATGTATTGGCGCATGTTCCAGATTTGAACGATTTCGTGAGGGGACTTAAAGTGCTCTTAAAGCCAACAGGTCTTATTACCATGGAGTTCCCTCACCTTCTTCAACTCGTGGAACAAAATCAGTTTGATACGATCTATCATGAGCATTTCTCTTACTTTTCCTTTATCGCGGTTGAACGGGTATTTTCTCGCCATGGAATGCAACTGTTTGATGTAGAAGAGCTGCCAACACACGGGGGATCGTTGAGAATCTATGCCTGCCATGAAAGTGATACATCGAAGCCGACCGAGACGCGGGCAAAGGAGCTGAAGTCACGAGAAGAAGCGATCGGATTTGGTAACCTTAGTCATTATCTTTCGTTTGGCCCACAAGTGGAGGCCACAAAGAGAAAGTTGCTATCTTTTCTTATTGCCGCTAAGCATGAGGGGAAACGTGTCGTGGGTTATGGAGCTCCGGCAAAGGGCAACACACTCCTGAACTATTGCGGTATTCGTACTGACTTCGTCGACTACACCGTAGATCGGAGTCCCCATAAGCAAGGCCATTTTCTTCCTGGTGTCCATATTCCGATTTATGATCCAGAACAAGTGCGTGCCACGAAGCCCGACTATCTCCTGATCTTGCCCTGGAATATTCGGGGGGAGGTGATGCACCAGATGAGCTACATTCGTGAGTGGGGAGGGAAATTCGTGGTCCCAATCCCCGAGGTGCAAGTGTATCCATGATTTTTGCCGAAACTGCCCTCAAGGGTGCCTTTGTTCTTGACCCTGAGCCTGTGTCTGATCAACGGGGAATGTTTGCGAGGGTCTGGTGCCAAAAAGAGTTCGAGATGCATGGACTTTCCTCCAAGTGGGTTCAATCGAGCGTTTCCGTAAACCGTCGCAAGGGGACCCTGCGTGGAATGCATTACCAAACTGCCCCGAGCGAGGAAGTGAAATTGGTCCGCTGTACTGCAGGTGCGATCTATGATGTCATTGTAGACTTGCGACCAGCATCACTAACCTATGGGCAGCATGTTGGCCTACTGTTGACCGCAGATAATTATCGATCTCTGTATATCCCAAGACAATTTGCCCACGGATTTCTCACGCTGCAAGACAACTCCGAAGTCTCCTATCACATGTCGGAGTTCCATGCGCCTTCTACTGCGCGTGGCATTCGATGGGATGACCCTCTGTTGCACATTGAGTGGCCCGAGCCGATTATGATTGTCTCAGAGAAGGATCAAATGTGGCCACAGTTTCAATTGAACGGGTGATGTGACGTGGAAGCCGATTGCTCTCTAGTTGCTTTGATAAAAGAGCTCTACCCAATTTGCCGGAGTATTACTGGTGACGGTGTTCGAGAAACTCTTCGGATAATTGGGCAACGTATTTCGCTGGAAATGCGGGAAGTTCCTAGCGGGACGAAGGTATTTGATTGGACGGTTCCTTTGGAGTGGAATGTATCTGATGCTTATGTGATGAACGGGGCAGGTCAACGAGTCATCGATTTTCAATCACACAATTTGCATCTCATGGGTTACAGCGTGCCGGTTCGAAAAAAGATGACCCTCGAGGAATTGCGTCCGCATCTGTTCAGCCTGCCGGCGTATCCTGAGTGGATTCCATATCGGACGTCCTATTACAAGGAGAATTGGGGGTTTTGTATTCGGCACGCTGATTTTGAACGGCTTTCTGATGGCGAGTACGATGTCGTCATTGATTCGACGCTTCATTCTGGTTCACTGACGTACGGCGAGTTCTACTTGCCGGGTGAAGTTTCTGATGAAATTCTCGTGTCATGCCATGTGTGCCATCCATCTTTGTGCAATGACAATTTGTCTGGCATTGCAGTCGCAGTGAAGCTCGCGGAAACCCTGGCTGCTCGCTCAAGGCGATATTCATACCGGTTTCTCTTTATCCCAGGAACTATTGGATCGATTACATGGCTGGCTCAGAATGAGCAGGCGGTGTCTCGCATTCGGCATGGGCTCGTGTTGACGGGGGTGGGTGATGCGGGAAATGTCACCTATAAAAAAAGTCGTCAGGGCAATACGGAGATCGATCGGGCGATGATGCATGTCTTGAAACATTCTGGGGAGACGCATGCCATCATTGACTTTTCCCCGTACGGCTATGATGAGCGGCAGTATTGCTCTCCGGGTTTTAACTTGCCTGTTGGATGTTTTATGCGGACACCACATAGCCAATACCCGGAGTATCACTCGTCTGCGGACAATCTGAGTCTCATACGGCCGGAGTCCCTTGCTCAGTCTTATACGCATTGCCTGACGGTCTTCGAGTTACTGGAAGGGAATCGAGTGTATGTGAATCAGAACCCAAGATGTGAACCGCAATTGGGACGGAGGGGTCTGTATCGTACCATTGCGGGGCAGCAAGAATACCAGTTCAGAGAGCTCGCGCTTCTTTGGGTATTGAATATGTCCGATGGACGGCATGCGCTGCTTGACATTGCAGGCCGCGCAGATCTTCCATTCGGCCAGATCCAATCTGCGGCCGAAGCGTTGGTAGAAGTTGGACTCTTGAAAGAGTGTCGAAGGTCGGGCAACGCCTAAGGGGGAAGTGACCATGAATACAGTGTACTATGACCCTTCATTTTCAGATGAACGACGCCGAGACGAACTCTATCATGGGCAACTGTTGGTATATTCACCGCGCAAGAGCAGTCTCGCGTTTATTGAATTTGCTCGGAAAATGATTGGGGAGGCGTTTGCCCCGTATGACCCGGAGACGGCTCAATTCCATTTATCCGTCGAGCAGTATGCCGACATTCTCGGAAAGCTCAAACCAAACTTTATCCATCACTCTGAATCCAAGGTGCTCATGCGGAACATTTTTGAGGAGATGGGTTGTAATCTCGAAAAGACATACTTTGATGTCCCAAAGATGCGAAGCTCCACCAGCGATAACTATTTGACGACCGGAATTGCCTATGCGTGGCATCCCCATCGGGACACGTGGTATTCGGCACCCCCATGTCAGATCAATTGGTGGATTCCAATCTATGATATTCAGTCGACCAACGCCATGGCGTTTCACCCCCAGTATTGGAATACTCCTGTAAAAAACAGTTCCAAAGGGTATAACTACTACTTATGGAATCAGCAAAATCGAGGGGCTCATGTCGCAAAGTTCTTGAAAGAGGATCCGCGGCCTTTGCCAAAGCCGACAGAACCCCTTTCGATGGAGCCGCAGGTCCGTTTGATCGTGCCAGCGGGAGGTATTGTGCTGTTTTCTGCAGCACAGATGCACTCGAGCGTTCCCAATACATCAGGGAAAACGAGGTTTAGCATCGACTTTCGTGTAGTCAGCCTTGATGATGTGGCACAACGGAAAGGCGCTCCTCGGGTAGATGAAGAGTGCTCTGGGACCACAATGAGGGACTATTTGCGGGCGACTGATTTGGCTCACATTTCTGATGAACTCGTTGCGCTCTACGATGATGAAACGGTTGGTGAAGGAAAGCTTGTCTACGCAGTCGAGGAGAAGCAGGATCGCTGAGGTTGTATCGCGCCAACTGTACGTGACGGAGTGGATTGAGTCTACTTGTTCGTGCTGGAGAAGCTCGCTGTTGGTCGCCTTCAGAACATTTTGTTTGGGCTCATCGAATGGTTTGATACACTGATAATGTTATTGAAGAGCTAGATGACGGACGTTGAGCTAGTGTCCCCCCCCCCTCTACAGGTGGTGCTAAGACGATGAGTATGGTTGATGTTGTCGCGATGTCGACTGCTAGCCCAAAACTCAAGGAGTATTTATTGAGATATGCCTGACAATGTGCCACGTAGACTCTGTTGTTTTCTGAGTTTGGAATGAGTAGTTGGTGTTGGGCGATAACTGGGGGAACGGAGAGCGCGCGGAAATTAGTGTATTGCTCTGTGCGGGGGCCGACCTGTTGGGCCATATTCGGTGTGATGGTGGTATTGTTAACGGTGTAGGCGATTGTAGGGTAGAAGTCAGACTATGAGATTTGATAAGTCGAAGGTATTGCAAGGTCGGGCGCATGCTCTCATTCCAGGAGGGTGTCACACCTATGCCAGAGGTGATGATCAGTACCCCGAGCAAGCCCCAGGGTTTCTCATCAAAGGGCGTGGATGTCATGTCTGGGACGTCGACGGCAATGAGTTTATCGAATACAACATGGGGCTTCGGTCCGTGACCTTGGGGTATGCAGATGAGCGTATCCTCGGTGCTGCCCGCAAATACATGCTGGAGGGCAGTAGCTTTACAAGACCTTCGCCGATAGAGGTTGAATGTGCGGAGGAAATGCTCAGCCTCATCGAAGGGGCTGAAATGGTGAAGTTCGGGAAAAACGGCTCGGATGTCACAAGCGCTGCCATACGACTGGCTCGCGCGTATACGGGACGAGATTTAGTGGCTGTTTGTGCCGACCATCCATTTTTTTCTGGGGATGATTGGTTTATCGGATCCACTCCGATTTCTGCTGGTATTCCGAAGGTGACTCAAGAACTCACGGTCAAGTTTTCTTATAACTCTATAGAAAGTGTTCAAGCGCTGTTTCAACAGTATTCTGGACGAATCGCGTGTCTCATTTTGGAGCCGGAAAAAGAGACGGCGCCAGTCGATGGCTTTCTTCGGAAGGTACAGGAGCTTTGTAGAAAGAATGGGTCGGTCTTTATCCTCGATGAAATGATTTGTGGTTTTCGATGGCACCGTGGCGGTGGTCAACGATATCACCAGATTATCCCTGACTTGTCGACATTTGGTAAAGCATTAGCCAATGGTTTCTCGGTTTCCGCGCTTGTCGGAAAGAGAGAAATCATGAGACTTGGAGGATTGGAGCATGGGCATGAGCGGGTGTTTTTGTTGTCGCTGACACATGGTGCCGAAACACATAGTCTAGCGGCTGCTATGGAGGTCATTCGGATATATAAACGGGAACCTGTCATTGAAATGATGTGGCGGGCGGGTGAGAGATTGGAAAGAGGGGTGCGGAAGTCAATCGATGAGCATTCCTTGCAGGAACACTTCAAGGTATTGGGAAAACCGTGTTGTCAAATCTATGCCACTCTAGACGGCGAGAAGACGCCATCTCAGGCGTTCAGAACTCTTTTTCTTCAGGAGACAATCAAGGGAGGGGTTCTCGCTCCTTCGTTTGTTGTGAGTAGTAGTCACACGGATACCGATATCGATAGGACGATTGAGGTGATTGACAAAGCGTTGCAGGTTTACAGAAGAGCACTGGATGAGGGGCTTGATAAGTATCTTGTTGGTCGTCCAGTAAAGCCCGTGTTTCGTCGCTATGTCTAGCAATCCGGATTCTGGGAGGACCAAGGTTATGAGACATGCCTTGTGGTATGCGATTCTATTGGGAGCGGTGACATTCACCTCTAGCACCGCATTCAGTGAATCAGGTTCGGTCAAGCCCGATGGTGGGAAAATGCCGACAGATGTTCCGCTATTGCCATCGACCACAGGGCAGGCAGAGAAAACAGCTAGTCAGGTGACTGTGGATAAGCTGTCGAATGCGGTCGGTACAGAATATGTCATCGGCGCTGAAGATGTGTTGGATATTACCGTATGGCGGAATGTTGATTTATCGAGACAGGTGCAAGTGCGCCCGGATGGACGAATTTCAATGCCGATCATTCGTGATGTTGTGGCTGTAGGTAAAACTCCTACGAAGCTGGCTGAAGAAATGACGAACAAACTGAAGGAGTACGTTCAGAACCCGGTCGTTGCAGTGACCTTGAAGGAGGTCAATAGCTCCAATATTTTTCTCCTGGGTGAAGTCGCCCATCCTGGTAAGTACCCACTCAAGAGCAGGACGACACTCTTGCAGGGAATTACGATGGCCGGGGGGTTTAAGGAAACTGCGGCGAGAAATCAGATCGTCATTTTTCGGTTTACTGAAACGGCTCCAGGTATGAAGCGATTTACTGCAAGTTATGATGACATCGTGCTCCGTAGTGGGATCAGTGACAACTTTGAGCTCAAGCCCGGCGATACCCTTGTCGTTCCCAGCGAGTCGATGGTGGTGTTCCCTGGTCGATAGAGACTACCAGAAAGGATGGCGACAGTGGACTATTACGCGCGAGCAGGAGGGGCAGCAAGATCGCTTTTTCTTGTGCCACGAGCTTTGTCAATCGGCCTTGTGTTGTGTTCAATGGTCGCTCAAGTTGGTTGTCTAGGGCCAGTCGCATCAAGGGAATACAAGGCATCCGACGTACCAACAGAGTTCCTCCTGGGTTCTGAAGACCAAATTGAGATCAATGTGTGGAAGAATCCAGATTTGTCACGTGTCACGTTGATACGGCCGGATGGTTATGTATCAATGCCTATTATTGGAGATATCCAGGCTGCAGGACTTACGGCTGATGCGCTTGCAGCCCAGATCACGGAACGATTGAAAGGCTACATCCAGAACCCCTCGGTCTCGGTCAACGTGAAGGAACTTAATAGTTATTCAGTGTTTGTGTTGGGTGAAGTCACAAAGCCAGGGAAGTATCAACTGAAGTCGTATGTAACGGTGCTCCAGGCCATTTCTATGGCTGGAGGGTTTACAAATTATGCCAGCAAGAATAGGCTGCAGGTTGTGCGAGTGATTGAAAGCCCAGGCCATAAACGGCAAGAAATCCACATCCCACTTCGTTACGACGATCTCGTGAGTGGTCGTGGCGAGCCGGGGAACATCGTGTTGGCGTCAGGTGATACTCTGGTTGTGCCATGATCATTGCTGGGTGATGTTTGGAGTGTGAGCCACTCCCAT
>WBZQ01003122.1_pt1 | contig 10376 bp, 7 predicted proteins | sample 5204251 | NCBI WGS metagenome assembly WBZQ01 (sample SAMN12412402, study PRJNA552823) | activated sludge metagenome | isolation source: activated sludge from nitrification reactor of wastewater treatment plant... | place: USA: Virginia | collected 2017-09 | reverse complement strand
ATGTGCGGCGTCGCCGGATATGTGGCCCCGTGCTGGTGTTCACCGGCACGATGGACTACCCGCCGAACGTGGACGCGGTGCGCTGGTTTGCCAGCGACATCCTGCCCCTGGTGCGGGCCACGGTGCCCGATGCGCGCTTCTGCATCGTCGGCAACCACCCGACGCCCGCGGTGCGGGCGCTGGCCGAACTCCCGAGCGTGACCGTGACCGGCTGGGTCCCCGACACCCGCCCCTATCTGGCGCATGCCGCCGTCGCGGTGGCGCCGATGCGCATCGCCCGCGGCATCCAGAACAAGGTGCTGGAAGCGATGGCCATGGGGCGCCCCGTGGTCGTCACCCATGGCGCACTGGAAGGGGTGGAGGCAGCGCCAGATCGACACTTGCTCCTCGCCGATGACCCCGCGGGCTTCGCGCTTGCCTGTCTGCGCCTGTTGGGTCCGGACGGCGCCGGAATGGGGTCGGCCGCGCGTGATCTTGTGGTTCGCCAGTACGACTGGACCGTTCGGCTGCGGGCCTTGGACCGGTTGCTGGGTCTTCCGCCAGCCGAGGCATCTTCGCCTCCGGTTGGGTTGCCGCTATGACCGCTCCTGGCTTTCCTGCCAATCGGATGGGATCATGAACGCACCTGCGGTTGCCGCCAATGACGCGATCGAGACCGACGGTTGGCGCAACATCGGCGTCACCGCCCTGTTGTTGTCGCTGGGTCTGGCCAGCCTGGGGCTGCTGTTCCGCCCCGAGGCGGAGACGGCGGTCAGCACGTGGGAAGCGTCGACCGCCTATAATCATTGCTTCCTGATCATCCCGATCGTCCTCTACATCCTGTGGGATCGGCGGGACGAACTGCGCGGCATGCGCGCCGAACCCATGCCGATGGCGGCCCTGCTGGGCATTCCCCCGGCCGGTGCCTGGCTGCTCGCCGAACGCCTGGGCATCATGGAAGGGCGGCAGCTCATGGTGGTCGCCTTTGTCGAGGTGCTCTTCCTCTCGGTCCTCGGCTGGCGCCTGTTCAAGGCCATGCTCGGCCCGATGCTGTACCTGTTCTTCCTGGTGCCGTTCGGCGAATTCCTCGTGCCCAAGCTGCAGGACTTCACCGCGGAGTTCATCCGGTTCGGCATGAGCCTGACCAGCATTCCCGCCTATATCGATGGCTATACGATCGAAATCCCGGAAGGCCGCTTCTACGTGGCCGAGGCCTGCGCGGGCCTGCGCTTCCTGATCGCCTCGATCGCTTTCGGCGTGCTGTATGCCTTGATGATGTATCGCAGCCCGATGCGGCGCACGATCTTCATCGTCATCTCGATCATCGTGCCGATCATCGCCAACGGGTTTCGCGCCCTGGGCATTGTGCTGGCCGGTCATTACCTGGGCAGCGCGGAAGCCGCCGCCGCGGACCACGTGCTGTATGGCTGGATCTTCTTTTCCATCGTCATCCTGCTGCTGACCGCGATGGGCCTGCCGTTCCGGGAGGATCTGGGCCCGCGCAAGCCACGACCGACCGAGATCGAGGCCGGCATGCTGCCCATGATCCCAGGTTTCGCCGCGGTTGCCGCCGCTGTCGCGGTTGCCGCCGCCAGTCCCGCCGCCGCGCTGGGGCTTGAACGGTTGGGCGCGTCGCGGCCGCTCACGCCGGTCGCGCTCGATCCGCCGTCGATGTGCCTGATGATGCGGGCACCCGACATCATCGAGCGGCCGGCCGGCGGGCGCCTTCTGGTCATGCGCATGGTCTGCGGTGGCGCCGAATACGACCTGGCGCTCGAAACCTTCTCCTCCCGCGGGACGTCGGGGCCAGTGCTGGCCGAACGCCGGCGCGTCACCCGGCCCAAGCCATCCGAGAACATCTCGGAACTGCCGATCAACGACGCGGCGGATCGGGATTCACTGTGGCGTCTGGTGCGCTCGACCGAGCCGCACCATCTGGCCGCGGCTCGGGTCTGGATCGAGGGGGAGCCGATGAACGCCGGGATGCGCATGCGCATCATCCAGGCCAAGGCCAGCCTGTTCGGCTCCAACCAGGTGCCCGCGCTGCTGATCGTGCAGCCGCGCATGGATTTCGAGGCCGCCTCCTACGAGCAGCGGGTGGAGGCTGAACAGAGGCTGAAGGCCTTCGTGCTTGCGCTTCCCGATCTCGATGCCAGGATGCGCGCGATGACCCGATTGCCTGACTGATCCCGATCGCTCGGGGGGAGAGAGGACATGGCCGAGGCACAGATGGCCGAGACACGGGTGGAAACGGCGCTCTGGACCGGTGACCTGACCCGTGTCCCGTATCGCGCCTATCGCGATCCCGCGATCCTGAAGGCCGAACAGCAGCGCGTGTTCGAAGGCCCGGTCTGGAACTTCCTGTGCCTGGAATCGGAGATCGCGGCCCCGGGCGACTGGAAGGCCAGCTTCGTTGGCCAGATGCCGGTCGTCGTCGCGCGCACCGAAACCGGCGCCATCGCGGCATTCGAAAACCGCTGCACCCATCGCGGCGCGCTGATCTGCCTGGACAACGAGGGCAAGGGCGCCAAGGACTTCCAATGCGTCTATCACGCTTGGCGCTATGACCTGTGCGGCAACCTGACCTCGGTCGCGTTCCGCCGCGGCGTCAACGGCCAGGGCGGCATGCCGGAATATTTCCGGCCGGAGGATCACGGCCCGCGCAAGCTGCGGATCACCACCTTCCACGGCCTGGTCTTCGGCACGTTCCACGCCGACACGCCCAAGCTGACCGACTTCATCGGTCCCGACGTCCAGCGCATGGTCGAACGCGTCATCGCCGGCCGCACGATCGAGATCATCGGCCGCTTCACCGAGGTGCTGCCCAACAACTGGAAGATGTACGCGGAAAATGTCCGCGATTCCTACCACGCCAGCCTGCTGCACCTGTTCTTCGCGACGTTCAAGATCAACCGACTCAGCCAGGGCGGCGGGCTGATCGTCAGTCCGAATGGCGGCTGCGCCGTCTCCTCCACCATCGCGCCGGAACAGACGACCGACACCACCTATGCCGGCCTGCGCTCGGTTGATGACGATTATCGCCTGGAAGACCCTGGCCTGACCGACGTGGTCGACGAGCATCCCGACCGCATCCGCCAGCAGATCGTCACGATCTATCCGAACTTCGTCCTCCAGAAGACGCAGAACGCGATGGCCTTTCGCTTCTTCACGCCGAACGGCATCGACAAGACCAACCTGGAATGGATCTTCTTCGGCTATGCCGATGACACGCCGGAGATGCGCAAGCGGCGCCTGCGGCATATCAACCTCGGTGGTCCGGCCGGGTTCGTTTCGATGGAGGATGGCTGCGTCGGCGGCTTCGTCGAACGCGGCATCGCGACGGCCGAGGATCAGACCGCCTTCGTCGCCATGGGCGGCGACGGCTATGAAACCCAGACAACGCGGGCCACGGAATCCGCCGTGCGCGGCTTCTGGGCGCTGTGGCGCCGGCAGATGGGGGTCTAGCCGATGCTCCTGGGGCTGCTGGGGCTGAACGCCGCCTATGCAAGCGCGATCGACACCGACCGGCTGGAGGCCTGGCCAGACTTCTTCATCGACGATTGTCTCTACAAGATCACCACGGCGGACAATCGCAGGAAGGGCTACGCGGCGGGCATCATCTATGCCGACAGCAAGGCCATGCTGCGCGATCGCGTCACCGCGCTGCGCAAGGCGAATATCTACGAACGGCAGGCCTATCGCCACATCATCGGCATTCCGGTGATCGACGGCGACGCGGCGGAAACGCCCTTCATCGTGGTGCGCATCATGCGCGACGGCCGCAGCGACCTGTTCGCGACCGGCGTCTATCAGGACCGGCTCCACCATCGCGGATCGAGCCTGCTGTTCGCCGAACGCATCGTCGTTTGCGACAGCGGATCCTTCGACACGCTGCTGGCCATACCCCTGTAATCCGACACCACCGGCATGTGGTCGTCTGGCTGGCCCGTGTGGCTGGCATTGCCACAAGGCCACAGTGGCGTAATGTGTGGGGTGCTCGGACCATTGGGGTCGTCCTGGATCCCAACCACCCGGCGACAGGAGGAAACATGGCAGAGATCAAAGGCGCTGACCTGCTGGCGAGAAGCCTCAAGGAACAAGGCGTGCAATTCATGTTCGGTGTGGTCGGGTTCCCGGTCGGACCGATCGCCGCGGCCGCACAGAAGGTTGGCCTTCCCTATATCGGCATGCGCAACGAGCAGACGGCATCCTATGCCGCCGGCGCGATCGGCTACATGACCGGCCGTCCGGGGTCCTGCATCACGGTGACGGGTCCTGGCGTGATCCACGGCCTCGCGGGCCTGGCCAACGCGCAGTCCAATTGCTGGCCGATGGTGCTGATCGGTGGCGCGTCTGAAACGTACCGCAACGGCATGGGCGCCTTCCAGGAAGAACGCCAGGTCCTGATCGCGACCCCGGTCAGCAAATGGGCGCATGCGATCGAGCATGTGAACCGCATTCCGTTCTATGTCGAAATGGCCGTGCGCCAGTCGATCTATGGCCGCCCAGGTCCGACCTATCTCGACATCGCCGACGACCTGATCACCGGCGGCTGCGACGAAGCCGAGGCGCATGTCGCCGCGCGCTGCCCCGATCCGCCGCGCATCCAGACCATGCCGGAATACATCGATCAGGCGATCAACGTGCTGCAATCGGCACAGCGCCCGCTGGTCATCATCGGCAAGGGCATGGCCTATTCGGGCGCCGAGGACGAGGTCCGTGCCTTCATCGAACGCACCCAGCTGCCGTTCCTCGCCTCGCCGATGGGCAAGGGCGTGATGCCCGACGACCATCCGCTGTCGGTCGGCGCGGCGCGCAGCCTGGCGCTGCAGCAGGCGGACGTCGTCTTCCTGATGGGCGCGCGGTTCAACTGGATCATGCATTTCGGCCTGCCGCCGCGCTACAACAAGGACGTGCGGGTCATCCAGCTGGATATCTCGCCGGAAGCCATGCACCAGAACAAGCCGGCCGAGGTCGCGCTGGTCGGTGACGGCAAGGCGATCGTGGGCCAGCTCAACAAGGCGCTGGAAGGCAATCAGTGGTTCTACCCGAAGGAGACCCCCTGGCGCGCCGCCATCGCCAAGAAGTCCGCGGAAAACGCCGCCGTCATCGCGCCGCAGAAGGCCGACGAATCCTCGCCGGGCAACTATTACCGGCTGCTGCGTGACGTCTCCGAGTGGATTCCGAAGAACGCCATCATCTGCTCGGAAGGCGCGAGCACGATGGATATCGGCCGCACCCAGCTCAACAACTACGCGCCGCGCCAGCGTCTTGACGCCGGCACCTACGGCACGATGGGCGTGGGCCTGGGCTTCGTGATCGCCGCCTGCGTCGCGCATCCCGACCGTCCGATCGTGCATGTCTCGGGTGACTCGGCGATCGGGTTCTCGGGCATGGAGATGGAGACGCTGTGCCGCTATGGCCTGCCGGCCAAGATCGTCGTGTTCAACAATGGCGGCATCGGGCCAGGGGGTGGCGACATCCCGGACGATCCGATGCTCAAGATGAAGCCGAACTCGCTGATCTACGGCGCGCGCTACGACCTGATGATGAAGGCCTTCGGTGGCCACGGCGCCTATGTCGAGGACGTGAAGGACCTGCGCGCGGCGCTGGACGAAGCCATGCGCTATGACGGACCGGCGCTGGTCAACGTCAAGCTCAGCCTGGGTTCCGAGCGCAAGCCGCAGGAATTCAAGTGGCATAGCTGATCGCCCGCTCCGGCCTGGCCGGATCGGTATGGATCGGGGCCGTCCCTTCGGGGGCGGCCCTTTTTCATGATCGGCCACCCCGCCGCGCCGTGACGTGCGGGCCGGATCCGCATTGGCGTGTTCCCGACAGTCGGAAACTGTGGCATAAGAATTTCACCGCCTGATCGAGTGCCGAACCCGATCCGCGGCCCACGCCAGGTGACTGATGACGCGAATCGCCGCCGACCAGGTCCTCGAATCCGTGCGGGCGCAGCGCGCCATGGCGTCCACCCTGTTTGACCAGTTGCGACGCGACGGCCTTGATGAACCCGGCGTGTCCCGTGACCCGTATGGCGCGGGGGAGCAGCGGGGCCACGCGACAGTCACCCAGGTCGCGAAGACGCTGGGCCTGGAAATCGAAAACGACGTCGCCGCGAACCTGTACATGACCCAGCCCGGCCGGGATCGGTCGGCGCCACGCGTGATCGTCGGCTCGCACCTGGATTCCGTGCCACATGGCGGCAATTTCGACGGCGCCGCGGGCGTGGTGGCCGGTCTGGTCGCGATCGCGGCATTGCGGCGGATGAACATCCAGCCCGCATGCGACCTGACCGTGATGGGTATCCGGGCCGAGGAAAGCATCTGGTTCCAGGTGTCGTATATCGGCAGCCGTGGCGCGTTGGCCACGCTTCCCGACGGGGCTTTGGACGTGCGGCGGGTCGACACCGGCCGGACCTTGCGGGAGCATATGACCGAATGCGGCGGCGATCCCGCCGCGGTCGCGCGCCGCCATCGCCACCTCGATCCCACCCGTCTGCGGGCCTATCTGGAATTGCATATCGAACAGGCGCCCAGCCTGGTGGAGGCCAACCGCTCGGTTGCCATCTGCACCGGCATTCCCGGCAATTTCCGCTATCCCGATGCGCGGATCGAAGGCAGCCACGACCATGTGGGGCTGCCGCGCCGGTTCCGCCGCGACGCCGCGATGGCCGGCGCCGATTTCGCGATGGCGATGGACGCGCTGTGGGCCGAATACGACCAGCGCGGCATTCCCATGGCCTGCACCATCGGCCGGTTCCACACCGATACCAGCGCGCACGGGATGACCATCGTGCCGGGCGCATTCCATTTCAGCCTGGATGTCCGCGCCTATGACGAGGCCGTGCTGGCCGAACTGGATGCCAGGGTCGACGCGATCATCGGCGCGGTCGAACAGCGCCGCGGCGTCCGGTTCCATCGCGGCCCCAAGGCGCGCGCGGCGGTCGGGCCGGTCGACCCCACGATCGAGTCCGCGCTGCTGGCCGGCGCCGGCGAACTCGGCCTGGCCCCCTTGCGGATCGGCAGCCCGGCGTCACATGACGCCGCGGCCTTCGCGGAATGCGGTGTTCCCATGGGCATGATCTTCGTGCGCAACGAGAACGGCAGCCATAACCCGCATGAGGCGATGGATATCGACGATTTCCTGGACGGCTCGGCGGTGCTGACCCATTGGATCGCGCGGGAGATCGGCGCCTGATGGCCGCGAGTTGCGACCTCAACAGACAAAGCCTGGCGCCCGAGGCGCTGGCCGAACAGCGCGCGCGCTGGTCCCGCTGGCTGGTCATTCCGATCTATGTCGGGTGTCTGCTGGCGTTCCTGACCGACATATTCGTCGAAGTCTTCATGCTGTTCGGGCTGTTCTACCTGCCCCTGATCGTCACGGCCATGTTCCATCGCGACCCGCGCTGGGCCTTGCGGCTGGCCTGGATCGCATCAGCCGGCAGCGCGATCGGGTTCTTCTTCCCGATCATCAACCCCGACACCACGATTGCCATCATCAACCGCACCTTGTCCATCGTCGCCCTGTTCACCACGGCCGCTTTGGTCCGCCACGCCCGCATGATCCAGGATCGGCTGGCGGAACAGACGGTCCGGGCCGAGGCGGCCGAACGTCTGAAAACCGAGATCTTCACGACCCTGAGCACCGAGTTGCGTCAGCCACTGCATGGCCTCGCGGCCTTGTCCAGCGTCATGATGGCGGACTGCCGCCCCGACCAGCGCGCCCCGCTCGGCCAGGTCCAGCACAACAGCCAGCGCCTGTCGGCAACGATCGACAATCTGATCGACCTGATACAGCTTGATGAACAGCAGATGCGGCGCGAAACGGTCGATGTCGACGCTGTGCTGACCCAGGCCGTCGCGGCCGCTCGTCCATTGGCGGAGTCCCGGCAGGTGACCGTGGTGATCGACCACGAAACGGCCGAACAGCATCTGGCGCATGGCGATCCCTGGGCGATCCGCCGCATCGTGGACAACATCCTGACCAACGCGGTGAAGTTTTCCCCGCCGAGCAGCGTCGTCGAAATCGGGGCGGAGACGTCGCGCAAGGGCACGACGATTGTCATTCGCGACACCGGCAATGGGATTCCGCCGACCGTGCTCGACCGCCTGGTGGAGCCGCAGCAGCGGGCGGAGCCGACGCTGTTGCGCTATGCGGCCGGGCTGGGGGCGGGTCTCACGCTCTGCCGCGGCCTGGCCGCGGCGATGGGCGCCGAACTGAGTTTCGACAGCGAGATCGGCAGCGGAACCACCGTTACGCTTCTGTTGCCCGCGTAGCGGCCTGGGGTCATTGGGTCGATTCTCGTATCGATCTCAACAATGCGTTTTCTGATCCATCATCCCATTGCATGGGATTGTCCCGCCATGCACGAGGGTCGCGGGGCTGTGCGGTCGCGTGGCGTATGTGATGGCGCCAGGCACGGGCTGGGTGTGCGCGGCCAGCGAAAAGCCGAGAGAGGATGTGACGGCTGGTGCCCGCCGCATGCCACACCTGGAACCGCCGGCGTGGGACGGGCGTTGCCGCATGTGCGGATGGGTTGTGTCATCGGTCGTCGCTGTCATGGCCGCGATCAGGCCGCTGAGTGCCAGGCCGGCGTATCGGCGCGCGTGGCGATGGCCGCAAGGCAAGGCGGGGCATCACTAACGTTGTATTCGGAAACGTTAGTATCGGTCGTCCCGGGGTGTCGGGTGATCTGGCCGTATTCCGCCACCGCGACCGCGCGTCTGCGCGCATAGGCCTCGGGCGATGCCCGGGCGACCGGCGGGGCGGGCGGCGTGGCTTCGGCGGCTTCGGATGCCATCGCGGTCACGTCCGGCGCGACGTCGTCCTCCACCGGATCGACCGGGTGCGCGGCCTGCAACTTCTCCAGCCGTTCGGCCGCCTTGGCGCGGGTGCGCAGCATCATCATCGCCTGTGACCGGCATTGTCGCACTACGTTGAGATCGCGGGCATTCTCACAGGCCGAGCGGAGCGCGTCATGGGCGTGGCAGTCGGCTGCCACGAGGGTGATGGCCAATGAGGCTTCTTCCGTCGAACGGATGGGACCGAGGGCCAGGATCGCCGCGATGGCCGTGGCGTCGCGACTGACAAGGGTTTCGAGCGAATCATCCTTCGGCGGGGGCAGCATGCCGACAAGCCGGCTGAACATTTCGCGTCCAACGACGCGGGTGAGCAAGGGAAAGGCAGACATCGAATTCCACTCAGACAATGACGGCGCGCTTATATAATAACCTCTACCGTTAAGTCAAGGGCAATTTTCGCAGAGGCCGTGGCCATGGACTGGTCATACAAGATGACGGAAAGGTCGACGCTCCGTTCGGCGTCTTCCCGTCATGCCGACGCAGGTTGGCATCCACGGCGTTCATGGTTCAGTACCGTGAACGACGTGGGTGGCCGGGAAAGACGTGGATGGCCGGCCTGCGCCGACCATGACGGGGTTGTGCCGCCGCCGGTCCCCATCAACCGCGTTCGGCGCCATGTTCCACGACTGCGAATCGCACCCGTCAAGCCCGAGCACAAAGAACGTGGGACCGTGCCGATCACCCGATCTGGCTGGTGCACTGGCGGTTTCCCGGCGTCGTTTGGCGGCGCCGGTCAACGCCGGGTGCCGCCGTCGTCAGTAGATTTCAGCGTAGGTCGCGCACAGCTCCGCCTCGGACAGGCCGGCGACGTGGCCAAGTTCGGATCGCTTGTGGCGGAGATACACGTCCAGGAACAGCGGCCCGAACCAGTCCTGGACCGCCGGACTGGCCGCCATCTGGTCCAGCGCCTGGCCCAGGGACCGCGGCAGTTCGGCGGGTTCCGCGTCCGGCGGGGGCAGGTCGAGCTGGCGTGCGATGCCATCGGTGCCGGCGCGGATCATCGCGCCCAGCGCCAGGTAGGGGCAGGCGGTCGCGTCGGCGACGCGGAATTCGACGTTGAACTGGTGCGCGATATCCTCATCGTCACGCGTGGCGAAGACCGGACAGACCCGCAGCGCCGCGCCGCGATCCTGCGCGCGCAGGTCGATACGGGTCGGCGCCCAGCGATTGGGGGTCAGCCGCTGATACGACACGGGTGACGGCGCGGTGATGGCACAGATCGCCGGCAGGTGGTGCAGGATGCCGGCGCAGAACTGGCGCATGACGTCGGTCAGGCCGAGTGGATTGTCGGGATTCCAGGTGCGGGGTTGGCGGGTGTCGTCGACGAGGCTGAAATGGATATGCACGCCGTTGCCGACCCCGTCATGGACCGGCATGGGTGAGAAGATCACGCGGTGGCCCAGCCGATGCGCGAGGCTGCGCGCCATTTCCCTTGTCACGATCGCCTGGTCGGCGGCGGTCAGGGCAAGGCGCGGGCTGATGGTGATCTCGTATTGCCGGGGGCCGTATTCGGGCAGGAAGGAATCCGGC
>WBZQ01003121.1_pt1 | contig 10376 bp, 8 predicted proteins | sample 5204251 | NCBI WGS metagenome assembly WBZQ01 (sample SAMN12412402, study PRJNA552823) | activated sludge metagenome | isolation source: activated sludge from nitrification reactor of wastewater treatment plant... | place: USA: Virginia | collected 2017-09 | reverse complement strand
GAGGATGCTGCGAGCCGTCAGACCCTGTCGACACAGCCTGGAAATAACACAGCTGGTGCTCAGCCTGCGCGAAGACCATCTGGAGCGAACCAGGCAGCACAACCGCCTCAGCCGCTTAGCGCCATGGCCATTGCGCTAGCCAAGGCGAGACAGAAGTCGTAACAATCTCATCGTTGACGGTCACAATTCCTTACGCTATAGCAAGGTGGGACGGTTGAAGAAAGGAGTTGTAATGATCGGCACATTGACCAGTCAAGGGCAAACGACCATACCTAAACCAATCCGGGACCATCTTGGCCTTCATGTCGGAGACCAACTCGATTTTGTGATTGAGTCCGATGGGCGTGTCACTTTGCGCCTTGCCACTACCAATGTGATGGGTCTTGCCGGCCTTCTGCACCGAAAGGGTAAGAAAGCAATCTCGTTTGAAGAGATGCAGAGAGGGATCCTAAAAGGCGCGACCAGACATACCTGATGATCGCGACTGATCTGAGTTTTGTCGTATGCTGTCTCACGCTACCAGAGGCAGCAGTCGAAGTATTTCTGCTTACACCACTTCAGAGCCAGACCGCACCTACTGTATCTATTCAGATTCACTGAATCTAGAAAGATTCAGCTCAGGAGTGCTTTGTTGTGGAGATGCCGTGTATCCCCGCCAAAAGGAACACTACTTATGAGAAGCTTTTGTTGGCCTTCTTCTTGCGTATGAGTTCACTCGGTACCAATAGATGGTCAAGTAGTGTGGCTCTCCTTCTCCACCAGCTGTGAACTACGGATGTGCTTTCTGTGTTCTCTGAGCACATGCCATGAGCTGTGGCTTATCACGTTGGCCATTGAGACCTCGGCATGAAAAGTATCATGCCCAGTGTCTAAGCCATGGAGGGTTGGACAGGATGAAGAACCAGCCTCACGCTGTCATAGCGCGGCGATCGGTGAGGAAGGGGTTGATGTTGGCTAAACTCACGCCGCCGACATTGCCGAAGATTGTGCCACGACCACGGCTGTTTCGGGAGCTGGATCGAGCCCGCAAGCGATCGATTGTCTGGATCACGGCACCGCCTGGGGCTGGAAAGACCACACTGGTGGCCAGTTATCTGAAAGCCAAAAGACTTCCGTGTGTGTGGTATCAGGTCGATGAGGGCGATGCCGACCCCGCCACCTTGTTTTACTATTTGTGTCTTGCGGGGGAGAGTCGAAGCCGCCGACGCAAGCCCTCACTTCCACTGCTTACAGCGGAGTACCGTCCCGGATTATCGGTTTACGCGAGGCGGTTCTTTGAGTCGTTGTTTGCTAGACTCAGTACGCCAGCCGCCGTAATCTTTGACAATTTCCAATTGATTCCAGCTGCATCAGAGGTTCATGAGGCACTCGCATCCGCCTTCGAGACGATTCCACCGGGCATCACTGTGTTCGTGTTAAGCCGCCAACCGACACCACCCATAATGGCGTCACTCCATGCCAAACAACGCATCGCCTTATTCTCGGGGGAGCCGCTGCGTCTGAGGGAAGAAGAAGCACGGCAGGTCGTGCAGCTGCATCGTGGTCCACGGGTGACCAGCCAAGACGAACGAGCAATCGGTCACTGGTACCAACAAACCAATGGCTGGATGGCCGGATTGATTCTCCTTCTGAATACTGGCGGCAGGGGACCGCGCGATGAGGTGCTCTCCACAACTGAGACGCCACAGGTTGTGTTTGACTATCTCGCGCAGGAAGTCTTGGGGCAACTTGCCCCAGATATTCAGCGGGTCCTATGGACTACGGCATTTGCGCCCTCCGTCACGGAGGCAATGGCGGTGTCACTGTCCGGAATTGCTGAGGCGGGTGTGCACCTCCAACGGCTGGCTCGTGGAGGATACTTTACCGAACAACGGGCCGGTGACCAACCCACCTATCAGTATCACTCTCTCTGGCGGACTTTCTTACAACAGGAGGCGTGCCGTCTCGCAGATCCAGAGAGCATTCACACAGTCCAGCAACGCACAGCGGCCTTGTTTGAAGAAGCGGGTCAGATCGATGCCGCCATTGAGCTATGGCTGACGGCACAGGAGTGGGCACAGACTACCACGTTGCTCCTGACCCATGCGCCGACCTTCATGCAGGATGGTCGCATGGACACGTTGGCGCGGTGGATTCAGACGCTTCCTCCTGCGGTTCGAGAACAGACACCCTGGCTTCAGTTTTGGTTGGGAAATTGTCTCAGTGCCGTCAATCCGCAGGAGGCTCTTCGAGTCTTCGAACAGGCCGCTTTACAGTTCGAAGCGGCGGGAGATCTCGCCGGTCACCTTCTGACTCTCGCGGTGTTGATCGAAATGACCATCTATGCTGGTAGAGACTGGCGGCCATTACACATATGGGCTGAGACCATTCTGGATCTCACGAAGCAGGGCACCCAGTTTCCATCGGCCGAGATCGAGTGTCGCGTAACTCTTGCAGTCTCGAATGCCATGATAGTCATGGGGCGAGGAATGCAAGCAGAAATATGGAGCAAGCGGGCCATTCGCCTCCTTCAAACATCCCAAGGAACCGAGGCCATGTTGCACGTTGGTCCGACGCTGATGTTATGGCTGTTCTTCACCGGGCGACAGCAAGAAGCAAACACCTTGTTGGCCGCGTTGGACCATGAACGTCAGAAAAATCCTGGAAATCTGCTCAGCGAGATCCGCTATCTCTGCTGGTTCTGTATGTGGGGATGGCAGGTGTGCCGGTTCGCCGAAACTTGTGAGGCAGCAGAGCACGGCTTGGACTTAGGGGAAAATTCAGGTCTGTATCACTTTACCACACCGTTCCAGGTCTCCAGCTCCTATGCCGTCCTGTCCATGCGGGATAGGCATCGATGGAATAGCTTTGCGAAGCGACTGCCGGACCTTCTGGAGAAATGCCCATCGATGTTCATCCAGACCCATGCGATCCGCTTGCAAGCTGCTTTCGCCCTGCTGGAAGGGGATATGGGCCTGGCCAAGCTTCTTCTGACTCGTGAGCGGTCATCCTTTCAGGGGAAAGGGTACGACGACATCCTTCAGATGCTATGGATCCCCCCACTTCTTCATCTGTGCTACCGAACCGGGCAGTATGCGGAGATGGAAGCAGAGTGGATGACGAGTATCACTTGGCGTCATCATCCCCTCGCCCTGTTCGATGCCTGGCACTACTACTTAATACAATCCTGTATACGAGAAGCTCAAGGTCGCTGTGCCGAGGCACTGCAAATTCTTCGCGAGGGTCTGAAGATTGGCCGAGAATGCCAGTTCTTTGCGTTGGACTGGCCGATGCAGGACGAGGTGGCCACCTGTTGCGCCATAGCTTTGGAGAAAGGCATCGAGGTCGACTATGTGCGCGAGCTGATTCGCCGTCTGAATCTCGTTCCACCGGAACAGGCCCGAGCGAGCACTACCTGGCCATGGGCCATCCGGGTGCAGACCTTGGGGCGATTTGCGATCATCATAGATGACAAGCCAGTTCACTTTGGCCGCAAAGTTCCTCGTGTGCCTCTGATGTTGTTGCAGGCGATCATCGCCCATGGAGGACAAGCTGTGGCAACGGCTACGCTCTGCGATCTCCTCTGGCCGGAGGCCGACGGTGATGCCGCCTACCGATCAATGAAAATGGCACTCAGCCGCCTACGAAAGATCCTGAAGCATCCTGAGGCACTCGTTCTGAGGGACGGGCATGTCTCACTCAACCCATTGTATTGCTGGGTGGATGCCCTCGCGTTCGAGCGGGTGGCAAAAGACTCGTTCATACTCCTTGGCCAAGGGCAACAGGAGAAGGGGGGCAGGCAGGCGACGTACGCATCGATCCTGTATGGTGGTGAGTTTCTCCCCCACGCCAGCGAAATTCCCTGGACGCATCCCTGCCGTGCCAGACTCACCAGACTGGCGGCTCGATGTGGCCACTCGTCTCCCCACGACGCTCTCTAACCAGAATATCTTGACGTTTCTCCCGCTTCTCCACTTCGTTGTGAGACTACTCTGTCGCAGGCAGGACAGTTCAATCTGAATTGGTGACCAATCCGTTACTGCGGACGTGCTGTAATGCCTCTCAGGTTTTCAGGATCAATGAAGAGATGCTATTGAAAGTCCTGAGCAAATCATTAACTCAGCCAGATGAATCGCCCGTGTGAAATCAATAGATGAAAGCCGCTGTTGCACCCAAAACTATCTTCGTGAGGATTCAGAATAGGACTGTTCAAGATAATACCAAGTAGCGGGAGGAATGTGATCTGTAGCTAAAAACCAAAGCGTAGGAGATTCTATGAATAGGGCCCCCTTTCAATTGGTTGACCGTCGAGGCCCGATGGGCCAACTGTCCACGGTCAGCGATCACCGCCAACAAAAGGGGGCACTGTATGGTGTGCGTCGGATTGGATGTCAGTGGCATCACCCTGAAGGACAGGCACAGACAGTAAGCCCGCATACTCCTTGAGGTCCCCACCTCGTTTTGAAGATTGGGCGGCTGTCTTTGCACCGGAAGGTTGGGCAATCGAGCCCGCATGGGAGATTAACGGTCCATCTATTTCACACGGGCTTCGTGTCACCAGTTGACAAGAGCCCTATTCAGAGGAGGTAGAGCATGAATGCAACACAGCCCATAGACGAAGCTCAGGGTAGATGTAAGGGAGAAGTTAATAACATTGGTGATGTCTTTGCCGACCAAGACAATGTTTCTGGATTCACGGTTGCCGCTATCAGAGGCGCACGACTTTTTCTCGCTAAGGGGTGCGTAGTTATGGCGGTTCTGAGCATTGTCATGGCAGCTATGACCGTTCACGCTCAAGATTTCTACGATCCTGATTCCATCGCGTGGAAGTTTCGCTATGGCCTGTCGGATGCAGCGTATTCGGCAGCCTGGGAAGACTATAAAAAAGAAGGCTATCTCCCGATTGACATTGAAATGGATAATGGTGGGGCTGATTATTCCGGCGTCTGGCAAAAAAATACCGATGGTCGAGGTTGGGCCAGTTGGCGTCGACTGACCGATGAGCAATTCCATGCCAATTGGGACGAATATCGTAAGAAAGGCTATCTCCCAATTGATCAGGAAACAGAAGTGATCGGTGGGCAGGTCCTGTATTCCCTAATTATGGTGGACAACAAGGAAGGACTTGATTGGATATCGAATCGTAATCTCACGAGCGAGCAATTCTCAGCAAACTTCGCTGCCAACAAGGGCAAATATAAGCCGATCGATATTGATGCGATCGAAGTGGGCGGCAGGATGCTCTATTCGATCATTTGGATCGAGAATAAGTCGAACCAGGCTTGGGTCGAGTTGCGCGATATGACGCCGGACGGATATGGCGAGAAATTCAAGGAATATAGCGAGCAAGGGTATCGTGTGGCGGATTTGGATTGCTATAACCGCAACGGTAATCTGACCTATGCCGCCATCTGGGAGAAGAACTCACCAGGCCGGAGCTGGGCGGCGCTTCGCGAAATGTCCGCACAAGGGCTTGCTAACAATTGGAAGAAATACGCTGACCAGGGCATGCGTGTGGTCGACATCGAACTCTGTCCAGCCAAAAGTGGAAAAGGAACCGAATATGCCGCCCTCTGGCGAGAGAATGATGATCGATTCGATTGGGCCGGACGAGAACAAGCTGAACAAGCGCTTGCGACCTATGCAGCTGCAGCCGATATCCCTGGTGTTGGTGCTGCCATCATCCGCGATGGACGCGTGATCTTTCGTGGCGGGGCAGGTTTTGCCGATCGAGATAAGAACATCATGGCTCATTCCGGCACGATCTACCGTCTGGCTTCGGTGGCAAAGGCTGTTACAGGTACGCTGGCTTATGACATGGAACATGCAGGCCTGATCAATCTCGACACCCGAACTGATACGATCCTACCCGGTCTCGGATCCCAACACACCCACACCGTTCGCCAGTTGTTGCAGATGACTGGGTGCGTGAAGCATTACACAAGCGATCAGAATAACGACAATGGAACACAGGTGCAATATCCAATGTCGGTTAACGCGCTCAATAATCATATGGGGGGAGCAATAAAGACCAATTCCTGGATCATCTCTGGCTGCTCCATTGGGAACTCCAATTACTCGACTCATTCCTACACACTTGCGGCTGCGGCGCTGGAAACAAAGGGCAATTCCAGTTTCGGAAATTTGGTAAAGACGAGAATGGCTGACCCTCTAGGGCTAGATACCTTGCGTGCAGAGGTCCGCTCTTCCCCTGACTCCAACGGTGACCGGGCCACGATCAATTCAGGTACCAACAAGGTTTCTCAAGCAGGTTTTCAAAACGTGAGCTGGAAGGCTGGGGGCAGCGGGATAGAGTCTTCAGCGCTCGATTTGGCCATTTGGGGTGATGGTGTGTTGCGCAACCGCTATTTCCCTCAAGCCATGCGAGATCTCATGTGGAGTGGGGGGACGGGCAACGGTCGTGCCAATGGCTGGTCCTTGAATGCTGCCGGAACAAGCGTAACGAAGGGGGGAGACAACCAGGGTTCCGATTCGTTCATCCGCATCGACATTCCCAACGGTATTACGGTCGTTGCCCTTACCAACACCAACCCGCCATCGGTTGATACCAGCACGTTGACCCAACAGTTACTGACTATTGCGCAGAACTTTCGATGAGCTGAGTCTGCCTCGCGTCGAATGTCAGTTTGACGTGGGTCGCCAAGAAGGCAATATGAAAAAAGAGTGGAGGTGGAGGATGAGCATGACAAAATCACAATCGATGGGTGAGGGCTGGGATAAACTTGAAGAAAAAGTCGATAGTTTGGTCGAGCCCTTAATGGAAGTAAAAAGTATTCCGGGAATGACGGTGGCCGTCACCAAGGGAGGGAGGCTGCTGCTCTCGAAAGGGTACGGCTACGCTGTTTTGGAAGGACCAAGAAAGTTACCGATGAAACCCTGTTCTCGCAGCCGAATTGGGAGCGTGGGGAAGGCGGGGCTCACCGGACCAGCCGGCTTCCAGTTAATGAAAGCAAAGAACATCGATCCAAAATCACAAAAACTATATGGCGCAAAAGGGTTGTTTGGCGGCATGTTTGATGCCGATATTGATATTGGCATTAAGGAGGGCATTCGAAGGAGCATGCCAAATACCGATCATTGGAAGGAATGGTACCAGAAAATCACCATCCAAAATTTGTTGGATCACCGGGCTGGTTTTATCGGTAGTGGAAATACGGAGAAAGCGGCCACGATGTTCAAGGTCAAGGAAGAAGACGTCACATATGAACATGTGCATCGCCACTTTCTACGTACGAAACCGATTTATGAGCCAGGGACCACACCATCGGCTGATCTATTAAAACAGCTCGGTGCGAACCGTACTTACTCAAATCATGGCTTCGGGCTGTGGACTTTGCTCATTAAAGCCATGTCAGGTAAATCCTTCCCTGACTATGTGCAAGAGGACTATCTAAGACCAATGAAGCTGCACCATGCGGTGCGGCCGGAAAGGGTAAACCCGGATTCCTGTGATGCGCATAAATATAAGTTCAATGGAAATGGTAAGCCTGAAGCCTCTCCGTTTAAGGATAGTGGTACAGGTTTGGCGGCAGGCGGTTTCACGTCGTCTGCCCAAGAATTCCTTCGGTTGACTACTGCATTGGATAAAAAGTATTCGAAAGCAGAACTAGATAGTATGGGTTGGGGTATGTCATCGGGGAGGCTATCTCATAGCGGTGAGGCTGCTGACGGAGCGGCCTACGCGACGATGTTTTCCGAGGACTATAGCAATGTGGATTTGAGGGGGGTTCACATCGCTCTTGCTACAAATATACCGTTTCGCGGGTATGATCTCCGTTTGATGTCCGTTGCTTCAGTCAATAGTCTGGTGAATGAGGGGCATAGCTTGCTAATTGTCGCTCTTGTTGGTGGCGATCTACATATTCGAATCTTCGAGGCGAATGGGAAGAAGGTTCTTGATAAGACAGAGAAGGAGTTGACTGGAGGAAAAATAATGACGGATATGAAGACGGCTCTCAAGAAGGGCCTGAATCCTATCCCAAAAGAATTAGAGGATAAGGATGATGTAATCAAAGATGCGATGTTAATAGCTGGCTACAATCGACCTAGTATGAGTACTCTTGCAACCAAAATCGCCGAAGCTGTTTCGACTTCTAATGTGCCTGTAACCTTTGATCTCTGGAAGCAGGGCAAGGCAGCCTGTTCCTGTGAATATGTTCGGCTGGGAGTACCGTCGAACGAGTATCAACAGGTGTTTGACGAAGCTGCTCAAGCAGGATACCGACTCGAATGGATAGATGGCTACACCGATGATGGGAAGGTGCACTTGAATGTGATTTTCAGAACAAATGTCTCGGAGATTGCTTGGGTCAGCCATCACAATATGACAGGAGAGATCTATCAGCAGAAGTTCGATGAACACAGAAAGGAGGGATTCTCCCTGGACCATGTCGATTCTTACACAGTTGGCAACAAGATCTTTTATGCGGCCATCTGGACCAAGTCGGGCGACGCATTGACTGCGTACCATGGTAACGCAGCGGAAGCCCATCAGAAATCGTTTGATTCGTTAACAGAACAGGGGTGGAGGCCAAAGGTCATATCCGTGGCGTCGGTGGACGGGAAGCGACATTACACGGCACTTTACACCAAGCAATCGCTTGGGAGGTGGGAGGCTCGTTCATTCTTGAGCCCCGAAGAGTACCAGGCGAAGTTCGATGAGAATAAGGAGAAGGGGCTGCATCCTCACTACCTGAACAGCTACCGTCATGAGGGCACACTCCGCTTTTCCGTTATTTGGGCAGAGAAACCTGATGTTTCTGGGTGGATGGCACGACACGGTCTGACCGCTGAGCAATTTCGGACGTGCTGGGAGGACGCGATGAGTGACGGGTTCCGTACACGGGCCGTTACCGGGTATGAAGAAGGAGGCAAAGTTCGATATGCGGCTTATTGGACGAAGTAGAGAGCAAAGTGATCGAGGATTTTGGCATTCGAGTTTGTATGGGATGATGAGGGGGCATCTATATTTTGCGGGGCGTGGCGGTGCCCATTCATAGTAGCGATCTGGAATGCAGTGACGCCTGCAGGTGGGAAGCAGCGACATGGACTCAACGGTGTTCAGCATCAGGCCGAATGGGAAAGTGCGCTTGATGCAGGTATGTTGACGCAAGGCGTCACTGGTTACTCGACCGTGAACAAGCGGACTTATGCCGCGACTTGGCGCAAATAAACTTTTGCCGGATGCATGGAAGTAGGAGGTGGGTTCTGGGGGGTGACTATGCTATGTGATGATTCAACTCACACGAGAAGATGCTGGGATCCAGCATCTTCTCGTGTGAACGGAGGCTTACCTGATGGTATCCCTGATCTGTGCATTCTGTGTGGGACGATCCATGGATAGTGAATTTCCATCAACTGACAAAGCAGAGGCGGAGGGTGGATGTGGTATTGGGACCGTATTACACTATCCATACTTGATTTTCAGTGCGATGATCCCACATTGGAGAAGTAGGGTGACGGCGTTCGCGAGAATGACGGGCAACGAATCAATCCAAATGCCGTAGATAAGCCACAGCAGCACCCCTGTGCTAAAGGTCGTCACCATTCCCCAGGACAGATCCCCGGTTGATTTTGACCGCCAGGCCTTCGCTATTTGAGGAATGAAGGCGATCGTGGTTAGTGTTCCGGCTATCAGCCCTAGCGTCGTGACTCCGTCCACTTCTTACACCGGCCACTTTTCTTCGCGCCAGGCCATGTCCCAGAACATCCATTCGTACCGCGAACTGATGATGAACGAGTCTTCCATTCGTCGCAATTCGTCTTTGCCGGCAGTCTTAGCCCATTGATCTACTTTCTTCCGCATCCATACCTGAACTTCCGCAAACTCAGGAGACGCATAGAGCATGAGCCAATCACGGTAGGGATGGTGCTTGGCCGGTGGGCCTTTCTGCAGTAAATGTTGTCCCACCACACAATAGACCCAGGCGCAGGGGAGAGCCACGACAGTAATTTCCGTCGCAGTTCCCGTAGCGGCTACGGCTAACATGTGCCTGGTGTACGCATGATTTGTCGGTGCCATGGGAACGGATGTCATCTGTTTTGCGGTCATGTTCCAGCGTTTGCCGTAATTCTCATGCAGGCTGCGCTCGACGACGATCGTCTCCTCTGCCAGCTTGTTGAAGCGGAGGGCGCTTTCGGGGTCTGGCGCTTTGACGGCTCCCGAGGACAACACACGAGCAAGATCGCCGAGAAACCGTGCATCCTGGAGGATGTAGTATTTGAACTTCTGTTCAGGCAACGTTCCATCGCCGAGTGCGACGACGAAGGGATGGGTCAATTGGGAATCCCAGATCGAGCTGGCGAGTTTGCGGAGGTGGTTTGAGAATGACATGGGTGCTCCGGTTCGAGACGTCGTTGGTTTTGAGCAGTTCGTG
>WBZQ01001317.1_pt2 | contig 10380 bp, 5 predicted proteins | sample 5204251 | NCBI WGS metagenome assembly WBZQ01 (sample SAMN12412402, study PRJNA552823) | activated sludge metagenome | isolation source: activated sludge from nitrification reactor of wastewater treatment plant... | place: USA: Virginia | collected 2017-09 | reverse complement strand
GTTTTTTGACAACAAGGAACGGCTCCAGAAGCTGAACGCCTGGGTCGAGTCCAACGATATAGCCAGCGACCTGGACCGAAAAATGATCGCCACGGTCGTGAAGGCAGAGCAGCCGGAATGGTTCAACATCGTCCGCACGCTCTATCATGCCTATGCCGAAAACGTCGATGAGATTGATTTGCAGACGGACCCACCAGCTTGGGAACAGATCGAGAAGTTTGAGCTGGACAAACCTTTCTGGGAGATGGCCGACGCAACATTCGGCTATACCGAGGAGAACCCCACACTTAAGAATCTTCTCCTCAGGCTCTTCGTGACCGACTATGTTCACCATCTGAAGGCTGCTCCGCCAAGTGCGCTTGTGCATCTTGTCCTTCCGGTGCACGGTCGATCAAACGCCGTGGTCTGCCTCGGGCAATGGCGCGACAGCAGCAGCAAAGGCAGTAGTTATGACCGACTCTCCGATGAAGTGGCGGCGCTGATCCACTTGGAAGATTACTTGCTCGGCTTGGAGATCATCGATCTGCTCGATGTGATGACGTTTCTTGTGGTGGAACGGGGGATCGCCAGCCGTCTGCGTGAGCGTGTGCAACAGACGGCGGACATGATCAACCCCGATGAAGTTCGGTCAATCGCAACCCGCAGGCAAGCTGGACACTGGGCCTCGCTCATGGTGAACGGTTCCCCGGTGGTGCCGCGACTGGCGCTTCATGTGGTGTATGACGCGCTGGTTGCCGCCGCTGATTTCTTTGCTCTGCGGACCCAGCATCGAGACGGGTTTGCCTTTCCCGATGCGACGGCTCTCTATCGGGCCTACGAGGAAGAGTTATTCCGCTTTGACCAACTGTATCGCCATTTCTGTGAAGCCGCTGATCATGCGGAGGCACAAGGCTGGAACATCCTGAAGCCGTTGCGGGAGTTGATCGAGGATTGTTATGCGAATTGGTACGTGCCGACGCTCGCATTATCCTGGGGGAAGTTTCTTGATCCACAAGGAATTGCCCAACTTCTCGGCAAGTGGCAGCTCGAGCAGATTCCCAACCAGCAGGAGTTCTTTTACCGCCAGGTGCTGCCTCGCCTAGAGGAAGCTGAGAACCGGAAAGCTTATGTCATTATCAGTGACGCCTTCCGTTACGAGGCGGCCGAGGAACTTACACAAGAGCTCAATGGCAAATACCGCTTTGAAGCGACGTTGGCCTCGCAGCTCGGTGTCTTGCCGTCTTACACCGCCCTTGGGATGGCGAGCTTGCTTCCCTATCACACGCTGTCGTTTAAGCCGAATGGCGACGTATTAATCGATGGAAAGCCAACAGCATCAACCGAACAGCGGGGGGAAATCCTAGACTCGGTTGAGGGAATGGCCTGCAAGGCCAGCGAGGTGGTGGCCATGAAGAAGGAACAGGGCCGAGAATTCGTGAGTGGCAAACGGGTCGTCTACATTTACCACAACGTCGTGGATGCGGTTGGTGATTCGGCAGCGACGGAGAAAAAGACATTTGAAGCGGTACGAACTGCGATCGACGAACTGGCTGCGCTAGTGGCCTACGTCATCAACAGTCTCAATGGCAACCACGTCGTGATCACGGCGGATCACGGGTTCCTCTTCACAGAATCTTCTCCCGGTGAACCGGAAAAGAGCAAGCTGGAGCAGAAGCCGGACGGGACCGTTCGAGCCAAAAAGCGTTATGTGATCGGGCACAACCTCCCAGAGCATGAGTCCGTGTGGCACGGCAAGACCGCGGTCACTGCTGGTGCGGAGGGTGGGATGGAATTCTGGATTCCCAAGGCCGCGAATCGCTTTCACTTCACTGGCGGCGCTCGTTTCGTCCACGGAGGGGCGATGTTGCAGGAGGTTGTTGTGCCGGTGATCACAGTCAAGCACAAGAAAGACAAATCGGCACGGGGGGACACCAAGGTGAAGTCCGTAACCGTGCATGTGTTGGGTGCCAGCCACAAAATCACGACGAACCGGCATCGCTTCGAACTGATCCAAGTGGAACCAGTCAGCGACCGGGTGAAGCCGATCACCCTCAAGGTGGCGATCTACGAGGGAGATGACGCCGTCACGAACATCGAAACCGTGACGTTTGACAGCGCCTCAGATAAGATGGACGAACGTAAGAAGTGGGTTCCTGTCGTGCTGCAAGATCGTCAGTATCGCAAAAGTACCTCGTATCGGCTCATCCTGAGGGACGCCGATACCGGAATCGAGCAGCAGAGTGTACCGGTGATCATTGACAGGGTATTTGCCGATGATTTCTGAAACCCCATCGATTGATTCCAGCCTCGACGATCTCCTGAACCGATATTTTGCCGGCAAGGTCGTTCGTAAAGACCTCACCAAGCTAGTGAAGGAGGGAGCGAACGTGCCGGTATACGTGCTGGAGTACCTCCTGGGCACCTACTGCGCATCCAACGATGAGACCATCATCCGGGACGGGTTGGCCACGGTGAAGAAGATTCTGGCCGAGAACTATGTCCGTCCGGATGAAGCTGAGAAGGTTAAGTCCAGCATCCGTGAGCGTGGAAGCCTGAAGGTCATCGACAAGGTGACGGTCACGTTGAACGAAAAACGAGACGTATACGAGGCGTTGCTTGCGAATCTCGGTGTGAAAGGGGTGGAGGTCGATAGTAGCTATGTCAAAAAGTTTGAGAAGCTGCTCGTGGGCGGTATTTGGTGCATCATCACGCTGGAATATTTTTACGAAGAGGATCAGAAAGGCTCTCCGTTTCTGCTGAGAGAATTGAAGCCGATCCAGATGCCGAATCTGGATCTAGAGGAGTTCTTTCAGGGACGACGGGCGTTCACGGAAGAACAGTGGATCGATGTCTTGCTTCGTTCGACAGGTATGGAGCCCACGAACTTCAAAGAGCGAGTGAAATGGCACTTGTTGGCCCGCATGATCCCCTTGGTGGAGAACAACTACAACATCTGCGAATTGGGGCCACGAGGGACCGGCAAGAGTCATATCTATAAGGAAATCAGCCCCAATAGCATCCTTATCTCCGGTGGTCAGACCACCGTCGCGAATCTGTTCTACAACATGGCACGCCGAACTGTCGGACTCGTCGGCGTCTGGGATGTCGTGGCCTTTGACGAAGTGGCCGGGATTACCTTTAAAGAAAAAGATGGCGTTCAGATTATGAAGGACTACATGGCCTCAGGGTCCTTCTCCCGTGGGCGGGATGCCATCAATGCGTATGCTTCGATGGTCTTTGTCGGGAACATCAATCAGTCCGTGGACACACTGGTAAAGACTAGTCATCTCCTCGCGCCCTTTCCTGAAGACATGATTGACCCCGCGTTTTTTGACCGTTTCCATGCCTACATTCCTGGCTGGGAAATTCCCAAGATGAGGCCGGAATTTTTCACCAACCAATACGGCATGATCGTGGATTATCTCGCCGAATGGATTCGGGAGATGCGCAAACGAACCTTTGGCGACGCCATCAACAAGTATTTCAAGCTTGGCAGGGATTTAAACCAGCGGGACACGATCGCCGTCAAGCACACCGTCTCCGGGCTTTTGAAGCTGCTCTATCCGAATGAAGAATACAGCAAGGAAGCGGTTCGTCGATGCCTGGAGTATGCGCTAGAAACTCGTCGTCGGGTAAAGGAGCAGCTCAAGAAGATCGGCGGGATGGAGTTCTATGATGTTCATTTCAGCTACATCGACCTGGAAAATTTGCAAGAGAAGTTTATCAGTGTGCCCGAACAGGGAGGAGGCACACTCATCCCTGATGGTCCCATGAGCCCAGGAGCGTTGCACACCGTCGCCACTGGGAGCGGTGGCCACTTAGGATTGTATCGGCTGGAAACCCAGGTGACGGTTGGGAATGGGGCACTGAAGACTTCCGGCCTGGGATCGAACAGCGGAGCGAAAGAAGCGATCAAGGTTGGTTTTGACTTCTTCAGAGCAAATGCCTCACGCGTCAGTGCGTCAATTAAGGCTGGCGACCATGACTACCATCTGCATGTCGTGGAGTTACACAATACTGGTCCTACCAATGCCCTGACCCTCTCCGCATTTATCGCGTTGTGCTCAGCAGTCTTTGGGAAGCCGATCCAGTCTCAGATGGTTATCCTTGGTAGCATGAGTCTCGGTGGCAATGTGGTTCCAGTTGAAAACTTAGCTGAGTCCCTTCAGGTTGCCTTCGATTCTGGTGCTAAGCGTATCCTGCTCCCCATGGCCAGTGTGCGTGATATACCGACCATTCCTGGCGAGTTATTCGCCAAATTCCAGACCAGCTTCTATGCAGACGCCACCGACGCCGTCTTCAAAGCATTGGGGGTCGAATGAGAATAGCTACAAGGTTGTTGATTCCCATCTCTGCGAGAAAGAAATGAACGACCTGTCTGACGGTCGCCATAATCAACGTCCAGTATCTCGCTGACCAGAAGGACACCCTGATTAAAGCTCTAGCAGACTAAGAAACGGTGCGAGTATGTAAAAAAGAGCGGCCAAATCTCAACAACATGGTAGGAGAACAGCTGCCTTCCTTGGGCCGACAAGTTCCATACGCCTTAATTCGAAGAAGCGAAAAACACAAGGCCGCACATATTCACAGTAATTCCTCAAAGCAGCCCCAAAAGCGTCGATCACGATCGACATAAAATTTATTCCTCCTCATAAACGGCGGCTACGACGCAAAGATCGCACAATTTATGTGACCTCGTTAGAGGAGGGCGGATGTGATTAGAAATTGGTTCGGTCCTAGATTCTAGTCAAAAGAAATTTAAGGGGTCAGGAGCACTGCTGTCCAAAATAATCTGTCATTGAGTATCCTCCCCGCGTAAATTCTGCTTGTTAGACGGCTTTGGTTCAGGACTTCGGATGAGGTTGCCCATGCTGCTGTCCAAAACCACGTGGCGAAGAGCGTTTCTTGCAAGGTTTTCCAAACACAACATTACGAAAAACAAGATAGTTCTGGGGAATGGCGTTCTACGTGATGGCTCTACAGATGTGCGTGGGTAGACCTGCTTGTGTTGAAAGGAACACACAGTCAAAGACTGCCCCTTATTAGTGTCGATTTTAGGAAAGGGAAAGGGTAATAAGGGGTTGGTTTACATAGACGAGAGATATTGAGATGCACGGAAGACCCGCGATATTCATCACCCACGCCAATCCGGAAGATAATGAATTTACGGTATGGCTTGGCGCGCACCTGAGCGCTGCTGGGTATGAGGTATGGGCAGACGTTCTAACACTTCGTGGCGGAGAGGACTGGGCGAGAAAGCTGGAGAAGGCTCTGAGAGAGAGAGCGTTCAAGGTGCTTCTTGTTGGAACACCTTGGGGTGTCGAGAAGCAAGGCGTACGGAACGAGATCCAAATTGCAACTGAAGTGGCAAAGAGACTCGGGGACGATGCCTTTGTGATTCCGTTACGCTTACAGCGATATGATTCGCCTTTTCAGATTGTTCAGGCTCAGTACATCGATTTCATGAATGGGTGGGGTCAGGGGTTGAGTGAGCTTCTTCAAACCTTGGGTGGATATAAAGTCCCACGGCTGCAGTCCAGCAATGCGGAGAGCGTGAACAATTGGCGAGGGGCTCAGCTGGCTAAAGCCCGTGTCGTGCAACAGGTTCCGGAAGCATTGATTTCTAATTGGCTCCGAGTTAGCGAATGGCCAAATTCCATAGGATATTTTGAATTTCAAGGGGCAGGTTCAGAAGAGCGAGTGAAAGGTTTGATCGACAATTGCAGATGGCCTGTTGCTCCGTTTTGGCGGGGCTTCTTTTCGTGCGCGGACAAGGCTGACTTTCGCTCAGAGGACGGAACACTGTTGTCGATATCGCTTGAAAAAGAGTGGTGGCTTCCACATTTCCTTGAGAACGGTGATCAAGAGCGGTCAATAGGTAGGAGAGAAGCACGGAGCATTGTCACTCAATTAACGAAATGTGCGCTGGAAAATAGATTCCGGGATTGCAAGTTGGCAAAATATGAATTTGCGGCCGGGGTCGCGGGATGGTGGGTGCCTTCTGGGCTAATTCCAGACGACAAAGTAAGTTTTAAATGGGATAAGGGGCCATCGGGAAGAAGAAACCTGGTAGGCGAGGTTGCAGTAGGGGCATCGAAGTACAAATGGCATTTCGGGGCGTCTGGCAGGCCATGGATATCAGACGATCCACACGTGCGGATCGTGTCTCGTGTAATCTTTTCCGCCGATGGCATCACAGCCCTAGACGATGTCAAATACATGCATCGGCTGCGGCGTTCGGTTCCGAAATCCTGGAGAAACGCTCGATGGCGAGACATGCTCCTGGCGTTTCTATTCTGGCTATCCAAGGGAGAACGGTATGTTTGCTTAGAAACGGGCTCAGTATCTGTGATCAAGCTCGAGGTTCCTCCCATTTCGATGATTTGCCCTGTTTCTGTTAGTCAGGAAGACACTGAGGTATCTGAAGACGTTGATAGAGAAGCTGATGATCCGGTTTTTGCTGTTGGCTTTGACGAGGACAATGCGGGTGATGCTGAAAGCGACCTCCTGCACGAGGATGGTATTAGGCCACAGGCAAAGGAGGGCTAGAGTAATGCAATTGGAATATATCGCTGAACCCAAACTGGAGTTTGCGTTCGATCAGCATGAAGAATATCCACGTGACGGGCTGTTCCTTTTTGGTCCTATAAAAGACAGCGCGGCACCGGAAACGGTGCGCTACGGAGTCATCGGAACATCTGATGGAATTCAACGAGTCAGCCGATGGTCGCGGTCAGTACAAGGCTATATCCGGCGGTTCGCACCAAGGTTTAATCCCACGGCCCAACATCATACGTCATTCCCTGGATTTGAAAGCGTTTACCGGGCGAAATGGCCCGCTGAGCCTCTGGCAAAGATCGAAGTCTCGGAAAAAGCGATCCAAGATGCTCTAAAAATAGGCAATCGGTATGAGGCGGTGAAGCGGGCTGTTGATTTGTATGTAAATCCACTGGTTGGATTTTCAAAAAAGGAAGAAGCGGAACCGGCATTCTGGTTCGTTGTAATACCGGAACTTGTGTATCAGCTCGGCAGGCCCACTTCAAAAGTTTCTAGGGCTGAGAGAATACAGGGAGTGGTGAAGGTTTCGCAGACCAGGGCGAGGTTGTTAAAAACATCGCCCACGCTCTTCGGGGAAGAGGAAGAAGAAGCTGAGGTGTATCTTTATGCTAAAAATTTCAGGAGACAACTCAAGGCGCGCTTACTTAAAGACAAAATTGTTACGCAAATAGTGCGAGAAACGACTTTGGCTCCGGAAGATTTTAAGACTTCTTTCGGGAGTCCTATGAGGAGAATGGAGGATCCTGCCACAATAGCTTGGAAATTGTGCACAGCGGCGTATTACAAGGCGGGAGGAAAGCCATGGCGGTTGTCAGGTGTGCGGCCCGGTGTTTGCTATGTCGGTCTGGTATATAAACAAACTGACCCGGAGAGTGAGGATCCGAATGCGTGTTGCGCAGCTCAAATGTTTCTCTCTTCCGGTGATGGCATTGTATTTAGGGGAGCGGCGGGGCCGTGGTACACCCCTTCCAACAAGGAATATCATCTGGAACAGGCGCCTGCGGCACAATTGATGTCCCTGGTCGTATCCGAATATAAAAGGATGCACAACAACGAAGAACCGAAAGAGCTCTTTATTCACGGACGATCGAGATTCAACCAGGAGGAATGGTCTGGCTTCCGGGCTGCGGTCCCTTCAACAACAAACTTGGTAGGCGTTCAGATAAGGGACGGGAAATCAGAACTTAAGTTGTTCACTCCGGGAAGCTTTCCCGTCATTCGCGGGACAGCCCTTAAACTCTCGGAGAGATCCGCCTACTTATGGACAAGTGGCTATGTGCCGAGGTTGAACACCTACATGGGGCCCGAGACACCGAATCCGATATTTATTCATGTTCAAAAAGGGGACTGCCCTTTGAATACTGTATTAGCCGACGTAATGCGGCTGACGAAGCTTAATTACAACAGCTGCCTGTTCAACGACAGGCTGCCTGTTACTATCAAATTCGCAAATGCGGTCGGAGAGATCCTTATCTCTGCCCCTCAGACAGAAGAGCCTAAACTGCCGTTCAAGTTTTATATTTGATGCAATGTGGAGAAAGGAAGGAATGTGCGAGTGACATAGTGAGAATCGAGTTTCCGGTGCTGGTGAAGTGTTAAAGACCGTACTTTTCCCGCCTCCTATTGAAGGCTTCTTTTCCACCCTCAAGGATATTGGCTGCAAGTTCCTTAACATCAGGAGCATCGATGGAGCCGGATGCCTGCAGACGGGCGCGGCTATCTTCTTCGTGAAGAACGCCAATCCACTCGGCATCGCCAAATACCGGGATATTGGCATTGTGGGTCGCGAAAATGAATTGGCGCTTCGTCTTGCTGGCACGCAGCTCGCTGACAATATGATCGGCTATGAACGCATTGTCGAGATTGTCTTCAGGTTGATCGATGATAAGAGGATCCGGGTTATCTAGCAGGAGCAGGTGAAGAATGGCGGTACACTGCTGACCGGTTGAGAGTTTTCTGACTTCGCGATACGTCTCACCATCACGGGAAACATTCAGAAGAAGTTCCATCCGTTCGGGGAGATCGATTTCTTCAAGTTCACGCAGTTTTAACGGAGAAAGGGTCGCCAGTGCATCGGCGACCTGCTTCTGTAATCCGGCTGCCTTAAATTGGTTTAACAAGGCATCGGAGCCTTGACGCAGAAGCGCCGCAAGCTCCGGGATTGAAAGATTCTGTGCATCATCGATCCATGCCAGCCTCTTGTCGCCGATACCCTGTAGAGGACAGGAAAGGAAGAAATCCTTGAGGGGAGTTCGAATACGTCCTGGTTCAAACGCGACGCGCAGCTGTCCTTCGAGGCGTTTGTTGAGCTTCTTGATGGCCTTGCCTAAATCTGTCCATCGGGTGTTCCGTGCTTTCGCAAGTTGATCGAGAAGATTGGCGCGATCTTGATTCAAGGAGAGAAGTTTCGTTTCATGGGCCGTCTTCTGTGCACCAAGCGGTTTTAGTTTTGCGATCCCTGCGGAGACGGTTTTGTACTCCGTGGTGAGTTGGGCAACGCTCTTGCCTTTCATCGCAGGAAGTTTATTAACGACGACATTAAAAGCCTGTTCATCTGTAGCAAGGGATTGTTCGAAAAGAACCTTGCTTGCAGCAAAGGCTTGTTGGGCCTCCGTGATTTGGTGTCTGGCATTTTTAGCCGCGTCTGTGACAGCCTTCTTCGCACACATGGCGGCATCGGTAAATCCCTTAAGAGGTGTAGCAGGAATATCCGCAGGAAGCTCCGGAAGATCAAGGTCATCAATGGTTGTCTGAAATTTCGATAGGGCGGAAGAGATAGTCGCAATGACTTTGTTTACTTCTGACACATAGGCGCGTTCTGATTCACGCGTCTTGACCTGCTGAAGCTCTTTTTCCAGACCAAGTTTTTTGAAGGATTTTTCCCGATCGAGCAGCGCAGGCAATTGCTCCAGTTTGGTTGCAATATCTGTAATTTTAGCTTCGAGTCCGTCGATCTCTTCACGATTGCGCGTGAGGGCGGCTTCGAGAGTAATAACTTCTTGTTTTATACTGCTGTCGTCTGGCAGGAAACGGCTTAAGAGTGCGGCCTTTGCGCCGTCATCCTGAACAATGGCTAGAAGCTCATTCTGTCCATAGACTTCGACCTTGGGCAGCACATCTTTGGGAGTAAGTTTTAAGACGTTACCGCTCTCATCAAGCACCTTCGCCGGCTCTCCATGATATCGGGAGATCACATATCGCTCTGAGTTCTGTTGGAAGGATATCAGTGTGATCTCGATACCTGCTTTTTCTTTGGAAAAATTGGCCTCGATGATTCCTGTATGCGCACGGGCAGAATCTTTGCTCGCCGGAGTTAACTGCAGCGCATATCGAATAGCTTCGATAAGAGTAGATTTTCCTGTGCCACGACCTCCGACAACGGCGTTGAGGTTCGGCGAAAGATAGAGCTCCAGATCTTCGAGGTAGCCGCGTCGGACAACTATTTTTTCGATACGTGAATAGTATGTCGGGTTCACTTCGTGGCTGAGGCGCACGCGGGATTCGGGATCGCGGCAGGCAAGGCGTAAGGCGTCAAGGGTCGGGGAAGTCATCTTTATCCAGGAACAGGCACGTTGATTGTCGAGATCATCCGGGTGACGAACATCCTTGCTGTTCAAAAGAGCGATCGGACGGCCTCGTTTGTATTGAGAATTCTTGTTGAGCAATATCTTCTGAACTTCTGGTGTTGGGAGTGAAGCGATGTCTTCGGGAATCTGCGCTGCAAGCACGCTGTCTGTTGATGTCCATATATGCGCGAGCCCGCCACCGTCCTGGTTAAGACGCAGCAATCCGTTCGCGCCGGTGATATGAGCGGCATACCAAAAGCCGCCTTGTTTTAATACT
>WBZQ01003120.1_pt1 | contig 10382 bp, 4 predicted proteins | sample 5204251 | NCBI WGS metagenome assembly WBZQ01 (sample SAMN12412402, study PRJNA552823) | activated sludge metagenome | isolation source: activated sludge from nitrification reactor of wastewater treatment plant... | place: USA: Virginia | collected 2017-09 | reverse complement strand
ATCCGGCCGGCGAAAAATTCGACCCGCATCGGCATCAGGCGATTGGCATGGTCGACTCCGATCAGGAGCCCAATACCGTGGTCACCGTGCTGCAGAAAGGTTACCTGATCGCCGAGCGCGTGTTGCGGCCCGCGCTGGTCATGGTTGCCAGGCCCAAGTCTTGAAATCCGGGGCACTGCCCCCAAATCTGGAACATCACAGTCATTAGCATTCAGCAAAGGAACAGAACATGGGCAAGATCATCGGCATCGACCTCGGCACCACCAACTCCTGCGTCGCCATCATGGAGGGCGGCCAGCCCAAGGTGATCGAGAACTCCGAAGGCGCGCGCACCACGCCTTCCATCATCGCCTACAGCGACGACGGCGAAATCCTCTCCGGCGCCCCGGCCAAGCGCCAGGCCGTGACCAATCCGAAGAACACCCTTTACGCCGTCAAGCGCCTGATCGGCCGCCGCTTCGAAGAAAAGGAAGTACAGAAGGACATCTCGCTGATGCCGTTCAAGATCGTCAAGGCCGACAATGGTGACGCCTGGGTCGAGGTGCGCGATAAGAAGATCGCACCGCCGCAGGTTTCCGCCGAAGTGTTGCGCAAGATGAAGAAGACCGCCGAGGACTACCTCGGCGAGGAAGTCACCGAAGCCGTCATCACCGTGCCGGCCTACTTCAACGACAGTCAGCGCCAGGCGACCAAGGACGCCGGCCGCATCGCCGGGCTCGACGTGAAGCGCATCGTCAACGAGCCGACGGCGGCGGCGCTCGCGTACGGCCTCGACAAGAAGAAGGACGAGAAGGTTGCGGTGTTCGACCTCGGCGGCGGCACGTTCGACATCTCCATCCTGGAGATCGGCGACGGCGTGTTCGAGGTGCGCTCCACGAACGGCGACACGCACCTGGGCGGCGACGACTTCGACCAGAAGATCATCGACTGGCTCGCCGAGGAGTTCCAGAAGCAGGAAGGCATCGACCTGCGCAAGGACCCGATGGCGCTGCAGCGGCTGAAGGAGGCCGCCGAGAAAGCCAAGTGCGAGCTGTCGGGCACGCTCCAGACCGACGTGAACCTGCCGTTCATCACCGCCGACCAGAACGGCCCGAAGCACCTGAACATCACGCTCAGCCGCGCGAAGCTCGAACAGATCGTGGCCGATCTCGTGGAGCGCTGCCGCGGCCCGGTGATGCGCGCGCTCGACGACGCGGGACTCAAGCCGTCCCAGATCGACGAGGTGGTGCTCGTGGGCGGGTCCACGCGCATGCCCAAGGTGCAGGAGCTGGTGAAGGAGATCTTCGGCAAGGACCCGCACAAGGGCGTGAACCCCGACGAGGTGGTGGCGATCGGCGCGGCGATCCAGGGCGCGGTGCTCGCGGGTGAAGTCCGCGACGTCGTGCTGCTGGACGTGACGCCGCTGTCGCTCGGCATCGAGACGCTCGGTGGCGTGATGACGCGGCTGATCGAGCGCAACACGACGATCCCGACCAAGAAGAGCCAGGTGTTCTCCACGGCGTCCGACAGCCAGCCGTCGGTGGAGGTGCACGTGCTGCAGGGCGAGCGCGAGATGGCGCAGGGCAACAAGAGCCTGGGGCGCTTCCATCTCGACGGCATCCCGTCCGCGCCCCGCGGCATTCCGCAGATCGAAGTGACGTTCGACATCGACGCGAACGGCATCCTGCACGTGTCCGCGAAGGACCGGGCGTCGGGCAAGGAGCAGAGCATCCGGATCGAGGCCTCCAGCGGGCTCAAGGAGGACGAGATCAAGAACATGGTCCGCGACGCCGAGGCGCACGCGGACGAGGACAAGAAGCGCAAGGAAGCCGTCGAGGCCCGCAACCGCGCGGACTCGATGGTGTACGAGGTCGAGAAGAACCTGAAGGAGCACGGCGAGAAGATCGACGGCGCCCTCAAGTCCGAGATCGAGGCGAAGGTCGCCGCGGCGAAGGACGCGCTGAAGGGCGAGGACACGCCGGCGATCACGTCGGCCACCGAGGCGCTGGAGTCGGCGTGGCACAAGGCCGCGGCGGCTCTCTACCAGCAGTCGGGGGGCCCGCAGGGTGGGCAGCCCGGCGGCCCCGGCCCGCAGGGCGGCAAGCCGGACGACGACAAAGGTCCCGGTGGCGCCGTCAACGCGGACTACGAGGTGGTCAACTAGTTCCGTCCGCGCGCCGCGCGCCGGGGTGGAAGCGCCCCGGCCGCGCGCGTCGGCGACGTCGCACGGCTCCCGAGAACACGATGGCCCGCCGGATCGCTCCGGCGGGCCGCTTCGTTTCGTCCGGCGGGTCGCGCTACAGGCGCACGATCTTGTTCGAGCGCTTCCCGGCGAGGGCGTTGCGCGTGTCCACGACGGCCTTCGAGTGGCGGAGGATGTCCCCGTACTTGAACGCCTTGTGTGCCGTGGCGATCACGACGCAGTCGAAGCGCTTGAGCGACGCGGCGCTCGTGGGCACGGACTTCATGCGGGCGCCGCCGAACTGGATGCTCGCCACGTGCGGATCGGCGAAGTCGATCTTCGCCCCGCGCTCGCGCAGCTTCTCCATGATGTCCAGCGACGGGCTCTCGCGCACGTCGTCGATGTCCGCCTTGTACGCGACGCCGAGCACCAGCACCTTCGAGCCGCGGATGGCCTTGCCGTTGCGGTTCAGCGCCTCGCTCACCAGCTCCACCACGTGATCGGGCATGTGGCCGTTCACGTGGCCGGCCAGCTCGATGAAGCGCGCCTCGAAGCCGCTCGCGCGCGCCTTCCACGACAGGTAGAACGGGTCGATCGGGATGCAATGACCGCCGAGCCCGGGGCCGGGGTAGAACGGCATGAAGCCGAACGGCTTCGTGCTCGCCGCGCGGATCACCTCCCACACGTCGATGTTCAGGCGCTTGCACATCAGCGCCAGCTCGTTCACCAGGCCGATGTTGACGCTGCGGAACGTGTTCTCCAGCAGCTTCACCATCTCGGCCACCTGCGTGCCGGTGACGGGCACGACGGTCTCGAGCCGCTGCTGATACAGCGTCAGCGCGACGCGCGTGCAGGCGTCGGTGTAGCCGCCCACGACCTTCGGGATGTTGCGCGTCTGGAACATCGGGTTGCCCGGGTCCACGCGCTCGGGCGAGAAGGCGAGGAAGAAGTCCACGCCCACCTTCATGCCCTTCTCCGAGAGCATCGGCAGGATGAGCTCGTCGGTCGTGCCCGGGTAGGTGGTGCTCTCCAGGATGATCAGCTGGCCCTTGTGCAGGTACTTCTGGATCTGCTGCGCCGCGGCGACGATGTACGACACGTCGGGATCGCGCTGCTTGCTGAGCGGCGTGGGCACGCAGATGTTCACCGTGTCGCACTTCTTGAGTGCGCTGAAATCGGTGGTCGCGTGCAGCCGGCCCTGCTTGACCAGCGTGCGCACGTCGGCCGTGGGCACGTCCTGGATGTAGGACCTGCCCTGGTTCAGCTGGCGGACGCGGTTCTCGTCGATGTCGATGCCCCAGACCTCGAATCCGGCCTGCGCCATCTCCACGGCGAGCGGGAGTCCCACGTACCCGAGACCGATCACGGCCAGTCGGGCGGTGCGCTTCTCGAGACGGCTCTGGAGCACGTCGGCGGCGGACTTCGGGCGGGCACTGCGGCGTTTGGTGGTCATGGCGGGCGGCACGCTAACAGAGGCTCCGAAAAAGGGTCAACTCGTTGCCGCCGTGGGGAGAACGCGCGCATCGCACGTGCCATGCGCGACCGTCCTGCTCCCGTCCGGAGGCGTTTCGGACAAGCGCCGGCCCGGCCAAGGCCCGGCGCGATTCGGGGGGCGCTCCGGTGTATCGGCGCCCCTCGGCGCCTTCCTCACGGGGCACGTACCCGTGCGGGGCACGTCGCGCTCGATGCCGCCGCTCCGGACGCCGGATCGGGCATTTGCCCCACGGCCGGGGGGGGCGGGCCATCGGGCGCGTGCCCACGTCGGCGTCGGCCGGGGCGAACCGGCAAGCCCGCGGGGAGACTGCGCGCGCATTCGGCGCTTGACCCCTCGCGGGCCCACTCGGGACAATTCCCGCAACGAGGCGTCCTGTACTCGTCGTGGTTCAGCGATCTCCGGCCCCCGTGGAAGCGACTTGGACGTGCCATCGTTTCCGGGGAGATCGAACTCGCGACACGCGTGCGGCGGGCGCCTCGCGCAATTGGTGAGTTGTGCGCGCGAGATTGCAGATGGTGCGGGGTCCGCTCCCCCCGGAGGGGCCCTGGGGTCGTATCAGAACGCGTAGCGCAGGCGGTGAGTACGAGCGTGCGGGATGCGACGCGTCGGCACCTCCCGCCAGTAGTAGCGCGCCCAGCAGGCCGGCAGTGGGATACGGGTCACGAACAGCCGGCGCGCCAGCAACTCGTGCATGTCGAGCCGTCGCGAGGCCACCCCGGCGCGCATCGCGGGCGTCGCGTCGTGCTGCCGTTCCGAGAACCACTTGCCGAAGTTCCGCCACATCAGCAGCAGCCACAGCCGCTCGGCCGCGCTCTGGCGCCGCTTGCTGAACGCGATCGTCTCGCGCCGGTGGTTCGCGCTGCAGTGTCGGATCAGCAGGTCGAACAGGTTGACCGCGAACAGCGGGTTGCGGCTGGTGCGCGCCGCGCGCGAGCTGATGGTGTGGTGCGTGACGCGCAGGTGGGCGAGGTTCGCCAGCGCCCGCGGGTAGTCGGTGTGCTCGTCGGTGTGCAGCGTCAGACGCGCGGGACGCGGCAGTACGGTGGCGAGCAGGGCCGTGACCTGGTGCTCGATCGAGCGCGGATCGGGCCGTCCGAACTCGGCCTCCAGGGCGGCGCGGCGGCGCTTCTGGCGCCGGCTCATGCGGCCGCTGCGACGCAGCTCGGAGTCGGTGAAGCCGTGGAAGAAGTGCGAGTCCTGCCCGCCGACGAGGTGGAAGAGCGTCGGGCTGTACTGGCTGTGCTCGAAGGACTGGAAGCTGTCGAGCACCAGGGGCTCGCGCTCGGGCTCGGCGGGCCGGGTGAGCTGGTGCCAGAGCAGGGCATGCCGCCCGAGCCGGGCGCTGGCCAGGGCGACGGTCTGCGGCGAGCAACCGAACGCCCGGGCCAGCTGGCGGAACGCCGAGCCGGCGACCAGTCCCTGGGCCAGGGGCTCGAGCAGTTCGGGACGCTTGAGCCAGTAGGTTGTGCGGAAGGTCTGGTCACTGAAGTGACGCCGGCAGTGACAGCAGCGGTAACGCTGGATGCGCTGCGGTTCGGCGCGACGGACGTGGAAGCCGGCGCGAACGTAGCGCCAGCGGGCTGCGGCACGGTGACATGGACAGTGCGGGTTCGGACAGAACGGGGGCGCCGGATACGGCAGCGCGTGTTCCATGCCCCGGCACCCTGCACGCCCCGCGCCAGAAACAATCTCCCGCGCACAAGGGAAGCCCGCCCGGTGGAACGGGTGCGTGGGCTCGTCGGCCAGGCGCCGGCGCGCGAGCTCGTCGCGCATCGCGCCGTTCACCGAGGCCGCCGTGTCCTCGCCGCGCAGCCGGTGGCGGTAGAGCGCGGCCATCCAGCGCCGCGTCAGCGCAGCCGTTGCATCGCGGCGCGCGCTTCGTCGAGCAGGTGCCGCAGTTCCGGATCGGGATTCGTGAACGCGGCCGAGAACGCCTGCCAGTGCTGCTCGGCTTCGGCGCCCCGGCCCAACCGGGCGTCAAGCAGCACCAGCCGCTGGTGCGCGTAGGGGGTGGTCCCGGTGATCCCCCAGCTCTCGGGCAGGGCGAGCACGCGCTCGAACGCGACCGCGGCCGAGTCGGCCATCCCGAGTCGGTCGTACGCGTCCGCCACCAGCCAGCGCTCGGCGAGCGGGCCGATGCGGCCCCAGCTCGGCGTGACTCCGCGGTCGTCGCCGCGCAGCGCCGTGGGACCGATCAGCCGGACGACGTCCTGCCAGCGGCGCTCGCGGGCCGCGATCGCCGCATCCAGGAACTCGGCGGCGGCGCCCGCACGCGCGCGATCGTCCGCTCCGCGGCGGCGCAGGTCCGCCAGTCCGCGGCGGGCGGCGGCGAGATCACCGGCCTGTGCCGCGTGCGAGCCCCGCGTAATCGTCGCCGCGATCGTGGTGTCGGCGTCGAGCGCCGCCGGCAGGGGCGTCGGCGGCAGGTTCAGCACAGAGGCGTAGAGCATCGCCGTGCGTCCCGCCGTGCTCCGCTCCGAGGGCCTGCGCGGCCGCGCGGCGTCGAACCGCAGCGCTTCGCGGACCTCGCCGCGGCGCGCACGGAGCGCCACGGTGAAGCCATCCGCCACGCTCCGGAAGCTCGCGCTCGCGGCCACGTCCGGCGGCGGGTTCGTGCACAGGCTCTCGGCCTGCGCCCAGTCGCCCCGCGCCACCGCGATCCGGACGGCGGCCTGCTGCCGCCACCAGCCCCGCATGCTGGCCAGGGTGACCACCGCGCTGTCCAGCTGCCCCGCGTTGATCTGCGCACCCGCGAGTATCTGCAGCGTCACCTGCGCCGGCCCGATGGGCTGGTGCGCGATGCCGTTGCGCGCATCCATCACGGCCTGCTCGTAGCGGCCCAGAAATCCGTTCACGAGTGCCCGCTCGTGGTAGGCCGAGAACGCCTTGGGGCCGTTCGGATAGAGCTGGACCTGCCGGCCGCGCAGCTCCAGCGCGCGGGGGTAGTCGGCCTTGTGGAGCGCTCGCCGCGCCTCGAAGTGCAGGCGCTGTTCGTCGGTGAGCCGTTGCGGTCGCGCGAGCGCCTGCTCCACCGCCCACATGGCGGAGTCGGGCCGGCCGATCATCTGGTAGCTGACCGCCATCTCGCCGTAGAGCGTGGCGAAGTCCGGGTCCAGCGCGAGCGCGGAGCGATCCATCTCGAGCCCACCGGCGTAGTCACCGGTCTCGCCGACGTACCGCTCGATGGCCTCGAACCGGCGGTACGCCTCGAATGATGGCGTCATCGCGACCACCAGTCCTCGCGTCGCTCGCACGATGTCCGGGTCCTCGCCCAACTGTCGGCGCATCCGCCGCGCCAGCGCGTCGAGCGTGGCGACGAGGGCGTCCTTGTCGCGCGCCGTGCCGTCGAGCGACATCAACGTACTGTCCGTGCCGGAGTCCGACAGTCGCACCACCACCTGGTATCCGGAGCCGATGCGGTGGATGCGTCCCTCGAGCACCGAACGGATGGAGTTGCGGTAGGCCAGCTCGCGCGCCAGTCGCGCATCCACCCGCGTGGAGTCGGGTCGCCCCGTCTGCCCGAGCGCGAGCGCGACCTGGTCGGGCGGCACCGTCATGACGATGCCGGACTCGTCGAGCGCCGCCGACAGCAGGCCGCGCGCGGCCGGCGCCAGGTCGGGCTCGTCGCGCGGCGCCTCGAACTCGGCGACGAGGATCCACGACTTCGCGGTGGGAGCCGCCGGTCGCGCCGGACCCCAGCGCTGCCAGGCGAAGAATGCGACGGCGGCGATCACGATGGCACCAAGCGCGAACGCGATCGGGAGTGAACGGGCGTGGCGGCGCGGCGCGGATGGCGCGGCGCTCACACCGGCGTCGCGCATCTCCACCGTCGTCGCCGATTCGAGCGCGGCCCGGCGTGCGGGCTCGCCGGTGCCGGACGGCACGTCCGCGACCAGCGCCGCTGCGAACTCGGCCACGCTCGCGTGGCGGTCGGCGGGCACCTTGGCCAGCGCGCGCGCGATCGCCTCACTCACCGCGGGCGGCACCGCCGCGCGCAGCTCCGTCACCGGGCGTGGCGCCACGGTGAGGTGCTGCCGGATCAGCAACGGCGGCGATGGGCCCACGAACGGCGGCACGCCCGCGAGCATCTCGTACAGCATGCAGGCGAGGCTGTACTGGTCGCTGCGGGCATCCACCTCGCGTCCGCCCGCGGCCTGCTCGGGGCTCATGTATGCGGGGGTACCCACCACCGAGCCCACCGTCGTCAGACGGCCCGGCGCCGGCCCGTCGAGCGCACGAGCGAGGCCGAAGTCCGCGATGACCGCGTGCCCGGCTTCCACGAGCACGTTCTCGGGCTTGATGTCGCGGTGTACGAGCCCTGCGCGGTGCGCGAACTCGAGCCCATCGGCCACCTCGCGCACGAGTCGCAGCGCGTCGTCCACGGGCAGCGGTCCCTCGCGCGCGATGCGATGACGCAACGACTCGCCCGCGACGTAGGGCATCACGTAGTAGAGCAGTCCGCCCGCTTCTCCCGAATCGTGGAGCGGCAGCACGTGCGGGTGCGTCAGCCGCGCGACCGATTCGATTTCGCGCGAAAAGCGCTCGGCGCCGACGGCCGAAGCGACATCGGGGTCGAGCACCTTGATCGCGACGCTGCGGTGGTGCCGGAGGTCCTCGGCGAGGAACACGGTGGCCATCCCGCCTCGGCCGAGTTCACACTCGATCCGGTAGCGGTCGCCGATGGCAGACTGCAAGCGCTGCATCTGATCCGACACGGAGCGGCCTCCGGTGCGGGGGATGCCGGGAACCTAGCACCAGATCGTCCGCGCCGGGTATCGCCCGGACCTTACGTGCCGCAGGTCCGTCGTACGCGGCGGTGCGCTTCGGCGCGCCGCCCCGCGGCGTCAGCGCCAGTCGCCCGAAGCCACGAAGCCCGCCCAGTGGAACGGGTGCGTGGACTCGCCGGCCAGGCGCCGGCGCGCGAGTTCGTCGCGCATCGCGCCGTTCACCGAGGCCACCGTGTCCTCACCGCGCAGGCGGTGACGGTAGAGCGCCTGCATCCAGCGGCGCGTGGACTCGTCCTCGACCGACCACAGGCTCGAGAGCACCGTCCGCACGCCGGAAACCTGAAGTGCGCGGCGCAGGCCGAACACGCCCTCGGCGCGGCCGATCTCGCCGACGCCCGTGTCGCACGCGGACAGCACCGCCCACTCGACGCCGCCCAGGTCCATGGCCGCGAGTTCCTCCGCGGTGAGCACCCCGTCCTCGGCGCCGGGCGCCACGTCCGCGCGCCGGTTCGCGCCGGTCATCGCCAGCCCCGAGAGCCGCAGCGGGCCGTCGTCTCCGACCGTCTCGGCGGCCGGTCCGGCCGATGCGGCCGCGGGCGAGCCGGAGGGCGCGAGACCGCCGATGCCGCGAGCGCCGTCGGCGTCCGATCCGCCGCAGCCGGGGTCCACGAAGAACCCGTGCGTCGCCACGTGCAGCACGCGCCGGCCGGGCGCCAGACGCTTGAACGCGGCTTCGGTCGCGGCGGCGCCTTCGAGCCGCGTCGCGACCTCGGCGCTGCGCGCGCCGCGCCAGGCGTCCGCCACGGCGTCGGCCTCCAGCTGCGTGCCCGGCAACGGCGCGAAGCGCACCGAACGGAACTCCGCGCACGAGGCCGCGGGGCCGCGCCAGGTGTCGGTCGCGGGCACCGCGGACGCGAGCAGCGCGGGCGGCACGTCGGCCGCGCCGAGCGAATCGAACCACGCGCCACCCAGCGCGAGCAGCCCGCGGCCCGAGGCCGGCGCGTCGGCGGGCGCGAGGTCGCGCTCGCTCGCGAGCAGGTGCACGTCGAGGCCGGATTCCACGAGCACGCGTCCGTCCGCGCCGGGCAGTGCCGCGAACGGCACCACGGCGAGCTGGCCGTCGGGCACGATGAACGCGCGGGCGGCGCCGCGGAGCCGCGCCGCGACCGGGTCCCAGATCGCGCGCCGCAGCGCCGCGCCCCGGGCCACGAGATCGGCTTCCTCGGCGGGCGTGGCGGGCCGGTGGACGAGCCGTTCGCGCCAGGCCAGCGCGAGCGAATCCGCGTGCGCCGCCGGGCCGAGCGACACGACCGTCGTGGGGCCGCCGCGCGCCGGGAGCACGAATGCGATCAGGTGGTCCACGCCGCGCGTGCCGGCCTCGCGGCGTTCGGTGTCGTAGCGCGCGTAGGCGACGAGCGCGCCGCCCGCGGGCAGCGCGCGGTCGGCCGCCTCGAGATTCGCGTGCGCGCGCGCCTGTTCGTCGCGGAACGCGCGGCTCTTCGCGCCGAGTGCCTGCTGCGCCTGTTCGCGGCGCCGCGTCGCGCGCGCGACCTGATCGGCCCACGTCGAGTCGCCGCGCGGGCCGCGCACGACGAGCGCCGCCAGCGCGCCGCTCGCGCTCTCGTAGTCGTGCCGCAGCGAATCCACCACCGGGCCCTCGGCGCGGCGCAGCGCCCGGCGGCGCGAGGCCAGCTCGTCGAGCACCGCGCCCCGGTCCGCCGCCACCACGTCCCACACGCGGCGCACGTCGGCGGGCGAGAGCCGGCCCCGGTCCGCGAGCGCCATCGCCACGTCGAGCCCCGTCGGGCGCACGTCGGCGTACGCGAGCGCCTCGCGCTCGGACAGCGTGCACGACTGCAGCGCGAACTGGCGCGCGCCCGCCGCCTCCGCGCGCAGCGCGAGCGCCAGCGCGCCCGGCGCGTCGCCGCGACGCATGCGCACGTTCGCGAGGTCGGCCGTCAGGTCGGCGACGAGCGGATGACCGTCGCCGAGCGATCGG
>WBZQ01003117.1_pt1 | contig 10386 bp, 10 predicted proteins | sample 5204251 | NCBI WGS metagenome assembly WBZQ01 (sample SAMN12412402, study PRJNA552823) | activated sludge metagenome | isolation source: activated sludge from nitrification reactor of wastewater treatment plant... | place: USA: Virginia | collected 2017-09 | reverse complement strand
CCTCGTAGCCAGTCCTTCCGCAATCGGGGTTAGCCGGAATACCCGTTTCCCTCGGCGATGGGTCACCGCGAGACCGGGACGCAATTCACAAGATTCGCGACAGGTGGAATCCGCCACTGTTCGGAATCGACACACCTCACCCCCCTACAACTAGACTCATTCATGTTGGCCCGCGGGCCGCGCTGTCTGGTCCATCCGGAAGTCCGATCGCTGTCGGGCTGTGGCGTCACCCCACTCGGCTCGGTCCGAACGAGCTGGTCGTGAGGGCAACATTATCCACTAAAGTTTCCAGGGTTATGGCCGATAAGCACCTCTGGCACATCTGATGCATGCGTAAATACACCTTGGCCCGCCTCTAATTTGCAAGCGTTGGATTCAGGAACAAACGACACAATTAAGACGATGACCATCGCGCCAAGCCACGCCCTGCGTAACGCTCCAGCCTCTTCAGAAAGCTCAGCACCATCCCAGGATCGCACACCGGAGCAAGTCATGATTCTCGGTATCGGCAATCCCCTCATGGGTGACGACGGCGTGGGAATCAGGATCGTCCACAATCTGATGAAACAACCCCGACAACTCGCTTTCGCTGGCGACAACGTAGAAGTCATCGATGGGGGCACTTTGGGCTACTTGCTGATCGATCGACTTAGTGACGTGGCGGACTGGATTGTCGTTGATGCTGCAAATCTCGGCGCGATTCCAGGCACCGTGAAAGTGTTTCGGGGCGACGAGATGGATACCTTCCTGACCGCCAACCGCTCGAGCAGCGTCCACGAAGTGGGCCTGATCGACCTAATCGAAATGCTGGCATTGACCGGGGCACTGCCGCAGCGCCGGGCACTGGTGGCGGTTCAGCCTGAAATCATTGACTGGCAAACGGACCTTTCGCCGGCCGTTGCCGCCAGCCTATCCCGAGCTGAGGCAGCGGTGGTTGAAGTTCTGCGCGATTGGCATGGAGTGACAACACGATGAACCGACTGACCGATATTCCCATTCGTGCGGAACACCACCAAGAGTCCTCTTCCAACCTCGATGTCGCCACGAAGGTGCTGCGCGAGGTCCAGCGACTCCTGGCGAGGTTCATCGCGACCGGCGAGGCGGGAACCATCGATCTACGGGCGCAACCGCATATGGAACCCTCGACCTACCGCCATTTGCGGCAAGCGCTGACGACCGGTGAAGTGACGGCGCTGATCGATGCCGACATCAAGGTCGAGGTCACCGAGACGCAGTATCCCGGCGTCTGGTGGCTGACCCACCGCAACGCCGACGATGAAATCGTAACGGAGATCATCGACATCACGTTGATACCCGACATTCTGAAGACCCATGTAGCGGAGATGCGCGCCGGTTTAAAGCGGCTCGATCAGGCGCTATCCGCTTCCGCTGCATAACGGATGCCCGTGCCAGAACGAAAAAAGTGGCAAGGGCCTTGAGCCGATGACAACAAGAGGAGTGAACGCCATGAGCAGTGATCCGCAACGGCCCAAGAGCCAAGGGCTCGAGGACATCGTGTTGGACGACGCCACCGTCGAGCGACTGCAGGAGATGGGCATCAGCCGACGTCGCTTTCTAGGCTACTGCGCGGGGCTGGCTTCGCTGATGGCGCTGCCGCCATCCTTCATCCCGAAACTGGCGAGAGCTGCGACATCCCCGGCCAAACCGTCCGTGGTGTATATGTCCTTTCAGGAGTGCACCGGGTGCCTGGAATCCATGGTCAACTCCTTTGCGTTCCGCGGCGGACAGACCATTGACAACCTGATTCTCAACCTGATTTCGTTGGATTATCAGGAAACCCTAATGGCAGCGGCTGGACAACAGTCCGAAGAATGGCGCGATTGGTTGATCACTCCACCGGACCGAAGCAATCCCCCTCACCCACACCCCGAGTACTCCCAAGCTGGTAAATATATTCTGGTCGTCGACGGGTCGATTCCGGCCGATGAGTTAAGCGGCTATTTCGTCAGCGGCGGACGGAGTGGCGTCGCACGCTTCTGCGAAGCGGCACAGCATGCGCGAGCGATCATTGCCGTTGGCACCTGCGCCAGCTTCGGTGGTCTCCCCAAGGCTGATCCCAATCCGACCGGCGCCGTCTCGATCAGCGAACTGATGCTGCAGCGTGACATCAAGAAGCCACTCATCAATGTATCCGGCTGCCCTCCCATTCCCGAAGTCATCACCGGCACGATCTTGCTGTATCTGACCAATAACTACACCGTTCCAAGTCTGGACAACTACTACCGTCCGACAAAGTTTTACGGCAGAACCGTCCACGACGACTGTTATCGCGAGGAATCGTTCGAAGAAGGCCCCTACGCCCGTTCCTTCGACGACACCAATGCTAAGCGCGGCGGCTGCCTTTACTACATGGGGTGCAAGGGTCCGCTAACGCACAACGCCTGCGCCACGATCAAATGGAACCAAGGCGTCAGTTTCCCAATGATGTCGGGCCATGGCTGTATCGGTTGCGCGGAACCCAACTTTTGGGACCGGCTGAACACGAAGGGGCAAAAGGGGTTCTATTACGCGATCGCCGATGAGCCCTATGACGGTCATGGCGGCGATGCGAACTGCAGTGCCTGTCACGATGGAGATGGAGACTTCGGCGATGACCATGACGAGCACGACGATGATTAACACTCGCCGTGAGAACGACACCTCAGCCGAGGAATCACGCACGGGCATGAATACTAGGCACCCCCGGCCGACGCCGAGGTTTGCGACTCGAACAGGAGGATAACGACCATGGCTACAAAACCCAATGTCATTATCGATCCGGTCACCCGGATCGAGGGTCATCTGCGAATCCAGGCCTATGCTACCCCGGACGAAAAGGGCGGGGGCAAGATCGAAGTACCCGCCTTGAGTTCGAGCACCATGGTACGTGGCGTCGAGCGAATCTTGCAGGGCCGCGACCCTCGCGACGCCTGGGCATTCACCCAACGGATTTGCGGCGTCTGCACCGTCGTCCATGGTCTGACCTCGGTGCGCGCCGTGGAAAACGCGATCGGGGTCAAGGTGCCGAAGAACGCCGACTACATCCGCAACATGATGATCGGTGCCCAGTATGTTCACGACCACGTGATGCACTTCTATCATCTGCATGCTCTCGACTGGGTTGACGTCGTCAGCGCCTTGAGCGCAAATCCGACCACCACGGCAAAGCTAGCGGCGAGCAACAACCCCACCTACAAACCTAACGGCGGGGCGTTGCCCAACGCGACCTACTTCCGGAACGTACTGAACAACCTCAACAACGGCCTGGTCAGTCGCGGCCAACTCGGATTGTTCTCGAACGGTTATTGGGGGCACCCCGCGTATAGCCTGTCACCCGATGAGAATCTGCTACTGGTGTCGCATTACCTGGAGGCACTGGTTTGGGCCCGTGACGTCGTCAAGCTGCACACGATCTTCGGCGGCAAGGACCCGCACCCCAATCTGGTCGTTGGCGGCATGCCCTGCACCTTGAGCAGCAACACCGGTACGATTACCAAAGATGCCGGCGGCACTGCGCTCAATACCGCTAACCTGACGCTGGTCAAGAATATCACCGCGAAGATGAAAGCCTTCGTGGACCAGGTATACCTACCCGACGTCGTCCTGATCGCGAAGAAATACAAGGATTGGGCAAACTACGGCAAGACCGCCGGCAATTTTCTTTCTTTCGGCGAATTTCCCGATCCGGCGCTGGTGAAAAGCGAACTCGCGGACGGCGCGATCGATTACCCCGCCGGGTATGTTCTGCCGCAGGGGCTGCTGCTCGAGGAGGACATCACCAAATTCGTTTCATTCGACCAAACGAAAGTCACTGAGAATGTCGCGCATGCCTGGTACAAACCGGGCCTGGTCACCGACATCCATCCGTCACAGGGCAGCATGGAATTGGAATACGATGGACCCACGCCGGATTCGGCGGCTTACATGTTGGACGAAACCAAACGTTACTCGTGGATCAAGTCCCCTCGTTACGACGGCAAGCCCATGGAAGTCGGCCCTCTCGCCCACATTCTCCTGATGCATGCGCGTAATACGCTCCCAACCGACAAACTGGTGCGCAGTTACGTCAAGAAGTACTGGACCAACTCGGTCGCATCGGGCGGACTGGGCCTTGCTTTCGGGAAACTCAACTCAACCCTGGGCCGAATCTTCTGCCGCATGCTGGAAACCAAAATCATCGCCGACCAGATCGGCGGCCGAGCCGCCAACAGCGCGGCAGGCACGGCCGCCTACGCCGGTTGGTACCAACTGTATTACAACAACCGGACCGGAAAATACTGGAATCCCGCTGCGTTCACCAAACTGGCTCAGCCCGCCCTGTCCGATAAGGTCGGTTTCGGTTTCACCGAGGCTCCGCGTGGCGCTCTGGGGCATTGGGTCAAGATCAATGGAACCACGGGCAAGATCGACAACTACCAGTGTATCGTCGCCAGTCAATGGAACGCAGGGCCCCGTGACAGCGGTGGTGTTGCGGGACCTTACGAAACGGCCTTGAAGGGCCATGTGCTGACGGATCTCAAGAAACCACTGGAAGTCCTCAGGACCATTCATAGCTTCGATCCTTGCATCGGCTGCGCCGTGCACATCGTCGACCCAAATGGCGAGCCGCTGGTTCAGGTCAATGTCAACCACGCCGGCGGACCACGGCTGCAAATCGCCGGGTAACTTCAACGAAGTGGTATCCTACAGGGCGGCTTCACGCTGCCCTGTCCTTATTCCGAGCCTCTTCCATGTGCCTAGCTGTCCCGATGCAGATTACCCGGATCGACGGATTCGACGCGCGCTGCGCGATTCGCGGTGTCGAGCGTGACGTCAGCCTGTTCATGCTGCAGGGCGAGGACATCGCGGTAGGCGAGTACGTGCTGGTGCACGTCGGCTATGCGATCCAGCGCTTGTCGGCCGAGGAGGCCGCGGCTTCGTGGGAGCTGTTCGACCAGATTCTCGACGACGAGGTGATGGCCGATGCATGAACTGTCGCTGTGCATGGACGTGATCGATCAAATCACCGCGCTGGCCGGCCAACACAAGGCACAGGCCGTCTCCAGCGTCACTGTCCGCATCGGGGTTTTGTCGGGCGTCGAACCGCAATTATTGGAGCAGGCATTCGCCATCGTCCAAGCCGGCACCGTGGCCGATCAGGCGCAATTCATCACCGAGCCGATCGCGGCCCACGTCCACTGCAACGCGTGCGGCGCAAACTCCGAAGCCGAACCCGGTGACCTGCGCTGCCGCCAGTGCGGAAGCACAGACACACGACTGACTGCCGGCGACGAGTTGACGCTCGCTTCGGTGGAACTGGTCGTCCCCGATGATTTTCCGTCCGCACCGTCTGCCCCCGGAACATCGATTCACTGAACGAGGTCGAACGCAACATGTGCGACACCTGCGGCTGCAACATCACCCCGGGCAACCGGCATCTGCTGAGGCCCGTTGCGAACCAACACGTCCTCGGGTCGACACCCGAAAAGATCCTCGGTAGCCTCCTCGCCCACAACGACCGGCAGGCCGAAACCAACCGGCAACGCCTCGATGCACACGGCGTTCTGACCATCAACCTGATGTCCTCGCCCGGTTCGGGCAAGACGTCGCTGCTGGAAGCCAGTATCAAGTCGCTGAACGCTTCGCTACGGATCGGCGTGATCGAGGGGGACCTCGAAACGGAGAACGACGCGGACCGCATCCGCGCCCTCGGCGTGCCGGCACACCAGATCACGACCGGCACGGCCTGCCACCTGGATGCGCATCTGGTCGCCCAGGGACTCGACCGCATGGACCTGGATGCACTCGACATCCTGTTCATCGAGAACGTCGGCAATCTGGTCTGCCCGGCAAGCTTCGATCTGGGCCACCACCGCAACGTCACCTTGTTGTCGGTAACCGAAGGCGACGACAAGCCGGCCAAGTACCCGGTTATGTTCCGTGCCGCTGATCTGATGCTGCTGACCAAGATCGATCTCCTGCCCCACCTCGGGGAGTTCTCACCCGACCGCGCCGAAGGCTGTCTGCGCAAGCTCGCGAGCAGCGCCCCGGTGCTGCAGGTTTCCGCCCGAACGGGTGTGGGCATCGACAGATGGCTGAACTGGCTCGAACAGACGGTCCTGGACTACCGGAGCCAACGCCGCCGACAGCAGACGCTGTTGCCGCGCGTCCAGTCCGAGGGCCGCACGCTGCACGCCCAGCATGCTCCCGAGGTGCGCTTCGTCCCGGTCAGCCGTTGAACCACAAGACACCCCCGATGCCCAACGCGCGAACCTGGCTGGAACGGATCCGGGCTCTGGACCTGCCGGGCGAAATCCGCATCATGAACGTCTGCGGCGGGCACGAACGCTCGATCTCGATGGCCGGTCTGCGCGGCGCCCTGCCCGAGCAGATCCGCCTGATCCCGGGGCCCGGATGCCCGGTCTGCATCTGCCCGGAAGAGGACATCTACCAGGTTATTCAACTGGCACTGAACGAAGCGGTCACCGTCGTCAGCTTCGGCGACATGCTGCGTGTGCCGGTCAACCTGCCGCGGGGCGAGATCCGCTCGCTGGAGCAGGCCAAGGCCGCCGGCGCCGATATCCGGCCGATCGCATCGCCCCTGGACGCCGTGCGCTTGGCCCAAAGCGATCCCAGGCGCACCGTCGTATTCCACGCCGTCGGCTTCGAAACCACGCTGGCGCCGATCGCCGCGATGATCGCGGCGGGCCTGCCCGAGAATCTGCTACTGCTGGTCAGCGGACGATTGACCTGGCCAGCGGTCGCGATGCTGCTGGAATCCGAGACACCGGGATTCGATGCCCTGATCGCGCCGGGCCATGTTTCAACCGTCATGGGGCCGGAGGAATGGGATTTCGTTCCAGGCCGTCACCGCGTCCCCACGGCAATCGCCGGCTTCACGCCCAACAGCCTGCTGCAGGGCATTCAGGCCGTACTTCGCCAATACCTCGGAGACGCCGCTCAGCTCGAGAACTGCTACCCAGCGGCCGTGCGGGAAGGCGGCAATCCCGTTGCGAGGAAGTTCCTGGGCGACTGCTTCGATGTCGTCACGGCCAACTGGCGGGGCATCGGCCTGATTCCGGCATCCGGGTACGCGCTGAAACCCCATCTGGCCTCGCACGATGCAGCGCTGCGCTATCCGGCCTACTCCGAGGCGAGTCGCCGCCACGCCGGCAGCATGCCACCCGGCTGCGACTGCGCCAGGGTCGTGCTCGGGAAGATCGTGCCGTCCGACTGCCGCATCTATGGCAGCCCCTGCACCCCGCGAACCCCGGTCGGACCCTGCATGGTCTCGGATGAAGGTGCCTGCCGCATCTGGTGGTCGTCGGGCGTCAGAAGGGAGCCCCACCGTTCGCAGCAAACCGCCGCTTGACCCCCCGGCATTCGCATTTCCGTTGCCCCACAACCTGTCGCGTCACGGGATAAGCCCGCGCCGTGCCTGAACCCACGGCCCGCCGCATCGTCATTTCCGGTCGCGTGCAAGGCGTCGGATTCCGGCCCTTCGTCTACCGCATGGCCCATCGCTTTGGCATCACCGGAAGCGTCCGGAACTGCGGCGGCGTGGTCGAAATCCACGCGGAAGGGCCGACCCGTGCGCTCGACGAATTCCAGCAGGCGCTGCTAAAGGAAGCGCCGCCGCTGGCTGTGCCGAAAGCTACTCAGGTCGAATCGGCACCGACGCAGGCTTGCAACTCCTTCACGATCGAATCCAGCGCCGCCGGTTCCTCGCCCGAAGCCCACCTGCCACCGGATCATTTCGTCTGCGACGAGTGCCTGGCCGAAATGGCGGATCCGTCCGCGCGGCGCTACCGCTATCCGTTCATCAACTGCACGCAGTGCGGGCCGCGTTACACGCTGATCGACCGCCTACCCTACGACCGGCCGAACACCGCGATGCGGGACTTCGAACTTTGCCCCGCGTGCCTCGCCGAATACACCGATCCACTGGATCGCCGCTACCACGCCCAGCCTCTCGCCTGTCCCGCCTGCGGGCCACACCTGAGCTTCCGTGGGCCAGGCACTGCCGAAATCCGCGGCAATGACGAGGCGTTGAACGCCTGCGCCGAGCAGCTGGGACGGGGGGCCATCGTGGCCTTCAAAGGCATCGGCGGCTATCACCTGCTATGCGATGCGCGAAGCGAAGACGTCGTTCAGCGGCTCCGCACCCGCAAGCATCGGCCGGACAAACCCCTGGCGGTTCTGGTCCCGTGGCGCGGACTCGACGGCCTGGACCAGGTCCGCGCATGTGCCGAGCCGACCGCCGAAGAGGCAGCGCTGCTGAAGTCGCCGCAGCGTCCGATCGTGTTGATCCGGAAGCGCGATCGCGGTCCGCTGGCGGCATCGGTCGCCCCGGGATTGAACGAGGTCGGCCTGATGCTCCCCTACAGCCCGCTCCATCACCTGCTGGCCGATGCCTTTGGAGCTCCGCTGATCGCCACCTCCGCGAATATCAGCGGTGAACCGGTATTGACCGATGCTCTAGAGGTCGAGGCGCGTCTGGGAACTGTGGCCGACGCCTTCCTTCACCACGACCGGCCGATCCGGCGGCCGGCGGATGACTCAGTATTCCGCGCGATTGCCGTCAAAGCCCGGCCGATTCGACTGGGACGGGGAGCCGCGCCCGTCGAGCGGAGTCTCGCCCAGGAACTGCCTGCTCCGATGTTGGCTGCGGGCGCCGATCTCAAGAACACCGTCACACTGGCATTCGGACGGCGCGTGATCGTTTCGCCCCATATCGGCGATCTCGGATCACTTCGCAGCGCGGAGGTGTTCCAGCAAGTCTCCGCGGACCTGCAGCAGCTCTACGGCGTGACGGCGGCGGAAATCGTTTGCGACGCGCACCCGGATTACCGCTCCAGCCGCTGGGCCAGGGCAAGCGGACTGCCGGTCCGGCGTGTCTTCCATCACCACGCCCATGCATCGGCGCTGGCCGGGGAGCACGGACTGAACGGCACGGGTCTAGTATACGCATGGGACGGAACCGGCTACGGCGAAGACGGCACGATCTGGGGCGGCGAAACCCTGCTCGGCGCGCCCGGCCGCTGGCGTCGCATCGGCTCGCTGCGTCCGTTCCGCCTGCCGGGCGGCGAGCGGGCCGCGCGCGAACCCTGGCGGGTTGCGGCCAGCCTGTGCTGGGAGGCGGGGCTCGAATGGGACGCCTGCCCGCACGATGCGGCCCTGCTCCGCCAGGCCTGGGAACGGGACCTGCAATGTCCGCTGACCACATCGGCCGGCCGCCTGTTCGACGGGGCCGCGGCCCTGGTCGGCCTCGCCGATGTCTGCAGCTACGAGGGGCAGGCCGCGATGCAGCTCGAGGCGGCTGCGAGCATCGCCTCTCCCCCTGTCATCCTGCCGCTCGCCGAACGCTCCGGCCGCAGCAAGATCGACTGGTCCCCGCTGCTGCCCATGCTGATGGACTCGCGGCGATCGGTAGCCGAGCGTGCATCGGCGTTTCATGCGAGCCTCGCGGCGGCGATCGCCGCCCAAGCCGCGAGCGTCCGCGACATGCACCGATTCGATTATGTCGGACTCTGCGGCGGCGTGTTTCAGAATCGCCAACTGACCGAACTCGCGCTAAGCTTGTTGCAGGACCGCGGCTTCACGGTCCATGTACCTGAAGACCTGCCAACCAACGATGCCGCCGTCGGCTTCGGGCAGATTATCGAAGCCGCCGCGTTAACCTCCATTCACTCGTAAACCAACGGTTTCAGCCATGCCGACCTACGACTATCTCTGCGAAGCCAACGGGCAAGTCATCGAAGTCAGCCACTCGATGCGGGAACGCCTGAGCACCTGGGGTGAACTCAGCCAGCGAGCCGGTGTGCCGCTCGGCGAGGTTCCAGCCGATGCGCCGGTCCGCCGCATGATCAGCGGACCCGGCGTGGTCCGTTCCAGCTCGCTGAAGAATCCCGAACTCCCCCCTTGTCAGACCGGCGCGCCCTGTTGTGGCGCCAACAGCTGCGGCTTTGCCTGAGACCGCGTGGCAGCGCCCGAAGGATCGTTCGAGCAGCCGATCGGCCGTGGTTCCCATCGCGCCGAGTTCCGGTTCTACGAGGAGCTGAACGACTTCCTGCCGGCGCACCAGAGGAAGCGAAGCCTCTGTTACGCGTTCGAAGGCAAACCGGGCGTCAAGGATCCGATCGAGGCCTTCGGCATCCCGCACACCGAAGTGGAGCTGATCGTCGTGGACGGTCAATCGGTCGGATTCGATTATCGGCTGCAACCCGACGACCGGGTGGCGGTCTATCCCATGCTCGAGAGCTTCGATGTCACGCCGTTGGTCAAACTGCGGGACCGGGCGCTGCGCCGCACAGCGTTCGTGGTCGACGTCAACCTCGGCAAGCTCGCGCGGCGGCTTCGGCTGCTCGGCTTCGACGTGTTGTACGACGCGCGCTTTCACGACGCTGA
>WBZQ01003115.1_pt1 | contig 10387 bp, 7 predicted proteins | sample 5204251 | NCBI WGS metagenome assembly WBZQ01 (sample SAMN12412402, study PRJNA552823) | activated sludge metagenome | isolation source: activated sludge from nitrification reactor of wastewater treatment plant... | place: USA: Virginia | collected 2017-09 | reverse complement strand
ATCCGCATCATGTGTTCGTTCCACCGCCCCCAGGTTTTCGAGCGTGGTCAACATGCGGGCGACGGTGCTTTTGGGCAGCCCGACTTGACGGCTGAGCACCGCCAGACCGACGCCATCCGCATGGCCGGAGACGGCCCGCAAAATATCAAAGGCACGTTTTAATGACTGAACATCTGCCATGATCGATTCAGAATTGTCCGGCCAATTGCTTGGATCTACTACAAATGTCGTACCGCATGGTGGAACGATTCCATCATGCGGATTATATATCAGGCCGCCGGTGAAGTCAACTTGTCAACCAACTTGGCGGGCTTTGGCCGTTTGGCGTAGAATAGAATCGCTACAAAAATTCAGCGATGCGCAATACGATAATTCTGAGGGTTGATGAGTGAAGAGTGATGAGTGAATACGCTCACTCTTCACTCATCAGAACGCTTCAAATGTCAGGACTTTTCTAGAGAACCATCAATCAACCTTCAAGTGTAAACGTCTATGCAGAAGCCTGTGATTATTGCCGGCGCCGGCCCTGGCGGCTTAACCCTGGCCTTGGCCCTTCATGCCCAGTCGATTCCCGTGTTGCTTTTTGAGGCGGTCAGCACGCTCAAGCCGTTAGGGGTAGGGATCAACCTGTTGCCGCATTCGGTGCGCGTTTTGCACAAACTTGGTCTCCAAGAACTGCTGGAACAAGAGGCTATCCAAACGGCGGAGCTGCGCTATGTCAACAAATTTGGCCAGTTGATCTGGGCCGAACCGCGCGGGCTGGGCGCAGGCTATGCCTATCCCCAATATTCGATTCATCGCGGTCAATTGCAACTATTGCTCTACGCGGTCGCCCAGCGGCGCTTGGGTGCAGCTTGTTTGCAGACCGGCCACGCCTTAGAGTCTTGGCGCGATCAAGCGGATGGGATTGCTGTGATGCTCCGTAGCCGCGATGGTGCAACTGTCACCGTGGAGGGTAGTTGCCTGGTGGCGGCCGATGGAATTCATTCCGTGGCCCGGCGGCTGCTTTATCCGCATGAAGGCCCTCCGGTTTATTCGGGGCGGATTCTTTGGCGGGCAGTCAGCGAAGATCAACCGTTTTTGGATGGTCGCACCATGAGCATGGCGGGGCATCGGGACCAGAAATTTGTCTGTTATCCCATCTCACGCGCCCACGCCGAACAAGGGCGCTCGTTGATCAACTGGATTGCCGAGTTGAACGTTCCGGATTGGTCAGCGCCCAAGCAAGATTGGAATCGGGTGGTAAGTAAAGATCGCTTTTATGGCCGCTTTACTGCTTGGAATTTTGGTTGGCTCGACGTTCCGGCGTTGATCGACAAGGCGACCCAGATCTACGAGTACCCGATGGTGGACCGCGATCCCTTGCCACGTTGGACGCATGGGCGAATGACTTTGCTCGGCGATGCCGCCCACCCCATGTATCCCATTGGCTCAAATGGCGCCTCGCAGGCCATTTTGGATGCTGAAACGCTGGCCGATCAGCTAGCCAGTACGGATGTGATGACGGCCTTGGAAAATTATGATGCCGTGCGTCGCCCGGCTACGGCCAAAATTGTCCTCTTGAATCGCCAAAATGGCCCTGACCAGGTGATGGAGTTAGCCGAACAGCGCGCCCCCAACGGTTTTCAAGACGTGCATGATGTGATTGCCTATGAAGAACTCGCTGACATCGCCGCCCGCTATAAACAGACAGCAGGCTTTAGTGTGGAGCAGGTGAATCGCCCCCGTGACAAGTGATGAGTGATGCTTGGCCTTCACTCATCACTCATCACTTATCAACCAATTAGATGAAACTCCGTTTGCCGTCCGCTCAACCAACGCATCTGACCGCCGCTCAGCACGGCGTCTTCTTCCAGGGCAATGCGCACCACCTGGTTGTCCCATTCGGGCACAGCTTTGGTGATGTTCAACTCAATCGAGTAGCAGGTGTTGTCAAACAACTCGTAATCACCCCGACCGGGTACGCCCCCTTGCTGATCCCACAGACCAATCACCGGGCCGGCCGCGTGGCCATGATAGCCCAATGGATGGCTATAAATGCTGGGGGTAATTCCTTCGCCCTTGGCCTGGTCAAGGGCTGCCTTCAACACTTGATTGCCGGTGCGCCCAACCTGCATCGCGGCCATGTGGATCTCTTGTAGGCGGTTGCCGTCGGCTAGTGCCTGGCGTAAGCCTGCGGGCGCTTCACATTCGCCTGGTTTGAGAATATAGGCGTGCTGCTGGTGGTCGGTGGCCAGGCCCAGATAGTAGAAACCGACATCACAGTGCAGCAGATCGCCGGGCAGGATTAGCTTGCGCGGTTCACCTTTGCCGCCGCCGGCCGGACCATGGAAAGTCAGCCCTGGCGCTTGAATTTCCACCGTTGGGTGAAACCAGGCCCGCAATCCTAGATCCAGCATCTTCTGCCGGAACCACCAAACCACATCCTCGGTGGTGGTGATGCCCGGATGGATCGTGCGCGAGGAGAAAGCTTCCGCAATCAAGGCGTGACCCATCTCTACAATGCCGGGATAGACCACCAGTTCCGGTGCAATGCGGGTTTCCAGCCAGCCCACACAGAGGCGCTCGGCGCTGCGCACCCGGGGCGCGTAGGTTTCCCCCAATGCGGCCAGCACTCGACTATGTTCGCTGTAGGTGAGGCCGTCGCCAAAGGCAAATTCATCGGCAAAGTTCAGCCCAATCACCTGTGGATCGCGTTCGCCGACCACACGGCGTAGGCAGGCAAATTGATCTTCCTTCTCCGGCTCCCAACCTTTGCGGTAGTATTCGCCATGCCCGTAACGATCCAGGGTTAGCCGATCTACGGTGCCGTCGGCCTGGCGGGCAAAAACCAGGATCGTACGCCGCCGCGCTGCCATGGCTGGCTCGGGCAGCATGGTCATGATCACCGGATCTTCGTTGTATTCGCGGGCGACCACCAGCCAGAGATCAACCCCCTCGCGCTGCATGAGCGCCGGGATCACTTCGTCCAGCCGTTGTTTCAGCCAGTTGTTGCGCACATCCTTCTGGGCACGCAGCGGGAGAATCTTGTTGTGATAAGCATCAATAGTTTGCATAGATTTGTTTTGGTTTTGGATGGTGACGATGAGTGTTGCTAGTTCACAAGCGGAGACTTGTTGTGGCCTATACTACCTTGTTCTCGTCCGCGCGCCAAAATTGTGAGGACGAGGACGAGCAGGAGGACGAGGACAATAATTTTCAAACACGCCCTACTTTTCCGCTGGTTGACAAGGAGAATGTGCCTATGCTAGACTAAGTTACCCGACAAGTAGTTCCCGCAAAACAATTCAAAGATAGAGGAGACAACGATGGCAAATTCTTTGGGCAATCGTAGGGTCACACGCCGCGAGTTTTTAGAACTTGCGGAGGCTTTGGGTATTGCCGCCCTGGCTTCACCCATGTTGGCCGCTTGTGCGCAACAGGCGCCGGCAAGTGGCGGCGCGGCGCCGGCGCCGGCGCCGCAAGCCGGTGGTCAGGCTGCCCCCGCCGAAGGCGCCACAGTTGCGGGGGGCTTGAAGGATATCCCGCGCAACCGCACCTTTATTGCTGTGCGCGGTGGCTCACAAGGCAAATTTACCGAGTGGGATCAATGGAATCCCTTTGTGCCAGTCGCCAACCACCAATTTGGCTCAAACCTGATCTACGAGCCACTGGCCTTCTACAGCGCCTTTGCCGACAAAGAGTACATGTGGCTAGCCGAGAGCTACGAGTACTCGGATGACTTCAAAGAACTGACCATCAAGACCCGTCAGGGCATCAAGTGGAGCGATGGCCAGGATTTCACCGCCGATGATGTCACCTTTACGCTCAATGCCTGCAAGGAATATAACGCCAAAATTCGCTGGGGCGCCAACATCGCCCAGGTGATGGACAAGGCCGAGACCGTCGATGCCCAGACCGTCAAAGTCACCATGACCGTGCCGGCGCCGCGCTTTTTCTGGTTGTTGACCTATCACTTTGACATTGGTGTCTACATCCTGCCCAAGCATATCTTCGATGGCAAGGATGTCTCGACTTACAACCATTTTGACATTGACAAAGGTCTACCGGTGACGACTAGCCCGTGGCGGGTAGTTCACTCTTCTCCGCAGCAAAAGATCCTGGATCGCGCTCCGGATTGGTGGGGTGTCGCGGCGGGCGTGGCGCCGCTGCCTGCGGTGGAGCGCTTCATCCTGTTGCCGGATCAGGGCGAGCAACAACTCGTCCAGTCGGTTATCAAGAACGATGTCGACTTTACCACCGGCATCCAACCCTCCAGCTTCCCAACCGTCTTTGGCGGCAATGACAAGGCCACCTCATGGACAGGCAAGGACGCGCCGTTTGGCTATGTGGACTGGTGGCCCCACTCGCTCTATGTCAACACCGAGGTGGCGCCGTGGAGCGACAAGAACGTGCGCTGGGCGTTGAGCTACTACATTGACCGCTCCAAGATCGTGGACATCTCCTGGTCGGGTGCGTCGCAGGCCACGCCGCTGCCCATGCCTAGCTATCCGCCGTTGCAACCTTACTTTGATGCCACCAAACCGCTGCTGGAGAAATACAACACCCTGGAATTCGCTCCGGAAAAGGGTGATGCCTTGCTCACTGCCAAAGGGTGGAAGAAAGACGGCAACGGCATGTGGCAAGATGAGAAGGGCCAGCCGGTCAAGCTCGACATTATCAGCTTCTTCGACTTTACCAGTGTCGGGCCGGTGCTAGTGGAAATGTTGAAGCGCGCCGGCATTGATTCCAGCTACTCTGAACCACCGGATATGTTCAATAACTTCTCCACCGGCAAATTCACCGGTTGTCTCTTCGGCCACGGTGGTAGTTGCCGCGAACCGCAAGAGACCCTGGCGCTTTATCAGAGCAAATCCGAGGCGATCCCCGGTGGCCATGCGGTGAACTTCTCGCGCTGGCACAATGCCGACTTTGACAAGTTAGCCGACCAGGCCTACACCACGCCGCCGACCGACACCAAGGCGCTGATTGACATCTGGGTCAAGGCCATGGAACTCTGGCTGCCGGAATTGCCGGATATTCAGCTCACGCAGGGCTTCCATCGCCTGCCGTGGACGACCCAAAACTGGACCAACATGCCCGATGCCAAGAACCCCTATACCAACTCGGCGCAGTGGCACTTAACGTTCTCGCTGGTTCTGCACAATGTGAAGCCCTCGGCATAAGAGTTGCGAGTAGCGAGTAGCGAGTGGCGAATAAATACCCGCCACTCGCTACTCGCCCCTGGAGAAAACACCGTGAGTGTCGGTTATATTGTTCGACGTTTTCTGATTTTTCTGGCCATTATCTGGGCCGCAGCGACCTTTAACTTTATTCTCCCCAGGCTGGGCGGGTCTAATCCCATCCGCGAAAAGCTGGTCTCTCAATCAGCGCTCAGCGGCTCGGTGCAGGCGGGCCTGGAAGAGATGGTTAAGGAGTACGAGAGCAAGTTTGGGCTAGACAAACCGCTCTGGCAACAGTATCTGATCTATCTGGCCGATGTTTCACGTTTTGACTTCAATTACTCGATTGCCAATTATCCGCGCAAAGTGGTGGACATGATTGCCGATGCTATTCCCTGGTCGGTGGCGCTCTTGTTGGTGACCACCTTGCTCGGCTTTGTGATTGGCAATGTGTTGGGCGCCTTGCTGGCCTGGCCAAGTGCGCCTAGCTTCTTACGTTATGTCATGCCACCGATTTTGATGATGGGCGCTATCCCCTATTTTTTGTTGAGTCTGATCCTCGTTTACGTCTTTGGCTTTTTCCTGGGTATCTTCCCCATGTATGGTGGCTATACCACCGGCACGATTCCTACACTGACCATTGGCTTTTTGTGGGATGTGCTCTGGCATACCATGTTGCCGGCGTTTTCGATCATCCTGGTCTCCATGGGTGGTTGGGCGTTGGGAATGCGTTCGCTCATGGTAATGACGCAAGGCGAAGATTATGTGGTCTTTGCTGATGCTATGGGGCTGCGCGACCGCACGATCTTTGGGCGCTATGCCATCCGCAATGCCCTTTTGCCGCAAGTAACGGCGCTGGCGCTGGCGCTGGGCCAGATTGTCTCTGGCGCGGTGTTGGTTGAGGTGATTTTTGGCTACCCTGGCATTGGCACCATGCTCTACCAGGCTATCCGCGGCTCGGATTACTATCTGGTGCAGGGCATCGTCTTTATTGTGATCATCTCCATCGGCCTGGCGACCTTTGTCCTCGATATCATCTACCCGCTGCTCGACCCGCGGATTACCTATCGAAAGGCGTGATATGTCAACAACTGTAGAGCGAAATGCTCGTGCCGCGCGCCTTGGCGAGCGAGAGAGTGTTGGCGCAGTTCTGATGCGCGCCTGGCACTATTGTCGCCGTAACCCGTCGCTGATCTTTGGCCTGGCGCTTTTTCTCTTCCTCTTGCTTTCATCTGTGGTCGGCGCCCGCTTTGTCAACCTGCAAGATGCCCGCCCGATCTCGGTGCGTCCGCTCCAGCCGCCTTCGTGGGATTTACCCTTTGGCAGTGACAAACAGGGGCGCAACCTCTTTGCGGTGATGGTCTCTGGCACGCCGTTGACCTTGCGCATTGGGCTGATCGCCGGCTTTTTGGGTGTGATGATTGGCGGCCTGATCGCCTTTGTCAGCGCCTTTTATGGTGGCTGGCTGGATGCCCTCTTGCGTGGGATTGTGGATGTGGGGTTAACGGTGCCGGGCTTGATGGTTCTGATCGTGGTGGCTATGATGGCTAGATCGGGCCTTTCGGTGGAGCAGATGGCGCTGGTGGTGGCCTCGTTGGCCTGGCTTTACCCCGCCCGCACTATCCGCGCCCAGGTGCTGACCTTGCGCGAGCGTAGCTATGTCCAGGTGGCGCGCCTTTCGGGAATGCCGGGGCGCATTATCATCCTGCGTGAAATCTTGCCCAACTTGTTGCCCTATCTGGCCGCCTCGCTGGTTGGTTCCATTTCTGCGGCCGTGCTGGCTTCGATTGGGTTGGAAGTATTGGGCTTGGGGCCAATGGACGCCCCAACCATCGGCATGACCCTCTTTTGGATCAACTACAATGCCGCAGTCATCAACGGCTGGTGGTGGTGGTGGCTACCGCCGATTGTGGTGATTGGGCTGCTCTTTATCAGCCTTTTTCAGATCAGCGTGGGGTTGGATGAGATTGCTAATCCGCGTCTTCGCAAATCCGCACCACTCACGCCACAGCCAGTGACACCCCGCAACCAGAGCAATATCAGCCTTAGCGGGCGTGCTAACAAAGCAGCTGTTTTGCGACTGGAAAATTTAACGGTCTATTATGACACCGAACGTGGCCCTGTCCACGCTGTCGAGGATGTGAGCTTTGCCCTGCGCCCGCAGGAGCGCTTTGGCCTGGTGGGTGAATCCGGTTCAGGTAAGTCGAGCATGGCCTTGACCATCATGCGCCTGATCAAATCCCCGGCGCGTGTCGTTTCCGGCAAGATCTGGCTGGAAGAGACCAACCTCCTGACCCTGACAGAAGCCCAGATGAAAGAGTTACGGCTGGCCGAAGTCGCTCTGATCGCTCAAGGCTCCATGAATTCGCTCAATCCTGTGATGCGCGTACGCGACCAGATCGCTGTCGGTCTAGCCGACCACGGTGTGCAGTTAACGCGCAACGACCTGGAGGAACGGGTGACCGCACTGCTGGCTGCGGTGGGTTTGACGCCCCAGGTAGCCAATATGTACCCACACGAACTCAGTGGCGGCATGAAACAGCGCGTCGTCATCGCCATTGCCATTAGCTTACGTCCCAAGGTGATCATTGCCGACGAACCGACCAGTGCGCTGGATGTGGTGGTGCAGCGCCAGGTCATGGAAACGCTTAAGGCCGTGCAGACCGAGATCGGCGCGTCGGTCATCCTGGTGGGGCACGACATGGGCTTGATGGCCCAGTTTGTCCAGCGCCTGGGCGTTATGTATGCTGGCAATCTGATGGAAGTCTCACCAGTGCGAGAAATTTTCCAGCACCCGCGCCATCCTTATACACAGATGTTGATCTCCAGCTTGCCTTCCACCGAAACCAAGGGCCATTTTACCGGCATCCCTGGTTTGCCTCCTTCGCTGCTAGCTGTCCCGCCTGGCTGCGTCTTCCACCCACGCTGCCCGCTGGCTGTCGATCGCTGTCGCAGCGAGGTGCCAAAGTTGCGCGAACTGGGCGCCGATGTGTGGGTGGCTTGTCATTTGGCTAGTTGAAACTAAGTTTTCATCATGCGCATTGAACGAGCAGATTCGGCCAGCGCCAAAGGCTGGTACGCTGGTCCCTGGAACTCTACGCTGTCCATTGCCGTGGGCTATGCCAACATGGGCATTGATGAGCCGCATGTCCATACGCAGATCAGCGAAATCTATTTGGTGGCGCGCGGCACAGCCTTGTTGCGGGTTGAACAGGAAACTGTGTCCTTAACCGCCGGGGATATGATTATAGTTGAGCCAGGCGAAGCCCACACCTTTCTGGCCAGCTCACCCGATTACTTTCATTTTGTCATTCACACACCGGGTTTGCCCGCCGATCAGGTGCGTAGCGAGAAACAGGCTGTTGATCGAGAACGCTTGCTCCTATAAAATTGGAATCCTTGCTTGTTCTACAAGAGGTTTAGGAACAAAGAGAGCACTGAGATTACACAGAGTACATAGAGCGCCAAAACAATTTCTTTGGAAATGTAAGGGCCAGATGCACCGAAAAGCTCTGTGGTCTCTGTGCCCACTCTGGACTCTCTGTGTTCCTATTTGGTTCTGGCCATGCCAGATGAAAGCTGTAAAGGAAGCAACATGACCGCACTGCTCGAAGCCCGCCAGGTGACCAAAGTTTTCGGTGGCGGCCTTTTTGATCGCACCAAAACCATGGCGCTGGAAAATTTTTCCATGACCATCGCCGATGACGCGCCCTCCATTACCGCCATTGTGGGGGAGAGCGGCAGCGGTAAGACCACCCTGGCCCGGCTTTTGTTGGGGGTCACCGCGCCGAGTAGCGGCAGCGTACTCTACAAAGGCAAAGATCTGCGCCAACTGGCTGGCGCCGAGTCGCACGCCTTTTTGAACGACATCCAGGTGATCTTCCAAGATCCCTTCGAGGTTTACAACCCTTTTTATCGGGTGGATCATGTATTGACCACGCCGATTGATTACATGAAGCTGGCCAAGTCACGCCAGGAGAAGTGGCAGTTGATCGAGCAGGCGTTGGAGACGGTCGGTCTACGTCCAGAGGAGACGTTGGGGCGCTACCCCCATCAACTGAGCGGTGGTCAACGGCAGCGCGTCATGGTGGCGCGGGCGCTGATCCTCAAGCCGCGCATTATTCTGGCCGACGAGCCGGTTTCCATGATCGATGCTTCGTTGCGCGCTACTGTATTGGGCAGCCTGCAACGCTTTAAGGAAGAGTTTGGCATCTCGATCATCTACATCACCCACGATCTCACCACGGCCTACCAGATTGCCGACAACATCATTGTGCTCTATCGCGGCGCGGTGGCCGAGGCAGGTCGGGTTGATCAGGTGGTGCGCCAGCCCAACCATCCCTACACGCGCCTGCTGGTCAGTTCAATCCCAGTGCCCAACCCGGATCACCCGTGGGCTGCTGAGGCTGCCCCGGCCTTTGCCAATCCCCAGCGCGGGGCAACCTCTTGCCGCTTTGTCGATCGCTGTCCCGCGGCTATGCAGCAATGTTTGCAACAAACCCCACCGCTCTATCAGACCGATCCTCAGCGCGCATCTGCCTGTTTCCTCTATGAAGGATCACCTGTGCTGAGCAGTGATGCACTGGATCGAGTCCTGGCCCGGTAGAAGCGCTACGCTAGTGCAAAATAAACAGAGATGGCTGGCAATGTGCCTGGCACTTTCGGCCCCACATCTGTTGCTGGTAGACAAAGTGCCGGGCACATGTTCGCAAAGATACTTTGTTATTCCTGCATTGTTTTACTGTCCTACTAATAGAGGACAAGCAACGGCAAATTATACCGGCATGGTGCGCCCAGTCCGTCGCCGTCCGTAATCGGCCCAGGCTTTGTTCGGCGCACCCATCATTCTCACGCCAAGCACATCGAGCGAAAAGTCAATGCGCTGTTCCATGGTCAGGCTCGGATCGGCCCAGCTCGAATAAAAGGCAATGCCCTGTTTGTCGAGCGCCGCTTTGATTTTATCGCGCGCATCGTTCATATCCTGGGGATAGGGCGGATCGTGGGCATCGTCGTGGCCAAAGGACATGCCCATGTCGCCGGGACCCCATTCGGCAAAGCCAATGCCGGGGACGGCGGCAATGGCCTCAACGTTAGGCAGACAATGGCGATCCTCAATCTTGAGACCCAGCAACAACTCACCCTTTGGATTCAATGGCCACGGGTCGGCAACCCTAGCATACTCAGCAGTCGACAGTCCCCAAATCTCGTTGGCCGGAACCTGACCG
>WBZQ01003114.1_pt1 | contig 10388 bp, 5 predicted proteins | sample 5204251 | NCBI WGS metagenome assembly WBZQ01 (sample SAMN12412402, study PRJNA552823) | activated sludge metagenome | isolation source: activated sludge from nitrification reactor of wastewater treatment plant... | place: USA: Virginia | collected 2017-09 | reverse complement strand
CGTCCAAGATCCACTGGTATACGATGGCGTAAACAAACCGAAAGTTGGCGGTAGGACAGTAATACAGTAGGGCAGTAATACAGTAACCCAGTAGGTCAGTCACTGTTTTACTGGGTTACTGAACTACAGGCTTACTTCGGCTGCTTTGTATTAGCGGTTCATGACGAATGCCTACTCCCTCGTAACGAATGTGTATTGTATCGTACGCGTTTTTGCTTTGCCAATTCGCTCTGAGTACAATGGGCGCATGGCATTTTTTCGGCGCCGCACAAAGGCGCACCCTCAAACAAATTTAACCGAAAACGAACGTCCCCAGCGCGAAGATTTCACGCTCCAATGGGAATTTGGCGACTTCGGGCAGGATGAAGAGCAAACGCCCGCAGCGTTTGATGCCAGCCCCTATGCCCTACGCCCCACCCACGTCATTGATGAGATCAGCGCCGAGGCCAGCCACCATCGGGTTCAGGCCCTTTGGTCCGCCAAACCACTCGACAAACCCTGGCAGCGCCCTCTCACCGACCCCAGCCTGGAGGCCGTACGTACAGCGCTGGACAATGCGCTGGAACAGTGGTGGGGAGACGGCACCCTGCCCGCCAAACCGCTTGTCCGCGATGGATTATTGGCCTTAGAAGCAGGTCATGACCTGGATGAAGGCCATCGTTCGCTCTTGCTACGCGCAGCCCTGGTCTATGGCCGGGGCATGGTGACCGCCTTGCAACACCAAACCGATGGTGAACGCACGGCCTTTATGCTTAAGGAGTTGTTGCTGGATCCGCGCAATCCGTTGGCGACGGAAGTGATTTGGCGCTTGCGGGAGGAAGATAGCAAAAGTGTCACCTGGGTCTCCTTTTTAATCAGCGAATTGCGCTATGAACTACAACTGGTCGTCGGCGCCCAACAAGAGCAGGTTGAGCAAGCGCTGGCCTATCTCCAGGGAACCCGCACGCCCAAGGTCACCAGCCCGTCAGCGAACCCAACCTCATCACAAAACACATTGACCACGGCAACCCAGGCCGCCCTACCGCCAAGCCGACACGCCTATTGGAGCCATGGTCGCCTTTTGGTAACGGCTTTGCTGGCTTTGTCTGTAACGGTGTTGCTCGTGCTCGGTTGGCGCAGCACATCGGCCGCTGGCGCGGCCACTATCCCTGGTGGAGTTTACACCATTCGGGATTCCAGTCAAGCGCAAAAACAACGTCAGGTAGAGCTAGCCACCTTTGCCATTGACCGGGCCGAGGTCACCAATAGCGAGTACCAGCGTTGCTATCATGCCGGCGTTTGTGGGGCTTTACAGCAGCAAGCCAGTGCCACCCATGAAAATTATTTCTCGGGGGCGACTTTTGCTGATTATCCTGTGGTCAATGTCAGTTGGGACGAAGCAAACAACTATTGTCAATGGCAAGGCAAGCAATTGCCGACAGTGGAGCAGTGGCAGGTGGCGGCCAGTATTGCGCCGGCAACCCGGCGCGCCTTTCGCTATCCCTGGGGAGATCAGTTTGACCAAAATTTAGCCAATACCCAGGCAACTGGATTACTTGACACCAAGCCCGTGGGGGCGTATCATCCAAACGGTGACAGCGGCTTTGGGGTGATGGACATGGCTGGCAATGTAGCCGAGTGGACAGCCACCAAGGGACTCAGCGACGGCGCCTATGTCGTCAAGGGTGGTTCATTTCAAGACAAAGCCGAAGCGGCTACCGTTGAGGCCCAACAGGAGATGCAGCGCAACAGTGGGGCGCCCTGGCTAGGTTTCCGCTGTAGCGTTGAACTTACCGATTAAAGTCTGATGTTCCGCAGGCCGCTACTGAAGCTGGCTTGTTACCAATGAAGTCACGTCTGTTGAACCATCAGGCGCTGCGTAATGGGCGTTAAAATTTCAAAAAAACTGATTCAGTATAAGAGAAACATTTTACTGTAGCATAGAAAAGATAACAGAGCATTATGGCCCAAACTATGACCGATCTCACTGTTCTTGATTTGTCGGCTGAACTTGAATTTGCCACGAAAACCGCGCGTGAGGCAGCCACAATTGTCAATACCTTTTATGTTGGTTCCTCCGAAGTGCGTTACAAATCGGAAAACGAACCTGTTACTGAGGCTGATCGCTCAGCCAATCAGCATATTCTGGCCCGTATCCAGGCTGTTTTTCCAGAGGATGGCATTCTTTCCGAAGAATCCAAGGATGATCTCAGCCGGCTCGACAAAGAGCGCGTCTGGATCATTGATCCGCTGGATGGCACCAAAGAGTTTATAGCCCGCAATGGCGAATTTTCGATTATGATTGGCCTGGCCATTGGTGGGCGCGCCGTCTTGGGGGTAGTGATGCAGCCGGATCCTGGCTTGCTCTATGCTGGGATTGTCAACCAGACTGCCTATCTCTACGAGGCCGGCGAACGCATCGATCTCTCGGTCAGCGATTGTGACCAGCTCAACCGCATGGTGCTGGTCACCAGCCGCAGCCATCGCCAGCAAATTGTTGATAAGATCCGCAAAGCGCTCCATATTACCAGCGAACGGTTTAGCGGCAGTGTTGGGCTAAAAGTGGGGTTGATTACGCGCAATCAAGCGGATCTCTATGTCCATCCTAGCCCCGGCTGTAAAGAATGGGATCTCTGTGCGCCTTGTGCCCTACTCGAGGCAACCGGTGGTGTGATGACCGATTGTTGGGGCAATCCATTGCGTTTTAACCAGCGCGATGTACGCGCCCACAATGGGGTCATTGCCAGCAATGGCACCATGCACGAACAGATTGTTGCCACCGTGGCGCGCGTCTGTGAAGAAGCTGGCTACAACCAGGATGATGGCTTTTGGTAAGCTCTGCCCAAGCATGTTTGTAGATCTGTAGCCCAAAAACAAGCGGTGGTGATCCGTAGATCTTCACCGCTTGTCATTTTTTATGGTATGATGGGCCAGACTACCTGCCCTATTCCCATCCGATCCTATCCACATAAAGGAGTTCATCATGCCGCGACGCCTGTTTGATTCGGAATATATTTTTGGTTTACACGACCCCGGTGGTGAGCAATTGATGGTCGATGCCGGTAAGCCGGGCTGGGTACTCTTTACCGAAGAATTGGGCCATGACCCCAATGATTTCAGTGGGCGTGATTATCAAAGTTATAGCAACCGCAACCTAGGCATCATCTGTCGGCTGAACAACGGCTATGCACCCAATGGCACCATCCCCCAGAGCACCTATTATGCCGATTTTGCCAAACGTTGTGCGAATTTTGTTGCCAATACCCGCGGTTGCAAAATCTGGATCATTGGCAATGAAATGAACCATGCCATTGAACAGCCTACGTTCTTTACTCAGGCCATGTCTCCAGCCTTCATGTCACGCATGGGCGAACCAAGTGCCCCCGCCCCCACCACGCCACCGGCCCAGGATGGGGTCATTACACGAGTCGCCAAAGCACTTTTGCGCAGTTTGAGCGACGGCATGGGCGATGCCGCTCTTTTTACCGATCCTAGCGCGGCGCCTGTCCTAGTGGCTGCCAAAGCCTCGGCCACCAGCGATGCCGATCCCTATCAGCATGGATCGCCCAATCGCTTTAGTGCCCTGCATCCGGCCCCAGCCGCCGCTGTAACGCGTGCGCTGGCTCAACCAGCCGCCGCCGCGGCTACCAGCGAACTGATCACGCCGGATCTCTATGCCCGCTGCTACAAACTCTGTCGCGACGCCATCCATGCTGTGCCCGGTCATGCCGATGACCAGGTTCTGGTTGGCGCAGTAGCCCCTTGGAACAACCAAACCACCTACAGTGGCAACGCCAACGGCGATTGGGTGCAATATTTTCAAGATTTGCTCAATCTGCTGGGCCCAAACGGCTGCGATGGCATTACGGTACACACCTACACCCACGGCAGTGATCCAAATCTGATCACCAACGAGCAGCGCATGAACGCGCCTTTTCAAAATCGACGCTATCATTTCCGCGCCTACCAAGACTTTATGCAGGCCATTCCAGCCACCATGCGTCAGTTGCCGGTTTACATCACCGAAACCGACCAGGATGACCCCTGGCAAGACAACAACACCGGCTGGGTGCAACGGGCCTACGGCGAGATCAACGCCTGGAATCAACAGGCCAGCAACCAGCAGATTCGTGCCCTGATTCTCTATCGCTGGCCCAACATCGACCGCTGGGTGATCCAAACCAAAGGCGGCGTGATCAACGATTTCCGCCAGGCCGTCAACAACGACCACCGCTGGCGAGTGGCCGTTCTCAGCACCCTGGGAATCAACGCCGGTGACCAGGTGGAAACGACCGATGTCGTCAACATGCGCCGCACTCCCGGCTATGTAGGCAAACCCAGCAGCGACATCATCCAACCCTGGCCGGCTGGCACCCGCATGACGATCCTCAGCGCCACCAGCCGCACCGTAGATAACCTGATCTGGTGGAACGTCCGGGCCACCGCCACCAACAATCAAGCAGTTGATGGCTGGGTGGCCGAAGTAGCGCCCAGCGGGCAGGTGCTGCTGACGCTGGTCAGCCGTGCTGCCAAGCCCGATGCCCAACCGTCACCGACAGGGAAATTTGCCAAAGGGGACACAGTAGTGACGCGCGATATTGTGCGCATGCGTCAAACACCAGGCTACAATGGCAAAACGGCCAGCGATGTGGTGGACAATATTCCATCTGGTCGCCAGGGGAAGGTGCTGGATGGGCCACGCCTGGCCGACAGCTTAACCTGGTGGCAAATTACCATCAACGGTAGCAACAACACCCCGGTCACTGGCTGGATGGCCGAAGCTGGCCCAGATGGGGCGGTGCTGCTTGACAAAGTAGCCACCACCACGACTCCGCCTGTGCAACAGGGCACCTTTGCCATTGGCGACCTGGCTGTGACGGCCACCAACGTCAATATTCGCCGCACAGCGGGCTATGTCGGCAAAGCGGCCAACGATCTGCTGGGTGTCTTTGACCCGCGTTTTACCCTCAACGTACTGGAAGGCCCGCGCAGTGTGGACAGCCTGACCTGGTGGCGCGTCGGTGGCATTACCCTCAATGTGGGGGAGGTGATCGGCTGGGTGGCGGAACGAGCACCCGACAACACCACGTTGATCAAAGTGGCCGCCAAGTTGCCGGGCAGCAACATTCCCGACAAAGCCAGCAAGAGTTATCTCGGTGTTCCTTTCCAGGGCAGCTTTGGCATTGCTCAACTGTGGGGCGAGAACCCGCAGATCTATGGCCGCTTCAGTTACGATGGTGTCGCCCTCAAAGGCCACAACGGGATTGACTTTCTTACCCCCACCGGCACCAATCTGCTGGCGGTGGACGACGGCGTGGTGGGAGAGGCGGTGACCAATGATCCCAGCGGCTTTGGCAACTATGTCAAGCTGATGCATGGCTGGGGCGAATCGCTTTATGGACACATGGACGGCTTCAATGTGCAACCCGGCCAAAGCGTGCGTCGCGGCCAGATGATTGGGCGGTCGGGCAGCACTGGCTTTAGCAATGGCCCCCATCTCCACTTTGCCATTCGCATCAACCCCTATGACCGCAAAGATGGCTGGGGTGGCTTTTCTGATCCCTTGCCCTATCTGAACCCCAGTGACGTCCATTTACCAGCCTACATCCTTGATCCGCCGGCGGCCAGTGCTACCTTACGCCTGGCCAGTCCAGCGCCCAGCGCCATGACGGCAACCCGCCGCCCCCTGGATGATGCGCCCGGCTATGCGCCGGATCGCCCCGGGCTGCGCAGGCCGTAGGACACTGTCGTCATCTAAGCGATGAGTGACGAGTGAACGCGTTCACTCGTCACTCGTCACTTTTTTATGCAGTATTAATATTACAACGAGACTTTGAAAAGCCCTCCCTGTCGGAATGGTTCAAATTCGCCATCACGACAGGTTGACAAATTGTAGGTGCGGTTTGCAACCGCACGATCCTGTTGACCAGAGATGTGCGGTTGCAAACCGCACCTACGTCTTCACAACATTTGTCAACCAGATTGTGAACCATCCCCCAAATTCATTCAAAAGGTGACCGGTTCATATGACAGCAATCGAAGCACATGTCAGCACCAAATATCAAGTCGTCTTACCCAAGGAGATCCGTGAAAAGCTAAACATCCAACTACACGCAACCATTATTTTTCTGATTGATGGGGTATTTTTCTGATTGATGGGGACACTGTTTTGCTGCGTTCACGACCAGCTAGCTTCACAGCCCACTTACGCGGGCTCCACAAACATGTCTGGGAAAATGTCGACACATGGCTGGCAATGGAGCGCGCAACGTGGGAATAGCACAACTCAACCAGGTGTTGGTGAACGAAAAACTGCTTTTTCTGGACACCATGATCTTTATTTTTACTTTTACTTGATGATTATTGTAATACTCCACCACATTGCGATCTGAATTCACTCGATCGCTCCTCCCCAATCTCAATCCCAACCGCTATCTATGGTATAATCCTGCCAACGATTTACATAGATAGGAAACCCAATGCCACGCCCGTTGTTTGATTCGGACTATATTTTTGGCTGCCATGAGCCTGGTGGCGAGCAATACATGCTGGACGCCAGCGCCGATCCGCCTGGCCGGGGCTGGGTGCTCTTTTGCGAGGCCATTGGCCGCGACCCCAATGACCGCACCAGCCTGGATTTTACCACCTTTAGCGATCAGGGCCTGGGCGTGATCTGCCGCTTGAACCACGGCTATGAGCCGGAAGGCACCTTGCCGCACAGCCGCTATTATGAGCAATTTGCCCGGCGGGTGGCCAACTTTGTCGCCGGCAGCCGGGGCTGCAAAATCTGGGTCATTGGCAACGAGATGAACTATGCCGTGGAACGTCCTGGCATTCAGATCGATTGGTCGCGCCATGCCACCAGCCGGAATGGACCACCGGATATGGCCGACCCCATGCGCCGCGGTTTGGCGGTGCGCTTTAACGTGCTGCCGGATCATTCTACCGAGATCCGCACCACGCGCGGGGCAATCATCAGCCCGGGCGAACAAATTACTCCAGAGCTTTATGCCCGCTGCTACAAACTCTGCCGCGACGCCATCCACCGCTTGCCTGGCCATGCCGATGATCAGGTGATTGTTGGTGCAGTGGCGCCGTGGAACACCCAAACCATCTATGCAGACAATGCCAATGGCGATTGGGTGCAATATTTCCGCGACATTCTAGAACTGCTTGGCCCCAAACAGTGCGATGGCTTTGCGCTGCATTCCTACACACATGGCCCCGATTCCAATTTGATCAGCGATGAAACCCGCCTGGAGCCCCCGTTTCAGAATTATCATCGGGAATTCCGCGTTTACCAGGATTTTTTGGCCGCCGTGCCAACTGCGATGCGTCAGTTGGCGGTCTATATCACCGAGACCGACCAGGTGACGCCGTGGTTGGATCGCAACACCGGTTGGGTGCAACAGGCCTACGCCGAAATCAACAGTTGGAATCAACAACCAGGGAATCAGCAGATCCGCTCCTTGCTCCTCTATCGCTGGCCACGTCTGGATCGCTGGCTGATCGATGGCAAAACCGGTGTAATCGAGGATTTTCGCGCGGCGTTACGCAATGAGTATCGCTGGCAAGGTACACCGTCCCTCTCCACGCCTGAAGCGCCAGAGGCTCCTTCTGGCAATCGCCAACGCATTGCCACCCCATCTCCTGCTGTGGCAACAACCGCTCAACCGCCGTCAGAAACACCCAAACGAGAGCGCCGCGCCCGGTCTACTGAAAACGCAGCACCGACACCCCCGCAGATGCCCTATCAAATTGAATGGCTGAATGACCGCTTTCCAGCCCGCATGTTGGCAGGCGAAATCATCACCGTTCCATTGACTATCAAAAATACGGGTAACTTGTCCTGGACCTGGGGTGGTGGGAATCCCTTTCGCCTGGGCTATCATTACTATCGCGGACGACGGCGGCTGACCCTGCCCACAGACCGGAATCTGCGCACGGATATCCCTACCGATGTACCGCCCGGCGCCACAGTCACGCTTGAAGCACGTATTGCCCTGCCCGAAGAGGCAGGCAATTACACCATTGAGCTAGATATGATCCAGGAGGGTGTCACCTGGTTCAAGGCGCGCAATTCACCGGTGTTGACACGCTGGCTGACCGTAGAAGCACCAACCCCAGCCCCGCTGGCGGAGACGTCCACAGGCGGAAGCAACCTGCCGGTGCCGCTCTTTATGGACATCAGCACTCGGCTACCGCGGGCCGGCGCCTATGCGCGACGCAGCCTGAATCAAATTCGTTACCTGGTTATTAGCCATACAGCAGCCCAACCGTGGCTCAGTTTGGAACGCATTGCGCGTTCCCACATTCAATATGGCTATCCCGGCATTGCCTATGACTTTATGGTCGATCCAAGCGGCCAGACCTATCGGGTCAGCGCCTTGGAAGATGTGGCCCAGCCCGACCAACCCTGGTCCGAACAAGGGGTCAACATCTGCCTGGCCGGCAATTTTAGCGTAGAGCCGCCGCCGCTGGCCCAGATTGATGCCACCGGGCGACTCTGTGCCTGGCTGGCCCAAAACTTGGGCTTGACACCCGACAATATTATCGGTCTGGGCGAGTTGACCAAAGCCGACAACCCAGGCACCACCTTTTATCAGGGTGTGGCCTGGAAAAACCTGGTGGTTCGCCAGGTGCAGTTGCATCTCGCTGCGCTCAGCAACGGCGCCGAACAAGAACCCCCGGCTGAACTTCAGAGCATGGTCAACGACCTGACCAACCAAAACAATCAACTTCAGGCCAAGCTCAAGACCGCCGAGCAGGAACAAGATGCGCTGGTCGCTGAGGCGGACGTGTTACGCCAAGAAGCCGACGAACTGCGCCGTCAGCTCGAAGTACAACCGGATAATGCTGGACAAGCGCTGCGCATTCAAAACTTAATCGACAAATTACCGCGCTATCCGCAGCGCTATGTGGAACGCCGCCCGGAAGATGTGCAATTCATTGTGATCAACCACACCGGTGTTCCGCCCTCGGTGAGCTGGCGCGAGATCGCCCAAGCGCATATGCCGGATTGGCCCGGATTGCTTTATGATTTTTGTATTAATGATCTCGGCGGAATTTTCCAGACCCAACCGCTGGATGAGGTGGCAGAAACCGACCAGGTTTACCTGAGCAACGCCATTAATATTGCCTTTGCCGGGGAGTTTAACCGCGAACCGCCCACCGACGCGCAGATCCGCGCCGGTGCCCAGTTGATTGCCTGGTTGCTGGAGCGTTTTCCAGGCGTTAAGATGGAAAACATCAAGGGCATCCGTGAATTTATTGAGCATACCTCGCCAGGTGAGCAATGGCTCAGCGGCAAACGCTGGAAGGAAACCCTGCTGGTCAATGTGCGCCGCGCTCGCGGTTTGATTGATCCCAGCGAGGTGGAGAATCAATTACGCAAACGCACGGCAGATCTGGAACATCAATTAGAGCTGTTGCAACAACTGAATCTGACCCAGCAGCAGCAAAAGAGCAAACTAGACGAAGAAAACCAACGGCTGAAAGCCGAGTTGGCCGACAAGCTTCAACTTGCCAAGGGCTACCTGATTCCCCCGCCCTCGCTGCGCAATGTTATCGACCAGTTGCCCAAGCACCCTACCTTGCGCTATGAACGGCGTTCGCTGAGCCAGATCACCCATATTGCGGTGCACCATACCGCCGCGCCGCCTACCTTAGGTCCGCTTCGCATTGCCGAGTTGCATGTGGCGGCGGACCCCACCCGGGGCAAAGAAGCCTGGCCGGGCATTGGCTATCATTATTTTGTCCACGCCGATGGCGCCATTGACCAGACCAATCCGCTCGAAAATGCCAGCTATCACGTCTATCGCCACAATGGCTATTCGGTTGGTGTGGTCTTTGCCGGCAGCTTTATGAACGGCAAAATTCCCACCTCTGCCCAGCTACGGGCAGGCGCTCATTTGATAGCCTGGATGATGCAGGAGATGCACATCCCTTTGGCACGGGTCTGGGGTCACCGAGAATTTCCCGAAAACAGCACGGTTTGTCCTGGCAACGAATGGACCTTGGGCAACCGCTGGCGTGATTTGCTCTTTGAGCGGATTGAGCAGGTGCAAAATGGGATCGGTGTCAAGAGCATTCGCCACTATCTGCTTTTTTGGCAGCGAGCCTACCCGGGTCCCCTGGCCCGCCAAGATTTTGTCAATGCCATTGGCTATGTAACTCGCTTCCGCCCAACTGTCGGGTTTGCGTTGGAAGATGCCAAGTATGCTGAATATGTCACCATTGTGGGCAATGAGGCGGGCATCAGTGCGGCTGATGAAAAACTCTTAATCAGCCACGGCTGCAAAGTAGAGCGCGTTGCCGGACGGGATGATGACGAAACTGGGCGCATCCTGGCCGAAATGGCCCGCCAAGGCCGCCGCTTTACCAGTTTTGATGTTGATTTTTAGGAGATG
>WBZQ01003113.1_pt1 | contig 10390 bp, 9 predicted proteins | sample 5204251 | NCBI WGS metagenome assembly WBZQ01 (sample SAMN12412402, study PRJNA552823) | activated sludge metagenome | isolation source: activated sludge from nitrification reactor of wastewater treatment plant... | place: USA: Virginia | collected 2017-09 | reverse complement strand
AGCAAAGCCCAGGTTTCATCGGATATATCGTGACGGCGATAGGCAGGTACAGGGTTCCTCATGGAGCCTCCTTCTTCGGCCCCTTGATTCTCTCATATCTCGAATCTCGTGACTACACTATCTAGTCAGAAAGGCTTATTTATCCCAGGACAGGCGTCCTCATTTTTGTTACAGTGCGCTGCCGTTCGGCGGGGCTTATGGCGTGGAATGAGGAGGCGCAGATCAGGTGCCGGTTCCAATTCATCTGTCCGCAGCAATGGAGTCTGCTGCAGCCAACGGAGCAGGACGACGTGCGACATTGTCCCGCATGCGATCGAGACGTGCGTCTCGCCCTCTCGGAGGCAGACGTGCGGCGGCACAATGCGCAGGGGCATTGTCTTGCGGTGCCGGTGGCGCGGGAGCATGAAGCAGCTGACCCTGATGAACCGTGCTGGCTGGTGGGCAGGATGGAACCGCCGTATCACGCAGAGAAAGAAGGGTGAAAGCGTATCCACGAGAGCGGAGGGTGGTAGATGTCGCCGAAGTGGGGAGGGACGAGATGAACCTGCGAACCATGAATCGACGACATCTCTGCAAGACACTCATTGCGTTGGCGCTGGGCGGGTGCGTGACGCTTTTGAAGAAAATGTAACCAGTCTCAAGAGACAAATGATTCGTACTGTTGGATGAAGAAAGTGCGGCACTGACAACACAATAGTTCCAACAACTGATTGGTCCAACACCGGTAACCATGCAGGCGGACTACTTCCACTATTGGGGCAAGGCTGACGAGAAATATGTCGGCGAAACAACGTGGCATCCGCTGGTGTATCACAGCTTGGATGTCGCGGCAGTCGCCTTGGCCTGGTGGGAGGCAAGTCCGACTGTCCGTCGAACCTTCGCAGCCGCGTTCAATTGCTCGGACTCTCAGCACCTGCGTGCGTGGGTGGCATTCTTTGTCGCCCAACATGATCTCGGTAAGTTCGATGTGCGATTCCAGCTAAAAGCTCCTGATGCGCTTGAGGCTGCGTGGCGACCACTAAGGCCTAGAGATCACGGTCTCTCTAAGAAGAATGTTGCCGAGTTTGATCACGGCTGGGCCGGCATGGCCTTGGCGAATCAGGAGTATGAACAATGGGTAAAACGCGACGACCTTGAACGTGAAATATGGGAGCATTGGCAACCGTGGTTGGCCGCTGTGACTGGACATCACGGGGATTTTTATACGCCAAGCATGCCTGGGTTAAAGCTGGATACAGATGAGGCGATCATTGATCACGATCAAAATGCTCGAAGTGAGTTTGTGTCCGAGCTATCCGACTTATTCCTCAAGCCAGCAGGCTTGAGCCTTCAGGATCTACCTCCAGCCTGTTCTCCTAGCGCACAATACTGGCTCGCAGGGTTTTGCGCAGCGTGCGACTGGATGGGCTCCAACACGGAAGTGTTCGACTACCAAATACCCAACGTTACATTAACCGCCTACCTTGAGGCACGCAAAACAAAGATTCAGAAAGAGAATAGGCTGTATCGCTTCGGCCTGCTTGGAGAAGCAAGAGCCTATAAAGGTTTGAACGCCTTGCTCAAGACCAATGAGTCCCCACGCGGCATTCAAGTTGAGGTGGATAACCTGCCCTCTACACCTGGCCTGACCTTGATTGAAGCTCCCACAGGTAGCGGAAAAACCGAAGCTGCGCTGGCGTACGCCTGGCGGCTGCTGGATCAAGGGAAGGCAGACTCCATTGTATTTGCGCTACCTACTCAAGCCACTGCCAATGCGATGCTTGAACGAGTTGAAGCATTCGCAGCACAGGCGTTCGGATCCATCAATATTGTTCTTGCCCATGGCAAAAGAGATTTTACCGAAGCATTCAAGAGGCTGGTTACAAATGGAGAGCGCACAACTGCGCAAGGAACGACTGAAGCCGCTGTCCAATGCGCTGCTTGGCTTGCCAGCAGCCGCAAGCGCGTGTTTCTTGGTCAGATCGGTGTGTGTACGGTGGATCAGGTGCTGCTCTCAGTACTGCCAGTGCGGCACAAATTCGTGCGCGGGTTTGGTTTGAATAAAGCGGTACTAATTGTCGATGAAGTGCATGCTTATGATGCGTACATGCATGGTTTGTTGGGCGAAGTATTGCGCCACCAGAAGGCCATCGGTGGCAGTGTCGTATTGTTATCCGCCACGCTGCCTTCTGGTGTACGCGCCAAGTTGCTGGGGGCGTGGGGATCGAGCGGGGTGAGTGATGCGCCGTACCCTGCATTATGGCATGCCACACAGGGAATGGCGACCTGCACCACCGTGTCCGATGCCCAGCGCCCCTCACACCGTGAAGTTGCGACAGAATGCCTCAAGCTCCCCAGCGCATTTCCGGATGGTGCAGTGATTGACCGCATCATCGCTGCTGCAGAATCTGGCGCACTCGTGGGCGTCGTGATGAACTTGGTAGACGATGCCCAACGCCTGGCAAAGTTACTGCGCGGGAAAACCTCATCATCGGTGGATATATTTCATGCGCGCTACCGTTTCGTGGACCGGCAGTACAAAGAAAAGATAGTACAGGACTACTATGGCCGAACCGCCCCGCGAAGAGAGGGGCGCATTCTCGTTGCCACGCAAGTAGTGGAGCAAAGCCTTGATCTGGATTTCGACTGGATGCTCACCCAAATTTGCCCGGTGGATTTGCTGTTCCAGCGCCTTGGTCGCCTACATCGCCACCAGCGCGAACATCGCCCCCATAAGTTCGAGTCGCCACACTGCACCATTCTCTCTGTTGAGGCAGACGACTATGGTTTGCATAAACTCATTTACGGCAACACTCGCGTGTTGTGGCGTACCGAGCGGCTACTTGTTGGCGCTGACAGGATTGTATTTCCAGAGGCATACCGAGATTGGCTTGAACAGGTTTATGCAGACATAACTGGTGATGACGAGACCGATGCAATTTATGGCGATTACCTCAGTTGGAAACAGCACCAAGAAATGCGGGAGGCCGATGCCAGGCAACTCACCACTATGACCGTCAGCCGGTTCCGCGACGAAGATAGTAGAGTCACGGGGCTTACCCGTGACGGGGAAATGAGCCTGACTGTCTTGCCTATCCAGTCGGGTGGTCGCCTGCTGAACGGGCAAGGACTGAGTGCGTTAAATGAGCGCGATCTCGCGGAAACGCTCAATTTTAACGCAATCCCCGCACCGGCCAGTTGGAAAGGTCGACTGTCAGACTGCCGTCTTGAAAGCGAAGGTGCTCTTGCTGGCTATCGACAATTGGAAATGACCGCTGACGGACAAGGCGCCTGGTCAGCGATGAGTGGAAAGTTCCGCTACTCGGAGGATTTTGGGTTAGAGAGGAGCAACGATGGATCTGCTTAAAGACCCCTGGATTCCTGTGCGCACCTATGGTGGCACGGGTACTTTTCATCTGCTGACGTATCAGCAACTGCTGTGCGAGGAGGGTAACTGGCAAGTGAGTCTTACCCGCGATGATATGGAGCTCGCCTGTGTGCAATTGCTCGTGTGCATGACGCAAGTAATGTTTTTGCCGGAGAACGATAAGGCTTTACGAACACGAATTGCCAGCGCGCTATCGGCAGCCGACTTCGCTGCTAGTGTAAAGCCTTGCCAGGACTGGTTTGACCTCGACCACACGACGCAGCCGTTCATGCAGTCGCGCGGCGTAAAGTCCATCGAGGATACCCCCATCCAAAAATTGCTGATTGGTCTGCCGGAAGGAAACAACCACGCGTTTTTCAATGAGACGGGCGAAGTGCGCAATCTGTCGGCGACGCTTGTTGCGATCGCGTTATTCAATCAGGCTTCTAATTGTCCGAGTTTTGGCGGCGGATTCAAGGGCAGTCTGCGTGGCGGTGCGCCGATCACCACGCTGGTATATGGTAAGAATTTACGCGATCTGATTTGGCAGAACGTGCTAACACGGCCTCGTCTGGCAGAACGTCGAATCGGTATTCCAGGGTTCTCCATAGATCAGCCAACGTGGGTCAAGCCCATTCAACAAAAGGCAATTATCCATTGGAACGAGATCGGGCTGGTGCGAGGTTTGTTTTGGCAACCCGCTCGGGTAGAACTTGTGAAATCCGAGGAGATTACACCCTGCGACGTATTGGGCGGTAAACCCGTGTCGGGATATTCCAGCTTTCGTAAAGAAAAATTCAACTTTTCTGTGGAAGGTGTGTGGCCGCACCCACATGGTGCTATGACGTTGAACCTAAAAAAGGACCCCCCGAAGAAATTTGCCAGTTTCACCACTACGGCTCCGGCATGGACGCTGTTGTCTGAGTTTGTCATGCCAAAAGGCATTAATGACCCTGATGCTAAGGAGGGATCAATTCCAGCCGGACCAATTTCCCAGGCCAGAGAACTAAGCGACGCCGATCTGCATTTGCTGATTGGCGGCTATCGCACTAAGCAGGCATCGGTACTGGAGCGCCGCCATGAAATGATGAGTCTTGCCCAAGGCTGGCAGGATGACAAAGACCGCCTGTCCAAGTTGGTTGCGATTGGCAAGGAGGCGAAGAAAGCTTTGCGCGGACAGCTCTACTTTGCTGTACAGGGCAACAAAGGAAAGGGGCTACAAGGTATTGGCGCCTCCATCCACGAAACAGCCGAGAAACTATTTTACGCCCGTACTGAAAGCCTCATCCATGAGACTTTCTCAAACACACTCACGTTTAAGGAATGGGCAAGCGCCAGGGCAGCTTTCGCCCAACAACTTGCCAGCCATTGCCGCACCATTTTTGAAGAGCTTACCGCTCCTTACGTGATGAAGCCAGAGCTGATCCCAATCATCGCCTGGGCGCGGCGTAGCCTGAACAATAATCTCAAGAAACTGATGGAGGAAGCATGAAAGCCGACCTGCCGGACTTCGTCGCGCTAAAAATGCGTTACGACAATGAAAGCTTCCCAACCGGGGCTCGCGCCGAACTGCGCCGTGTCGCTGAGCCGGGCGATGTTGCATTTACCCCTGCGCTTTACCGGCTGTTTCCCGGCGAACGCCCGGGTGATCGACACTTGCGCCTGGCTTATCTATTGCCCTGCTGCAAGCATGCGGCCAAAGCTAAATCACTTGGGGAACAACTGGCCGAAGCCAAAGTAGCTGAAGCACGAGTACTGCAAGTGGCGCGGTCCCATTCGCCACTCGACATGGTGCAGTTGCGGCGGCTTTTGATGCACATTGAACCGACCGTGGACTGGGCAGATTTTGGTCGGACGGTTTGGTACTGGAACGATCGGGCAAAACGCCAGCTCGTTGAAGACTTCTACATTGGCCGTTTTACCGCTGCTAAAGGAGTGAAAAAATGACTTCCAAGAATTTCATCAACTTCCACATTCTGATGTCCCACAGCCCGTCCTGCCTGAACCGCGACGACATGAATATGCAGAAAACCGCTGTGTTCGGCGGAGTCAATCGGGTCCGTGTTTCCAGTCAGTCGCTGAAACGATCCATGCGCATGAGCAGCTATTATGAAAGTCAGTTTGGCTCTGCGTCCACCCGCACCCGGGAACTTGAAAAAATCATTCCGCTATTTGTTAAGGAATTGAGCGAAGAGTTTGAACCTTCTCTGATTGCTAAAACGATGGAGTTGTTTGTCAGAGGAAACAGTGAAGATGACGAAACCGAAGGCGCTGATGAGCAAGGAGATGGCGCAGGTGGTGATAGCAATAAGAGTAAAAACCTTGCGGTTGCTCCTTGGTCAATTGATGAAATTCGAGTTCTTTGCGGCATTGTTAAGGAGGTTTCTCTTACCGATGAGGAGATAGGCAAAGCCAAGGCCGATGCGGCTAAACAGAAGGGCAAAAAGAAAAAATCCGAGAAAGAATTTATCGACGACGTCTTGACCAAGAAACGTGTTAAGGCTGCCAAAGAAAAAAGCGATGTGGTTCGCAACGCCATTGCTTCGGCATTAGACATTGCTTTGTCCGGGCGTATGGCAACCTCTGGACTAATGACTTCGGTCGATGGCGCTTTGGCCGTCGCGCACGCCATCACCACCCACGCAGTCGAACCACAAGACGTGGACTGGTTCACCGCTGTGGATGACCTCACCCAAGATGCAGGCGAAACCGGTGCAGGGCACCTCGACACCCAGCAGTTTTCTTCAGGCGTGTTCTACCGCTACGCCAGCCTCAATTTGAGACAACTACAAGTAAACCTGGGATTGTTGGCAGATATGAAAAGCCGGGAAACAGCGGAATCGCGTCAACGCGCACTAGATATAGCTCGTCATGTGTTCCACCTGCTGGCGACTGTGGTGCCGAGCGCCAAACAACAATCCTTTGCCGCACATAATCTGGCGGATTTTGCCATAGCCAGCTTTGCCGATCAGCCCATCTCACTGGCCAATGCGTTTGAACAGCCGGTGATACATGATTACAAAGTCGCGGGGTTTCTCAAACCCTCCATCGGCACCCTGGCTGATTATTGGACCCGCATTAACCGCGCCTATGGTTTGGATGAACAGGCGCAAGCTTTTGCAGTGGAAGAGGGTGTTGAACTCGGCGGCAAGCCTGCGTTGGATTCGCTTAAGTCGATGGAAGAGTGGATTGCCAACGGCGGAAAAGCCTAAGGAGACCCTATGCCAAGTTATCTTATCTTACGCCTGGACGGCCCCATGCAGGCTTGGGGGATGCACACATTTGAGGATTTTCGTCCATCAAACCTATTCCCTACCCGAAGCGGCCTCTTAGGTTTGCTGGGCGCTTGTCTTGGCATTGATCGGAGAGATCACGCAGGGCTAGAGAAATTAGCGTCGAGTGTTGAATTCGCTGTTCGTGTGGATCGTGCGGTAACGCGACTGGATAGACAAAGGCCTATGTCGAAATCCGCTATTAAACTCTCCGACTTCCATACCGTTCTTGCTGCTCGAAAAGTAGACGGTTCTGCCAATGAAAACCCAGTAGTGTCACGACGCGAATACTTGTTCGATGCCGCCTTCACAGTCGCCATTGGTGAAAAACAGAATGCGCCGGTCACACTGGCAGTCCTTGCCGACGCATTACGTCGTCCATGTTTCACTCCTGTACTAGGCCGACGTTCCTGCCCTATCTCCAGGCCGTTGCTCGACGGTGCGCCCGTTGAAGCCAGCGATGCGAAGGCAGCATTGGCAAGCGTATTGCCCGCTGGTGGCCTTATTTATGCCGAAGGCGATCTGCTTTCCAGCCAACCCTTGCGGATTCGTGACGTACCTCTGCACGGACAACATCGCCAATTCGGGACTCGCCAGGTGTATCTGCATAAGGAGGAACCATGTTCTTGAGCCGCGTCGAAATTCCTTGGGAATTTGTCCGCAATCCCTACGACTTCCATCGCCAGCTGTGGCGAACGTTCCCTGGGGAGCCTAAAGAAACACGGAGTAACGGTGAGGAAGCACGTCAGGGATTTCTCTTCCGAATTGAGGCCAATCTGACTGGCCGTCCTGCGCGCTTGCTGGTGCAATCGCGTCGTGAGCCAGAGGCTGCATCGGGTATGGCTGTTATGGGCACGCGCGAGTTTCATCCTCAGCCTGTGAGTGGGCAGCGCCTGGCATTTCTACTCACTGCTAATCCGGTCAGGACGATTACCGATAATCAACGTGACATCAAACCTAATAAGAGATGGGAAAAGTGTCGTGTTCCACTGATTCGAGAAGTGGATCAACGTGATTGGCTCAGTCGAAAACTCGCCGATGCAGCCGAGATCGTTGCAGCCAATGTCTTGCCCCATGCACCAATGTATTTTCGGAAAGGCAATCACAGCGGCAAATTAATGACGATCACGTTTGATGGCGTATTGAGGGTAAACGATCCGACACGGCTGACTGAGCTGCTGGAGCAAGGCGTTGGCCCCGCCAAAGGCTTTGGCTGCGGTCTGTTATTGGTCCGCCGCCTGTGACGAGGATGATCTTGGAGCGACTGCATGGCTGACATTCTCCCTCCGTTGAAACCGATCCCGATTAAAGAGCGTTTGTCCGTGCTCTATATCGAGTACGGCCATCTGGATGTCTTGGATGGGGCGTTTGTCGTCGTCGATAAGAACGGCGTGCGCACACACATTCCCGTCGGTGGGGTGGTGTGCTTGATGCTGGAACCGGGCACGCGGGTCTCTCACGCCGCCTGTGCGTTGGCAGCTCGTGTCGGCACATTGTTGGTCTGGATTGGAGAGGCGGGGGTGCGGCTCTATTCTGCCGGACAGCCGGGTGGTGCGCGGGCCGATCGTCTGCTGTATCAGGCGAAGCTTGCCCTCGACGATGAATTGCGGTTGAAAGTCGTGCGTAAGATGTACGCGCTGCGATTTGGCGAGGAGCCACCCCAACGCCGCTCGGTCGAGCAGTTGCGAGGGATCGAGGGGGCTCGTGTTCGGGAGATGTACAAGCGCGTGGCGGCGCAAGCCGGCGTGCAATGGAAAGCACGGAACTATGACGTTGAGGATTGGGATCAGGGCGATATTGCCAATCGATGCCTCTCATCCGCGACCGCTTGTCTGTACGGCGTCACGGAAGCGGCGGTATTGGCAGCGGGGTATGCCCCGGCGATTGGGTTTATTCACACCGGCAAACCGCTCTCGTTTGTCTATGATGTGGCCGACATCTACAAGTTTGAGACGGTCGTACCCTTGGCATTTCGGATCGCCGCGAAGAACCCTCCGAATGCCGAACAGCAGGTGCGTCTGGCCTGCCGCGACAAATTTCGTGAAACCAAGCTGTTAGAGCGCATCATCCCGGGCATTGAAGAGATGCTGGCTGCGGGAGAAATTCCTCGCCCTGTGCCGTTTGAAGAGCAAGTACTTCCGGCTATCCCCAATCAGGACAACATCGGCGATGCTGGTCATCGTACTTGAAAATGCGCCGCCGCGGTTGCGTGGGCGACTGGCAGTCTGGCTCCTGGAAATCCGGGCAGGAGTGTACGTCGGTAACTACTCGGTCAAGGTGCGTGAGCATATTTGGACCCAAGTCGAAGCTGGAATCGGAGAAGGCAACGCCGTGATGGCGTGGCGGAGCAACAACGAAGCAGGATTCGACTTTATGACCCTCGGCACGAATCGCCGGATTCCGGTGGAATTGGACGGCGCAAAACTTGTCAGTTTCCTGCCTGAAACTGGGGGAGAGCCGCAGGAATCGCAGCCTTCCTCGTAGGGCTCCACAGTGTGAAATTGAGCGGTAGGTTTTAGGGACAAGAAATTGTCCTGCTACATCAATCTCTTGTAGGAAGTGTGTTCCCCGCGCGAGTGGGGATGAACCGGTATCGACACGCTTTCTATTTAACCACACTCTGTGTTCCCCGCGCGAGTGGGGATGAACCGTAGTATGGACTGAGATAGCTAACACCATTGTGGTGTTCCCCGCGCGAGTGGGGATGAACCGGCTAATTCTTCTATTGACTGGGTGACGCCTGTGTGTTCCCCGCGCGAGTGGGGATGAACCGAATTTTATTTTCGGGAGCCGCCCCCTTTAACTGTGTTCCCCGCGCGAGTGGGGATGAACCGCCGTTCTCTCATCATCCGTCGGATGGTGCTGGGTGTTCCCCGCGCGAGTGGGGATGAACCGTCATACGATCAATCATCTTCGGGCGGAGCATGGTGTTCCCCGCGCGAGTGGGGATGAACCGGAAACCGGTGGGCGGCGGATGCAAATGTGTTGCGTGTTCCCCGCGCGAGTGGGGATGAACCGGGATTCCTTTGGTACTTCTGGCCGGTTGCGCTTGTGTTCCCCGCGCGAGTGGGGATGAACCGAATTGCCGTGCGACATAATCAACGGCGGCCTCGTGTTCCCCGCGCGAGTGGGGATGAACCGACCATTTTACCGAGATAGCCGATGGCCCACGCCGTGTTCCCCGCGCGAGTGGGGATGAACCGGGTGTCGATAGCGACTGGAGTAGCGCGCTCTCGTGTTCCCCGCGCGAGTGGGGATGAACCGCTGACGCCCAGCCGCACGAGGTGCCACGCAGCGTGTTCCCCGCGCGAGTGGGGATGAACCGGAACTTGGAACCCTGGGATTTAAAGGTCAATAGTGTTCCCCGCGCGAGTGGGGATGAACCGCATGAGCAAGAAAGCAGCCACAGTCGTCAATCGTGTTCCCCGCGCGAGTGGGGATGAACCGCCTTCAGCTCGCGGATCGGCGCGAGCGAGGACGGTGTTCCCCGCGCGAGTGGGGATGAACCGAGATCGCCAAGACCTTGACCGTACGCCGCTTGCGTGTTCCCCGCGCGAGTGGGGATGAACCGCATACCATGCATCAAATCCCTCGGCACTCGAAGTGTTCCCCGCGCGAGTGGGGATGAACCGTGATTTCGTGGGCATTCACGAACCGCGACATGCGTGTTCCCCGCGCGAGTGGGGATGAACCGGCTAAAGGGGTTCCACTAGACAGGAAAAACAAGTGTTCCCCGCGCGAGTGGGGATGAACCGGCCCGCAGCAACGTCAC
>WBZQ01003111.1_pt1 | contig 10392 bp, 9 predicted proteins | sample 5204251 | NCBI WGS metagenome assembly WBZQ01 (sample SAMN12412402, study PRJNA552823) | activated sludge metagenome | isolation source: activated sludge from nitrification reactor of wastewater treatment plant... | place: USA: Virginia | collected 2017-09 | reverse complement strand
CATTCAGATGCGCGGGCAGATTGACCGAACCGAGATTGCAGACGGCGATTTCCTTGTCATTGGTGTTCAACGTGATTTCGGTGCATAAGTTGGAGCTGTGCACGACGCCGATGTGATTCTGCGGCGAACGCACATTGCAGGGATCCTTGAACGTGATCCACGGATGGCCGGTTTCGAACAGCATGCTCAGCATCTTGCGCCAAAGCTGCACAGCCGGCACTTTCTTATACAGCGCCAATTCGCCGCGCTCGACTTTGGCTTCATACGCCACATACGCCTGCTCGAACTGCTGGCCGAATTTATCATGCAGATCAGGCACATCCGACGGTGAGAACAATGTCCAGTCGCTGCCGTCCATCACGCGCTTCATGAACAGATCGGGAATCCACGTCGCAGTGTTCATGTCATGCGTGCGGCGGCGATCATCGCCGGTATTCTTGCGCAATTCGAGGAATTCCTCAATGTCAAGATGCCAGCATTCCAGATAGGCGCACACCGCACCCTTGCGCTTGCCGCCCTGATTGACCGCGACCGCCGTATCCGACACGACCTTGAGGAAAGGCACTACGCCCTGGGATTTGCCGTTGGTGCCTTTGATGCGCGCACCCATCGCCCGCACTGATGTCCAGTCATTGCCCAGGCCGCCGGCATATTTGGCCAGCAATGCGTTTTCCTTGATGGCTTCATAAATGCCGTCCAGGTCGTCCGGTACCGTGGTCAGATAGCACGATGACAATTGCGAGCGGCAGGTGCCGGAATTGAACAACGTCGGCGTCGAACTCATGAAATCGAAGCTCGACAGCACCTGATAGAATTCGATTGCGCGCGCTTCGCGGTCGATCTCGTTCAACGCCAGTCCCATCGCCACGCGCATGAAGAAGGCTTGCGGCAACTCGATGCGGCGCTCTTTGATGTGCAGGAAATAGCGGTCATACAGCGTCTGCAATCCCAGATAGTCGAATTGCAGGTCCCGCTCGGCGTCCAGCGCTTCCGCCAGACGCGCCACGTCGAATTGCCCCAGGCGTTGATCGAGCAGTTCGGCTTCGATGCCCTGTTTGATGAACGCCGGGAAATAATCCTGATAGCGGGCCTGCATCGCCTCATGCGTGACTTCTTCGCCCAATATTTCATAGCGCATGTTATTCAGCAGCAGCCGCGCGGTCGCGTAGCTGTAGGCCGGATCTTTTTCGATCAGTACGCGTGCGGACAGGATCGCCGATTTCCGGACTTCTTCCAGTGACACGCCGTCGTATAAATCCTTCAACGTCGATTTGAGAATCAATGACGCATCGATGGTGTCGCCCAATCCCTTGCAGGAAGATTCGATCAACGCCGACAGTTTGGCGATATCGAGCGGCACTTTCTGACCGTTATCCAGCACGAACGGCGTCTCCGCGGCGATTTCGGCGGTGGATTTCTGTTTGAGCTTGGCTCTTTCGCGCGCCCGCTCCTCGCGATACAGCACATACGCGCGCGCCACGTCGTGTTCACCGGAGCGCATGAGCGCCAGTTCGACTTGATCTTGAATGTCTTCGATATGGAAGGTGCCGCTATCCGGCTGACGGCGCAGCAACGCATTCACCACATCCGTGGTGAGGCTCGCAACCACTTCGCGTACTCTGACCGAGGCCGCGCCCTGCCCGCCATCGACGGCGATGAACGCCTTGGTCATGGCAACCGAAATTTTACCCGGCTCGAAAACAACCACTGCGCCGTTGCGGCGTATTACTTTGTAGTGAGAAAAACGGGAATTTTGCGATCCGGCATCAAAAAAACTTTGCGGGGCAGACATAGGTTTGAGGTTGGCATGTTCGGTCGTCAGTTGCATAGAGGATCTCTCCCAGTCGATTTATTCAAGATAGAGAAAACAATTTCCATGAATTCAATGAAATAGTGTTTTCTTCAACAAACCACAATATATAGTGTTTAGTTTATGTCACTACAGCACTGATGGTGGTAGAAGTATTGCACAATGTTCAATGGTGGTAAACAAAAAAATTTATTTTTTTGTGAAAATGAAAGGAGCAAATTTGCCTGAGCAGAGTTCCTGCTTGATTCATCAGCCATTCCAGGAGTATTGTAAAAATCGTTTGAATCACCATCTAACAATGACTGATTTTTAGGAGAGGCATCGCTATGCGAACACAATTTTGGATTCTGTTATTGATCAGCCCGCTGGTTTTGAGCGGCTGCGGCTACAATACGCTTCAATCCACCGATGAACAGATCAAGGCAAGCTGGGCGGAAGTATTGAATCAATACAAACGCCGCGCCGATCTGGTTCCGAATCTGGTCAATGTCGTCAAAGGATTTGCAACCCAGGAAAAACAAGTATTGACGGAAGTGACGCAAGCCCGCTCCCGAGTCGGCGGAATTCAGGCAACGCCAGAGCTGATCAATGATACTGAGGCTTTCTCGAAATTCCAGAATGCTCAGGGCGAACTGTCGAGTGCGCTGTCGCGGCTCATGGTGGTGGTCGAGAACTACCCCGAACTCAAATCGGATGCGCATTTCCGCGACTTGCAGGCGCAACTGGAAGGCACCGAGAATCGTATTACAGTGGCGCGCAATCGCTACATCAAGGCAGTACAGGATTACAACGTCACGGTGCGAAGCTTTCCCAACAATCTCACGGCAATGGTGCTCGGATATCACACCAAGCCAAGTTTCACCGTGGAGAACGAACATGAAATCTCTTCCGCGCCAGTGGTCGATTTCAATCGTGCAGAACCTGCGATGAAGTAACGGATGGATACAACTGAACTCCTCACGGAACGATATCGATGAGACTTTTCCAGATCTTGATTAAACACTGGTCATTAATCGCAATCCTCCTGATTGCTCAACCCGCATGGGCCGATGTGGCAGTTCCCCCGCTCAAGGCGCATGTCACCGATTTGACGGCGACGTTATCGGTTTCCGAAATGACGCAACTGGAACAGAAATTGACTGCCTTCGAGCAGAAAAAAGGCAGCCAGATTGCGGTGCTGATCGTACCGACGACGCAACCCGAAACCATCGAACAATTTTCGATGCGTGTGGTGGAAAGTTGGAAACTGGGGCGCAAAAATGCCGATGATGGCGCGCTGCTGCTGGTGGCCAAGCACGATCGGGCATTGCGCATAGAAGTCGGGTATGGGCTGGAAGGCGTCATACCGGATGCCACCGCGAAGCGGATCATCGACGGCATCATCGTGCCGCAATTCAAAACCGGCCATTTCGCGGCGGGTATCGATGCTGGAGTCGACGCCATGTTACGGCTGGTCGAAGGCGAGCCACTGCCGCCACCTCCCGCCCCGCAGGGTTCGGCTTCTGCTGACACGGCCGGAATGCTCGATCACATCGCATTCATTGCAATTGGACTCATTGCTTTTGGCAGAGTATTCCAATCGCTATTTGGCCGTTTCGTTGGCGCAGCCCTCACCAGCCTGGGGGCCGGATTTGTGGGATGGTTGTTATTTTCATCAGTGGCGACAGCCATCGTCATTGCCCTTGCCGCTTTCGCCTTCGGCCTGTTCCAGTCCGCCGGTCCTGGCATTTACAGGACCGGACGCAACAGCCATTATTGGGGGAGCGGTAGCGGCCACAGCGGCGGCTTTGGTGGTGGATTCGGCGGCGGTGGCGGCGGTTTTGGTGGTGGCGGCGCATCCGGGAGATGGTGATATGACAGTTGACCGTATTCTGCGCCATTTATCGACAGGTCAATTGACCGTCAGCCGGATTTTCCCTGGAAAGTCATTGGCGGCCATTGAGCTAGCCATCAAACAGTCGGAAATGAATCATGGCGGCCAGATCTGCTTTGCGGTGGAAGCAGCGCTCGGCACCACGGCGTTATTGAAGAAACAAACCGCATGGGAACGTGCAGTGGAAGTATTTTCACAATTACGGGTATGGGATACCGAACATAACAATGGCGTACTGATTTATGTGTTGCTTGCTGACCGGGATGTGGAAATCGTCGCTGATCGCGGGCTCAACCACTGTGTAACTAGCGATGAGTGGGAAAAGATCTGTCACATCATGGAATCAGCCTTCCGGCAACGGCAATTCGAAACCGGTGTCATAGCGGGCATCCAGACAATCGATCAGTATTTGCGATCTCATTTTCCTGTGCAGCACGAGAAGCCCGTCAATGAACTGTCTGACAAACCGGTCATCCTGAAGTGATCGCTGCCACTGGCCTGCGGATTATTCACGTCCGGACTTTTTCAATATTCCTTGCGTGCACTATTTTTCATCCTTAGGAAACACTGATTAATTCGGGACACGGGCGTATCGCTGCGTTCCGTGCGCTGCGCTTCATCTCGTTCGCTGAATTAATCAGCATTTCCCTAACTACTTGTGCTGCACAAAAACAAGCTGATCTGTCTTGAATCCCAGCGAATTGGATACGTTGATGAACTGGGAGATTAACTCGTCCGGTACCGTGGGCGTCCGTGATAAGAGCCACAGATAGGATTTGTCATGGCTGGTGATAAAAGCGTATTGGTAATTTTCCTGATCAAGTCCAAAAATGATGTAGGCGCCATAGAATGGGCCAAAAAACGATACTTTCAAATAGCCTTCGGTTGGGTCTCTAACGAAATACGCTCTGCCTTCGGCTTGTTTCCATTGATTTTCTGCAGATGAAAACCCCCTATTGATGACTTTGACGCCGCCATCTTCTCGCAAGGAATATTCAGCAGTCACATCATTCAATCCCCGTTCGAATGAATGGTCAAGCCGCGCGATCTCATACCACTTTCCTAAATACCGGTTTAACTGCACTCCCTGAACGGGTTCTATCCTATCCGGTATGGATACACACCCACTTAAACCCAGGCATAACAGTATGCAAACTACAATTGATTTCATGGAACAGTTTTTAGGAATCATAATGAACAGCCTTTATCGAGATTAAGCGCGGGGTAATCAACGTAACCGCCCGGGCCAGGAGTGTAGAATGTCGCTGCATCGGGTTCATTCAACGCAGCACCGGCTTTAATCCGTACCGGCAGATCGGGGTTGGCCAGAAAGCTCGTGCCAAACGCAACCGCATCGACCTGTCCCGTTTTGATGGCCAAGTCGGCTTCTGAAGCGGAATAGCCCATATTGCCGATGAGTACGCCTTTATAGTTCTGGCGTATGGGTGTCATGATGTCGCCCCTCTGCTGTTGAAAAAAATCCCCGCGCATCACATGCAGATACGCAAGATTAAGATCATTCAACCGTTTTGCGAGCCAGAGGGATAACTCTACGGGATGACTGTCGAGCATGCTGTTGTAGCTATTGAGCGGCGAAATGCGCAGCCCGACGCAATGGCTTTCCCAGACGGCACTGACCGCCTCCAGCACTTCCAGCATCAACCGTGCGCGATTCTCAACCGTCCCACCATACCGCCCGGTACGCGTGTTGGAGCCATCTCGCAAAAACTCATCCAATAAATAGCCATTCGCTCCATGAATTTCGATACCATCAAAGCCAGCGGTTTTCGCATTCTCGGCTGCTTTCTGGAAGCCCGACACGATCGTGGGCAATTCATCATCGCGCAGCGCTCGGGGAACCACGTAAGGTTTCTTTCCCTCAGGGGTATGGACTTCATCGTTGGTGATGGCAATGGCGCTGGGAGCAACCGGTTGAGCGCCGCGATTGAGCAAGGGATGACATGCCCTGCCGCCATGCCAAAGCTGCAGGAAAATCCGGCCATCCGCAGCGTGAACAGCGTCGGTAATTTTTCGCCAGCCTGCGATTTGTTGCTGTGAGTAAATTCCTGGTTCACGCCAAAAAGCCGAATGACCTTCCATCACCATGGTTGCTTCGGTAATGATCAATCCAGCCGAAGCCCGCTGCACGTAATATTGAGCCATTAAATCATTGGGAATATGACCATCATCCGCCCGGCAGCGCGTGAGAGGTGCCATGACGATGCGATGAGGAAGTATCAATGCACCCAGTTGAAGGGACGTGAATAAGGAAGCCATGACCATTGATCTCTATGGATTGCAAAATTTGATTGTATCGCACCTGCATCGCAATGCGCCTGTTTACCACACGAATGGCAATTCTCGCTGGACGTTGAGTTGAACATCATTCGTTTGCAGCGACGATAGTGAGCTGGCTTTAATTCCAAGCAAGCGTACTTTTTTTCGGAATTGCACTCTGCGCAAACATTCCCGGGCAGCACTGCGAATAACCGCCGCATCGGAAGTGGATGACGTCAGGGTAAAATCCCGCGTTACCGTTTGAAAATCTTCAAAGCGCAGTTTGATGCTGATGGTGCGGCTGCTCAGCGATTTGTTTTTCAGATCGTCCGAAACCTGTCGGCAAAGCATTGTAAATGTTTCAGACAGTAGATCACGGTCGGCACGCGGATGAAGATCGCGCTCGAAAGTGGTTTCCCGGCTGAGGGATTTAGGATCGGCATGGGTAACGACGGGCCTATCATCGATGCCATGAGAAACTTGATTCAACCATGTGGAATAACTGCGGCCAAAATGAGTTTGCAACAATCCAGGATCTGTCTGAGCCAATTGTGCAATCGTATGAATTCCAAGCGACTCAAGCTTCTTCGCTGCCTTAGGGCCGATGCCGTTAATTTTTGTTACCGGTAATGGCCAGATACGCTGGGCAATATCCGTTTCTTGCAGAATGACCAGTCCGTCGGGTTTTTCCAGATCCGAGCAAATTTTTGATAACAATTTGTTGGGAGAAATTCCTATCGAGCAGGAAAGACCGGTTGCGCCATGAACCGCTTGCTTGATGCGCTGCCCCAGCGTCAGAGAATCTTCTGACAAGTCATTCAAGTCGATATAAATTTCGTCGATGCCTGAATCTTCGATCTGTGGTGCAACGGCTGCGACGGCGGTCTTGAAAAGCCGGGAGTAATGGCGGTAACGATCAAAATCGGCTGGCAAAAGGATCGCATCAGGTGCAAGCCTTGCCGCTTTCATGACACCCATCGCCGAAAAAACGCCTAATGCCCGAGCTTCATACGTTGCTGTTGTAACAACGCCGCGGCCGCTATAATCGCGCAGTTTGAAAAAATGCGCAGAACCATCCGGGCGAAGGATGGGTTCGTGTTCGATGCGGCCGGCGATGACTACTGGCTGCCCCCGTAATTCCGGATAACGCGACAGTTCGACCGAAGCATAGAAAGCATCCATATCGAGATGGGCAATGCGGCGTATAGGGTCATTCATGGGGTTGTTTTCAGCAGAAAAGAAAACTCATCAAGGCTGAGCCGTGGTTTTATTTCATCGAATTATAAATAGATATCGACAAAATTGGTGAATCTGAAAAAACACGATATGATCCACGCATTTATCCATCACCGTCATCATTTCACGCCGATGCAAAGCAAATTCCCAAAATTAACCGCACTCATCACCGTTACATCCCTGATCGCCTTTTCTCCTGCTGCCCATGCGGTGCCGGAAGACTGCCTGGATTCAACCGCGACGGCAACATTTCTGGAAGCCAATGGCCTTGTGTGTCTGCAAAAGGTCATCATATCGAATGAAGCAAGTTCTCTAACCTATAAAGGCGCGTTGCAATGGCTGGGTATCGACAATCCCAACCGCTTCAAGCTGATAAATATCGAATTTGATCAGACGTCGGATGCTCATAGTCCCATCTATTCCGATACCAATGGAATACTGACCTTGCCCAAGGTCGATATTCCCAAATTATTCGGCACAGAACGTTATGCCGTCAATTTGACATTGATTCCGGATCTCGATGGCACCGGCGATGTGTTATTCGAATTGGCTCAGGTCGAGGTTTTTAACAATCTGGACTACGTGGTGAGCAGGGATTGGAAGCCGTATGGCATGTTACAGCCGGGCGAGCGCAAAATCGTTGATATTCTTGGCTACTCTCTGCCGTATGCGATGCTTGCGGATGCAAGCTACGATTTCAATAATGCGGCCGTTGAGTCCTGGGAATTGATCGATTCAATTCGAAAAAGCTCAGGAATGGATGCTGGAGTTTACAAGAATCGCGATACGCAAGCGCTGGTAATCGCATTTCGAGGCACCGAAACCTGCGATTTTTCATGTTCTCTGGAGGAAGTACAGAATTCCGCACGCGATATGATTGCCGATGCCGCGATCGGGATTGGAAGAGTCAGTGACCAATTCAAACACGCCTTTAATTATGCACAAGACATTGTCAAACGTTACCCTGCCAGCAAAATCACTGTAACTGGGCATTCATTGGGTGGCGGATTGGCGCAGGCCGTAGGCGCAACGTTAGGCCTTGAGACTTACGCATTTAATTCATCCCCGGTTCCCGATCATTTCTTTGATACTTATCAAATTAACTTGACGAGTGAACAATTGGCTGAATTGATACATATTATCGCCGATGTTCATGATCCTGTGTCCAACACCAATGAAACCGGGGATTTCTATTTTGATTCCCATCATGTTTCTCCTCTGATTCAAGTAAATTTCGATCTCAGAGAAATCATTCCCACCCGGACAGTGAATCTGGATGATCTACGGTTCGATCGCCATGGAATTACCCGTTTTCATGAAAATGCATCCCGCCTGATCAATATTTACCAGGCAGGCTGGTGATTTGAATCATTTGCAGCATTGCTGATTTGAGCATTCAAACCTCGCGCCGATCAATCCCATTTTCCACTCAGTCGATTTTTCAGCCTTGCGCTGCGATTCGAATCCTACATGTCTTGTGATACAGCAAGAAAGACCCGATCCGTCGATCTTTATAATAAAAAAATATCAACAACTTGAAATACGCCATAAAAAGCTTGTTATTTCACGCACAGCCCATTCTGCTCTAATTCTAAAATTGTGAAAATAATGTAAATAAAGTGTGAACTTTTTGTGAATGACATTATCAGATCGGTACCAAACATCAACAAGATTGTCACTTATTTTAGGAGATTGGAATGAAAACAAGCCAGGTATTTGCAGTGTCGTCAATCGTGATTAGCATGACGTTTTTTGGAGTATTGTCGATATTTGAATTGCCACAATCGTTAATGGATTGGGTCATTTCAGATGTCATTCTCGGAATCATCCTGTATCTAGGATATTTAGGCATGGTAATGCTGGGCGGCTCATCCAAAACTAGACTGTATGATTCCACCAAAAAAGTAACGGCTTAACGGTTAGTTTCCTTCGGGGTTCAGCAGTTTCTGTTGAACCCTCGTCAATTCTCAATTTCTCCGCTGTATTTGCGTTCCCTTCCTTTCCCTTCTTCCCCTTTCCTCATTAGATGCTTTTGAATCGCTCAATCGGATGATCCAGCCAGTGGATGAGTCCGAGCGTGTTCAGTTTGATGTCTGACTGCAATAGCTGACTGATCTGCTCCTCCGGTAACCGGCATCCATGTTTTGACAAGTGTTCCATCAGAAGCGCTTTCAACTCGCCCGAAATAATTGATTGCCTATCAGCAGGTGTTTGCTGGGCCTGTTGTGCGATATTCACATGAGCATCCAGCAATTCATGCAACATATTGACATGATGGGCTAAATGATCAACGCGGCTGTAATGCGTGAGATACGCATAACGAGGCTCATAGCTCATCAGCCGATCCAGGGAGGAATGTGCTGCATCAGGATCGAATTGCACAGGTGACGTAGTCGGGAACACGAACTCCAATCCATCAACATCTAGTTCGCGATAGGACACCCCAAAAGTATCTCCCGTAAAAAAAGACTGGCTCGCTTCATCATAGATGCAGTTGTGATGACGGGCATGGCCTGGCGTATCGATGCATAGCAAAGAGCGGCCGTTGAGATTGATACGGCTTTCATCCGTTGCTTCGATGATGCGATGAGCATCGATCGGATGAATTTCCCCATACACTCGTTTAAATTCTTTCTCGCCATACACACTCATGGCTCCGGCAATCAATCGCGCTGGATTTGCCATATGGCTAGCGCCTCGTGGATGCACTACTAATCTTGCATTCGGAAATAATCGCATGCACTCACTGGCCCCGCCGGCATGGTCGAGATGGATGTGCGTCAATATGACATACGCTACATCTTCAAGAGCAACGTTTTTTTGCTCGAGCACAGCAATGACACCGGGAATCGAAAAAGAAGTTCCGGTATCAATCAATGCAGCCATGCCTTTTTCAATCATGAGGTGAATTGCGGCTCGTTTGGGGCGATGATATTGGGCATCGATGGCGCTGATGCCATGGTCAAATTCGGTGACAAGTGGTAAGGGCATATTTCTTATCGTATACGTCAGTATAGGAGTGAATTGATCAGTAAAAAGCAGTTATGAAGGATTTTTTAATTGTTCAAGTATGGCTGGATTTTCCAAGGTAGAAATATCCTGAGTAATTTCTTCACCTTTAGCCACTGCCCGAAGTAGCCGACGCATGATTTTACCAGATCGTGTCTTGGGAAGATTTTCTCCGAACCGGATTTCT
>WBZQ01002601.1_pt2 | contig 10395 bp, 9 predicted proteins | sample 5204251 | NCBI WGS metagenome assembly WBZQ01 (sample SAMN12412402, study PRJNA552823) | activated sludge metagenome | isolation source: activated sludge from nitrification reactor of wastewater treatment plant... | place: USA: Virginia | collected 2017-09 | reverse complement strand
ATCCGGAAAAACAGATTTGCCCGTGAAGATCGTTACCCTGACCCTCAATCCGGCGCTCGACAAAAGTTCCAGTGTGGAACGGCTGGTGCCGGAACAAAAACTGCGCTGTGCGCCTATGCAACTGGACGCCGGCGGCGGCGGCATCAACGTTTCCAAAGGTATTCACAAACTCGGTGGCCGGAGTACGGCCGTCTTCCCGGTAGCCGGCGCCACCGGCCGCCATCTGCAGGCCATTCTGGAAAATGCCGGCGTGGCCGTACACACCCTGAACATACCGGGCGAAACCCGCGAAAATTTTTCCGTAACCGAAACCTCGACCAACCTGCAATACCGCTTTACGCTTCCCGGCGTGGATCTTTCCGAAAAACAGGCCGACGCCCTGCTGGACATAGTGGCCCAATTGCAGCCGGAATATCTGGTGGCCAGCGGCAGCCTGCCGCCGGGCCTGCCGGAAACCTACTACGAAAAAGTAGCCGCTTTTGCCAAGGACATCCAGGCCCGCTTTATCCTGGATACCTCGGGCGCCCCGCTGCAGGCGGCGGCCGACGAGGGACTTTACCTGTTAAAACCCAATCTCGGCGAACTCAGCGCCCTGGCCGGCGTGCCGGACCTGGAAATGAACCAGATCGACGATGCGGCACTCGACATCATCCGGCAGGGGAAGTGCGAGATAGTGGTGGTGTCGCTGGGCCCGAAGGGAGCGCTGCTGGTCACCCGCGACGGCTTCGAACATATTCCGGCTCCACCGGCGCAAAAACGCAGCACCGTCGGCGCCGGCGACAGCATGGTGGCCGGCATGGTCTGGGCCCTGAGCCAGGGGAAATCGTTCCGGGAAATGGCCCAGACCGGCGTAGCCTGCGGAACGGCCGCCACCATGAATCCCGGTACGGAACTGTTCGATCCGGCCGATGTGGAACGTTTGCTCGGCTGGATCAGGCAATACGGAGACCGGTACCGGTTCACCGATTTCTGAAAATACCGGCCGCTCGGGTTTTTTGTTTTCAGAAAAAATTGAAAACACTGAACAATGGTATCTTTGCCGGGTTTTGATAACCACCATCACCTTTCTACTTCATGCGCGGCACAGCACAACTCGACCTCCTGCTCAATGACCCCAACATCGGTGACACCCACCGTGAAATTGCCCGAAAAGTAGCCGAAAACCGCAGAATTACCCCCGATGAAGGCGTGTTCCTCTTCGAACACGGCGACCTGGCTTACGTCGGTGCGCTGGCCAACTACGTACGGGAACGAAAAAACGGCGACAACACCTATTTCAACCGGAATTTCCACATCGAACCGACCAACCTCTGCGTCTATGACTGCAAGTTCTGCTCCTATTCCCGGCTGATCAAACAACGCAACGATCCCAACGCCTGGGCCTACAGCATGGAGGAGATGCTGGACATCGTGCGCAAATACGACGGCCAGCCGGTTACGGAGGTACACCTCGTCGGTGGCGTATTGCCGCAGTACGACCTGCCGTTTTACCTCAACCTGTTCCGCAGGATCAAGGAACACCGGCCGGAACTGCACGTAAAAGCGCTGACGCCGGTGGAGTACCACTACATTTTTAAAAAGGCCAAAGTCAGTTACGAGGAGGGCATGAAAATGATCCGTGAGTCAGGCGTAGACAGCCTGCCCGGTGGCGGCGCGGAAATCTTCCACCCGGAGATCCGCGAACAGATCGCGGCCGATAAATGCGATGCCGAGCAGTGGCTGCGTATCCATGAGATCTGGCACGAACTGGGCATGCGCTCCAACGCGACCATGCTCTACGGCCACATCGAGCAGTGGCACCACCGGGTAGACCACCTGGAACGCCTGCGACAGTTGCAGGACAAAACCGGCGGTTTCCAGACCTTTATCCCGCTCAAATTCCGCAACCAGGACAACCAGATGAGCCATGTCGCAGAAAGCACGGCAGTAGAGGACCTGCGTAACTACGCCATCAGCCGCATTTACCTCGACAACTTCGACCACATCAAATCCTACTGGCCCATGATTGGCCGGAACCTGGCCCAAATGTCGCTGGCATTCGGAGTGGATGATATCGACGGGACGATCGACGACACCACCAAGATATATAGCATGGCCGGCTCGGAAGAGCAGCACCCGACCCTGAGTACCCAGCAACTGGTGGATATGATCCGCCGCGTGGGCCGGCGGCCAATCGAGCGCGACACTTTGTACAACGTATTGCAGGATTTTACCGACGTCTTGTTTGCAGAGGATAAGGAGTACAAAGGATACATCGAATTGCCGGTATTAAACGCATCGCACTAACATGACCCTCTATATCATTCGCCACGGCGAAACGGAGTACAACCGGCTCGGCATTGTGCAGGGCAGCGGGGTAGATACCGACCTGAACGATACCGGATACGAACAGGCCCGCGCCTTTTACGAGACTTACCAGGAAGCGGGATTCGAGCTGGTCGTCACTTCCAGGCTGCGCCGCACCCACCAGACGGTGCGCCATTTTATCGGGCAGAACATCCCCTGGATACAAACGGAAGACATCAACGAGATCAGTTGGGGCGAACACGAAGGGATGCCGGGCACGCCGGAACGCATCCAGGTCTACCGCCGGACCATCGAGCAGTGGAATGCCGGGAATCTGGAGGCTTCGCTGCCCGGTGGCGAAAGTGCCCGCGCCCTGCAGGACCGGGTCGGGCGCTTCGTCGAATGGGTGAGGAAACGTCCCGAAAAACGCATCCTCGTCGGCACCCACGGCCGTACCCTGCGTTGTCTGGTAACCATACTCAAAGGCCTGGACGCCGCGGCCATGGAAGGGGTTCAGCACTCTAATACGGGGCTTTTTATCGTTCATTTTCAGGGAGATGAGGTCGTTTTTGAAGTGGAGAACAACACCGCTCACCTGACCCGGATAACCGCTTGATCCACTACATCCACCTGTAACGAATCACGAAGCGATGCGCCTAACTGCCGTCAGTTATCTCAACACCAAACCCTTCATCTACGGCCTGTTCCGCAGCGACCTGGCCCCCATGATCGACCTGAGTCTCGACATTCCCTCGGTTTGTGCCCGGAAATTGCTGTCCGGCGAAGCGGACGTCGCCCTGACCCCCGTCGCCATCATCCCCGAATTGCCGGATGCCCACCTGGTGTCCGACTACTGTATCGGGGCCACCGGCACCGTGCGCACCGTGTGTATTTTTTCGGAAAAACCGCTTACCGGGGTGAAAAAGATCTATCTCGATTTCCATTCGCGCACCTCGGTGGCGCTCACCCGTATTTTGTGTGAACACTACTGGAAGATCCGCCCTGAGTTTATTCCGGCCAGTCCCGGCTACGAAACGGCCATCGGCGGCGACACGGCCGGTCTCATCATCGGCGACCGGGCCATCGGTCAGGAGAAGCGCTTTCCATTGGTGTACGACCTGGGTGAAGCCTGGACGGACTGGACCGGCCTGCCCTTCGTATTTGCGGCCTGGGTCAGTGTGAAACCACTGCATCCCGAATTGACCGCCCGCTTCAACGCCGCCCTGCAGTCGGGCCTCGACCACATCCCCGAACTGACCAAAATACTGCCCACCATGCCCGGTTTCGACGTGGAACGGTATTTCCGGGAAAATATCAGTTACGACCTCGACGAAGCCAAATGGCTGGGCCTGAACCGGTTTTTGGGGCTGGTGGCCGGAGAGAACGGGTACCGGCTGCAACGCAGCATCCGGAAAGTAGCGACGGCCGACTGATTAAAAGCGAAAAGGGCGTTTTACTGTTATGTTCGTTAGCGCTGAAAGCCCTACTTTTGCGGCGCTTTACCAAGGCCAACGAACAACAAACAACGAACGACAACATTCAACAAAGCAATCATGGCAAAAAAACGCATCGCCATCAACGGCTTCGGCCGCATCGGCCGCCTCACCTTCCGCAACCTGGTGAAAAACCCCAACGTGGAAGTCGTGGCTATCAACGACCTCACCGATAATACCACCCTGGCCCACCTGCTCAAATACGACACCATGCACGGCCGTTTCGACGGTACGGTGTCGGCCGACGATACCTCCATCACCGTAAACGGGCAGAAAATCGCCGGTCTGGCGGTGAAAAACCCGGCCGAACTGCCCTGGAAGGACATGAACGTGGACGTGGTGCTCGAGTGCACCGGTATCTTCCTCGACCGCGAGAAAGCCGGTCTGCACCTCCAGGCCGGCGCCCGTCGCGTTATCCTCTCCGCTCCGCCCAAGGCCGACGACGTGCCCACTTTTGTGATCGGCGCCAACCACGACCAGATCAAAGACACCGATACGATCATTTCCAACGCTTCCTGCACCACCAACTGCCTGGTGCCGATGATCCTGGTGTTGGACAAGGCCTTCGGGGTGGAGCAGTTCTTCATGAACACCATCCACGCCTACACGGCCGACCAGAACCTCCAGGACGGCCCGCACCGTGACCTGCGCCGCGCCCGCGCTGCGGCCCAGAACATCGTGCCGACCAGCACCGGCGCCGCCAAGGCCGTGACCATGGTCGCCCCGCACCTGAAAGGCAAGATCGCCGCCCACTCCCTGCGCGTGCCCGTAGCCACCGGCTCCGTCACCGACGTGGTGGCTATGCTGAAAGGCACCCATACCGTGGAAGAAGTGAACGCTGCTTTCAAAGCCGCCGCCGACAGCCACCTGAAAGGCATTCTCGAATACAATACGGATGAAATTGTGTCCAGCGACATCGTGCGCAACCCGCACTCGGTCATCTTCGACGCCCCGCTGACCCAGGCCAACGGCAACACCGTACGCGTAGTTGGCTGGTACGATAACGAAGCCGGCTATTCCGCCCGCCTGGCCGACCTGGCTGCGATGGTGTGAATTTGCTGACGTTGGACGAGTTGACGTTTGACGAATTGACGTTGGACGTTTTACAAAATGACATTGGACGTTGGACCACGCAGGACCACGTCCAATGTTCTTTTTGGCGCCAACCCGCAGCCCGTTAACCTCAATTGTTCAGCATCACCGGCATCACCAGCATGAGGATTTCCCGGTTGTTGTTTTCCTCCTCCACGGGGGTGAGGATACCGGCACGGCTGGGCGTGCTGAATTCCATTTTTACTTCTTCGGAAGCGAGTACGCCGAGCATTTCCACCAGGAACTTGGCGTTGAAGGCGATTTTCATGGGGCTCCCTTCGAAGTTGCAGGCCATCTGTTCGGTGGCTTCGTTGGAAAAATCGAGGTCCTGCGCGCTCACCGTCAGGCTTTTGTCGTTGACGTCGAGCACCACCTGGTTGGTGGTCTTGTTGGCGTAGATGGCGATGCGCTTCAGCGAGTTCTGGAAATCGGTGCGGCTTACGTTCATTTGATTGGGGTTGTCTACCGGGATCACGGCGTTATAGTCCGGGTAGCGGGCGTCGATCAGCCGGCAAACCAGGTTCATGCCGCCGAAGGAGAAAAAGGCGTTGGCCTTGTTGAAGGAGAGGGTCACCCCGTCGCTGGCCGGCAGGGCATTTTTGAGCAGGTTGAGGGCTTTTTTGGGGACGATGAACGAGGTCGTTACTTCGCCGGCGAGGTGATGGGTGCTGAATTTTACCAGTTTGTGGGCATCGGTAGCCACGCAGGTAAGTTTGTTCAGGTCGACCTGAAAATATACGCCGGTCATAGCGGGGCGCAGTTCGTCGCTGCTGGTGGCGAACACCGTATTATTGATGGCGTCGAGCAGGTACTGGCTGTTGATCTTCACCGTTTCCACCGAATCGGGTTCGGGAATGTTGGGGAAATCGGCGCCGTTCTCGCCGGCGAGTTTGTATTTTCCGTAGGACGAGGTGATCTCGATGCCCCAGTTTTCTTCGTTCACCGAAAAAGTAACCGGTTGCTGGGGCAGGGCTTTCAGGGTGTCGAGCAGGATACGCGCCGGGATGGCCACCGAAAAATCGTCGTCGGCCAGCACCTCGATGGTGGTGCTGATACTGGTTTCGAGGTCGGTGGCGGCGATGGTGAGTTTTTTATTTTCGATCCGGAACAAAAAATCTTCCAGGATGGGCAGCACCGGGTTGGAACCGATGGCGCCGGAAGCGATCTGGAGTTGTTTCAGGAGTTCGGAAGAGGAAACACTGAATTTCATGGACTGCAAGGCTTACGGGTTTTGAGATGACGGTTCGGGGGAACGCGCAAATGTAGGGGCATCCGACCGCCTTTTTGTTTGAAAAAACTAACAAGTTGTGGAAAAAATAAAAAGTACCTTCGCGCTTCGAATTCCCGGTACTGTTGTTCTAATCCCGCTTAGTGTACCACCATGCTGAACCGAAAAGTCTCTCCACCCATCCACGAAGTCCGTAACCTGGTACTGCCGCACCCGCAGGTCGTGCGTCTGGACAACGGATTGCCGGTGTACGTGCTGGATTTTCCCGGGCAGGAGATTTTAAAGGTCGAAGCGGTATTTCGGGCCGGCCGGCCCGAGGAGGACAAGCACCTGCTTTCGCGGGCCACGTCGAGGCTACTGCGCGAAGGTACGCTCGGCCGTTCGGGGGCGGAGATCGCCGAATACATCGATTTTTACGGCGGTTCGATCAGCATCCCCACCAACCTCGACACTTCCAACGTCCTGTTATTTTCCCTGAAGAAATACGCGGCCGAACTCATTCCCGTTTACGCCGCGGTATTGCAGGAGCCGGTTTTTCCGGAGGTGGAACTGGAGGTTTTCAAGCGCACCAGCATCCAGGAATTGCAGGTGGAACTCGAAAAAGTGGAGGTGCAGGCCTACCGGAAGGTCACCGAGTTGATTTTTGGCGAAGAGCATCCGTACGGCTACAATTCCACACCGGAAGACTACACCGCGCTCGAACGGACCGATCTGCTGCGCTTTTACGAGCGCTGGTACACTCCGGACAATTGTTTGCTGTTCGTCAGCGGCCATGTGGACGAGGCGGTGTTGCAACTGCTCAACCGCTACCTGGGCCAGCACGGAAAAAGCAGCGGCACACCCGGCGCCTTTCCCCGGCGCCCGATACCGCATGCTGCCGGAGGGCATCCCCGGGCCCTGCAACTGCCGCACCCCGGCTCGCTGCAGACCGCCATCAAGATCGGCCGGCGTACCTTCAGCCGTACCCACCCGGATTTTAACGGGCTGTTCGTGCTCAACACCATCCTCGGGGGCTATTTCGGTTCCCGCCTGATGATGAACATTCGCGAAAAAAAGGGCTTTACCTACAATATTTACTCCACGCTGGACGCCTATCAGTACGACGGTTGTTTGTACATGGCTACCGAAGTAAGTCCCGGCAAGTCGGCCCGGGCGATCAAGGAGATCTTCGCCGAAATGAAAAAACTGCGCGAACAGCCGGTCGGCGAAGACGAACTGGGTATGGTCCGCAATTACCTGCTCGGCATGTTGCTCAATGGCCTGGACGGCCCGCTGAACAGTTCGGATGTGGTGCGCAGCCTCATCACCGAAGGCCTGACTTCCGACACCTTCGACGCGCTGGTGGATACCATCCGGCGCATTACGGCCGAACAGTTGCAGCACCTGGCCGAACGGTACCTGCAACCCGACGACTTTTGGGTCGTTACGGCAGGGTAGGGGGCGGCTTTCGGGGAGTAAGCGGACCAAAGCAGGTTTGGTTAATTAACTTTTGAGTTTTTTCTACTCTTACCATTTTTAAATAATCCTGCGTAGTTTTGCACGCTTTTTGACAAAAAACACCAATCGTACCTAACGTTTAAATAGTAATACATTGAACTTCTTCAAGTTTTTCCGACAGGAATTGGCCGTTGACCTGGGCACTGCAAATACGCTGATCATGGTGGACGACCAGGTAGTAGTGGATGAGCCCTCGATCGTTGCCATGAACCGGCGTACCAACGAAACCATTGCAGTAGGTCACCGGGCCATGCAGATGCACGAAAAAACCCATGAAAACATCAAGACCGTACGCCCGCTGAAAGACGGGGTGATCGCCGATTTCCAGGCGGCAGAAGCCATGATCCAGCACATGATCAAGATGGTGGGTCGCCGCAACAGCATTTTCGGCCACCTGAAGATGGTGATCTGTATCCCCAGCGGCATCACGGAAGTGGAAAAACGCGCGGTTTTCGATTCGGCCGACCACGTCGACAGTAAAGAAACCTATCTCATACACGAACCCATGGCTGCCGCGCTCGGGATCGGCTTGAACATCGAGGAGCCGGTCGGCAACATGATCATCGACATCGGCGGCGGTACCACCGAAATCGCCGTGATCGCCCTCTCCGGTATCGTGTGCGACGAAAGTATCCGCATCGCCGGCGACGAACTGACCAACGACATCATGGGCTATATGAAGCGCGAGCACAACATTCTCATCGGCGAGCGCACCGCGGAACAGATCAAGATCCACGCCGGCTCGGCCCTGCATGAACTGGAAAACCCGCCGGCTGACTACGCCGTCAATGGCCGCGACCTGATGACGGGCATACCCAAACAGATCCGCATCAACTACCAGGAGGTAGCCTATGCGCTGGATAAAAGCGTGAGCAAGATCGAGGATGCCGTACTGCGCGCCCTCGAATCCACGCCGCCGGAACTGGCTTCCGACATCTACAAGACCGGACTTTACCTGACCGGTGGCGGCGCCCTGCTCCGCGGTCTGGACAAGCGCCTCGAGCAAAAAACCAAACTGGCTGTGCATATTGCCGACGACCCGCTCCGTGCCGTCGTACGCGGAACCGGTATGGCGCTGCGCAATACGCACACCTACTCATTCCTGATCGACCGCAAAAGCGTATAATCCCGGTGGCAACGGGGCGGTCTTCAACCATCCTCCCCGCATTGTTCATCCCATTCATCGTTCAAAAACATGAACCGGCTCCTCCAACTCTTTGCCCGCAACGGCGGCTTTTTTACCTTCCTGTTGGTGGAAGTTTTTTGTTTTTACATCGTCATCCGGTACAACCAGGGACAAAAAGGGATATATGCGCATACCATGGGTATCGTGGGCGGCAACCTCCTGGACAAACAAAAGGGATTCTCCGACTACCTGCATCTCCGGGATATTGCCGACAGTCTGCGCAATGAAAATGCCCGCCTGTACGCCGAACTGGCCAACGCCCGGACGATCCAGGTGCCGTACCGGGATACCTTTTTTACCGTACAGATCGATACGCTGCTCCGGAAGGACAGTTCCTCGCTCAAACGGCTGCTCCGGCCGCAATACCGTTTCATTGCCGCCCGGGTGATCGGTAATTCGGTCGGCAGCGCCAACAACTGGATGGTCATCAACCGCGGCAGTAGCGATGGCCTGCGCCCCAACATGGGGGTGGTGACCGGCAAAGGCGTTGCCGGTATCGTGCGCCACGTCGGCAACAATTTTTCGATGGTCATGTCCGTGCTGCACCGCGATGCGCGGATCTCCGTCTCGCTGAAAAAGGAAAAAGCGCTCGGTTCGCTCATTTGGGAGGGCGCCGAGCCCTACCTGATGACGCTGAAGTTCATACCCCGGCACTTCGAGGTCCAGGTCGGCGACGGCGTGGTCACCAGCGGCTATTCCGAACTGTTTCCCAAGGGAATACCCGTAGGCACTATTTACGACATTAAACCCGATCCGGAAAACCAGTATTTCTGGATCATGAAAGTACGCCTGAGCCAGGACATGGCCACGCTCAGCGACGTGTACGCCGTGGACAATATTTATTACAGCGAACTGGACAGCCTGAAGCAGAACATCAAAGATGAACAGTAGCATTCTTCCCAATATCTGGCGCTTTATCGGACTGGTGGCGGTTCAGGCCCTGTTGCTGCGACAGATCGAACTGGTCATCCCCGGGGGATATTTCAACGTATTGCTGTATCCGCTTTTTATCTTGTTCCTGCCGGCCACCATGCCTACGTTTGCGGTGGTGCTGCTGGGATCGCTTATCGGTTTTGCCGTAGATGCCTTTTACGCTTCTCCGGGCGTGCACGCCAGTGCAGGAGCCTTTTCCGGGCTGGCCAGATCCTATATACTGGCCGCTTACAAGCCCAAAGGCGGTTTTTCAGCCAAGGAACCCATTGTGGCGCCGGAATACTTCGGCTGGCAGCGCTTTCTGCAAGTGGCGGCCATGTTCTTTGCCCTGCATTTGTTCTGGTATTTTTCGGTCAATGCCTTTACGTTCGTATATTTCACCACCATCGCGTTAAAAACCCTGGCGAGTTGGGCCCTGACCATGATTTTTGTCGTACTTTACTGCGTGTTACTGGACCCCAGGAACTGATTAGAGTAATTGAAGTAATTGAAGTAATTGAAGTAATTGAAGTAATTGAAGTAATTGAAGTAATTGAAGTAATTGAAGTAATTACCGCAATTACTGTAATTACTGTAATTACTGTAATTACTGTAATTGCCGCAATTGCCCTAATCTCCTAAATCACCACGTAACCGGTTTATAAAAATGAACGTCGCAGCACAACGCCAACGCGTCATAC
>WBZQ01001844.1_pt1 | contig 10401 bp, 11 predicted proteins | sample 5204251 | NCBI WGS metagenome assembly WBZQ01 (sample SAMN12412402, study PRJNA552823) | activated sludge metagenome | isolation source: activated sludge from nitrification reactor of wastewater treatment plant... | place: USA: Virginia | collected 2017-09 | reverse complement strand
CGCCGGGCTCGATACCTGTTAATGGATAATAATGCGCAAATACGACCATCAGCGCTGCTATGCCGCGAAGCAGTTCTATTGACCATTCGTGTTGAGAATTTTGATATTGCAAGTCATGTCCTCGGGTGTGATTGGAAATAAAGCTGGCGCACTTTTGTTATTTGCTTAATTGTTTTCAGTTAAGTTGCGGCGTGATCATAGCAGTCATACACGAAATGTGATAATTGAAATCATTAAGCGGTTGATTGATGGGGCAGCAGAATACAGGAATCGACTAATGCGGAAGTGAGATTTGCGCGGTCAGTTACGCGCCGGGTTAAGCGGATTCCTATATTTTTATAATTAAACGGTTGCGGCAATATTACCTGCATTTTTGATATGAGCAAAGCGCTTTGTTTATAGGTTTTGCCGGTATATTTTCATTAAAGAAAATCAAATATGCAAATAACCAACTAACAGTATCAAATTAAAATCGATCAATGGATTCTTTGCCAGTCATTACTTGGGAATTAAGCGAGGCAGCCCAGTACACCAATATTTTCTCAGGATTGTCATCCGATTTTGAGATTGAAATCAAGCCAGCCCTATCATCTACACTGCGATTTTACGATGATTTTGATACGCATCTTTGGGAGGCGAATTATTTGCTTTGTAATGTGGATAAGCAGAAATTTCAACTTATCGGCCATTCCGGTTGTATTGATACAGTGAGTGCATCAGGCGATGTCAGATTTTGGTGGGAATTTCGGGAGAGTGAAGTTAAAGTCAAATTACAAAAATTAATCGGTTTGCGTGCAATATTACCAGTCGCATCCTTAAGCTTGCTTGAGACTGACTTTTCGCTGCGCAACAGCGACCAAAAAATAGTCGTGAAAGGCTGCCTAACCCAATCGATGGTTGGCGAAGAACCAACTTATTATTGTACGCTCCAGGCGCTGCGCGGCTATGCAAGCGGAACCGGCGGTGCGGGCCATAGCAATTGCGATGCTTGATAAGGTAGAACGTCATGTAAATGGTGTTATTGCAGACACTGATACTGAATTTTTGCATCAATTTCGAGTGAATGTACGCAAACTAAGATCTTTAATCAGTTTGGTAAAAAAAGTGCTGCCAACACCATTGATTGATACACTGCGACCTAAATTATCCTTGATTGCTAGTAAAACAAACAAGTTACGCGATTTGGATGTATTTATACTGGCTCAAGAAAGCTATCGTGCGATGCTCCCAGCAAATTTTGAAAGTGGTTTAAATGAGTTATATGGCTTAATAGCGAAACAGCGTCAGCAAGAAAAAAATAAAGTGACGAGGTATTTGTCTTCTAAAGATTATAAAGCCACTATTGCCAGTTGTGCCGCAGAATTATCGCTGAATTCTGTTTTTGAAACCTCTATGGCATTACAATCAATAGCACGCGTTGTAAAGAAATTAATATTAAAGCGTTACCATAAAATGCTGATGATGAGCCGGGGAACTAGCTGTCAGTCACCCGATGAAAATATTCATGCATTACGTATTGAGTTTAAAAAACTGCGTTACTTGATCGAATTTTTTATGGATTTGCTACCAAAAAGAAGTACTGGAAAAATCGTTCGTGAAATTAAAAAGATACAAACAGTATTGGGTGACTATAATGATTATTGTATCCAAATTGCATTCTTAAACGGTTACGTTGACGACACCCTGGTTGAAATGTCCAAGTCTTTGAGTGGCTTAATTGCCATTTTGCACCAAAAGAAAATAGAAAAGCGCTCGAAAGTTGAGGGCGCGATCGCTGATTTTTTTACAGAAAATATGACCAATGAATTTGATTTGGTATTTGAAACTGCAAAAACAGAGGATTTGCGATGAGAGTGATTGCTTCTTATAGCATGAAAGGTGGTGTCGGAAAAACGGCTACATCGGTCAATCTTGCCTATTGGGCTGCCCAATCCGGATCAAAAACATTACTCATTGATCTGGATCCTCAAGGTGCTTCATCCTATTACTTCAGAGTTAAGCCATCTACGAAGAAATGGGCTAAGCGTTTTTTTAAAGCCTATGAAAATTTGGTAACACATATTAAGGCAAGTGACTTTGAGAATCTGGATGTCATTCCGGCACATTTGAGTTTCCGTAACTTCGATTCATTACTGGCGGGCTTTAAGCAACGTAAAAATCGGTTGAAGCGCGTATTGAAAGGTTTTGATAAGGAATATGACTTGGTGGTATTGGATTGTCCGCCATCGATTAGCCATCTATCGGAATCCATATTTATTGCATCCGATGTGGTACTGGTACCCGTCATACCAACCACGCTTTCAGAACGTACTTTTGAGCAACTGATGATTTTTTTCAAAGAAAATGACTATCCACCAAATAAGATTGTTCCTTTTTTTTCTATGGCTCAAAGTCAAAAGTCGCTGCACAAGGAAACCATGCGTGCGATGTCTGCACGATATAAAATATTTTTGAATACAGTCATTCCTTACTCATCAGACATCGAAAAAATGGGTATACACAAGGCGCCTGTCGATGTTTTTGCTAAATCAAAGCAAGCTAACTACGCCTATCAGCAGCTTTGGGAAGAAGTTTCAAAAATTAAATGAATGGAAATAAGAAATTCCAATTTGTAAGAGAAAGTGGTGATGCCACCAAATCGTGCATTCTAGAAAATCCGATGATAATAAAGCTTGTTCGCAGACCAGAAAATGGCTAGGACTGCCGAATTCTCAACTATAGTTGCATTCTGAGTTTTTGTCGGTTATCTGAATGCGGATGAGAATTTACTTGTTCCGAGAACTATCGTTTACCAATGAAGGCGCCGTAGCAACGATATTTTCTTTTTCTGGTGAGACTGCATGCGATGGAGGATGTCGTTTAAGGACTGGATGGCTTCGATGATATGCGATCCTTTATTCAGCATGACACATTCCGCGCGCACCCCCATCGCCGCATCGGTAATTTCAGCACGGCTTGGCTTGCCACGTTTAGATAATCCTTCCAGTACCTGGGTAGCCCATATCACAGGTAGACGTGCTGCCTCGGCTAGCCACAGAATTTCTTCCTGTAATTCTGCCAGTCTTTCGTAACCGCATTCCACCGCCAGATCACCGCGCGCAATCATGATGCCCACGTTTGGAGAGTGCAGCAAAGAGAACAATAACTCTGGCAATTTTTCGAATGCGGCGCGTGTTTCAATTTTTAAAATAATACCGATTTTTTCGGCATCAAGTCGTTTCAGATAGTGCTGCAATAACTCGATGTCGGCAGGATTGCGAACGAATGAAAGTCCCACCATATCAGCATGCTGCGCAATAAATTCAAGGTGCTTGATATCTTGCGCCGTAAGGCCGTTCAATTGAAGTCGGCTATCTGGCAGGTTAATACCCTTATTCGCTAATAATTTCTCGCCGCCTTCACGAGCTTGGGTTATTTCAACGGTTATATTGTTTTTGTTGACACTGCGGATCACGCCGCCGATTCTGCCGTCGTCGATTAGCATGCGTTCACCAGGCTGCACATTTTCAAATATTTCCGGCAACGAACAGGAAATAATGGCTGCGTGCAATAATCGTCCATTGGTGTCGAATTGTGCCGGTTTACCCGGTAAAGGATCGCGCGTGATAATCAGGTTGTCCCCAATGTGCAGGCGAATCAACTCAGGTGCAGAAGGCAATGTATCAACAATTCCGGCAGAACCTATCCGGCGTGGATGCCCGGACAAGGATGTGCGCAAGAGATTGAGTTTTATAGCGCGGGTAATATATGTGGTCTGGCTGGATTCAGCCCAAAAACCTGCTCCGGCTTGACCGGTCAGCCGTAAGGTGCGTGGGGAGCCTCTCGCATCAACCAATTCAATCGTATCGTGCGGTTTCACTTTTGCCAGCCAATCTCCCTGTATCGGAAGGCAAGCATCTGCAGGTGCCGGACTGGGAGAAGTGTCACTTGCGGAATGTAACCATATTCGGGCGGGTGCAATCACATTGCCGTAGAAATCCCGCTGTGGTTTCCATTTAAGTACAGCTGGACCCGGAGCAATTTCACCCGTACGCAATTTGGGGCCGCCCAGATCCATCATGATACGGCAACTCCTGCCGGTCTCACGGCGCGCCAAATTAATTTGCTCGATCATGCGCATCCATACTTGGGGTGTATCATGTGCGCAGTTAATTCGAGCGCAATCCATCCCGTGAATAAGCATACTTTTGATCAACGAGTAATCATCCACCGCTTCACTTGGTATCGTGACCATGATTCGCACCCGGCGATGCGTGGGCGGTCTGCCGAATAAATGATTGGTATGGCTTTCAAGCAGGGGCATTCCTGTCGTATCTGGAGGGGGTGATATTTCTTCCGGTGATTTTTTACCCAGCGCGCAACTTAGAAGATCGATGATGGCATTGAGATTTGAGAAGACGTGCGATTCCATACGGCCTAGCGATGAAAGACCCACGGCCGCCAGCCTTTCTTGCAGGGGCCGGATATCCTGCCGTCTCAAAGCGAGGTAATGAATCAAATTTATAGTGCTGGATAGATGAGAAGGATTAATATGCTGTAATATATTTGAAGAGGCATGCTCGAACGCCAACAAATCGTTGCGCAGTTCCACGAGTTCATGCAGCAAACGGGCGTAAGGGTGCATTGCTTCTGATCTGCATGAACCGGGATGATGTTTGAACATAATCCTAATAAGCTTGGGGATTTGGAAATAGACCGAATAAATGATGAAAAATTAGCTTACTTGAGTGCGATTGCACAAATATGACAATTTATAATAATTTTATTGATTGGAAAATTTTCGCTCGAGAAGTTATAAACAGCTAAGCGACAATTTCAATTAGAGTTATTCTAACCTCTGCTTGAAATGAAGCCTTGGTTTTCGTATAGACTGTTCGTATCCTATGTATAATGAAGACCCTGATGTCAGTTTTATGTGAGCATCGAGTTATGAATATCGCGTCAAATTCACCCTAATGGAGTTCCAATGAAATTCAATACCCCTTTGCGCTACCACGGAGGAAGAGACAAATTAGCGGGCTTCATGAAGATGATTTTTGAGCAGAATAATCTATTAGGCGGACATTATGTTGACTCATCCGCAGGTAGCGCGGCAATAGCGCTTAATTTACTGACTCAAGGTTACGTATCCTGCATTCATTTGAACGATGCAAATCCTGCGGTATATGCTTTCTGGAGCAGCGTCATCAATCAGCCTGAAGCACTGTGCAAGGCTATTTACGATGTGGAAATAACACGGGAGGAATGGCAGCGGCAAAACAATATCTTAAATTCTCCTGAGAACCACAGTTTACTTGAAGTGGGGTTTTCAATCTTTTTCTTAAATCGAATTAATCCTTCAGGCATCCTGTGGGGTATCACTGATGATGGAAAAAGCCAGAGCGGACGCTGGAGAGCGGATGCACGTTTTAACAAGATTGACTTGGTACGCAGGATTGAGTGGATTGCGCTGCATCGCTCACACATTCGCCTCTATAATTTAGAGACGACAGACGTAATTAAAACCGTATTGCCTTCACTACCCGATAAGACACTCATATATCTTGATTTTTCTTCCTGCGATGAGAAGCAATGGCATCAAGAAAAGCAGGTTTTGCATACTGCCCATTTGAACATTGCCAATCTGATCAAGACGCATATTACGCAGTATTGGATAGCTTCCTTTGACTATACTCCCCAAACTATGGAGGTGTATAAAAGTTACCCATTCATGATCTATAAAAACGCGCGAGATCGTTACAAAAGCGTTGAAGCCATGTTTTTCTGTAAGAAACTCATTATTCCTAACTTGGACAATTCATCAAATCTGAAGACAGCTTGAGATTTCGGAATTAAGCATCGATGTGGTAATGAAGTGAGTGCTCCTATCAGAAAAGCATCGCAGTGCCAAAATAGCTACTTTATTAATGCTAATTATCGCAAATAGCGGTTAAGTCCGACAAATTCCCGATGAGAATTGATTAACGCAAGTTCCTGCCATGGCCTCTGGTTAAATAATCTTCAGATTGCATTTCCATCAATCGTGAGACTGTGCGCTCAAATTCAAAACTGACATCCCCGCCGCTGTAAAGTGAATGAAGTGGCACGGCGGCTGAGCAGAGGAATTTGACGCCATGCTCATAGAGGGCATCGATAAAGGTGATGAAGCGTTTGGCTTCATCGTTGTTTTCATTACCAAATTGCGGAATTGCGACCATGATGACGGTGTGATAGGTTCTGGCGATGGTTAGATAATCTGCTGAACCCAATGGATTTGCGCACAAGCGTTTAAACGAAAATACCGCAACACCGCGCGCTGCTTTGGGTACAAACAGCGTGCGGCCTTGTACAGTCAATTCTTCACTGGGGACTTTAGCACGGTCTGCGATACTGCGATCGGTCAGGCGGAAGAAGGTTGTCGATAATTGTGCAGTTGTTTCTTCATTCACTGGAAAATAATAGGTTTGTGCGCCTTTCAAGCGGTTATAGCGGTAATCCACTGGGCCTTCGAGTGGAATGATTTCGAGTTTTTCCTTGATTTGCTCGATAAAAGGCAAGAATCTCTGGCGATTTAAGCCATTCTTATAGAGATCATCCGGTGGCCGATTGGATGTGGCCACGACAATCACGCCTTGCGCAAACAATTCCTTGAACAACCGGGTTAACACCATCGCATCGGCGATATCGGTGACTTGTAGTTCATCGAAGCATAGTAACGTTGCTTCATTGGCTATTTTCCGTGCGACAGAGGGGATAGGATCCTCGTCACTGGTGCGTCCGCCATGCTGTGCCCGCTCCTGCTTTGAGAAATCATGCCACTGTTTGAGCCGGGTATGAATATCCAGCATGAATTCGTGGAAATGAACACGCCGTTTCGATGTAATGGTGGCGGTGGCATAAAACAGATCCATCAGCATCGACTTGCCGCGTCCTACGCCGCCATAAAGATAGATGCCTCGCGGGATCGATTTACGGCTGCTCAGCCAGCGGAATAAGCCGGCGGGCCACCTGAAATGAAAACCATCGTGAATATTTTTTATTACAGGGTAATCGATTAATTCGCGGTGTAAGCGCTCCAGTGCGGCAACCGCTTTTGCCTGATCAATATCCGGCTTCAGTTCTTCGGCTTGTATCAGAGCCTGGTACTCGTCTTTAGGGCCGGTTTTTTGTAATGGTTGTGACATGGGGTTACTTTCTGTCAGATATTGCAAATTTCGCTTGACCGGCCAGCCAGACTAATACTAAAACGGGTAATCCTAATAATGCGGTAGTGATAAAGAAGTTTTCATAACCATAGGCATCGACAAATTGACCGCTAAAACCGGCAATGAATTTTGGCAGCAGCAGCATGACCGAGCTGAATAATGCGTATTGGGTAGCCGAATAGGCGGAATTGGTTAAGCCGGATAAATAGGCGATAAATGCACTGGAAGCAATACCTGCTGAAAGATTATCGGCAGATATGGTAAAGATCAATCCACTGACATCATGGCCACGGCCTGCCAGCCAGACAAATAGCAAATTGGTGGCAGCCGATAATACGGCGCCTAGAAACAACGTGCGCATGATGCCGAGTTTTACCGTCAGGACACCACCGATCGCAGCGCCGGCGATCGTCATGATAACGCCATATACTTTTGAAATGGTGGCAACTTCATCTTTACTATAACCCATGTCTACATAAAAAGGATTGCTCATTACGCCCATGACGACATCGGAAATGCGATAGATTGCGATGAGTGACAGGATTAACAGTGCTTGCTGTCCGTGGCGTACAATAAAATCCCTGAAAGGAGCGATGAGTGCACCATACAGCCAAACTAGCAAGTTCTTGATGCGCGGATGGAGGTTCCACGTTGCGAGAGCATGCTGTGCAATGCGTTCGTTATCGGAAATCAGATGATTGTAGGGAACATCCGGTTCGCGGATGATCAGCGTGGTGATGATGCCTACAGCCATGCTCGCGGCCATGACTAAATAAGCGATGCGCCAGGGCAGATGCTCGTAGGCCGACGCAGAAGGATCGACTGCCGCAGCAATCCATAATACGCCTGCCGACGCCAGAATCATGGCGATGCGGTATCCTGCCTGATAGGTAGCAGCCATGGCACCTTGCAATTCGACCGCAACCGCTTCGATGCGATAGGCGTCGAGTGCAATGTCTTGCGTGGCCGAAGCAAAAGCGACTGCAAGCGCGAAAAATACCAATTGCGCTAAATCCACGACAGGATCGGTCAATGCCATGCCGACTAGTGCAACCGTGATAATTATTTGCGATAGTAATAGCCACGCCCGGCGGCGCCCTAGCAGCCGGGTCAGCAGCGGAAGTGAAAGGCGATCAACGAGCGGTGACCATAACCACTTGAAGCTATAGGCTAAGCCAATCCAGCTTAGATGACCGATGGTTGCGCGGTCGATGCCCGCTTCGCGCAGCCAAAACGACAATGTGCCTAAAATCAGCAACAAAGGTAATCCGGCGGAAAACCCCAATGACAGCATCCCCAGCACACGCGGGTGCGTATAGACTTGCCAAGCTTGCAACCAACCGGAAGAGCCGCTGAATTTCATAAGGTATAGTCGTAATCGATAATCAATGGCGCGTGATCAGAGAAGCGCTCAGATTTATAAATCGATGCGCCAGACGCAGTTTGCGCGATGACCGGTGTGGCAATTTGATAATCGATACGCCAACCAACATTTTTGGCCCAGGCTTGGCCACGATTGGACCACCAGGTGTATTGCTCAGGCTCGAAATTGAGACGGCGAAAAACATCGACAAAACCAATGTCGTCGAATACATTCGATAACCAAGTGCGTTCTTCCGGTAGGAAGCCGGAGTTTTTTTGGTTCGAGCGCCAGTTTTTTAGATCAATTTCCTTATGCGCAATATTCCAGTCGCCGCACAAAATAATCTCGCGGCCACAAGCTATCAATGTTTTCAGCACCGGAAAGAATTGTTCCATAAAAAAGAACTTTGCGGCTTGACGGTGTTCGCCGCTCGATCCGGAAGGCAAATAAATGGAAATAATGCTCAGATTGCCAAAGTCTGCTTGGATAAAACGGCCTTCCGCATCGATTTCAGCGATGCCGATACCTTCAATGATTTTGTCAGGCTGTTTGCGGCAATATATGCCGACACCGCTATAACCTTTTTGTGCTGCACAATGGAAGTAACCTTGGTATGGGTCCGGTGAAAGCATTTCTTCGGAGAAATCGGGCAACTGTGCCTTTAACTCTTGCACGCATACAATTTCAGCCGATTGCGCGGCTAACCATGTAAAGAAGCCTTTTTTTGCCGCTGCGCGGATGCCGTTGAGGTTAAGCGTTATAATTTGCATATTTTTCAGGATTGATCACAGTGAAGTCAGATTTCCGGCAAGCATTTATTGAGTTAGCCATTGAACGTAAAGTACTTTGCTTTGGCGAATTCGTAACCAAAGCAGGGCGCGTGTCACCCTATTTTTTTAACGCTGGCCTGTTTAATGATGGCGACTCATTGCGCAGGCTGGGCCAATTTTACGCCAAAGCGATCATTGCTGCAGCGCTTCCGTTTGATATGCTGTTTGGCCCTGCGTACAAAGGCATTCCGCTGGTGAGTGCGATTGCCATTGCTTTGGCAGAAATGGGACATAACTATCCATTCTGTTTTAACCGCAAGGAGGCAAAGGATCACGGCGAAGGTGGGATGCTTGTTGGTGCGCCGTTGCAAGGCCGTGTGCTGATAGTCGATGACGTCATTTCTGCCGGCACGTCGATACGCGAATCAGTCGACTTGATTAAGGCTGCAGGTGCGGCGCCCAGCGGCGTGGTCATCGCGCTTGATCGCATGGAACGCGGTATCGATCAACTATCTGCTGTTCAGGAAGTGCGACGATTGCACGGCATTTCGGTAACTTCGATTATTACTTTGGATGATTTGGTTGAATATTTACAGGGTCATCACGGACTTGAACACCGTTTATTGGCAGTAGAGCGCTATCGTGCACAATATGGAATCAAATAGCCCTTGAGTTATGCAAGATTTGATGGAATGTTTGATGGGTATACGATCTATTATAGATAATGCGGCAAAAATTGTGGATAACTCGGCGGGTAATACCATTTCATCCGATGAGAAGGGGCTAGCAGTGAATTATATAGCCGATCCAGAATATACGCCTATTTCAACATTTCTCGCCGATAAGATGGTTATATAACTTTTACTATCATATGCTTGCGTGCATTTCAGGGGTGACAAATTATTAGGATCCTGGTGATCCTATAAGAATCCAGTTGAGGCCACCATCTGTTGATATGTAGATATTTCTTCTGGATGCTCCTAGAATCGTCGTGTCTTCGCTAAAATTTGGCGATAGATGGAATTCGGTAAACTGAATGTTCTTTTTGAGTAGCGAAGTACCTAAATTTTGTGCCGACATAATC
>WBZQ01003109.1_pt1 | contig 10402 bp, 11 predicted proteins | sample 5204251 | NCBI WGS metagenome assembly WBZQ01 (sample SAMN12412402, study PRJNA552823) | activated sludge metagenome | isolation source: activated sludge from nitrification reactor of wastewater treatment plant... | place: USA: Virginia | collected 2017-09 | reverse complement strand
AGGAGATTGACGCCATGCCGATGCTCGCCCATAGACAACTGCCGCCTTCGGCCAAGGAAGCCGCCATGGCGCGGGTGTCCGGCCAACTCCTTTCACACTTCGTCCGGCCAAAGCGTCCCTTGACGATAAGCGTCCGGGAAGCGGGACAGGAAAAGCCCCTCGAATTGCCTGCTGGCGCGGTTGCGATGCTCATGGAGATTCTAGAGGCGATGGCGGCCGGCCGCGGCGTGACGCTGGTACCCGAAAACGCCGAACTGACAACGGTGCAGGCGGCTGATGTTCTCAACGTTTCGCGCCCGTTCCTCATCAAACTCCTGGAGGAAAACGCTCTGCCGCATCGCAAGGTCGGCAAACACCGTCGCATTCGCATGGAAGATGTCATGGCCTACAAATCCAGGATCGATCGGGAACGCGAGGCCGTTCTCGAGCAACTCGCGCGGGAGGCGCAGGAGCAGGGAATGGGTTATGACCGCACATGAGCCACGCGGGCACTTCTCGATGCCAACGTGCTCTATCCAGCCCCGCTCCGCGATTTGTTCCTGCAACTGGCGGTAGTCGACCTTTTCCAAGCCAAGTGGTCTGCTGACATCCACCGTGAATGGATCGAGGCGCTATTGCGCAATGAGCCACAGCGAGATCGAGCCGCTCTTGAGCGAACACGCGATCTGATGGACCAGGCCACGCGGGACAGCTTGGTCCTTAGTTATGAGGCGCTGATTCCAGGGCTTTCGCTTCCCGATCCTAACGACCGGCACGTGCTCGCGGCGGCCATAGTGGGCCGCTGCGATGTGATCGTGACACGAAATCTCCAGGACTTTCCGGATGAGGCGCTCGCTCCTTTCAGCATCGAAGCACAGCACCCCGATGAATTCCTTGGCAATCACTTGGCCCTGGCGCCGGGCATCTTCTGCGGCGCCGTGCGAAAAGTTCGCGCGCGGCTTCTCAACCCACCCTACAGCGTCGCGGAGTATCTGGCCACGCTGACACGTCAGGGTCTTGTCGCGACAGTCAGCGAGTTGCAATCCTTCTCCCAGTTGCTTTGATTCGCTACCGGTCGCGGCCATCGCGGCTGGCGTGAAGCGGAATTCCCATTTGCCCCAGGACCATTTCTTCTCTATACTTGAAGAAATGCCGCGACGAAGCCTCGGCGAGATGGAGTTAATGGTCCTGCTGGCCGTCTTGCGGCTTGACGACGACGCCTACGGAGTTCCGATCTCGAAAGAGATTCTCAATCTCGCCGGGAGAGAAGTCGCGCTAGGCAGCATTTACGCAGCGTTGGACCGAGTGGAACGGAGAGGTTTTGTCACTTCATCGCTTGGCGACCCGACACCAGAGAGGGGTGGGCGTGCGAAGCGCTTTTTCCGCGTCACATCCAGTGGACTCAACGCGATTAAGGAGACCCGCGCGGCTTTGTCGAACCTATGGAGTGGCATAGCCGAATTGGAGGGAGATTGTTCATGAGTAACATCAAGCGCGAGCCGCCCCGATTGGCCAGTTGGCTATTGCAGCGCGTCCGGCCCCATGGTGACGACAGCGGTGCTCTTGCGGGAGACATCGTCGAGAGCTTTCGCGAAGGAAAGACCGGCGCCTGGTTCTGGAGGCAAGTGCTGATCGCCTACTGGGAAAGCTCTTTCGCCGGCATCCGGAACCGCTGGCCCCTCTATTCCTACGCGATCGCCGGAACCATCATGCCAGCATTCCTTTCTGAGCTGGCAAGGTCCTCATCCAGAATTCTGCCGTGGTGGGCCGTCCCCTGGCCGTTGTCGCAACTGATTTTCGAACAGCTTCCCGTTGCCATGCTTGCGCTGGCAGCATTGCCCGCCCTTGGAGTTGCACTCCTCATCAACGGAGAATTCCGCTGGGCATCCATTTTCCGGACTGGGTTAACCAATCTCGTGCTGCTGATTTTGGTGTTCTATGCCTTGCTTCCGTTGATCGCCCGCCCTTTGCCAGGCAATCCGTATGTGAGGACGGTCGCAATTCCAGGAGTTCTGCAGATGATCGGTTTCGGCTTCCTCTTCCTCATGTCGGCTTGGCTCGGCTGCAGAGGGTCACGGCCCAAAACCACGGCTAAAGTTTGACCGGCTTTGGGCGATTCATGCAGTAGATGTCCAGATTTCAAATTGCTCTAGCGTCACTGTTTCTGTTGCCCGCCGGCTGCTTTGGTTCCGCCGTCATCTACACATCGCGCGCGGCCTTCAACCTCGCCGCTCCTTACGCCGGCGCCACCGAGGATTTCGAGGATGCCGCCATCGCCCCCGGCGCCGTGCTTTCCACTGCCAGCCCCCTCGACTCGTTGACCAACAATTCAATCTTCGCCACCGGTTCCATCATGACCGGCTTGCGGCTCTCGAGTTCCGGCGGATTCTATGTTTCCAACGGATTCTTTTCAAGCCCTACCATTGCCGTTTACACCGCCAACGAGCGCACACCCCTGACCATCAGCTTCCCCAACGGCGGCGTCACCGCCCTGGGGCTCGATCTCTACTCCTCGTTTTCGGAAGGGCCGGCAAGCCCCATCGCTGCTTATGACGCCGATGGCAACCTCATCGCTCAGACCGATATAGCCATGTTCGCCTCCGGCGTCTTCTTCGGCATCGTTTCCACCACGCCCATCGACCATTTGATCTACACGGTAAGCGATTCGTCCACCTTGATTGGAGTCGACGATATCACCTTTGGTTCCGATGTCACCGCAACACCGGAACCGGCGGCGATGCTGTTGACCGCGGCCGGCCTGCTGGCTCTCGCCGCGCGGCGCATTACCCTGTAGGAATGATCTTTCTGATTGGCGGCCGCGGCCTGGTGGGCTCCGCCTTTGCTCGCGCGCTCACCGCCGCCGGCCGCGAGTTTGCGATTCTCGACCGCGCCAGCTACGCCCAATACATCGGACAATCCTGTCAGTTGCTCATCAACGCCAACGGCAATTCGCGCAAGCCGCTGGCGGTGCACGATCCCATGGCCGACTTTGACGCCTCGGTGCGCAGCGTGCGCGCCTCGCTTGTTGACTTCCGCTTCGACCGCTATCTGCATCTGTCCTCCTGCGATGTCTATGCCGATTGCTCCTCGCCGCTCACCACGCGCGAAGATCAGCCGCTCGACGTCACGCGTCAATCGCCCTACGGCTTTCACAAATATCTCGCCGAGCAGTGCGTGCAACATGCCGCCAAAGAGTGGCTCGTTCTTCGTCTCGGCGGCTTTGTCGGCGCAGGGCTCAAGAAGAACGCCATCTACGATATTCTGCACGGCGGTCCGCTGTGGCTCGATCCGCAAAGCGAGCTGCAGTTTCTCGACACCGATGACGCCGCGCGCATCGCGCTCGATCTGGCGGGGCAGGGAATCTCGCGCGAAGTGATCAATCTCTGCGGAAAAGGCGTCATTTCGCTGCAGGAAGCGATGGAGCGCACCGAGATATACGTTGGCTCGAATCCCGGCAGTCCGCGCGTCCGCTATGACGTCAACATCGAAAAAGCCAGCCGTTGGGCCGCCATTCCGCAAACGCGCGACACCGTGCTGCGATTTCTCAAAGACGAATCCCGTCGCCCGCGGTAGCGTAGTTGGCGCCAAACCAGTCGATGGTGCGCTCCAGGCCCGCGCGCAGCGAAGTGGGGCACGACAGGCCCAACTGCTTCATGCGTGCGACATCGAAAATCTTCTCCAGTTGTCCGTCGGGCTTGGAAGCATCCCACGCAATCTCTCCCTCAAAGCCGGTGAGTTCGCGTATCGTTTCGGTCAACTCGCGAATCGACGTCGTAGAACCGGAGCTGAGATTGACCGGCTCGGTGGAATCGTACTCTTCGAGGAAAAAAGGAAACAGCGCGGCCACGTCGCCGGCATAAACGAAATCGCGCGTGGCGCGCCCGGTGCCCCACGCCGTCACCTCCGGCGCGCCGTTCAACTTCGCTTCCCAATAACGGCGGATCAGCGCCGGCACCACATGCGATTCCTCATAGCGGAAGTTGTCGAACTCGCCGTACATGTTGCCGGGAATCACCACCACGCTCGAAAGCCCGCGCTGCTGGCGGTAAGCTTCGGCGGCGACCAGGCCCATCTTCTTCGCCGTCGAATAGGCCGCGCTTTCTTTCTGCGGAAAGCCTTCCCACATCTGCGCCTCGCCAATGGGAGATTGCGCCCGCGCCGGATAGCTGCAGCCGCCCATCGGATAGATCAGCTTGGCCAACCCGCGCTCGGCGGCGGCTTCGAACATCAGCGCCGTCAGCAGCGTGTTGCGATAGAAAAACGATGCCGGATACTCGCGGTTGGCGCCGATGCCGCCCACGTAAGCCGCCAGATGCACGATGGCGTCCGGACGCAGATCGTCAAACATCCGCCGCACCGCCGTCGGATCCATGAGGTCATAGTCGCGGCTCGAGACGCCAACGACGGCGTCGGCTCCGTAGCGGTTCTCAAAAATAGGTACGATGTGGCGGCCAAGGAATCCGGTGGCGCCGGTGACGACAATCTTGCGAAATTTCATGCGGACCTTTTGATGATAGCGAGATCCGGGCCCGGCCCGAGCATCCGGTTGTGCCTGTTAAAAAATCCGCGGCCCGCGTGAGCATTCCCGGGACCGGACTGCGCCTCGAGGGGTGCCCGCCAATCAAGCGGGCAACTTCACGAGGAGAACCAACATGAAAGTCAGCAACAGTTTCCGCCCCGGCAATCTGAACGCCGGAGGCATGATCGCAGTCCTGATGGCAGCCCTGATGCTCGCCGGGCCGCCCCCCGCGCTAGCCCATTGGCCAACGGGCCACGGCAACAGCGCCAACACGAGTTTCGCCAGGGTCGATACAGCCCCCGCCATCACCCCGCTGCACACCATCCCGCTTGGACCAATGGCGCCTTTCGCCAACCCGGTTGTCGGACCCGACGGCTCGGTGATCATCGGCACCCTGTCAGGCGACGTGTATTTCCGCGACCACGAGGGGAGGTACAGATTCGGACGGCAACTCCATCCCGAGCACGGGCAAATCCTTTCTTCCCCGGCCATCGGTTCGGACGGCGCCGTATATGTCCTCTCGACGAAGACCGGCGGCACCCTCACGAACAACCAGAGCTTTCTGCACAAGTTCAGCCGTGACGGAGCATGGCTCTTCTCGGTTCCCTTTCCGAAGTCGAACTTCTTCTATCCCTACACCGACGGGGGCGTGACCAATGCCCATCCCAACGTCTGGAAGCACAACGGCTCGGAAGTGATCATGGTGCCGGTGATGTACGGGGGCACCAACGGCCAGGAAGTCAGGGTGCTTGCGTTCTCGTCGATCACCGGCGCGGTGCTCGGAGACAAGCAGATTTCCGACTCGTACTACGAGAATCCCGTGACCGGCGGCGGATTCGACTGGAGATCGCTCGTACCTTGGGTCGCGGCCGCCTGTGGCATCGCCTCGCTGGCTTGCATAGCCTACGTCCTTATCACACAGAGCTTCAGGAGCTTCGGCTCGCCCGACGCGCTTCCTTCAATCGGGTTGCCAGGTGTCGGATTTCCGCTTCCCGGAGTAGCGATCGTCCCCGACCCGCAGGGCGGCGCGCCACGCGTGGCGGTGACTGGCCGCGAGCACCTGAAGCGGCTTCTCGCGTTTTCGCCGCAGACCGGATTTACCGACGTGAAGGCAATCAAGATGCCGAAGTTCAACTTTACGACCGCCCCCGTCGTTCATCCGAAAGGGACCATCATGACCGGCACGATGGAAGGCGCCGTGACCCAGAATACGTTGACCTATGCGGAGACGGGAGCCGCTAGCGGCCCCGGTTTGATGACGGCGGCGCCGACACTCCACAAGGACGGTAGCGTGATCACAATCAGCCGCGATGGTCTCATCAAGAAATTCGGTAACGGCGTCTGGTCGCACAGGCCAGGCGGTGATTCCGTGGTTCCTGCGGCATCCTCCTGCACTCACGTTTACGTATCCACGACCGAGAAACTGTATACGTACGACGCCCGGAACATGCAACTGGTCGGCCAGTTCTCGTGGACTGCCAATTCCGTGAGTCCCAGCCTGGGCGGCGGGCGCTCAGCGCCTGTAATCGGCAAGGGAGGCCGCGTGTTCGTCATCGCCAACGACAACTTGTACAGCTTCCCGCCTGCCAATGGCAATCCTTGGTTAGACGGCGCGGCCACCACAGCCTGCGATGTGCTCAAGCCAACGTTTTAGGCTGCTTCGGACAAACGGCGGCCCTGGTGTGGGAATCCACGCCAGGGCCGGCCGCTTTCTCGAGAAATTCGATTCACCCTGAGCCTTCCCACCTCCCGAATTCGCGTAGTGGGATATGCGGGAATCAGCGCCAGCAGAAGTCACCATGCTGCTCGAAAGATGGAGCCAGGGCGACCGGTCCGCATTGGAAGCGCTGACGCCGATCGTGTACGGCGAGCTCCACCGCCTGGCGGCCGCCCGGCTGCGCAATGAACGCACCGGACACACCCTGCAGCCGACCGCGCTGATCCACGAGGCCTATCTCAAACTCGTGGGCCACGGCCAGAAACAATGGCACAGCCGGGCGCATTTCTACTCCGTCGCCAGCCGCATCATGCGAGAGATCCTGGTGGACAATGCCCGCAAACACCGTGCCGCCAAACGGGGCAGCGGCAACAACGTGGCGCTCGACGAGGCGGATTGGGCGGCGCCCCAGCGAGGCCGGTCCCTAGAGGAACTCGATAGCGCGCTCGAAGAGTTATCCAGGCTCGACGGCCGCAAGGGCCGCCTCATCGAACTCAAATTCTTCGGAGGATTCGCGGGCGAGGAGATCTCGGAAATGCTCGGTATTTCCATCTCCACGATCACGCGTGAAATGAGGCTCGCCGAAGCCTGGCTCGAGAGCCATCTTCGCCCCGCCGCTTCGGTCTCACCGTAGAAAAGGCCGGATCATGACACGCGAGCAGTGGCAGTCCGTCGAAGCGCTCTTCGCCGAAGCCGCCGATCTTCCGCCCGCCGGCCGCGCCGGCATCCTCGCCGGGGCGGACCCGGACCTCCGCGCCGAGGTCGAACGCCTGCTCGCCGCCGATGCGAGAAGCGCCCGGTCGGTCCAGGAAGCCGTCGAGGAAGGCCGCGACCTGTTGATCCCGCGGCGATTCGGTCCCTATCGCGTCACCGGGCTCGCCGGACGCGGAGGAATGGGCGCAGTCTTCAAAGCCATTCGAGATGACGGCGCCTTCCAGAAGCAGGTGGCCATCAAGGTGATGCACGTGGGCCTCGATGCGGGCCGCTTCCGGCAGGAGCGATCCATCCTCGCCGCGCTCGAACATCCCAACATCGCGCGGCTGCTCGATGGCGGCGAAACCGACACCGGCGCGTCGTACATCGTCCTCGAATACGTGCACGGCGTCCCGCTGCTCGAGTACTGCCAACCGCTTCCCGTCACCGCCCGGCTGCGGCTGTTTCTCGACATCTGCTCGGCCGTTCAATACGCGCACCAGAACCTGGTGGTTCACCGCGACCTCAAGCCCGGCAACCTGCTGGTGACCGCCGCCGGGGAGCCGAAATTGCTCGACTTCGGAATCGCCAGGCTGCTCGACGACGAAAGATCGCAGACCGGCACGGCCGGGCAGGCTCTCACCCCGAACTACGCCAGCCCGGAACAGATCCGCGGCGGGGCTATCGGTGTGGCGAGCGACGTCTATTCGCTCGGGGTCGTTCTCTACGAGTTGCTCACCGGCCGGCGCCCCTACGAGTTCGCATCCCTCGGCCCGCTGGAAATCGACCGCGCCTTGTCGGAGACCGAACCGGCGCCGCCGGGCGTCTCGGACGATCTCGACAACATCGTTCTGAAGGCGCTGCGCAAAGAGCCGGCTCGCCGTTACGCATCGGTTCAGCAGTTGGCGGAGGACATCGAACGCTTCCTCTCGCACATGCCCGTGATGGCGCGCCCAGACACGTTCGGCTACCGGGCCGCGAAGTTCCTGCGGCGCAATTGGTACAGCGTTGGCGCCGCTGTGTTGACGTTGACCGCAATCGTGGCAGGCTCAGCCGCGGCGCTTTACCAGGCCCATGTCGCGCGGCAGCGTTTCGACCAGGTGCGGAATCTGGCCAACCGGTTCCTGTTCGACTTCGAGGCTCAGATCAGCGACGTTCCAGGAACCACCAAGGCTCGAGAGATGGTGGTGTCCACGGCGCTGGAATACCTGAACAGGCTGGCAAAGGATGCCGGCGGCGATTCCGCGCTGCTGGATGAAGTGGCGCAGGCGTATCAGAAAACGGCGCAGGTGCTTTGGCGGCCCGGATTTCAAGGACTGGGCCGGGCCAAGGATGCGCTGGATACGTTGGAAAAATCGCGAGCGATTTACCAGCGGCTATTGGCCCGTAAGCCCGCCGATGAGCACCTCCTGAAGCAACTCGCCGCAACACAGATCCTCATCTGCGATCTTCAGAACGAGCTCAGCCGCTATCAGGATGCCCGGGCCGGGGCGCAGGTTACACTCGATCTCCTGGAACCGTTGCTGGCGAGGCGGCGGGGCGATGCCGGACTTCGTAAACTCCAGATACGCGCCTGGCGCGCGCAAGGGATCGCGGCGTCGCTCAGCGGCCACAGCGCCGACGCGGTGGATCTGCTCGGCCGCGCCGCTTCCGCCCTGGAGACGATGTCCCGCGATTCCGCCCCGGAACTGCGTTGGGACGTGCTGGCGATTCTGAGCAACCTCGGGAGTGCGATGGAACGCCGAGGGCGCCTGGAGGAGGCTCTAAGGGCTTACGAGCGTGCGATCCATGAGGGTGAACAGATGCTGGCGCGAGAGCCCAACAGCGCCAAGGTGGCGCGAATGCTGCTGATGCACTACCGGCTGAAGTCGGGCGTTATCGGCGGCCGGAACCGGCCGAGTCTCAGCCGTCGAACCGACGCCTTGGCCGCGGCCGAGCGGTCTCTCGAGATCGCGGCGCAATTGTTCCAGGCTGATAAAGACAACGCCCTGGCGGCACAGGATTATGCCATCGCGCAGGGCAAGATCGCCGATTTGCTGAGTGAAGCGGAGCCGGTGCGGGCATTGGAGTTCAACCGGCGCGCCATAGACATCGTTCTCAAGGGAGCGATGGGCGACTACCGGGAACGATATTCCATGCACTATTCGATCTCGGTCGCGACGCCTTTGCGCGCGCTGGGGCGCACCAAGGAAGCTTCTGCCGGACTGCGGCAAGCGGAGCGGACAGCCAGCAAGCTGCTCACCGCCGCGCCCGAGAATGTGGATCTGAAGATGAACCTGGCGGCCATCCATATCAAGCAGGGCGACATCGAGGGCGATCTGCGACACTGGCTGGCGGCCGCCGCGGCTTACCGGCGGGCACGGGAGATTCTCGAGCCCGCGGCGCGAGCCAGGCCGGAATATATTGGCATCCAGTTTCAGCTCGCTGAGCTATACAAGAAATTGGCAGCAACCGCTGATGCGGAACAGGCACGCCGTTGGCGGCGCGAAGTTGCCTCCCTATGGCGGCGCTGGCTCAACACGACTCCGGACAGTTCCTTTGGCCGCCAACAACTCAGCGAGGCCGAAACGCATCTCGAATCGGGCCGTTCGATCCGGGAGAGAAGCCTACCAGTAGCGACTCGCTAGTCTGTAGTCTGGTTCGTTGTCAGGACACGATGGCAGGTCCGTGCCAGACAATGTGTCCACCACCCGCCGCAACTGCGAGCTAAGGCATTGATTCCAGGCCGATGGTGCTTTGGTCCCGCACATGCAATCGAAAGTGCCATGACCAGACCGCGTTTCCTGTTTCTGCTGCCGCTGTCTCTGGTTGCCACGCTGTCGGGTGAAGTTGCCGCCGTTGAGGCCTCCAAGATCGCGCCGGAGTTGAACGCCGTTCCCGCCGGAACACGCGTCAACGTGATTGTGCGCTACAAGAATTCCGTCAGTTCCACCGACGTTTCCAAACTCGAGTCCACCGGCGGTCTCTCCACCAAAGTTCTATCCAACGTGAAGATGACGTCGCTGTCGATGCCGGTGGAATCGGCCAAGGCGTTGAAGGACTCCAGCAACTTCTGGACCGCAACGGCGACATCGACAATATCAACGCCGCGGCGACGCAGGCGCTTTCCGGGGATCTGCCGAACGGAGATCGGTACGGCGACATGATCAACAACCTCATGGCGCAGTATGGCTCCTTGATTGGTGGCGGATTTGGGTTGGGCGGTGGCGGTGGTGCATCCGGCGGAAGCGCCGGCGGCCTGATTCCCATGGATGCCGATCTGGAAGCGATGAAGAAAAAGGGCCGCGAGTTCTTCGAGAAGGACCCGCTTCTTTCCATGGATCAGATGGTATCGATGGCGATTGACCAGGCCGACACAGCGGCAGCGCAACGCGCCGAGCAGGCGCAACGCTATGCTGCGGCCCGCGGTGGCGGTGGTGCCATCGTCAATACCGGGGCGGCGAATCGCGCCGTATCGGACTTTGCCGACGAGTCAATGATGGCTCGGGCGGCTG
>WBZQ01003108.1_pt1 | contig 10402 bp, 10 predicted proteins | sample 5204251 | NCBI WGS metagenome assembly WBZQ01 (sample SAMN12412402, study PRJNA552823) | activated sludge metagenome | isolation source: activated sludge from nitrification reactor of wastewater treatment plant... | place: USA: Virginia | collected 2017-09 | reverse complement strand
GACAACCAGGATGTTGGCTTAGAGGCAGCCATACGTTGAAAGAGTGCGTAATAGCTCACTGGTCAAGTGTTCGTGCGCGGATAATGTAACGGGGCTCAAGCTATCCTCCGAAGCTACGGACTTCATTTTCGAATGGAGTGGTAGGGGAGCGTTCCAGCAACAGTGAAGCGGCAGCGGCAAGCTCGCCGTGGAGTGGCTGGAAGTGAGAATGCTGGCATAAGTAACGAAAGAGGAGCGAGAAACTCCTCCGCCGAATGCCCAAGGTTTCCTGAGTAAAGTTAATCTGCTCAGGGTTAGTCGGGACCTAAGCCGAGGCCGATAGGCGTAGGCGATGGCCAACAGGTTGATATTCCTGTACCGCGTCTTTCACGTTTGACCGATGGGGGGACGGGGAAGGATAGGCGAACCATGGCGTTGGTTGTCCATGGACAAACCCGTAGGACGAACCGTAGGAAAATCCGCGGTTCACATAGTCCGAGAGGTGATGTCAGCTGGCTTCGTGCCGGCGAGTCGCTGATTCCATGCCTCCGAGAAAAGCCTCTAGGGAGTGGGAACGCGCCCGTACCAAAACCGACACAGGTGGGCAGGTAGAGCATACCAAGGTGATCGAGAGAACCCTCGTTAAGGAACTCGGCAAAATGGTCCCGTAACTTCGGGAGAAGGGACGCCTCGGTAGAGTGATGAGATTCTCTCTCTGAGCTCGAGGAGGCCGCAGTGATTTGGCCCAACCGACTGTTTACCAAAAACACAGGTCTCTGCGAAGTCGAAAGACGACGTATAGGGGCTGACGCCTGCCCGGTGCCGGAAGGTCACGCGGAGAGGTTAGTCTTCGGACGAAGCTTTGAAGCCAAGCCCCGGTAAACGGCGGCCGTAACTATAACGGTCCTAAGGTAGCGAAATTCCTTGTCGGGTAAGTTCCGACCTGCACGAATGGCGTAACGAGTTGGGCACTGTCTCAACGAGGGACTCGGTGAAATTGTAGTGTCGGTGAAGATGCCGACTACCCGCCGCAAGACGGAAAGACCCCGTGAACCTTTACTACAGCTTGATATTGGAATTTGGGACATCCTGTCCAGGATAGGTGGGAGGCTGTGAAACCAGGACGTCAGTACTGGTGGAGCCACCCTTGGGATACCACCCTGGGTGTTCTGGGTTTCTAACGGGAGGCCGTGATCCGGCTCTCGGACAGTGTCAGGTGGGTAGTTTGACTGGGGCGGTCGCCTCCCAAAATGTAACGGAGGCGCGCAAAGGTTCCCTCGGTACGGTTGGAAACCGTGCTATGAGTGTAAAGGCATAAGGGAGCTTGACTGCGAGACCTACAAGTCGAGCAGGTACGAAAGTAGGCCTTAGTGATCCGGCGGTGAAGAGTGGAATTGCCGTCGCTCAACGGATAAAAGGTACTCCGGGGATAACAGGCTTATCCTCCCCAAGAGTCCACATCGACGGGAGGGTTTGGCACCTCGATGTCGGCTCGTCGCATCCTGGGGCTGGAGTTGGTCCCAAGGGTTGGGCTGTTCGCCCATTAAAGCGGCACGCGAGCTGGGTTCAGAACGTCGCGAGACAGTTCGGTCCCTATCTGCGGTGGGCGTTGGAGATTTGCGAGGAGTCGTCTCTAGTACGAGAGGACCGGGATGAACAGACCTCTGGTGTATCAGTTGTCGTGCCAACGGCACTGCTGACTAGCTACGTCTGGACGGGATAACCGCTGAAAGCATCTAAGCGGGAAGCCCACCTCAAGATGAGATCTCCCACCCCTATAAGGGGGTAAGGCTCCAGGTAGACCACCTGGTTGATAGGCCGGATGTGGAAGCGCAGCAATGCGTGTAGCAGACCGGTACTAATACGCCGAGGGCTTGACTTATAACGATCACACCTTTGCCATCTGCAGTCTTGAGGGTATGTCCTCATCAATTCCCGGTGGTCACAGCGAGGGGGAAACACCTCTTCCCATTCCGAACAGAGTCGTGAAGACCCTCAGCGCCGATGGTACTTCGAGTGCAGACTCGTGGGAGAGTAGGTCGCCGCCGGGTTATTCCGTTCGAGGGGTCGCGCAGTCAATGCGCGGCCCCTCGTCGCATTTCTGCCTGGCTGGCGGAGGGGAGGCGGCGCGCCCGGCGACACGGTGCGTGGCTAGGATTGCGGGCGATGGAGTCGACCTCGCAGGCCAGCGTTCGGAGTGATGCGTCGCTGCGGCGCGGTGCCGACTGCGTGGTCGTGGGCGGCGGCCCCAGCGGGCTCGCCTGCGCGGTGCGGCTCGCGCGGGCAGGGCTCACCGTGCAGGTGTTCGAGGCGGCGCGGAGTGCCGGCGGACGTGCGCGGGGGAGAATGCATCAGGGCGAGCCGGTCGACGTCGGATTCCAGACGATTCTGCGGGCGTACCCGACGGCGATGGACTTCCTGGGCGAGATCGGCATCGGCAGCGGCGAACTGCGCACCTTCCAGCGCCGCGTGGTGGTGTATGACGGCGCGAAGTGGCGGCGGCTGCGAGTTGCCGGACCCGGCAGCCTGGCGACGTCGGGCTTCATCCCGCGCGGCGATCTCACCAGGCTGCTGAAGCTCGGCGCGCGAGCCGCAGTGGGCGGGGCGCGCGAGCTCGACGGCGGGCACGCAGAGACGGCGCTCGCGATGTTCCGTTCTGCGGGCATCAGCGAGTCGACGATCGACCGGGTGCTGCGGCCCCTCCTGGGAGCGATGCTGCTCGATCGCACGCTCGAGTCGGACGCCGGGTACGTGCGGTTCCTTCTGGGAATGCTCGCGCGCGGTCCCGCGTGTCTGCCGGTGGACGGGATGGGGATGCTGAGCGACCGCGCCATCGGCGCGCTGACGGGCGCAGGAGGCATGCTGTGGACCGGAACCCCGGTTGCCGCGGTCACCAGGGAGGCCGGTGGTGCCGCCACGGGCGTACGCCTGGCAGACGGCCGTACGGTCGGTGCCTCGACCGTGGTGGTCGCGTGCGGGGTTGACGCAAGCCGAGCGCTGCTGGCCGATGTCGATCCGGCCGCGGCCGACCGACTGCCGGGCGAGCTCGCAGGAGCGGTCTCGGCGAGCTTTGCGCTCAGTCGCCCCCTGTACGACGAGGCGACGATCCTGCTCGATGCCGTCGCACCCGAGGGCACCGATCGCGTCGACCTCGTGTGCCAGACCACGAATATCACGCGTCCCGGTTCACCGGGTCCGCACGTCCTGCTGGCACAGAGTGCCACCGCCGGCTGGCGCGACGTGGATCCGCAGCGCTACGCGGCCGCGGTCCGTCGCCGCATTGCCGAGCTGATTCCTGGCTTCGACTGGGCCGGGGACGCCAGCCTGATCGACGCGACCGTGCACGCCGATGCGCTCTACCGCGTCACGCCCGGCGTACGGGCAGCCCTGCCGGGGCCGCGGACCGCCGTGCCGAACGTGATGCTGGCCGGTGACGTGACCACGCACCCGTCGCTCGAGGGGGCCGTGAGCGCGGGCCTGCGGGCTGCGGATCTGGTCGTCGAGCTGCTTCGATGAAGCTGGTCGGATCGCGGAAGGTCTATTCGGTGCGAGGCGTGGTGCTGGGCCTGTGGCGACGCTTGGACGGGCTGCCATCCATCTGGACCGAAGGTGAGGTGACCAACCTCTCGCGCGGCGGGGCGCAGGTGTACTTCAGCCTGGTCGACGTCGACCACACGGCCCCCACGCAGATCGATGCCACGATGCAGGCGAACGTGTTCGATCGTCTCAACCCACCACCCGCGGATGGAACCCTCGTGCACGCCTACGGCCGGGTGGAGTTCTGGTCCCGCCGCAGCCAGATCCGGATGCGCGTCGAACGACTGGAGCAGGCGGGGGAGGGGCTGCTGCTCGCGCGGATCGCCGAGCTGCGCCGCCGTCTGGACGCGGAGGGCCTGACCGCCGACGGGCGCAAGCGTCCGATTCCATTCCTCCCGCGCCGCGTCGGTCTGGTGACCGCCCGGGAAGGTGCGGCTCGCGTCGACTTCCTCACCCACGTCACCCGGCGCGCTCCCGGCGTGCAGGTGCTCGTCGTCGGCAGCCGGGTGCAGGGTGATGGTGCCCCGGCCGAGCTCGTTCGCGCCATCGCCTACCTGGACGCTCAGCCCGACGTCGACGTGATCGTGTTGGCCCGTGGAGGCGGTGCGCTGGAGGACCTGATGGCGTTCAACAGCGAGGTCGTCTGCCGCGCCGTTGCAGCGAGTACCACGCCCGTGGTCAGCGCCGTCGGCCACGAGACCGACACAACGCTGTGCGACCTCGTCGCAGATCTGCGTGTCTCCACCCCGACCAAGGCCGCCGAGGCGGTTGTGCCGCACGTGGCCGACCTCAACGCGCGCCTGGCTCAGGGTGAGCGACGCGCAGCGACCGCGCTCGCGCGCCTGGCGCAGCACGCCACCGACGATGTCACAGACCGGGCACGCCGCCTCGTGAACGGACTGCACGGCCGGGGGAACCTTGCCGCGCAACGCGTCGATGCGCTCTCCGGCCGGCTGTCGCCGGCCCTGGCGCGTTCCCATCGCGCTGCCGCCGAGACCGTCGAGCGGCGCGCGCGGACGCTGGCGCGCGCGATGGTGGACCGCGAACTGTCGTCGCGACGCCGCGTGGAGCGCGCCGACGAGCTGCTGCAGCTGCTCTCGCCCGAGCGCACGGTTGCCCGCGGGTATGCGATCGTGCGGGACGAACAGGGCGCGGTGGTGGGTCGCGTGGCCGATACCGGACCGGGTCGGCGGCTCGCCGTCCAGTTGCGTGACGGCGTCGCCGATGTCCGCGTCGAACACACCGAGGTGAGCGCGTCATGACCGAACCCAACGAGACCACCTTCGAGAGCGAGCTCGCTGCGCTCGACGAGATCGTCCGCCGCCTCGAGGAGGGGGACGTCGGGTTGGAGCAGGCGGTCGCGCTGTTCGAGCAGGGGCGACGTCACCTGGCCGTCTGCCGGGAGCGGCTGGCCGCCGTCAAGGGGCGCATCGACGAGCTCACCGCCGAGGACCTGCCCGCCGCGGAGCCGGACGACGCGCCGTTCTGAGAATTCCAGGGCGATGGGCGCCCCGCCAGACGACCACGATCGAAGGACTTGAACATGGAGTATCGCCAACTGGGTCGTTCCGGGCTGCGCGTGTCCACGCTGTCGCTCGGCACCATGACCTTCGGCGGAGCGGCGAAGTTTCGCAACGTGGGCAATTCGGACGTCGCCGAGGCATCGCGGATGCTCGACATGTGCCTGGACCACGGGGTCAACCTCGTCGACACCGCCGACGTGTACTCCGACGGGCTGTCGGAGGAGATCCTGGGGCAGGCGCTGGCCGGCCGTCGCGATCGGATGCTGGTCGCGACGAAGGCACGCTTCCCGATGGGCAGCGGTCCCAACGACGCCGGCCTGTCGCGCCATCATCTGATGCGCGCCTGCGAGGCGAGCCTGACGCGTCTGGCGATCGACCACATCGACCTCTATCAGGTGCATCAGTGGGACGGCCAGACACCGCTGGAGGAGACCCTTGAGGCGCTTGATCGGCTGGTCGGCGCCGGCAAGGTGCGCTACGTCGGATGTTCCAACTACTCGGCGTGGCACCTGATGAAGGCGTTGTCGGTATCGGAGCGGCACGGCTTCCAACGCTTCGTGAGCCAGCAGATCTCGTACTCGCTCGGCGGGCGCGAGGCCGAGTACGAGCTCGTGCCGGCGGCGGTCGACCAGGGGCTCGGCATCCTGGTCTGGAGCCCGCTCGCCGGCGGGCTCTTGTCCGGCAAGTACCGCCGCGGCGCTGAGCCTCCCCAGGGCGCCAGGCAGCTGACCGAGTGGCAAGAGCCGCCGGTGTACGACATCGATCGTCTGTATGACATCGTCGCAGCCCTCATCGCGATCGCCGACGACCGAGGCGTGTCACCGGCGCAGGTGGCGCTCGCCTGGCTGATGGGCCGGCCGGCGGTGAGCTCCGTGATCATCGGCGCCCGCACGCTGGAGCAACTCGCCGACAACCTCGCAGCCGCCCAGCTCACCCTGGCAGAGTCCGAGCGCGCCACCTTGGACGAGCTCAGCGCGCCTCCGCTGCTGTACCCCTATTGGCATCAGGCGCTGACCGCATCCGATCGTTTGGGCGACGCTGATCGAACGCTGCTCGGCGGCCACGTCGGGAAGGCGCTCCGCGGGTACCGCAGCGCGAGCAAGGGGTGATCGCGCGCCAAGCTGCAGACGATCGCCCGCCGGGCGGTGACGCGGCCGGCGTCGCCTAGGTCAGCGCGTGCTCGCGCGCCTGCGTCCAGCGTGCATAGCGGCGCAGATCGCGCTCGATGCGCTGCAGGGGGACCTGGCAGCCGGCGGTCGCGACGTTGGCGTTCGCGTGCAAACGCGATTCGTCGGCGCGCACAGTCATCCACTTCGCCAACAGATCGTCACCGGTCGGCAACGTCCCGTCGCCGCCGGAGGTGAGGTCGGGAAACTGGATGCAGTACTCGCGCACCGGGGCCAGTGACCGCGGCAGGACCGCGACGAGCGGGAGGTGGGGATACAGCAGGTAGCGATAGCGGGGAAGGCCCTCCGTGCCGTCGGCACGCAACCGCCGGCCGGTCACGCAGATGAACCCCAGCTCGCGATACATCGCCCACTCGTCGGGATTGACCACGGACTTCAGCAGCGCCAGTGACCGGGCCTCGGCCGTCGGGCGGTCGACCGGGGGCTCGGAGGCCCAGCGCGGCTGGCGCGGCGCGCTGCCCCTGCCGGTCGGGGAGGAGCGGATCCGGACGCCCAGCAGAACCAGCCCCACGAGGCCGGTCAGCAGCGCGAGCGTCACCGAGCGGCGCCGTCGCCGCCGGCGGCTCGGGGCCAAAACAGCACGCGCTCGGCCTCAGCGGGCACCTGCAGGAAGTCGGTCACCAGGATGGCCTCCCGCCGGCCGCTGAGACGGTCGGTGACCGGGACGCCGGCCCACATCCCCTGGTCCAGCTGGGCGCGGAACGCACGCACGAGCCGTTCCCGCTCGGCGGCGACGGCAGGGTCGCCCTCGACGATCAACGTCTCGCCGTACCCCGGTGTCATGCGAAGAAACTTCACGAAACCGCTCCCTCCGCGGTGCCGACCTGTAGCGGTTATAGCGCCCCGGCCCCGTCGATTCAATCACGGCGGCCTCAGACGTCGGCGCGCACCGTCGATGCGAAGTCGGCCGTCTTGTGGCTGCCGTCGCAGAACGGCTTCTTTACGGAGTGGCCGCACCGACAGAGGGCGATGACCTCCCCGTCGGTGGCGATGTTCGTGCCTTCGCCGTCCGCGAGGTCGACCGATCCGCGCACCACCAGCGGTCCGTTGTCTTTCACCATGATCGAGATGTCCGCCACGTGCGCTCCTTGGTTGTGGGGAGAGCATGCTCCCCCTCCGGCCAACCGTCAACCGGGCTACCATCGCCGCATGGCTCCGCCGTCCCTCGCGCAGCTGCGCGCCGAGTTCCCGTCGCTGCGCACGCAGGCCCACTTGAACACCGGCGGCGCCGGCCCGTTGCCCGCTCGGGTGGCGGATGCGGTGAAGGCCGCCGTCGACCTCGATATCGCGATGGCCCGCTCGTCAGACGCCGGTGAGCAGCTTCGCCAGGAGCGCCGTACGGCGCTGCGAGCGGCGGTGGCGCGCCTGTTGCACGCGGCACCCGGCGACATCGCGCTCACCACCGGTGTCACGGCCGCGCTGAATGCTGCGATCCTCGGCATCGACTGGCGTGAGGGCGACGAGGCGATCACCACCGATCACGAACACCCCGCCGTCCTCGCGCCGCTGCAGCTGGTGGCCGAACGGTTCGGGGTTCGCGTTCACACGCTCTCGTTGCCGTACGGCGACGAGCCCCTCGAGCCGCTCGTCGCCGCGCTGGCCGGCCCACGCACCCGGCTGGTTGCGCTCTCACACGTCTCATGGAGCTCGGGCGCGACCCTCGACGTGGCCGGTGCGGCACGCGCTGCGGCTGCCTGCGACGCGCTCACGCTGGTGGACGGCGCCCAGTCGGCCGGAGTCATACCTGCCCGTCCGGTGGCGCTCGGGGTCGACGCCTATGCCGTCAACGCAGTGAAGTGGCTGCTCGGTCCGGCGGGCCTGGGCGCGTTGTGGGTGTCGCCGAGGGCGCACGCTCGCCTGCGCCCGACGGTTGTGGGCGCGGGCTCCGGGGTTGCGGCCGGTGGCGGAATGCGCTGGCACGGCGACGCCCGACGATTCGAGGTCGGCAGCCTTCCCGAGGTGCTCATGCCCGGATGGCTCGCGGCACTCGCCCTGCACGCCGAACTCGGCGAGGAGTGGATCGCGGCCCGTGTGGCCGCGATCGTCGCCGTGGCCCGGCAGCGGTTGGACGGCAAGGTCGCCCGCATCCTCACGCCCGCATCCAGCCGATCGGGGCTGCTGACGTTCGAGCCCCACGGCGACGCGGCCGCCGTGGTGGCCGTGCTCGAGTCGCAGGGAGTCATCGTGCGGGACGTCCCCCATCTCGGGGCGATTCGGGCCGCGCTCGGCTGGTTCACGATCCCCGACGAGGTCGATCGGCTGGTTGGCGGGTTGCCCGGCATCCCCGGCTGATACGGTCATTGATGGTGTCTGAACGCTTCGTCATCGAGGGCGGCGTCCCGCTCTCCGGAACAGTCGTGCCCAGCGGCAACAAGAACGCTGCGCTGCCGATCCTGGCAGCCTGCCTGCTGACCGAGGACGAGGTCATCCTCGAGAACGTCCCGGACATCCGCGACGTGCACTCCATGCTGGCCCTGCTCGACGATGTGGGCGTGGTCATCCGGGAAGTCGGCCCGCACGAGCTGTCGCTCACCGCCGCGGAGATCCGCTCCACCGACCTCAACGCCGAGCTTGCGAGCCGTATCCGCGCATCGTTCCTCATGGCCGGTCCGCTGCTCGCCCGGTGCGGCGCGGTGGGCCTGCCGCTGCCCGGTGGCGACTTCATCGGGCGTCGACGCATCGACACCCACCTGCTGGCCTTCAAGGGCCTGGGTGCCGAGGTCGAGTCCAGCCGCAGCTTCACCATGCGCCACGACGGGCTGCACGGCGCCGAGATCTTCCTGGACGAGGCGTCGGTCACCGCCACCGAGAACGCGCTGATGGCAGCGGCCTTGGCCGAGGGTGAGACCACCATCCTGAATGCCGCCTGCGAGCCCCACGTGCAGGACACCGCGCGCTTTCTCGTGGAGCTCGGCGCGGACATCACCGGCATCGGCACGAACGCGCTGCACATCCGCGGCGTCCCGCGGCTGCACGGCGGCCGGTTCCGTATCCCGGCGGACTACATCGAGGTGGCGTCGTTCATCGGGCTGGCCGCCGTGACGAACTCCGACATCACCATCACCGACGTCCGCCCGTCGGACATGCGAATGATCAACCTCACGTTCGGGCGCCTGGGCATCGACGTGCACATGGACGGTGGCACGCTGCACGTGGCGCCCGGGCAAGAGCTGCGCGTGGAGGCCGACGAGGGCGGTGCCATCCCGAAGATCGACGACGGGCTGTGGCCGGCGTTCCCAGCCGACCTCACGAGCATCGCAACCGCGGTCGCCACCCAGGCCCGCGGGACCGTCATGATCTTCGAGAAGATGTTCGAGAACCGCCTGTTCTTCGTCGACAAGCTCGTGGCCATGGGTGCGCGCATCGTGCTGTGCGATCCGCACCGCGCCGTGATCACCGGCCCAGCCGAGCTGCATGGAGAGCGGTTGGAGAGCCCGGACATCCGCGCCGGCATGGCGATGCTGATCGCAAGCCTGTGCGCCAAGGGCACCAGCACCATCGGCAACATCGGTCAGATCGACCGCGGCTACGAACGCATCGACGAGCGCCTGCAGGAGCTCGGCGCCAAGATCACGCGGGTTCCCGATTGAACGGCGACGACGCCACCGAACGTATCCGGCTGCCCGACGGAGCACGCGACGTGCTTCCGGTCGAGCGTGGCGAGCTGCGCGCGCTCGAAGCCGGCCTGCGTGCGGGCTTCGCCTCGTTCGGCTACCTCGAGGTGCGCACGCCGCTGTTGGAGTTCGCCGACGAGATGGACCGCGCCCAGGACGGGGGCGTCGGCGCTGCCTTCCGCCTGTTCGACGATCACGGGCGTGTGCTCGTACTGCGGCCCGACCTGACCATTCCGGTCACGCGCCTGGTGGCCTCGCGGTTTCCCGACCACGTCGGCCCGGTGCGTGTGAGCTACGTCGGCGCACGGCTGCGGCCGGCGAAGGCCGGTCGCGCAATGCCCATCGAAGAACAGCAGGCCGGTGCCGAGCTGGTCGGTTTGGCCGGTCCAGCCGCGGATGCCGAGATCGTCGCGCTGATCGTGCACGTCCTGAAAGACCTGGGCATCGACGACCTGCGTGTGGCGATCGGCCACGTGGGCCTCACGCGCAGCGTGCTCGACGGCGTGGGCGTGCCCCCGGCCGAGCAGGCACGGCTGCAGCACGCAGCCCTGACCCGTGATCT
>WBZQ01002848.1_pt1 | contig 10403 bp, 9 predicted proteins | sample 5204251 | NCBI WGS metagenome assembly WBZQ01 (sample SAMN12412402, study PRJNA552823) | activated sludge metagenome | isolation source: activated sludge from nitrification reactor of wastewater treatment plant... | place: USA: Virginia | collected 2017-09 | reverse complement strand
AGTGCCGTCGGCGATGACGACGCCTGTGTCGCTGCGTGCTGCGAGAACAACCTCCGCGGCCGCTTCGGCGGCGCGGTGCATCAGGCTCGTCGCCCACTGCTCGCGATAGGACCAGGGGTGGGAGGGGGGTAACTGCTGTGCGAGCAGACGTCCCTGTTCGGCCACGACCTCCACGGGCACCGACCGCCTGGACAGCCGGTCGGCCAAGTACTCGACAAGCGTCGTCTTGCCGCTGGACTCGGGGCCGACGACCCCGACGCGCCGGATCAGGCGACCGACTGGTCGTCGGCGGGTTTGGCGGGGGCCTTCGCCGCCTTTGCCGCAGGCTTGCGCTTCTTGCCGGCGGGGGCCTTCTTGGCCGCAGGTGCCTTCTTGGCCGCGGGCGCAGGCTCCTCGGCAGCGACGTCCTGACTCGCCTCAGCGGCCTCCTGGGCCTCGATCTCCTGGGCTGCCTCGTCCGCGGCAGCCTGCACCTTCTCGGCGGCCTCGAAGGCCGCCTCTGACGTCGACAGCGCAGCCTTGTCGGCCGCAGTGCTCGCCTTGTCCGCAGCCTTCTCCGCGGTCTCTGCCAACTCGGCTGCGGCGTCCGCGGTGGACTTCGCGGCTTTGTCGACCACACTGGCGGCCTTGCGGGCTGCAGACTCCGCCGTGACACCGGCCTGCGCGGCGGCTTCGGCGGTTGCGTCGGCGGCCTTGTCAGCGACCTCGGCCGCTTTCTCTGCGACGTCGGCGACCTTGACGGCAGCATTGGCCGCCCGGCGGGTCACACCCTCGGCGATGTCATCGGCGGCCACCGACGCCTGCCGCACCCACTCCTGGCGGCGTCCGTTCTCCCGGCGCTTGCTCCACAGGATTCCGGCCGCCACTGAACCCACGGCCACTCCGACCGCAACCAACCGACGCATCTGACACCCTCCTTGGGCTCTTCTAGCGTCAGCCTGCCACGACCTGTCGACCCGTGCGGGACGGACCTCCCGATTCGTGGGGAACCGTGCAGTCCGAAAGGTCGTCCTAATCACATGCGAGTCGACCATCAGGTACAGCCATCCGTCGGGGTGCGCGCGTCCGGACGCCTGCGCTTCTCCGTGACCGCACCCCACTGCCAGGGACAGTTGCGGCTCATGGTCCTGGACCGCGAAGGACGCGTCCAGCACCGCATGCCGCTTGACCCCCGCGGCGTCCGCACTCCTCTGCAACTGACCGGTTTCCCGCGCGGGGAGGTCTTCCTCGTCTGCGCCTTCTGCGAGGACGAACTCGTCTGGTCTGCGCCGGTACTGGCGGGCTGAGGTTCCCCCGGAGGATCGCGTCCCCGGCGTCTAGGCTCATCTGGTGGGCAACTTCGAAGTCATCGCCATCCAGACCGACGATCGGCTCGACCCTGCGGTCTTCCGGGAGGTGGGCAGCATCGTCGGGTCCTACGTGGACCAGGAGGTGGCCAACCCGATCACGATCGCGTTGCGCGACGCGCTCGAAGAGCCGATCGACCCCTCCCAGATCCTCAACACCGCGGTCGGTTTCGCCAACACCGTGGCGCTGCTTGCGCTCGCGGTGACCCAGGACGAGGAGGCCGCCGCTCGTGTCGTACGGGACACTCTGCGGCTCGGTAACGGCGGCGAGGACCCCGACGCCGAGACTCTGATCCTGCGGATCCTGCAGCCCGTGGATCGCGCACCCGAACAGATCAGTGGAAACACCCTGACCGCGATCGCGAACTACGGGGATATGGCCGTCCGACTCACGGATCAACTCGACATACCGCGCGAGACCCTGTCCGCTGCCGTCTCCGCCGCCGCCGCGAAGGTCGGCTGACAGGGACCGGGTCCTCGCCGTTCTGCAATGTCGCCGAGGCGTGCCTAGGCTCGTGCCCGTGGCCAAAGCGGTGTATGTGACCTCGATGGAACCGGCCAGCGGGAAGTCGATGATCTCGCTGGGACTCATGGAAGCGTTCAGCCGGCACACGGCACGCGTCGGGTACTTCCGGCCCGTGGTCGCCAGCCCGGGCTCCGACGACACGACGATCGACCTGATCAATCGCCGCTACGGCCTCAACCAGACCCATGAGCAGTCCTTCGGGATCACCACCGACCAGACCAGGGAGGTGGGATCGCTGCACGACGCCGACGGACTGATCTCGGAGATCATGGGCAAGTTCGACTCCCTGGCCGCCGACTGCGATGTCGTGCTGGTCGAGGGCACGGACTACACCGGCGCCAGCGCGGCATTCGAGTTCGAACTGAACGTCACGATGGCGCTGAACCTCGGGGCGCCCGTCCTGCTCGTGATCAGCGCTCACCACCACCGTCCGGATCAGGTCCGGGGTGCGGTGTACGCCGCCCGCGAGTCGTTGCAGGAGCACGAGGTGAACCTGCTCGGGGTCGCCGTCAACCGCGTCGAGCACGACCACCTCGACACCATCCGGGATTCCCTGAAGGACCTGCAGGAGCCGGTCTGGATCATCCCCGAGGAGAAGACCCTGCAACTGCCCTCGCTGCATCAGATCTCCGCCGAACTGCAGGCCCACCTGCTGTTGGGCAATCAGGAATCGCTCGACCGCGAGGTGACCGGCGTCCGTGTCGCCGCCATGACCCTTCCCAACCTCTTCGACCGGCTGCATGACGGTGTCCTGCTGGTCACCCCCGGGGATCGCTCCGACGTCCTGCTCGCCGCGGTGACCGCCCGCTTCAGCGACAAGGTCCCGAGCATCAGCGGGGTGATCGTCACCGGCGGGGTCGAGCCGGATCCCCGCATCCTCAGCTTCGCCCGAGGTCTCGACTCGGCCGTCACACCACTGTTGCTGTCACATCTGGACACCTACGAAACTGCCCATCGCATCGCGACCCTGACGCCGCAGATCCGCTTCGGTGATGACCGCCGGATCGCCGCCGCACTCGGCCTGTTCGAGGCGGCGGTCGACACATCGGATCTCATGGAGCGCATCGAACTCGCGGACACCCCCGTCACCACTCCGCTGATGTTCGAGCACAGGCTTGCCCGATCGGCACGCCAGGACCGCAAGCGGATCGTCCTGCCAGAAGGTGATGACGACCGCATCCTGCGGGCGGCAGACCAACTGCTGCGCAGATCCGTGTGTGACCTCACCATCCTCGGCTCCCCCGAGACGATCACCGACCGCGCGAAGTCCATGGGCTTGGACATCTCCGCGGCCACACTCATCCACCCCGAGCACTCCGACCTTCGCGACGAGATGGCCCACCTGCTGTGCGACCTGCGGGGGCACAAGGGCATGAGCATGGACATCGCCCACGACGCGGTGACCGACGTGACCATCTTCGGCACGCTTCTGGTGAAGGCCGGCCTGGCCGACGGCATGGTGAGCGGCGCCGCCCACACGACCGCGGACACCGTTCGCCCGGCACTTCAACTGATCCGCACCACGCCCGAATCGTCGGTGGTCTCCAGCGTCTTCTTCATGTGCCTCGCGGACAAGGTCCTCGTCTACGGGGACTGCGCGGTGAACCCGGACCCGGACCCCGAACAGTTGGCAGACATCGCCATCTCGTCGGCCGTCACCGCGAAGGCCTTCGGGATCGACCCGTACGTCGCGATGCTCAGCTACTCCACCGGCGCCTCCGGCGCGGGGGGCGACGTCGAGAAGGTGCGCAAGGCCACGGACATCGTGCAGAGTCGGCGTCCGGACATCCCGGTGGAGGGGCCGATTCAATACGACGCGGCGGTGGACCCCGATGTCGCCGCCACCAAGCTTCCCGGATCCGACGTCGCCGGCCAAGCGACTGTGCTGATCTTCCCGGACCTCAACACCGGCAACAACACCTACAAAGCCGTGCAGCGTTCCGCGCGCGCAGTGGCCATCGGGCCCGTCCTGCAGGGACTGCGCAAACCGGTCAACGACCTCTCCCGCGGCTGCACGGTCAAGGACATCGTGAACACCATCACCATCACCGCCATCCAGGCGCAGGAGAGTTGATGACAACACCGATCCTCGTTCTGAACTCCGGGTCGTCGAGCATCAAGTACGAACTGATCGACATGGACGGTCCCGTGAGCCTCGCGCAGGGGCTCGTCGAGCGGATCGGCGAGGCCACCTCGCGGGTCGAACACGATGCCCGAGGCATCACCCACGTGATCGATCGCCCGCTGGCCGATCATCGCGAGGGGCTCGCCGCCATGGCGGAAGCCTTCGATGCGACCATCCCCGTGGATCCCGCCGCTTTGGTGGCCGTGGGGCACCGCGTGGTCCACGGTGGCGACCGGTTCGCACAGCCGGCGGTCATCGACGACGAGGTGCTGTCCGCGATCCGGGAGTGCATCCCTCTGGCGCCCCTGCACAACCCGGCGAACCTGACCGGCATCGAAGTGGCACTGCAGGCCTTCCCGGACTGCCCGCACGTCGCGGTCTTCGACACGGCGTTCCACCAGAGCATGCCCGCCGCCTCCTACCGCTACGCCATCGACCGCGGCGTGGCCGAAGAACACATGATCCGGCGCTACGGATTCCACGGGACGTCGCATGCCTACGTGAGCAGGCGGGCCGCCGAGTTCCTCGGTATCCCCCTGGAGATGTCGCGGATCATCACGTTGCACCTGGGGAACGGGGCCTCCGCATGCGCGGTGCGTGGCGGGCGCAGCATCGACACGTCCATGGGTCTCACCCCGCTTGCCGGGCTGGTGATGGGAACCCGCAGCGGCGACATCGACCCCGGCGCCCTGATCCACCTACTGCGCGCAGGACTGACTGTCGACGAGGTCGACACATTGCTCAACAAACGATCCGGGATGAAGGGGCTGGCAGGGGCGAACGACCTGCGTCAGGTGCATGCCGCCGCCGAGACCGGCGATGCCGAAGCCCGGGAGGCCCTCGAGGTGTATGTCCACGCCATCCGACACTTCCTCGGGGCCTACCTCGTGGAACTCGGCGGCGCGGACGCTGTGGTGTTCACTGCAGGGGTCGGCGAGAACGACCCGGCGGTCCGGGAAGCCGTGTGCGCCGACATCGCACGCCTCGGGATCGCCATCGACTCGGCCAAGAATGCGGCGACCCGCGGGCCTGAGGACGTCGTCGATCTCACGGCGCGCGGCGCTCCGGTGAAGATCTTGGTGGTGCCGACCGACGAGGAACTCGAGATCGCCACGCAGTCGCTGGCAGCCGTTGTCGACAGTGGCGCCGCGGTGATCGAGCCGCGCGCCGGTTGGTGACTGGCGCCCTGCACTCCCGTTAGACCTTGAGCACTCCCGTTAGACCTTGACGGCCGCCAGACACTAACCGGAGTGCTCAAGATCTAACCGCTGAGTGTGAGACTCACCGAAGAACGCGAGCCTGATCCCGGTCGCGGGACAAATCCCCGCCCACGGCGTGGCGCACGCGATTTGTCGCACCCCCCTGTCACCCTCGTGGCATGGACGAACAGACGCAGAACGACCAGGGCGCGGAGTTCGACGGCCGGCTGTGGGACATCAGCCGACTCCTGCGCACAGGCGATGTCGAACGCGCCCGTGTGGAGTCGGCCCTCCTGCTCGCCGACGCCGAGGCCGCAGGCCACGATTGGGTGGCCGACCAGCTGCTCGACCAGTGGGCAGCGCAGGAGCAGTCGCGCCGCTCCGCCTGACGCTCACTCGATCAAGCGGTCGCGCAGCTGCACTCGGGTCTCCTCGGAGACCCCAAGGTGCTCGAGGTAGGCGTTCATGCCACCCATCTGCGCCACCCGGGCCAGGGCCGTCTCCAGGTATTCCTCCCGGACCCCGACGACCGGCAGCAGCAGGTCGGGGTCGATCCCCCTGCTCGCCACCCCCGCCATGAGCCCTTCCAGGACCGGTAACAACTGGTCATTGGTCGTCAGGTAATCGACCAGGACCGCCCGTTCGTCCACACCCACCGCGAGCAGAGCCACCGCGACCGCCCACCCGGTACGGTCCTTGCCGTTGGTGCAGTGCACCAGGACCGGGCCCTCCGAGCGGGCGAGGTCCTGTAGCCATCGGCCGTAGGACTCGCGGGCACTGTCCAGATCCACCATCGCCAGATACGCATCCCGCATCATGGCCGCAGCCGTCCCGTCCCGAAGCACTGCCTCGAACTGTGCGGGATCGGCGAACACGTCCTCCACCCCGACTGCCGAGGCCATCGCGTAGTCCCGCAGCACGTCCAGCCACACATACTGGGCATCCACGTCGACATCCGGGGCACGCTCGACCTCGACCGCAGTCCGAAGGTCGACGATCGTGGTCAGACCCAACGCATCGATGGCGTCCCGGTCGTCGTCGGCGAGATTCGCCAACTGCGTCGACCGGTACAGCACGCCCGGTTTCACACGACGGCCATCGGTCGCGGGAGCCCCCGCGAGGTCACGCATGTTCGGCACGCTCGGGATGTCGATGCGCCGGGGTCGCCACACGGTTTCGGGAGCCACCCGGCAATGCTGGCACACACCGCGCTCAGCGCACCTCGAGACCGTCGGGGATCTGCACACCCGGTGCCGCCAGCGCGTGGTACCCGCCATCCACATGGATGACCTCGCCGGTGATGGCACGGCCCATGTCCGACAGCAGGAAGCACACGGTGTCGGCGACCGGTCCCGCGTCGGTGGGATCCCAGCCGAGCGGCGCGGCCTCGTAGGCGTCGAGCAAGGTCTGAAAGTCCGGGATGCCACCGGCGGCCCTCGTCTGCAGCGGCCCCGCCGACACCAGGTTCGCCCTCACTCCCCCGGCACCAACGTCCCTGGCGACGTACCGCATCGTCGACTGCAGGGCGACCTTGCACACCCCCATCCAGTTGTAGACCGGCCATGCCCTGCCATCGGCGTCGAAGTCCAGTCCCACCAGGGATGCCCCCGTGTCGCCGCACTGGCTGGCGAGCAACCCTGCCAGACGGGCGTAGGACGTGGTCGAGGTCCGGAACGCCAATTCGATGGCCTCGTCTCCTGCCGCCAGGAAGTCTCCGGCAAGGGCCTCGCGTGGCGCGAAGGCGATGGCGTGCAACGCGCCGTCCAGTCGCCGGTCGCCGAGATCCGCGCGCAAGCGGTCGTAGTCCTCCCGCCGGGTGGCGTCGAGCGTGAGGATCTCCGGCCGGCGGGGCAGCGCGCAGGCCGCCGCCACGGTGAGGTCCCGCACGCGGTCGAAGGTCGTCAGGATGACTTCGGCGTTGTACAACTGGGCCCGTTCGGCAACAGCCCACGCGATCGAATCGGTCGTCACCACTCCGGTGACCAGGATCCTCTTACCGGTCAGCATGCTCGTCCTCCCGCGCATTCGCAGTCATCGGCTGGTCGAGCCAGCCCCGCCACTGAAGATCTCGTTCCAGCGCGTAGGCCTCGCCTGTCCGAGGATCGATCGCGGCCAGAGCGATCCACGCGTTGGCGACAAGGGCCGCCACGTGCGGATGTGCGTCCAGCACCCGCACGATGTCCTCGGGTTCCGCGTACACCACGACCTGCAGGCGCAGAGGCTCGTGCATCCAGCGCGCTCCGGGTCCCGGTTGCTCCCGGAAGACCCCCTGCCAGGGAAGCCCCACACGCAGGTCACCGCCGGCCCCGGAGAACACCGCATAGTCGCCGACCACGTTGTGGGTCGTCTTGTCCCCGGCGCCGAAGTGCTGGGGGTCCACGGTGGAGAAGTAGTACTGGTTGTTGATCCACTGTGTGACCACCATCGGCGCGGTCAGCAGCAACTCCAACGTCGTCCCGTCCACATCGAGTCCTGGCTCGTAGGAGTGCAGGAACACTCGGCCGCGCAGGTTCAAGCCCTTGGTCATCGACCGGGGACCGATGACGAAGGCGGCGTTGCCGGCCAGGCCCCACTCCGGCTGTGGCTCGGCCCAGTCACTGGCGCGACGGAAGGCATCCGACGGGTCCGTACCGGCCACCCCCGGCAACTCCGGCATCCGTTCCTTCAAGCATCCACGTTGCGCCGCCGCCAACATCTCTCGCAGCGCCGCCGCGCGGACTGTGTGGGCCAGCGGCACATCCTGGGGATCGATGGTGACCTCGTCGGTGGTGGTGTTGTGCCATGCCGGCAGGGCGACGGTGTCCGCCGGAACCGTGATGCCGTGCTCGGCGGACAGCCGGCGACGCACCCGCGGATCATTGAGGATCGCGGCCATGAGGCGGGCGTTGACATGACCGCTGCTCCCACCGCAGGCACCGCAGTCGTACGCGGCGGCGAAGGCGTTGTTCTCGACCGTGGCGGCGTGTCCCGCGACGAGGATCACGGGCGCGATCCGCTCGACCATCCCCAAGGCACGCAGCATGCTCGCCGCCGCGGTGGTGCGCTGCTCCACGTTCATGCCCCACTGCAGGTCGTCGTCGGCGACCCCGGCCACAGCCAGTTGGCCGATCTGGAGGTCCCCGCGGGGGCGACCCATGCTGCGGTCACGCAGTCTGCCCCACAGACCCGGGGCGGCAGTCTGGGCCAGGGCGTCCAGTCCGGCCAGCACACCGAACCCCTCGGCCACGGCGAAGGCGCTGGCAGGCTGGCCCGTCGAGGTGACCACCCCACCGCGCATCGCGGCTGCCAGCCCCATCCTGTTCAGCGCGGGGCCATCGGTCTCAGTGATGAGGTACGACGGGTGCAGCAGGACCGGGCACTGATCCGAGATCTCCCCGGCTGCCGTCTCGTGCCGCACGGGCAGCCCGAAGAACCCCGCGAACCCGAACGTCTCGACATCTCCGGCCGCCTCCAGGTGCCGGCGGAAACGCTCGGAGCGCACATCGATGCAGAAGATGGCCTGTACCTCGGGCAACGGGTCGGAGACGGGCTCTGCCGCACGCGCGGACACCCGGTCCACCAGTCGGTTGCGGTACCTCTGCTCCCACGCGCGCTGCCACAGTCCGACCCTCGCCGGCTCGGACAGTTCCGCAGCCAGCCTCAGCGCATCGGCGGCCGTGGCGACGGGGAGCAACTCCGCGACGGGCGCAACCTGCAGGACCGCCCAGCTCCGATCGTCCGCCAAGGCCGGAGCCACCCAGTCCCGGTGACCGCGGGCGGCGGCGACGAACACATCGAACGTCACGCGGATGGCGAGCAGGTCGCCTACCAGTCGTGGGTCGCGCTGGGTCAGGTGTGCCGCCCATCCAGGGTCCCGTCCCAGCAGCCGCGACAGGTACCCCACCTGCTCCCCGGGCGGGACGACCCCCGCCATGAGCACGCTCACAGCGGGCACGGGGTCGGCTGGCAACTGCGCAGCGGCATCGCGCAACCCACGGAGACCGTTGTCCTGGACCGACTCCCTGAACGCCCGCCACAGACCTCCTGCCGGCGGGAGTCCTTGGTTCGCCAGGGAGGTCCACGCGTTGGCCAACCCGGAGACGTGGTTGTGCGCACCGCACTGCTCGCCCAGCGTGCGCGGAGCCGGCCGCGGGCGCGGCAAGTACGCCGCGATGTCAGCATCAGAGGTACCTGCCAGCAACTGCTCGGCCACGAAGATGCTTGAGCCCGTCGGTTCCCAGTCCGCCCTGTGCAGCAGGTAGTCGACGATCTGGTCGGCCGGAAGGGAGAAGTCCTCGGCCGCGGCCAGCAGGTCGGCCTTGGTGAACCGGCCGGCGCGAAGGGCCTCCGCGTACTGCTGCTCGGTCAGATGGGACCGCGCCCCCCAGACCCGGGCGGCCACCTCCGCTGCATCCTCGAAGGCCATGTCCTGCAATCCGGACAGCGGGTTCACTGCCACAGCCGAGTGCACCGGCCACATGGCACCGACCGTCCGGGCCGCCACCTCGACGGCGACCTCGGTGTCCGGTGAGGGCTGCGCCACGACCGGCTGGACCCGCCCCCGGACGCGATGGGCACTGTCGATCACCACCGGACGTACGAGCGGGCGCAGCCAACCTCGGGCGACCGCGTACATCCCGGCAGCACCGGACAGCAGGACCGTGAGCGTCAGGGCGATCGCCGCCGTTGCGGACCACACTCCCTCCTCGGGGAAGATCCGGGTCCAGACGCCCAGCAGGAGCACGTACCCGAACAGCCCGGCGAGCACCACGATCGACGCCCACGCGCGGCCCCTCGCGGTCGAATGTGCGGCGGTGCGGCGGTCAGGCCACAGCAGGGCTGCCAGGGCGAAGGTCGCCGCAGCGGCTGCCACCACCAGTGGCACCAGGTCCACCACCGGCCATCCGGGCCACGTGACAGCGCCCAGAGCGACCACCAGCGCTGTGGCAGCGGGCAGCGCCAGCAACGCCCAGGCCGGGATCCCGGCCAAAGCGGGCACCGCCGGGCGTCGTGACGCACCGCCCGCGCGCAGGAACAGCCAGGCCTTGTAGAAACCGTGGCCGACCAGGTGCAGCATCGCGAATGCGGGCAGTCCCAGCCCCACCTGCAGGGTCATGTAACCCATCTGCGCCGAGGTCGAGCTGGCCAGCTTCCCCTTGACGTCGGGGCGCACCCGCATGGCCGCGGTGCCGGCCACTGCCGTGACACCACCGACGGCGACGAGCACC